>Ga0210040_10009583_pt1 | contig 11248 bp, 8 predicted proteins | sample CryGeyCG12114_NA_FD_185462 | JGI IMG/M metagenome (GOLD analysis project Ga0210040, IMG submission 185462) | Groundwater microbial communities from aquifer - Crystal Geyser CG19_WC_8/21/14_NA (SPAdes) (version 2) | ecosystem: Environmental > Aquatic > Deep subsurface > Groundwater | place: USA... | reverse complement strand
AGGGCAAGGCCGAGGAGGTGCTGCTCGCGGACGACGCGCGCCGGCTGCGCCGGATGTACGACGTCGAGAACAGCGGCATCTCCCCCGAGACGGTGGACGAGTACGTGGCGGTGCTGTCGGCGCCGGGGGCGCTCACCGCGGCGCTCAACTGGTACCGGGCGATGAGCTCCGACACCCGCGTGGACAAGGTCGAGGTGCCGACGACCTACGTGTGGAGCGATGCCGACGTCGCCATCGGCCGGACCGCCGCGGAAGCGTGCGAGCAGTTCGTCACCGGTGACTACCGGTTCGTGGCGCTGCCGGGCGTCACGCACTGGATCCCGGAGCAGGCCCCGGAGCAGTTGGCCGCCGCGATCCTGGACCGCGTCGCCTCCAGCTGAGTCAGAGCATCCGGTAGTAGCGGACCTGGGGGAACGGTCGGAAGCCGGCCTGCTCGTAGGCGGCCCGGGCGGGAGCGTGCCCCGGGTCGCCGCCCGTGCCGATGACCGCGAGCACGGATCCGTGGGCGCGCGCCTGCTCGACGGCGTGGGCGAGGAGGTCGTCGGCGATGCCGCGCCGCTGGAAGTCGGGATCGACCGCGATCATGTCGATCTCGCTGCTGTTCGGCTCGCCGTGCGTCTCGTCGTGGTGGACGACCGCGACGAAGCCGACCGGCCGGCCCCCCTCGTCCGCGACCCAGGTGCGGGTGGCCTGGTCCCGGATCACGCCCTCCACCGCAGCCGCCTGCATCGCGCGCCAGTCGGGGTACAGGTGCCGGTAGACGGCCTCCCCCATGACGAGGCGGAAGGACTCGAACACCGGCGCCCACGCCCGCAGGGACAGCTCGACGACGGGCGCGATGTCGGACTCGGCGAGCGGGCGGATCGAGGTCGGCACGGCCTCACTGTCCCGGGCCGGTCAACTGCTTTCCGACGGCCTCAGGAGCCGGCGCCGGTGACCAGGTCCAGGAGCGCCTGCTCGCCGAGCAGATCGACCGGGCGGACGGTGAGCCCGTCGGCGACGTGGTGGAACCCGGCGCTGACCTGCTCCACCGGGACACCGGTCAGCCGTGACCAGCCCAGCCGGTAGGCGGCCAGCTGCACGCCCGCTGCGGCGAGCTCACCACCCCTGGGCGGCGGGCCGGTCTTCCAGTCGATGACCTCGTAGCCGCCGTCCTCGCGCACGAAGACCGCGTCGATGCGCCCGCGGAGCGTCAGCGGGCCCAGCGGAGTCTCGAAGGGCACCTCGACCTCGAGCGGCTGGCGGTCGGCCCACTCGCTGTCGAGGAACGCCGCCTGCAGCTTCTCCAGCTGGGCGTCGGGGGCGGCGAACTCGTCGCCGGAGCCGGGCAGCTCGTCTAGGTCGACCAGCCGCGCGGCCCCGAACCGCTCCTCGAGCCAGGTGTGGAAGGCGGTGCCCCGGCGGGCCTGCGGCGCGGGAGCCGCGGGCATCGGCCGGCGCAGCCGCCGGGCCAGCTCGGCCGGGTCGCGGCGCAGGGTGACCAGGGCCGAGACCGACAGGTGCGAGGGCAGCGGCACGTCGACCGTCGGGCCGGAGTGCCGGGCCCGCTCGCGCAGCAGCAGGTCGGCGTCGCGGACCCAGGAGGCGATCAGCGGGTCGTCGTCGCCCAGGGACAGCTCGGCGTCCAGCGGGTGCGGTGCGGCGGACTCCACCAGCTCGGCGGCGGCACTGAGCGAGCGGCGACGGCGGGCCGAGAGCGGGTCGGCCGGCCACGTCCCGATCGGCCACTCCTCGAGTGCGGGGTTCGTGGCGTCGTCGTCCGGGGCGGGCGCCCAGTGCACGACCTCGCCGGCGCCGTCCTCGCACGCCCCCCGGGCGGTGTGCAGCAGCACCGACGGCCCGCACGGCTTGACGCCGTCCCGCCACCAGCTGCCCGAGCACAGCAGCAGGTGCCGGGCCCGCGTGACCGCGACGTAGCCGAGCCGGATCTCCTCGTCCCGCCCGAAATCCTTCCAGTCCTGCACGTACTGCTCGAGGGCGTCGCGCACCGTGGCCTGGTCACCCGAGCCGGGCACCGGGAGCTTCAGCGCGGGCAGCTCGGCGCGGTCGGTGAGCCGCAGCTCGGCCGGCACGGCGCCCGGGTCCTTGATCCAGGAGTCGCTGGCGTTGCTGCGCGCGGGGAACTGGTCGACGGTCATCCCGGGCACGGCGACGACGTCCCACTCCAGGCCCTTGGCCGAGTGCCCGGTGAGCAGCTGGACCGCCTCCGGGTTGACCGCGACCTCACCCGGCTCCAAGCCGCGCTCACGCTCCTCGGCGTCGCGCAGGTAGCCGAGGAACGCCGGCAGCGAAGGCAGCTCGGCCAGCTCGGTGAACTCCGCGGCGACGCCGTGCAGCGCGTCGAGGTGGGCGCGGGCGCCGGCGGGGCTGGCGTCGGGTGCGCTGGCCAACTCGGTCTCCAGCCCCAGGGTGCGGGAGACCTCGTCGACCAGGTCGGGCAGCGACTCCCCCAGGCGGTTGCGCAGGTGCGCCAGCTCCGCGCCCAGGCGGCGCAGCCGGCGGTGACCGTCGGGCGAGTAGCCGGCGGGATCGCCGAGGTCGTCCAGCGCCTCGACGATGCTGCCCCGCTCGACCGGGGCCTCGGCCACCGGCGCGGTGCTCTCGTCGGTGGGCCGCGGCGGCCGGCGGGAGTGCACCAGCGCCCGGGCGCGGGCCTCGAGCGCGGCGAGGTCGCGCGGGCCGATCCGCCAGCGGGCACCGGTGAGCAGCCGGCCGAGCGCGTCGCCTGCCGTCGGGTCGACCAGCACGGTGAGGGTGGCGACGACGTCGGACACCTCGGGCACCTCGAGCAGCCCGCCGAGCCCTACGACCTCCACCGGCAGCCCGCGCTCGCGGAGCGCGGCGGCGATGCCGGGCAGCTGCTTGCGGGTGCGGGCGAGCACCGCGACCGTCGGCGGCCGGCCGTCAGCGCGGCGGCCGATCACCGGGTCCTCGCCCCGCCAGCACGCCGCCAGCCGGTCGGCCAGGGCTGCGGTCTCGTCGGCGATCGTGTCGTAGAGGCCGACGGTCACCGCTCCGCGGCCGGCCGTGGGCGCGGGCGCGAGATCGGGCAGCGGGTGCTCGGGCGGCGGCAGCATCGCGGAGACGGCGTTGGCGACGGCGAGCACGCTCTCGTCGTTGCGCCAGCTCGTGGCCAGGGTGAGCCGCTCGGCGCGCCGGGGACCCTGGCCGGGGAAGGTGCGGTCGAAGCGCTCGATGGTGCCGGCCGAGGCGCCCCGCCAGCCGTAGATCGACTGCCGGGGGTCGCCGACGGCGAGCACGGCGTGGCCGGTGCCGCCGCCGAACAGCGCCTCCAGCATCCGCAGCTGCCCGACGCTGGTGTCCTGGTACTCGTCCAGCAGCACGATCCTCCACCGTGCCCGCTCGCGGCGGCCCACCTCGGGCGCGGCCACGGCGATGCGCGCGGCGTGCGCCACCTGGTCGGCGTAGTCGATGGAGCCCATGGCCCGCTTGCGCGCCTCGAACGCCTCCACCAGCGGCAGCAGCGCCACCCGCGCCTTCTGCCGGGCCAGCATCTCGGTCACCGCCGCGTAGGGGCCACGCTTCTTGGGCGCGTCCGCGTAGCCGGCGATCTGCGCCTGGAGCGTCGCGGTCCAGGCGCGCAGGGCCGCCGGACTGACGTCGTGCTCGCCCATCTCGGCGGCCAGGGCCAGCACGTCCTCGACGGTGGTCAGCGGGGTGAGCGGGACGTCGCTCATGTCGCCGGTCCACGCCGAGACGACGGTGGCGGCCTGCCCCCAGCACATCGCGGGGCCGAGCACCCCGGCGCCGGGCTCCACGCCGATCCGCAGGCCGTGCTCGGCGACCAGCGCGGCCGCGTAGCCGTGGTAGGTGGAGACGGTCGGCTGGGCCACGGAGAGCCGCTCGCGCAGCTCGGGCGGGGTGTCGGGATGGCGGGCCAGAGCGCCGAGGCGCAGGTGGACCCGCTCGTTGAGCTCACTGGCGGCCTTGCGGGTGAAGGTCAGGCCGAGGATCTCCTCGGGCGCCACGATCTGGTTGGCCACCAGCCAGGAGACCCGGGCGGCCATCGTCTCGGTCTTCCCGGAGCCCGCGCCGGCGACCACCACGAGCGGCCGGTCGGCGGGGGCCTCGACGACGCGGGCCTGCTCCGGCGACGGCGCGTAGGACAGACCGCACCGGGCGGCGACCTCGGCGGGGGTGAGCAGCCGCCGCGGCGCGGCCGGGGCCGCCGCGGCCTCGGCGAGCAGGTCGTCGAACGACAGCTGCACCAGGACCCCGTCCTCCCCTTCGCTCGCAGGCTCGCGAGGGAACCCGGAACGGGGCCGAGCAGGAGGAACGGGGTTCACCCTGTCACCTGCCGGCCGCGCTCGTGCATGGGGCAGCTGCGCCGGGCCGGGCAGCGGGAGCAGTGGCTGCCGGTGCGCACCTCGAAGGTGGCCGCGCCCATGCCCTCGCCGACGTCGGTGATCAGCTCGCCCGCCCAGGTCGTAGCCACCGGGGCGTCGGCCGGCAGTGGCTGCTGGTGCTGCTCTTTGGCCTTGGCCCCGCTGCCCACCTGCAGCAGCGCCGCCCCACCGGGCACCGCACCGTGGTCGCCGAAGCCCCCTGCGGCCACCGCCACCTGGTAGGCAGCGAGCTGGCCGTGCTCCTCGGTGTTCTTCGGGACCGTCTTGCCGGTCTTGAGGTCGACGACGACCAGCCGGCCGTCGGCATCGCGCTCGAGCCGGTCTACCTGGCCGCGCAGCCGGGCGCGGCCGAGGACGACGTCGAAGTTCTCCTCGACACCGACCAGCTCGCGGTCGTTGGCCGCGTGCCAGCGCAGGAAGCGGTCCAGCATGTCCTGTGCTGCCTGGCGCTGGCGTTGGTCGGCCCAGCCGGGCCCCAGGTCGAGCTGGTCGAGCTCGCCGTCGAGAGCGGCGGGCGCCTGGCCCGGGGGCAACCCCTCGGCGACCTGCTGGGCGACGGCGTGCACGGCCGTGCCCACCGTGCGGGTGGAGTCGGGCGAGGCCTCGGCCCCCACGGCGCCCAGCACCCAGCGCAGCGGGCACTGCTGGAAGGTCTCGATGTGCGAGGGACGCACGCGCACCTCGTCGTCCTCGGGCACGAGCGGGGCGTCGTCGGAGAGCGGGGCGAGCCCCCACCAGGACCTCGGTGCGGCGCCGGCGACGCCCTCGTCGGCGAGCCGTCGCAGCACCGATGCGGCGGCCGACCGGCGGGGCGCGGGGGTGGCGGGATCGGTGACCGCCCGGCGGAGTTCGGCGACGAGCGCCGGCAGGGTCAGCGAGCGCGGCAGCTCGGTGAGCGCCCGCCCGTCCTCCGGCGGCGGCTGGACGAGGTCGAGGAAGCGCGAGGCGGTGGCCCCGGCGTCTGCGCCGTCGAGGGCGCCCTGCACCGCGGTGACGATCAGCCGGCGGCGGGCCCGGGTGACGGCGACGTAGAACAGCCGACGTTCCTCGGCCAGCGCCAGCGTGCGGCGGTCGACCACCGCGCCGTCGATGCCGGCGGCCCGCTCGACCAGCACCTCGGCGCCCAGCAGCGAGGACCGCTCGCTGAGGTTGGGCCACACACCCTCCTGCACCCCGGCGACGCATACGACGTCCCACTCCAGGCCCTTCGACGCGTGCGCGGTGAGCAGCCGGACGCTCTCCCCCGCGGCAGCGCGGGCGGCGCCGGTGTCGCTGGGCAGCTCCTGCGCGGAGAGGTGCGCCACGAAGGCACGGACGTCGGCCGAGGGCAGCCGGTCGACGAAACCGGCGGCGGCGTCGAACAGCGAGACGACGGCGTCCAGGTCGCGGTCGGCGACGGCACCGGTCGGCCCGCCGGCGGCGCTGGCCCGGGCCCACTTCGCGGCCAGGCCGCTGGCCTGCCACATCGCCCAGAGCACGTCCTCGGCGGTGCCGTCCTGCGCCAGTGCCAGCCGTCCGGCGCCGAGGACCGCGGCCACCCGCAGGGCCGGGCGGGCGACGTGGTCGGGCAGCGCCTCCATCAGCGCGTCGTCCTCCAGCGCCATGGCCAGCGGGGCTCCGCGCTCGGCGGCGTCCACGCCCTGCCGGGCCAGGGCGACGCGCACGGCGCGGCGCAGGCGGCGCAGGTCGAGCACGGTGGCGCCGCCCAGGGGCGAGGCGAGCAGCGCCTCGGCCGCGGTCTCGTCCAGGCCGGTGGCGACGCCGTCCGCCGGATCGGTACCCGGCCGGGGCAGCAGCGCGGTGAGCACACCGAGGAACGGGGCGACGGCGGGCTGACCGGCCAGCGCCACGTCGTCGGAGGACGCGGCGACCGGGACGCCGGCCGAGGCCAGCGCGCGGCGCAGCGGGCCGAGTGCTGCGGCGGCACGGACGACGACGGCCATCCGGGACCACGGGACGCCGTCGAGCAGGTGGGCGCGACGCAGCCGGTCGGCGAGGTAGGCGGCCTCGATCGATGCGGACCCGAAGACGTGCACCTCGGCCGCACCGGGATCGGCCGACTCGCCCGCCGTCAGCCGGCGGTGCTCCCACGGTCCGGGCAGCCCTTCGGCCACCTGCCGGCTGATCCGCAGCAGCTCGGCACCCGACCGGCGGGAGACACCGAGCGAGACGCGGGCCGCGGGGCGGCCGTCGGTGTGCCGGAACCGGTCGGGGAACTCGGCCATCCCGCGCGGCTCGGCACCGCGGAAGGCGTAGATGGACTGGTCGGGGTCGCCTACGGCGACCACGTTGCCGCCGCGCCCGGCCAGCAGCGCGAGCAGCTCCACCTGCGCGGGGTCGGTGTCCTGGTACTCGTCGACGAACAGCCAGCGGGCGCGCTCGCGCTCCTGGCGCAGCAGCTCGGCGTCTCCGTCGAGCTCGGCGATCGCCTGCCGGACCAGCTCGGCCGGGTCGTACCCGGACGCATCGCCCCGGCCGAGGGTGGAGAAGGCGGTGACCGCCTCGTACTGCTCCTGGAAGGCAGCGGCGTGCACCCAGTGCTCCCGACCGGTCTCGCGGCCCCACGAGGCCAGCTGCTCGGGGGCGACCCCGCGCTCGGTGGCCCGCAGCAGCAGCTCGCGCAGCTCGGTGCGGAAGCCTGCGGTGCCCAGTGCCGGTACCAGGTCCGCCGGCCAGCGGACGGCGCCGTCCTCCTCGACGTCGCCGCGCAGCAGCTCGGCGACGACGGCGTCCTGCTCGGCCGAGGTGAGCAGCCGCGGGGGCGCCTCACCGCGCAGCAGCGCGGCGCGGCGGAGGACGCCGTAGGCGTAGGAGTGCAGGGTGCGCGCCAGCGGCTCGCGGATGGTCTGCGCGACGCGGCTGGTGATGCGCGTGCGCAGCTCGGCGGCGGCCTTGCGGCTGAAGGTCAGGACGAGGATCTGCTCGGGGTCCAGCCCGGCCTCGATCCGGGTGGCGACCGCCTCGACGATCGTCGTGGTCTTGCCGGTGCCGGGACCAGCGAGCACCAGCAGCGGTCCGGCCGGGTGGTCGACGACAGCCTGCTGGGTGGGGTCGAGGCGCGGAGCCGCCACCGGTGGTCGCTCCGCCTGCACCAGCCGGTAGACCGGTGCCCCTCCCCCCTGTGCCACGCCTCGATGGAAGCACGCCGCACCGACAATTCCGGGACGGCAGGGGCGAGGAGGAGCAGGACCTCAGATCAGCGCGAGGGCCGCCTCGACCTGTCCGACCTCGAGCATGAGGTCCGTCGCGGTCGCCAGCCAGCCGCAGACCTGCAGCAACGGCCACTCGCCCTCGGTGTCCAGCGACGCCGTCGCCGCGACGAGCCCCGCCTGGGCCACGGCCCGGCACGCGATGTTGTTCATGAATGGATGGTCGGCAATTGCACCGCCGAGCTATAGGGAATGGCAGGAAATGGTTCGCACGGGCTTTCCGGACACGCACTCGTCACGCGAACGGTCAGCGCGCGACATCCCGGAGCTCGAGGAGCAGCGTGCCCGGCTGCGCCGCCGCGCCCGGGAGCCGGAACCCGGACCGTTCGTAGAGCCGGCGGGCCGGGTTGCCCTCCTCGACGCTGAGGCTCAGCGCCGGCAGGTCCCGGCGTCGCGCCTCGGCCACCGCCGCGCCGACCAGGCCGGCCCCCAGACCCGCGCCGCGGTACCCGGGCAGGACGCAGACGCTGAGCTCCGGGACGTCGGCGCGCACGAACCCGTAGCCCGGGGCCTCGGCCGGGAAGCGGGTCACCCAGACCACGCCGGTCGGCTCGCCGTCCGCGGTCGAGACGACGCCGAACTCCGGAGCCGACCGGTAGTAGGCAGCCAGGTGCGGATCGGCGTCCAGCTGCGCGACCGTGAAGCGGGGCCCGCTCCAGTTCAGGTTCAGCCAGGTCGCGAGGCGGAGCAGCAACCCGTCCCGCTCGTCCAGCGCCCGCGTCGTCCCCGGTCTCTCCACCCCGTGGACACTGCCACGCGCGACCGGCGACGGGTCAGCCCTGGACCAGCCCCCAGGACGTCGCGGCGATCCGGTCGGCGTCCTCGCGCTCCAGGGTGCCGACGTCGACCAGCCGCTCCAGCACGTGCGCCTGCCGGGCCTTCGCCAGATCCGGGTGGGCCAGCGGGTCGTAGGCGCTGGGTGCCTGCACGAGACCCACGAGCACCGTGGCCTGGGCCCAGTCCAGCTCGCCGGGTGCTGCGTCGAAGTAGCCCCGGGCCGCGGCGTCCACGCCGTAGAAGCCGTGGCCGAAGTAGGCGGCGTCGAGGTACATCCGCAGCAGCTCCTCGTTGCTCCAGGCACGGTCGAGCTTGACCGCCAGCACCACCGCGCGGGCCTTGGACTGCGGGTCGGTCGCGCCGTCCTCGTAGACCACGCGGGCCAGCTGCTGGTGCACGGTGGAGCCGCCGCGGTCGTTGCCGCTGACCAGGCCGAGCGGAGCACGCAGCGCTCCCCGCCAGTCGATGCCGATGTGGTCGGCGAAGTGGCTGTCCTCGGTGGCCAGCAGGGCGGCCGCGATGCGCGGGGGGATCTCCCCGCCGAGCGCCGTCCCGGCGTGGGCGGCCAGCCGCGCGTCCACGCGGGCGCGGGCGTCGTCGACCCCGGGGGTGGTGGCCCACGCGGCGCCGAGCGCCACCAGGGCGACCACGGCGAGGGCGACCAGGGCCCGGCGGGCACGCCGCAGCAGTGGGGCCGGTCGGGCGGCGGGGGCGGATCGGGCAGGGGCAGAGCGTTGCTGCGTCAGGTTCGGCACCCCCTCATCCGATCGTCCGGGACCCCCTTCCCGCGTCGTCCCGGTGGTCGATCGTGACGGATCCGGCGTCATCCCCGGGGACGACGTCCGTGTCGCGGTCGGGCCAGCCGAGGGCGGCGAGGTCGACCCGGCCGTTGCGCACCGGCACGCCCTCACCGGCCAGCAGCTCCAGCTGCCGGACCCGCACCGGCTCGGCGGCCGTGCCGTCCGCACGGAGCACCCGGTGCCACGGCACCGCTCCCCCGCCGGAGCTCAGCGCCCGGGCCACCCGGCGTGGGCCCACACCGACCAGCCGGCCGATCGCGCCGTAGCTGCTGACCCGCCCGGGCGGGATCTGGTCCACCACGTCGAAGACGGCCTCGTCGACGTCGAGCGCATCGGGCACGTGCCCATGGTGGACCGTTGCCCCGCGCTAGTCGTCCTTGCGGCCGAACCGGGCCAGCAGCCGCGTCTGCGGGCTCGCGGACGCGGGCACGGCCAGCGGCGGGTCGAAGAAGCCCGGGACGCCGTCGTCGGGCAGCTGCTCGGCCAGGACCAGGGCCACGTCGACGAGCTCGCGGTCCAGCTGGGGGTCCCCGCCGGTCGCCCGGGCGAGGTCCCACGAGTGCACCGTGAGGTCCGACGTCATCTCCAGGATGTACTGCGTCGCCGGGGTGGGGCCGCGTTGCAGGTGCACGGTGCGGGTCAGGGCGTCGTCCTCGGCGAAGGCCGCCAGGGACCCGTCCGCGGCGGTCTCCCAGCCGGTGAACGGGTCGTCGCCGAGCAGCGTCGGGGTGTCGTCGGGCACCTGGATCTCGCTGTGCGGCTCGCCGGCCAGCAGCGGCGGCGTCCAGAGGTGCTCGCTCACCAGGTGGGCCACCAGATCGGCGACCGTCCAGCCGGGCAGCGCCTCCTCCTCCCACTGGTCGGGGTCGACGGCGTCCACGCGGTCGGTGAAGAGCGCCTGCGCACGCTGGAACAGTTCGAGCAGCTCGACGGGCGAGTACCGGTCCATGCCGCCAGTAGACATGTCCTCAGTGAACAGCCACGGAACCCGACGTGCCCGTCGGGCGGCGGGGCCGGCCGGTAGAGACGGCGACGGCCCGGTCACCCAAGGAGGATGACCGGGCCGGCCGGCCTCGTCCCAGGGACCCGCGGCGCGCGAAGCGTGTCGTGGGGAGGGACGAGGTCCTCAATACGTGGGCAGGGTCTTGTCGATGCGGGTGGCCCAGGAGGTCACGCCGCCCTGCACGTGGACGGCGTCCTTGAAGCCCGCCGCCTTGACCGCGGCGAGCGCCTCGGCGGAGCGCACCCCGGTCTTGCAGTACAGGACGATCGGGCGGTCCTGCGGCAGCTGGGACAGCGCCCGGCCGGAGAGGATCTCGTCCTTGGGGATCAGCTTCGCGCCGGGGATGGAGACGATCTCGTACTCGTTCGGCTCACGGACGTCGATCAGCTCGAAGTCCTTGCCGGCGTCCATCATGTCCTTGAGCTCGTCGACGATGATCGTCGAGCCGGCGGCCGCCTCCTGCGCCTCGACCGAGACGACGCCGCAGAAGCTGTCGTAGTCGATGAGCCCGGTGATCGGCTCCCCCTCGGGGTCCTTGCGCACCCTGATCTCGCGGAAGCTCATCTCCAGGGCGTCGTAGACCATCAGCCGGCCGAGCAGCGTGTCGCCGATGCCGGTGATCAGCTTGACCGCCTCGGTGGCCTGGATCGCGCCGACGGTTGCGCACAGGACGCCGAGCACGCCACCCTCGGCGCAGCTGGGCACCATGCCGGGCGGCGGCGGGACCGGGTAGAGGTCGCGGTAGTTCGGCCCGTGCTCGTTCCAGAAGACCGACACCTGGCCGTCGAAGCGGTAGATCGAGCCCCACACGTAGGGCTTGTCCAGCAGCACGCAGGCGTCGTTGACCAGGTAGCGCGTGGCGAAGTTGTCCGTGCCGTCGACGATGAGGTCGTACTGGCTGAAGATCTCCATCACGTTGTCGTTGTCCAGCCGCGTCTCGTGCAGCCGGACGTCGATCAGCGGGTTGATCTCCTTGATGGAGTCGCGCGCGCTCTGGGCCTTGGACCGCCCGACGTCGGACTGCCCGTGGATGATCTGGCGCTGCAGGTTGGACTCGTCGACGGTGTCGAACTCGACGATGCCGAGCGTGCC
>Ga0210040_10009582_pt1 | contig 11249 bp, 5 predicted proteins | sample CryGeyCG12114_NA_FD_185462 | JGI IMG/M metagenome (GOLD analysis project Ga0210040, IMG submission 185462) | Groundwater microbial communities from aquifer - Crystal Geyser CG19_WC_8/21/14_NA (SPAdes) (version 2) | ecosystem: Environmental > Aquatic > Deep subsurface > Groundwater | place: USA... | reverse complement strand
ATCAGGTAAGTTTACCGTTCCCGTTATTTCCGTTGAAGGCTTTTCTTATCCATAAAAATTAAAGTAAGCACTAATTCTATAATTTTTTGTTATACAGCAAAAATTACAGAAAGTTTTTGACAAATATATTTATTAATCAAACTCTTCATACAGTGTTCTCTATTTCCTGCATCTAAATGTATTAAAGGTAGATGTTTTGTGCTGCCGTCACTACCAATATAGTGTCGGGCCTTAATAGTAAACTGTTATGACTTTTTCTTTGGTAACTTTTGTCTGCCTCTTGTTAAATCTATTCTACAGTATGAAACTATAAATTACCAACTTTTAAAAAGTGTTTTTTAACGGAAGGTTAATGGTAAAAGTTGTTCCCGTATTAACTGCACTTTCGATCATTATTGTGCCACCCAGGGCTGTCACTTGCGACTTAACCATAAACAATCCAAGTCCTTTTCCTTCAATGTTGTGGTGAAACCTTTGATATAATCCAAACAATCGGTTCTTTAATTTTGAAGCATCTAATCCCGTACCGTTATCGCTAAACTTTATTAAACAACTACCCATCTCATTTTTGCAAGTGCTAACCTCGATTTTTAATGGCCTGTCAACGGAACGGTACTTAATGGCATTGGAGAGGAGGTTAATAAAAATACTTTCTATATATGACTTATTTAATGACCCTTCTTTTACCTTAAAATCGAGATTTAATTGGTGAGGTATTTCATTTAAAGTGTTTAAAAAGTTTTTTTCAACATTTTTAAACACTGTTTCAATATTTATGTCCTGGTTTTCAATTGCACGATTTCTTATAACTATTATATCATTCAGGTCTTTTATAGTTTCCTGTAGTTTTACTGCAGAAGCTTTAAGTAAGCCAAACATCTGATTGTTTGAATCGCTAAAATCAGCATCATCAATTACGTCTAATATACCAATTATGTTGGACAGTGGTGCTCTCAGATTATGGGAGGTTATAAATGAGAATTGTTTGAGGTCATTGTTACTTGTCGTAAGTTCTTTAATAATTACTTCTTTTTCTTGCTCTATCTTTTTCCTTTCAGTATTATCCTGCATTGCACCAACAATACGAACAAGCTTATTATTTTTGTTGGTTAATAAATAACCCTGATCAAAAATACAAGCGTAATCTCCATTTGCTTTTTTGTATCTGTACTCTGCTTTCCAGTATCTATTTTTATTCTCATGTATTAATTTTTGGAAAGAGTTCCAAACCTCTTCTACATCATCAGGATGAATATTATCTTTCCATCTATCTAAACTATATTCCGACTTTTTATAACCAAATAATTTTGTGTAGTTATTATTCCAACACAAGTCATCCTTAAGAACATTGTAATCCCATATTGCTTCATTTGTTGCTTTAGAAACTATTTCAAATCTTTCATTTGAAGTTCGTAACTCTTCTTCATGCAACTTGCGATCAGTAATATCTCTTGAGTTGATAACAATGCCGTTGATAATTTCATTATCAAGCATGTTTGTAACAATTACTTCCACCCATCGCCATTCTCCAAATCCATTTTTAAATCTGAGATCGGCCATTTTCACTTCAGTCGTATTCATCAAAGCGGCTAATCCTTCAATAGCTTTTTCTATATCTTCTTCATGAATAAAGCTTAACGCATTTTTTCCGGTTATGTCATCAACACTGTATCCTAAAACTCTGTCAATATTGCTGCTAACGTATTTATATTCACCATTCACATCAATTATTCCAATTAAGTCGGCACCTTTTTGCATTATCGTTGAAAATCTTTCTTCTGTTGCTGATTTCAACCTTTCAGCGTTTTTAATTTGCGTTGCATCCTTTGCAACACAAAACATGGCGTTCTCTTTTTCATCCCACTTTATAGACCAAAGCAAGGGTGTATGGTATCCATCTTTTCTTATGTATGTATTTTCAAAATTTGTCATTTCAACCCCACTCATTATTTCCAATACAGCTTTTGTAGTAATTTCTTTGTATTCATCAGGAACAAAATCAAGGTAATTTCGCCCCACTAACTCTTCAGGTGAATAACCCCAAACCTTTGCCGAAGCTGCACTAACATTGATAAACTTGCCTTCAATATCGAAAGAACAAATAACATCAAGCGAAGAATCCATTACTTTTTTTAAATCGCGGGCCAACTTTTGTAAGCGTTCTTCCTTTTCTTTAAGTATTGCATTATTTTGCTTAATTAATTTTTCCTGCTCTTTCCGTTCTGTTATATTTCTCGAAGAGCATGCTACACCGATGACTTTATTTTTTTCGAGATCATAAATGGGATTAAAACAAACCTCTTCGCTGTTCAGTTTTTTACTTGTACCAATTATACTTTCATAATCAACACAGAAACCTGCCCCTTCCAGACTACTTTTATAATAATTTTCCCACCTAAGGTTACTACCACCAAATTGTGGAAGAAGTACATTGTCTCCTTCCCGCAGCCTTACTCCCGTAACTTGCTCAACAGCATCTTTATAAGCATCATTGCCTGCTATTAATTCAAACTTACTGTTTACCGACCATAAAAAATCTTTTGAAGCATTGATTAAAGATGATGTATTGTTTTTGGCAGCAAGAATTTCTATAAAATGTTCTTTTTTTTCATTTATGTCTTTGACGTACAGGTTCATCCCAATTTTAGAAGGATAACCTAAAAATTCTAACCATACACCTACTTCCGGATAATTTTGTTCAAATTTTACCGATTTTTTCTGCTTCATTGCTGTATCAAATTGTATGATACAGTTTTCAGGTAAATAGTTTCTGAGCGTATTTTTATAGTCTGTTCCTACTATATCTACTCTTTTTATTCCTGTTTGAATTTCTGCAGTTTTATTCCAGGCTCTAACTACCCATTTCTTATCAATTGAACAATATCCATCTGAAATACTATCCAATATTTCTTCCACTTCACTTTTTATATCTGATAGCTCTTTTTTTGATTTAGCAAAATCTGTTATATCAAAGAGCATATCAGAAGCTCCTACAAAGTCACCATTTGCATTGAATATAGGTTGAGGATGAGGTTTTATTATACGACGAATACCATCTGGTCTTTCTACAACCATTGTTTCTCCTGTTACTGGCTTTTGTTCTCTTATGCAAACGGCCATAGGACATTTATCTAAAGGAATTTTATTGCCATTTAAGTCAGATATTTTCCAAAAGCCAGACCAAAGGTCTTGCCCTATTACAGGTTCTTTGCCCCATAATCTGGCTGCTTCAATGTTGAAAAAAGTAATATAACCACGATTGTCACAGACATAGTATGCAGCAGGGATATTTTGTAGTAATTGTTTAAAATCGCATTGGCAAGGTAAATTATCAGGAGTAGGTAAATTTGTAATACCCCCTATTACCGTCTTTGCTTTCGTTTCTTTGAATGTCTTCATAGGTTTGGAATTCTTACCATTCAGTAAAAATATTATTGGGTTGATCTTGAACGTTTAAAAGCAACGATTAGTATAAAAATTATTTTTAAATGATAAAGCCCATTAAAGGTGCTTAAATAACTTTCGGGAAGTTTTCTTCTTAAATTTCAGCAATCCTTTTAATTTTCTTCTTTATGACTAATAAAATTGCTTATTCCATTTTTCCTAACTTTGGAAAGAAAACTAATGAAAGCATTTTGTTTCACCTGTTAAAAAATGAAGCACTTTTTAACGTTGGAATGAAAGTCATTGGTTTGCAATACCGACGCAAAAAGTACATCTTTTAACTCTAATGTTGTTGCTTTTTAAAAAAATGAAAATCCTCTTATTTTCGAATAACTCTAAAAAAGCAACAGTTACAGTAGATGTAATATTGTTTTTATTTAAAGCTTTTTCCCAATTGTTGCCGAATGAATGAATACTTGCTTTTCATAGATACCGAAGCATCAGGCTTGCCTAAAGACTGGACTTTGCCTTATTCAGCACCCCGCAATTGGCCCTACTCGGTTCAGGTTGCCTGGATAGTGTATAAGGCAAACGGACAGGAGGTGAAACAGGAGAATAATTACATAAACGATAATGACTTTGAGATTGAGCCGTCAGCAATCAAAGTGCACGGTATAACAAGAGACTTCCTAAACCAGCATGGCAAGAGCAGGAATGAGGTTATGTCGTCATTGTCAAAGGATATTGTAAAATATCAGCCTTTAATTATAGGCCATTTTATACAATTTGATGCTCATATGGTGGCAGCGGATTTTTACAGAGCCGGCATAGAAAATCCTTTAAGAAAAGAAAATTCGTTTTGCACAATGATCGCCAGCAAACATCTGGTTAAAAATCCTGCTGCAAGTTTTTTGAGGCTGGGGGAACTATATGAAACCCTGTTTTATCAAACATTAAATAATCAACACAGCGCAATTGAAGACGCCAAAGCAACAGCAGCTTGTTTTTTTGAATTATTAAACCAGGGACAGATAACAAAAGAGTCAATTGCTCTGCAACAAAAAGAAGAACTTAGCAAAGGTGAAATGAAAACAGATGGTTGTGCATTTCCATTCTTATTTATTTTTTCCCTCATTATTTTAATCTTTTATTTTCTATGACACAAAAACTTGATATACTTAAAAAATCATCTCCTTTTAATTTACTGCCTGATGACGTTTTAATAGGCGTTGCAGAACTGTTAGAGGAGGTAAAATATAATAAGGAAGCGATAATTTACAACCAGGAGGTTACGACAATGAATGGTGTAGATATTATTGTAAATGGAGAATATCAATCCTTCTTTTATGATAGCAGTCAGAATAAACGCTGCTTAGAATTACATAGTGCGGGATATTGTTTTGGGGGAATTTCTATACTGCTTAACAGGGAGCGTTCTTTAAAAACCGTTATTGCTAAAAAAGGAACCTTTGTTTACACTCTTCACCGGAATGACTTTACAGATTTATGTAAATCATTTGAGTCCTTCTTCCACCATTTTACAGCAGAGTTTGGGAAACGAATGCTAGACGAGGAATTTTATCATTTTATAAAACGTCCCGTTGGTTTTGAAGAAAGCTATATAGCATCAGATCAGCTTTACTCGAAGAGAATCGAAAGTATTCAATATAGAAATATTGTTTCGTGCGCCGGCTCTGCTCCTATTTATGCAGCGGCTATAACAATGGCAAAAAACAAGGTGAGCTGTTTATTTGTCAAAGAAGAGTCAGGTAAAATTGCAGGCTATGTTACGGATATAACGATACGTGATAAGGTTGTTGCAAAACTCTCTGATGCCAACAATCCTGTCAGCACTATCATGGATAAGCCTGTTGTATCCATTAACATAAATGCTTTTGTATACGAGGCCATATTGCTGATGTTTCGCACAAAAACAAGATACCTGCTGATTGAAGATAAAGGGCAGTATGTAGGTTTTCAAAGCAGGAATAAATTATTAAGTGAACAAGCTCAGTCTCCTCTGGTATTTATACAATCAGTTAAGTCAGCTTCCACTGTTCACGAGTTAAAAAAGAAGTGGGGAAAAGTACCGGAATTTGTTATGCAACTTCTTGAAAGAGGTGTAAATGCTGAAATAGCTAACCAAGTGATAACGACGGTTGCAGACACGATTGCTATTAAGGTAATTGAGGGGGTAATAGATGAAATGGGGGCGCCACCGGCAAAATTTGTTTTCATGGTTTTAGGAAGTGAAGGACGTAAAGAACAAACATTAAAAACAGACCAGGATAATGCTATTATTTATGAAGACAAGGCAAATGAACATCGTGAAGAGGTCCGTGAATATTTTCTGCAATTTGCTGATACGGTTTCCACAAGACTAAATGATATTGGTTTTAGTTTTTGTGAAGGGGGTTATATGGCAAAAAATACCAAGTGGACTCATTCACTTTCGCACTGGAAAAGAAACTACGCAAGCTGGATAGAAGAGGCATTACCTGAAACTGCAATAAAGTTTTCTACTTTCTTTGATTGCAGATTTTTATATGGAGAAGAAATCATTATGGAAGAATTAAAAGCTTTTTTAAATGAAGAATTACAACATCCTTTAGAAAAACTGTTTTACTTCATGGCAAAAAATGCGCTTCAATATGAACCTCCATTAACTTTTTTCAAAAACATCCGAACTACAACAATTGGGTCACAGGAAGTATTTGATATTAAGAAAGCAATGACTCCTATTGTTGATCTTGTACGGGTGTATGCATTACAAAACAGGGTTTTCGAAGTGAACACAGGTGAACGGCTAAAAGCTTTGAAACAAATAGAGGTTTTTACGGAGAAAGCTTTTAACGAATTATATCAGTCATATTACTTTTTAATGAGTATGCGGCTAAAGAACCAGGCTAACCAGATAATGAATGACAAAGCAGAACCAAATAACTATATAAATCTTAATAGTCTTACTAAAATCGAGCAAGGCACTCTGGTTGAAATATTTAAAACAATTTCAAACTTCCAATTGAGAATAAAGGTTCATTTTACCAACGACCTTTTCTCTTGATGCCAGAGATTAAATACCGTCAAAACTCTTGATTTCTCGCAGTTCTAATTGCATAGTTTTACCTCATCGTTGTCCCTTCTCCTGCCTCATCCGCCTTTCAGGCACCTTCTCCTGAAAGAGAAGGGAAGTGGTTGTAGTCTTTTAAAAAGGATCCGCCTTTGTAATGTTTTTCCGGTATTTCATTTTGCGAATTTTACAAATTTTGACTTGAGAGGTAAGGATTTTTGACCACGAAAAAGAGGCGTCAATTAACGCCTCTTTTTTTATGGTAATTATATTATGTTTTGTCTATTACCAGAACTTCACATAAAGTGCAGCGATGACAAGTAGTGTAACAATTATCATTGCTAATGTTGTAGGCTTAACCTTAAACATTTCTGTATCAAGTTCAAACGCTTTAGGATTAATTTTCGGACCGGCCAAACTTAAACCAATCATAATTATCATGGTAAACAGGAATGAAAGCCCCATACAAATATGGAATGGAATTTCAAACTTACCAGCTCCATTGGGATATGCAGTGTAAAGAAGGGTATCATTGCCCATAACTGCGGGTGCAAATTCATTGAAAAATACTGAAAGTAAGAAGCCTGCCAGTACGCCTACTACAGCTGCAGTTCCCGTTGTTCTTTTCCAAAACATACCAAGGAAGAACATGGCAAATACACCGGGACTAATAAAGCCTGTGTACTTCTGAATGTAAGTAAAACCACCTACGCCACCAATACCTAAGGTATCATTCCAGGTAAAGATTACAGCCAATATCATTGCTGCAAAAACAGCTGTTCTGCCAATTAATACAAGTTTACCCTCGTCCTTGCCTTTGGTAAAATATTTCTGATGAACATCAAGCGTATAAATCGTAGAAATACTATTAACCTTACCGGCAAGAGATGCTACAATTGCAGCAGTTAAAGCTGCTACAGACAAGCCTTTAAGTCCTGTAGGCAAGAAAGTAAGCATTGCAGAGTAAGCTCCATCTTTACCCCCAACCAGTTGAGGCAATGCACCTCTTTGGTGTAAAACAAATGCAGCAATACCAGGTAGCATAACAATAACTGGCATCATTAACTTTAGCATACCGGCAAACAAAATACCTGTACGGGCAGTTTGCAAATCCGCTCCTAAAGCTCTCTGCGTGATGTATTGGTTACAACCCCAGTAGTTAAGATTAATAATCCAGATACCGGCAGCATATGAGGCAAGACCAGGAAATGTCAGGTATTTATTTATGGCATTTTGATCGTTTGAAGATGGATCTGGTTTTGGTATCATCATTTTAAAATGATCCGGAGCTTCTCTCATCAGTGCATTAAAACCTGCTATCGCATCTTTTCCCAATCCAAAACTTTCTGATACAACTGTCAATGCTATATAAGTGGTAACCAATCCACCAATAATTAATACAGCAACCTGTATAACGTCGGTATATGCTACCACCTTCATACCGCCTAGAGAGATAAGCAGGGCAAATACTGCAAGCCCAATCATGATAACATGTAGATATCCTCCGCCGGCAAGACCATTGATAGCTACGGCACCGAGGTAAAGTATAGAAGTAAGGTTTACAAATACATACAAAAACAACCAGAAAATTGCCATAATTAAGGCCACTGACTCATTATACCGCGTCTTTAAAAACTGCGGCATGGTGTAAATTTTGTTTTTGAGGTAAACAGGTATAAACCATACGGCAACAATAATAAGCGCTATTGCTGCAAGCCACTCATAGGCAGCCACTGCCACACCTAAAAAGAAACCTTCACCACTCATCCCAATGAACTGTTCTGCAGAAATGTTAGAGGCAATCAAAGATGATCCAATAGCCCACCATGTCAACGTACCTTCTGCAAGAAAGTAAGCCTTGGCATCATGTTCATTTTTTTGCCGCTTTCGATATATACTATATCCATAAGCGGATACTATAACAAAATAAACAATAAATACTACATAATCGGCTGTAGTTAATCCACTTTTCATAAGCAAATCGGGTTTTTAAATATGTATGTGTTTTTAAGGAGCGAAAGTTAAGATCTTGTTATTAAAAATCAGGATTTATTTAGCTGATAATAAACTTCACTCCAGCGTAATTCATTTTTAAGCTGAAAAAGGTTTGTATCTTTTCCAATTAATACATATTCGATACCTGCAAAAGAAGCAAAATCTTCCATATGTTCAGAAGTCAGATTCTGGCTGTAACCTGTATGGTGAGCACCACCGGCATATATCCACGCTGCACAACCTGTCTTCATATCAGGAAGCGGTTTCCACAAAACTCTTGCTACCGGAAGTTTAGGTAAATCCTGTTCAGCCTTTACAGCTTCAACTTCGTTTACTATAAGCCTGAAACGGTTACCCATATCGACGATAGATGCATTTAAAGCAGGACCAGCGCCGGAGTTGAAAACCATACGAACAGGGTCTGCCTTACCACCGATACCTAATGGATGTGCTTCAATAGAAATATCACCTTCCGCAAGAGATTCATCTACCTCCAGCATATGAGAACCTAAAACCATCGGGTTACTTGGATCAAAGTGATAGGTATAATCTTCCATGAAAGCATTTGCACCTGGAAGTCCTGCACCCATAACCTTCATAGCCCGTACCAATGCCGATGTTTTCCAGTCACCTTCTCCCGCAAAACCATAACCTTGCGCCATTAAACGCTGTGCTGCAATACCTGGTAATTGTACCATACCGTGCAGGTCTTCAAATGTGTCAGAGAAACCTTTAAAGTTTCCTTCTTCAAGAAAAGTCCTCAAACCTATTTCAATTCTTGCCGCTTCGATTAACGATTGATGTCCCGCAGCACCTTTTCTTAAGTTTTCAGCTAGTTTATACTTATCGTTATATTCTTCAATCAAGGTAGTTATTTCCGCATCACTAACCTGTCCGATAACTTCAACGAGGTCACCAATACCATGTGTATTTACCGAAAATCCAAATTTCATTTCGGCTTCTACTTTGTCGCCTTCTGTTACTGCTACATAACGCATGTTGTCACCAAAACGAACAAATTTTGCTCCCTGCCAATCATTCCATCCTGCAGCAGCCCTTGCCCACGCTCCTATCTGTTCACGTGCCTGTTCGTCTTCCCAATGACCAACAACTACTTTGCGATTAATACGCATGCGCGTCATCATAAAGCCAAACTCCCTGTCGCCATGCGCACTCTGGTTTAGATTCATAAAATCCATATCAATGTCGCCCCATGGGATATCTCTGTTGAATTGTGTATGCAGGTGAAGCAACGGCTTCTTCAAAATCTTTAATCCTCCTATCCACATTTTTGCAGGAGAAAAAGTGTGCATCCATGCTACTATACCAATACAGTTTTTAGTAACATTTGCTTCCTGGCAAATGGCATAGATTTCTTCCGGTGTTTTAACGGTAGGTTTAAAAACAACAGTAACCGGAATTTGACTTGCACCATTTAAAGCAGTCGCAATAGTCTGACTATGTTCCGCAACTTGTCTTAGGGTTTCTTCACCATATAAGTGCTGGCTACCGGTTACAAACCAAACTTCCAACGATTTTAGATCTATCATTTCAGTTAATTTATTTGTTAGTATTCGTAATAATTAAATTATTGTTTACTTGCCAACAGGCGTTTGACCTGCTTCAGCTGTCACAAGGTCTACCCCTTTTATACGTGTTGGAAACCAAATTATCATTTCTCCCTTTCCCCTGTTGGCCCAGGCATAATAAGGAATCGCTGTAACTGTTTTCTCTACAGTTGAAATATTTTTTCCGTCGTTACTGATTTCAACAACGGGCACTTTAGTTCTTACTACTGTCACTCCGTTTAGCAAATTGTCTCGTTCTTCTGTCTCAAATACCGCTTCTGAAGGAATTATAATGTTGCTTGCTTTACCATCGTTGTCAATCCCTTCAGCACAATAAACTAATGGCCCACGTTGAAGCGCTACTTTACCACGGTCATCTGCTACCTTATCATTTGCAACAATTGATTTCACTTCCATTGGCAGGTTTACTTCTACTACATCACTCTTTTTCCAGTTTTTATTAATGATAGCATATCCATTTTCAATTTTGTATTCCAAAGGTTTCCCATTTACTTTAATGACAACGTGGTTTGCAGAAGTTTTAGCAAAAGAGTATAAGTCAGAAGGGATTACCTTGCTTTGAACCCATCCTGGTATTCTGATACGAAGCGCAAAATTATCAGTTGATTTTGGTGTAATGGTAAACTTCAAATCACCACTCCACGGATAGTTATTTTCCTGAATGATGCTTACAGGTTTATTATGAATAGTTAGTGTGGTATTACTGCTCATAAACAGGTTAACAAATACATCATTCTCTTTTTGAGCATAAGTATAACCGGGTATAGAAGGAAGTAATCTTACCATATTTGTCGGGCAACAAGAACATTCAAACCAGCCAGCCCTGGCAGGCTCCATAGCACCATGGGAAAACGCATGTTTTATTTGCATCGCATTGCTATAGAAAAAAGACTTTCCATCTAAGCCAATACCAGACATCAGGTTATTGTAAAGGCTTTTTTCAAGTACATCAATGTATTTTGCATCACCATGCAACAAAAACATCCTGTAATTCCAGTATACGTTTGCAATAGCAGCACAGGTTTCATTATAAGCAGTTGCGTTAGGTAATTCATAATTATTACCAAAACGTTCTCCTGAAGCAATTGCACCTATGCCACCTTGTACATACAGCTTTTTATCAACCGTGTTTTGCCATATTTTGTCTACTGCATGCAAAAGGTTTTCATCGTCAGTAAGTGCAGCCACATCTGCCATACCTGAATACAAAT
>Ga0210040_10009581_pt1 | contig 11251 bp, 10 predicted proteins | sample CryGeyCG12114_NA_FD_185462 | JGI IMG/M metagenome (GOLD analysis project Ga0210040, IMG submission 185462) | Groundwater microbial communities from aquifer - Crystal Geyser CG19_WC_8/21/14_NA (SPAdes) (version 2) | ecosystem: Environmental > Aquatic > Deep subsurface > Groundwater | place: USA... | reverse complement strand
TAAACAAAGACCAGGTAGAAAGCTATGCCCAACGCAAAGGCATGACCATTACAGAAGCCGAACGCTGGTTATCGCCGCAATTGGGGTACGATAATTAAAGGAATGCGTGAATTTTGAATGAGTGAATTTTGAAATAATAAAATTTGAAATAATAAAAGAAGAAGTAAATATTATTTATATACCTAAGTTTTAATTCGAATAATAATTCACGCATTCACCAATCTATTTCATAATTCACTTATTTAAAACTCACTCATTCACTCATTCAAAATTTAAAAACTCACTCATTTGTATAAATGAAAGTAACCGAACATATAAAAAACGCGAGTAGCACTTTATTTTCTTTTGAAATATTGCCGCCGGTAAAAGGTACCAGCATTCAATCCATTTACGATGGCATCGACCCGTTAATGGAGTTTAAGCCGCCGTTTATTAATGTAACGTATCATCGCGAAGAGTACGTGTTTAAAGAGCGGGGTAATGGGTTGCTGGAGAAAATATCTATCCGGAAACGGCCGGGTACGGTGGGCATTTGTTCGGCGGTAATGAATAAATACAAGGTAGATACGGTACCGCATATAATTTGTGGCGGCTTTACCCGCGAAGAAACCGAGAACGCGCTTATCGATCTGAATTTTTTGGGCATTGATAATGTGCTGGTGTTACGCGGTGATTCTATTAAAACCGAAACCCAGTTCCGGCCGCACCCCGACGGGCACGCCTATGCCTGCGACTTATTGCAGCACGTAGTAGACCTGAACCACGGCAAATATTTAGATGAAGACATTGCCAATCCGCTGCCGACTAACTTTTGTCCGGGCGTAGCTGGTTATCCCGAAAAACATACCGAAGCACCCAACCTGGCCTCAGACCTGAAACATTTAAAGCGAAAAGTAGATATGGGTGCCGAATACATTATTACCCAGATGTTTTTCGATAACCAGAAATATTTTGATTTCGTAAAATCCTGCCGGGAAATTGGCATAAACGTACCTATTATTCCGGGTATAAAGCCGCTCACCACCAAAAACCAGCTCCGGATGTTACCAAATTTGTTTCACATTGATTTCCCGGATGATTTGGTAAACGCGGTAGAAACCGGTGCTACCCCACAAGCAATAAGGCAAATTGGCATAGAGTGGGCCATTCAGCAATCGAAAGACTTAATAAAATTTGGCGTGCCTTGTTTGCATTTTTATACCATGAGTAAGTCCGACGCGGTAGTTTCTATTGCTAAAGAAGTTTTTTAAAATAATGTAGTATCTTTGCCTATCTAATGGCTCTGGCTACCGAGCTTTCGGATAGGCAAAGGTTAAATTTAGAGTCAGTAAAAAATTAAAATAAACGTATTCCAATTAACAAAATACCAGCAAACATTTTCTATTACATAGCGGTTTTATGGTAGCTGCATATCCTATTATTTGCCATTAATAAATTTCAAAAAAATGAAAAAGAACAACGTGCTCCCCCTATTAATCCGGCGCTTTACCCCAGGTAACTTGGTTACCAGCCAGACTAATGCATGTTGTTGCTGTTGTATTTAATTAAACAAACCTTTTCGGGCGGCTGCCCAGCGATAAAGTTTCTTTTACAAAATAGCTTTATTAAATTTCCTTAAATACCCGCAGGCTTGGCTTGAGGTAAAGCTTTTTTGTACGCGTATCCACCTATTGTTTTCGCTGCCTGGTCTGGTAACTTCTCCTGCTTTTATTTTGTTTTACCTGTGGGTAATGCCTGCAGGCAGTTCCTATATCATTAAAATTAAGTAGTACTAACATGAATATTTTATCAACCGATATATGCATTATTGGGGCAGGCCCGGTAGGTTTATTTGCCGTATTTGAAGCTGGTTTATTAAAGATGCGCTGCCACGTGGTAGATGCCCTGGCGCAAACTGGTGGCCAGCTTTCCGAAATTTATCCCAAAAAACCAATTTATGATATTCCGGGCTACCCCGAAGTATTAGCCGGTGATTTGGTTAAAAACCTGGAGAAACAAATTGAGCCGTTTAAACCTACCTTTACCCTGGGCGAACGCGTAGAGCGCTTTACCCGCCTCGACGACGGTTCTTTTATTGTATATACTGTGGCGGGTACCGAAATCAGCTGCAAAATAATTGTAATTGCTGCCGGCTTGGGTTCTTTTGAGCCGCGCAAACCCATTATTGAGCACTTAGCTTTGTACGAAGGCAAAGGTGTGAGTTACATGATTTTGGACCCCGAAAAGTACCGCGACAAACGCGTGGTGATTGCTGGTGGTGGCGACTCGGCTTTGGATTGGACCATTTTCCTGGCGAACGTAGCCAAAGAAGTGACGTTGGTGCACCGGGGCACTACTTTCCGGGGCGTGCCCGAATCGGCGGAAAAAGTGCAGCATTTGGCGGAAGCCGGCAAAATTAAATTAATGTTAAAATCGAACGTGGTGGGCGTAAGCGGCGAAGAAAAATTGGAAGCCGTTACCATTTCTTTCAACAACGAAGAAAACATCATACAGGAAACCGATTACTTTATTCCGCTATTTGGCCTCACCCCAAAACTAGGTCCGCTGGAAGATTGGGATTTAGAATTACAGGACGGCGCCATTGTGGTAAACACCTTTGATTATTCGACCAACATTGAAGGCGTATATGCTATTGGCGACATTAACACCTATCCGGGTAAATTAAAGCTAATACTGTGCGGTTTCCACGAAGCGGCTTTAATGGCTCAGAGTGCCTATAAATACCTGAATCCGGACAAAAAATTCACGCTGAAATATACCACCGTAAACGGCGTACCAACCTTATAGTAAGTAGTTTTTAGTGGTTAGTTATTAGCTGAAAAAAAATAACTAACCACTAAAATATTTTTCGAACCAACTTAAAGGTTTAAATACAAGTTAGAAGCTATTGGTCTGATTTGTAATTAGCGGTTAGAAACAATTATCTAAAAAAACTAACCGCTAACAACTAATTACTGAAAACTAACATGAGCGATATAAAAATATTTGTACAAGAACCATCGGGCAGCAATACGCCGGTAGATGCGCCTACCGATATGGGCCTGAATTTAATGGAAATATTAAAGGCCAGTGGTTACCCGATTGCGGCTACCTGCGGCGGTATGGCCCTATGTGCCACCTGCCACATAGAAGTACTCAGCGACCACGAATTGCCCCCACCCTCCGACGACGAAGGTTACATGTTAGATAGTTTGCCCGCCATTACCGACCACAGCCGCTTGTCGTGCCAAATAAAAGTTTTGTCCAATTTAGATGGCCTGGTTGTAAAACTGGGAGCAGGAGAATAATTGTCCGATTACGAATAGTGAGTATTAAAGCCCGGAATTCCGGGCTTTTTTAATTCTCTTTCCTCTAACTTCAAATCATTCTGCCTGCTCCGTTTGCTTATTTTCAATAAACTAATAAATAATTAGCCCGAAAAAGAAAGCCTACGTATGAGGAAAAAAAAGCGTATGAAGGTATTCTGGTGGATTTTAGGAATTTTTCTAGGGCTTGTTTTAATTCTAGTTGCTGTAGGTGCTTTTCTAATTCCCAGGGAAAAACTTTTGAGTTATGTAACACCCGAAGTAAGGTATGTAACGGTTACGAATGCCGTTATCACTAAGACCCACGCCGATATGGATGTACAATTAGAAGTAACGTCTAAGCTCCTGCCGGTTTATATAGATAGTATCGTGTATGATTTTCGGTTATTTGATTCGACCGTTGCGCAAGGAAATCAAAAATTTATGCCTGCTTCTAAAACTGGTAAAATTCAAAAGCTGGCAATACCGATTTCGGTAGAACACCTGAAAGTACGGGAACTTGTGCAACGGCAGATTATGGAAGGCAAGAAAACCCAAGCCCACGTAGAAGCTTATTGTAAATTACCCCTCGTGGGCATTCGTCGTTTCGATATCAACCGCGAAGTAGACATGTCCTTACCTATAATACCAGGCGCCGAACTTACTCCTTTAGCCCCTCCTGCTAAACAAAAATAAAAGCAAGTTTAAACTGAATTTGCTAAACAGTCTGGCTATATACTTCTTTGAATTAAGTATTTACCTAACCAGAATACGTACTTCCTCCTCATTTTTTTACTTTTTTCACCCGTATAAACTAGCAAATTAGCTCTAAAAAGCTATTTATAAGATTTAGCAGGTGAAGTTAAAGCAGATATTTATATAATTTTTTTTCTGACTAATAACTGAATTCTATACCCTGACGCTAACTAATACTTACTGTATGTAATTCTAAATCTCTAAAGTTGATTCATCTATTTTCTAACCTTTTAATAAATTAATTATGTTTTATCACGATAAGCAATTACAGTACAAAGTAAGAGTAGATAAGCCAAACCCGGTTTTCGCCCGCATGTTGCAACAAGCTATTGGCGGTATTGAAGGGGAAATAAGAGTATGTTTGCAGTATCTTTTCCAGGCTTGGGGAAGCAGGGGACCGGTTAAATACCGCGATATGCTTTTAGAAACTGGTACGGAAGAAATGGCCCACATTGAAATGCTGGCGACAGCGGTGGCATTAAACTTGGAAGGCGCTCCTGTAAGTATGAAAGATGAGTTTGCGAAAGATTCAGTTGTTGGTGCAGTAATGGGTGGTATGGATGCCCGTCATATTTTATCTGCTGGTATGGCAGCTATGGCCAGCGATGCCAATGGTGTTCCTTTTAACGGTTCTTGGATAGTTGGTACCGGTAATATTGCTGCTAACATGATCGCGAATGTGCACGCAGAATCTTCAGGACGGGTGCTGGCTACCCGCCTTTGGGAAATGACGGATGATTCCGGTATGAAAGATTTCCTAGCATTTTTAATTGCCCGTGATACCATGCACCAAAACCAATGGTTGGCAGTTGTTGAAGAATTAGGCGGCATGAAAGGTGCTTTCCCTATTCCGAACAGTTTCCCACAGAGCCAAGAAGTACAAGACTTTAGTTATGCTTTTGTATCTACTAATATAGCCGGCGATTCGCAGGCGATGGGTCGTTGGTCGCAAGGGCCATCGATAGATGGCAAAGGTGAGTTTAAATTGGTAAAAGCTGAACCACTCGGCGGTGAGCCACAATTAAGTCCACCAGATCCGAGAGGCCACGCGCAAACCGAAGAAATGATGGGTAATGCAGGCAGCATTATTGAAAAAGTAAAAGATGCCTTAAGTTAAAGTATTCTAAATATTGGCGCTTACAAACAATTGATAATCATTTTAATATGTGTAAGCGCCTGTATTTAAACTTTTAGCTATAATTTTGCTTTCCTTTTTGGATGTAATATGCTTTAAACTTGCCTTATTTCATGTAAGATTTAAACATACCGTAACTCTGATTTTTTATTATTTACTTCCCCATTGAATTGGCGAGAAAAATTTCCATTATCAAAATAGTTTTCTACCTTTATAAAATTCAATTACGCTCTTATTTAAGCCATTACCTGCATTTTGATTTCTCCAAATAGTTTGACTACAAATAACACAGCTATAGAACTAAAAGATTACATGACTTCAAAAAGCTACTTAAATCATTAATTTATATATTTCCGAACATAACATTCATTATTAGACTTTTATACAAAAATCTATTCATAAGTTAGATATTTATTTTTATCTTAATTGTAACCACAACAGATTAAGGATTTGAATATTGTGTGAGATTAATTTTTATTTCTTTTAGTTAAACCCTAGTTTTGCGCCTTCATCAGCCATTTTAACCGAAGAAATAAGTTTAATGATTCAACGTAAAAAAGGCTTTGCCATCTTAATCGCGCTTTCCTCTATTATTTTTCTTTCCGCCGGCCAGTCGTTACATTTCGACTTTAGCCAAATAATCAAGAATATAAAACCGAATGAAGTTGTAGCGCAGCAACCTCCTGTTTCGGAAAAAATTACAAAAGAACCAAAACCAATTTTTTACGGCATTCCTACTGATTCTTTAGAAATTGTAAGGGACGTAGTAGAACGAGGCGAAAGTATATCGGATATATTAGCTGCCTATAATATATCACCAACTACAAGTTATAATTTGGCGCAAAAAGCCAAAGATGTTTTCAATGTAAAACGTATTCAGTCAAATCGTACTTACATTCTGCTACACGCGCCAGATTCGGCTCAAACGGCTCAGTACTTTATATATGAGCCAAACGAATTAGAGTACGTTATCTATGACTTACGCTGCGACCTGCAAGTAACCCGGTTTAAGCGCGAAATGCAGGTAGTGGAGCGGGAATTGGCCGGAGAAATTAAAGGTTCATTATACGAATCGGTTCTGGCTGCTGGTGGCACTGCCCAATTGGTAAATACCTTGGCCGATATATATGCCTGGCGACTTAACTTGAATAAAATACAACCGGGCGATCAGTTTAAATTAATTTTTGAGGAAAAGCAGGTAAATGGGAATACTATTGGCTACGGAGCATTAAAAGCTGCATATTTTCAGCACAATGGTAAACCGCTCTACGCCATTGGTTTTGATCAGGGAAACGGAATGGGGTATTTTGATCAGGATGGCAAAAGTTTTAAGAAAGCATTTTTGAAGGAGCCTTTGGAATATTCCCGCATTAGCTCCCGGTACAACATGCATCGCTTTCATCCGGTACAGAAAAGGTACAAAGCGCACCTGGGTACCGATTTTGCCGCCCCGCGGGGTACCCCTATTAGGAGCGTAGGCGAAGGTGTTGTATTGGAAGCGGCTTATACCCGCGGCAATGGCTATTACGTCAAAATTAAACATAATAAAACCTATACGACACAGTACCTGCACCTTTCTAAATTTGCAAAAGAAATTCGGAAAGGGAAGCAAATAAACCAGGGACAAACAATTGGTTTTGTGGGCAGCACCGGGCTGGCTAGCGGTCCGCACTTATGTTACCGGCTCTGGAAAAACAACAAACAGGTAGATGCTTTAAAAGTAAAACTCCCTTTAGCAGAACCGGTATCTAAGAAAAAAAGACAAGAATTTTTTGCCACTAAAGATGTCATTATTAATAGAATGGAAGCGCTGGAAAAAAAATCAGAAGAACCTCAAAATATTATTGCCGCCGAAAAAACAAGAGTCATTGGCAACATTTAACTTACTATTCTGATCTATTATAAAATTATTAGATTAAAAATAAGTCTGATCCGTACCGCATAAATCAGAAAACAATCTGCTAAAAAGCTAAGCGTGAAATTATATTACTTAGTTTAAGGTTTATATAATAAGAGGATTTAAACCGATATGGAGATAACAAAAGAAGAATTTAACGAGCAATTTAAAGAAACGGTGGACACCTTAATCTTAGCAATGGCTAAGCATGAAGAAGTAAATCTTGAAAAGTTTTACAGCATGGCTTGTATGCTAGAGAACATGGCTTTCTTTAGTCCGGTTATCTATGGTGCGCTTAAGAACTCTTCCGAAAAAAATTAATTTCACAGCTTATTTACTTCCGGCGCTGAATATTTATTATTCTAAGCCAAAAGTTCCAATTATTTGAATACAGCTTAGCTTTAATTATTAAAAGGAAATGGTACCGATGATTTGGTATAAAAAATCAGATTCTATAAGAAGTAAGCGGTTCTGCTTTCACTAAAGTATCGGTACCCAGATATTTATTATTTTTGTTCAGGTACCATTTACGTACCTTGGGGATTTTTATCCCGTTTGTTATCACTTCCTGTTCCAATATTATATATTCGCCACTTTGGGGTTCCCCGTGATTAAAGCGGTAGGCTTGCAGTGCATAAGTGACCGGATCTAAGTAGAAAACCAATTATCTTTTCCTACTGCAGGGTCGTAGGTTACCTCCAACGCGTAGTACTTTTTTCCATTTAGTTCCTCCATGGTAGCAGCATCATTTGTCTTGGCGTTTTCATCGTTTAGCTTCATGGGCAAACCGTATAAATAGCCATAGAACTGATGCACCCATTTCACACCTTCCGGAGTTAGATCTTATTTTTTCCGTTTGGCGGCACTTATATCTGTTTTCCCATCGAGTAAATAAAATTTTTCACCTGTACCGTGTGCCACTCCTTTAATAATTTCTTTTCCATCTTTCCGGCTAACGTGCGCAAAATAACCAGTGGCGTTATCTATTTCTATCGTAAACGCTTTGGCCTTACCCGTTGTGTCGGCGCTGCTTAAATAAAGGCGGGATTTGAAATTATGCCAATTCTGTTTCGCATCGTGGTAAGTTAGCGTTTTCTGCAACAATGCCGAATGGGTCTTTACTACTGCTGCCTCTTTTTTACTCTCCGATTTACAAGTAGTCAGGTAAAAAATACTAAACGGAATAAGGATAAATTTTAGCATGAGGTTGGTGCGAAGCATTAACATTGATTTAGAAATAAAGACTTTAATAACTACATCACTGTTTTTTTAACTAAATGTTTCTCCGGTAACTCTAGTAAGCTTACCCATACATCTGCTTCAAATAAACTGTTCAGGTGTTTTGAGCCAGCATGTATAACTCTTATTACAAAGAAGTATTATTAAGTAAGTCTGAAAAATTTATCGTACCAGTTCTTTAAAAAATGGAAGCAGCTCCTGCGCCAAAATTGCATGATCGGCTACATTGGGGTGACCAGTACAACCTCGGGCTTGCATGGGTTTGAAAAAATAAACAGCTACCGGCTCATCACTCGGATATATACTATCGATTTCCCCTTTAACGGCCGTGAGGCAATTTTGCAGCTTGGTCCGGTTACGGCCATTAATCATGGGGCTGCTTAGCAAAGCGAACTGGGCTTTCGGATATTTCGTTTTAACTACCTGCACAAATTTAATATAGTTGTTTACATAACTGGCACTGTCGAAAGGTAATCTTTCTTTTTTACCGTCGCCATTGCTAAAGTCGTTAGTGCCCAAAGCAATGCTTACCACTTGAGGAGTAAACGTAGCAAAATTCCACTGTTGGGGATTATTCTCTTGGAAATCTAATTTTTCGTAGACTTGGGGCATGGTAGGTCCGTTGCTGTTCCAGTTGCGGTAAATCCCAATGCCACTCACGCTGCTCAACACGAAATTAACTCCTAGTGCTTGCGCCAATTGCGGCCCGTAAGCGGCGTAGGCATTGTGCTGATCGTGGTAAACGCCCTTACCGCAAGGCACCTCCGACGGATCAGCGGCCGCGCCGCAAGTAATACTATTCCCAATAAATTCAATAATAGGTGCTTTAGGCTTCTCCAGTGATTTTAAACCTTGACCCGTAACTTTCTGGATGGCAATAGCACCGGTATGCGCTTCGGTAGCTTTATACATCCACACGGTATGTTTCCCGGCAGTGGGTGCTTTTATAGTTATAGGCTCTTTGGTTTTACCATCTATCCTAATTCTTTTCTGATACACGCCATCGAGTTCGTACTGTAAGTAATTATGGCTGTTAATATTGGGCAGCGAAGCAAATAACTGGCATTCCTGACCAGTAAAACTAAATCCAAAATGCACAGCCGAACTAACCAACTCCAGGTTTTGGGCTTGATTTAAATTATACCTGCCGTAGGGCTTTAAAGCAGTTGCTGGCAAGGTGGTTGTTTTTCCGGAAGTATTTGGAACGGGGATACAACTCCCGCAAAGAGCAAAAAAAGCGAAAGCAACTAACGTGTTTTTAAAAGTCATTTGGAATTGGCTTTATTTTAAAAGTAAATGCAAGATTAGCAACATTCCGGAAAGTGTGCCTTAATTTTTGCTCAAAAAAATCAATATAAATAAAAATGACCTAAATTGAAATAATTGAAAACCGCATAATGAATTACTATTTAAATAAAAGTCACGAACTTCGTCGAAAAATAGAGTACAATTAAAAATGCCTATTGATCTTTAATGTTGATAAAATAATTAAGTCTTAAAAAGACGCTACTACTATATGCATCTACTATACGTTGAAAATATTAGTTTAGAAGAAGCGGAAAATTCAGCCTTAAAAGAAATTAGTTTCAAAGTAGCGCCACGGCGGAAAATAGCCATTGCGGGCGAAACGGGCTCCGGTAAAAGTACCTTGCTGCAAATTATAGCGGGCCTGGTGCAGCCCACTGCGGGTAAAGTAACTTTCCAAGGCAAGTCCGTAATTGGTCCGCAGGATAAATTAATTCCCGGGCATCCGGGCATTGTTTATTTGTCGCAGCAGTTTGAATTACCTAAATTTTTACGCGTAGAACAGGTATTGCGATACGCTAACAAAATACCAACGAAAGAAGCAGGAGAACTTTATGACTTGTGCCGGATAAATCATTTGCTGCAACGCCGAACGGATCATTTATCGGGCGGTGAGCGCCAGCGCATTGCCATAGCTCGTTTACTACTCACCTCGCCCCAACTCTTTTTGCTTGATGAACCCTTTTCCAACCTGGATATGGGTCATAAAAAAATCTTAAAAGAGATAATCCGGGATGTAAGCGAAAATCTGGCAATTACGCTCCTGCTAATTTCCCACGATCCGTTGGATACCCTCTCCTGGGCCGATGAAATACTGGTAATGAAAGAAGGGAAAATACTGCAAAGCGGCTCTCCGGAGTACATTTATAACAAACCTCTAAACGAATATGTAGCTTCGTTATTTGGCACTTATAACTTAATACCTGCTGCCCTGATAAATACTCTTCCCGGAATTAATAACGAAGCTACTCAATTATTAATCCGACCGGAGCACGTGCAATTAGAAAGCGAAAATAGCGGCGGTCTACCGGGCTTAGTCAAGCAAAGCACTTATTTTGGTAGCTACTCGGAATTAGAAGTTATGCTCGGTGAAATAGTGTTAACTGTAAAAACCAAACCAAGTCCTTTTCAGAAGGGAGAGGTAGTATATATTTCGATAGCGCCGGATAAAACTTGGCAAATAGTTTAAAGATCAACGCAGAAATTAGTAAAAAGATAAACTTTACAGAATTGTGGTAATCTAAAACAGAATTTGCTTTTAAGTAGCAAATCCCTTATTCAAGACACCTTTTCTGGAACCATCAATACTCCAAATACCAGCTCCGTGTGCGGCAATGTACAAGAATAAAAAACAATAAAGCAGCGCCAATTCGCCTTGATTTAGTAGGGGATTACCACCCTGTGGTGCATGAGCCATGAAATAGGCTACCAGCATTTGAATAGCCGCTAGTATGGCCGCGAAAGAAGTTAAAAAACCAATAGCAATTAACAAACCGCCTACCAGTTCAACTATTCCGGCAAACCCCATCATAGAGGCTATTTCTACTGGCGGTTTATCACCGGGCCAGCCAAAAAGCTTTTGGCTCCCGTGCATGGCAAAAAGCAGTCCGGATACAATGCGCAAAATAGCAAAAA
>Ga0210040_10009580_pt1 | contig 11251 bp, 14 predicted proteins | sample CryGeyCG12114_NA_FD_185462 | JGI IMG/M metagenome (GOLD analysis project Ga0210040, IMG submission 185462) | Groundwater microbial communities from aquifer - Crystal Geyser CG19_WC_8/21/14_NA (SPAdes) (version 2) | ecosystem: Environmental > Aquatic > Deep subsurface > Groundwater | place: USA... | reverse complement strand
AGTTTTGCTTTTGTATGGAAGGTTTGTGCAAATGTATATTTGCATGAGATGATAACAGTGGCTAGATTTGTAGTAGCTTACAGTGTTGTCGTTGTCACCATATTTTTGTATTTCTGTACTGAAGAGAGTCCGATAAAAAGTGCTTATTAAGCTTACGGTAAAACTGAAACTTATCGTTTGATCCATATGCTGTAGCACAGATGATTTTATCAGTTCGCATAAAAATCTTTTCATAGTGTGCAAACATTGAAAACCGCATTCCCTCGAATTTTACCGATTCGTCCAAAACTTGCACGCAAATAAAATCATTTGAATATATACCCTGTCGTCGGTGTAATGTAATAAGCACTGGCTGAGTCTACCTAATCTAATCTATTGAACTCAAGTGTTAAAATTTTTGCTGCTTAATATTAATTCATTCAGTAGTGTAAACTATACGTATGCGCACAAAGATTTGTCGGCAGCTTTTGTAGCCTTATTTTTCGCATGAGAGCAGTATTTTCTTGAATGTAAAGAAAACTCCTCTATTTACTATTTCTAGTACTGTGAATGAGTACACGGGGACGGAACCCGCAAGTAGTAGTTCCGTGTTTCCTACATTATCTGCTGGAGTGGATCGCGGGTCAAGTGTGGACCGCTCTCAAACACCAGTGAGTCTTCATCCAGTGTTCATGGGGGAGTATGATGTAAATTTTGCCCAGGACTTGTCAGCCTACTGGTTCAAACCTACGGCAAATCGAGAGGAGACCATTTCTGCGCTTAAATACCAACCCAGAGGAACGTTTATAATCAGATCATCAAATTCATTTCCTGGGGCTTTTGGGCTCGCTGTGAAAGTGGATGAAAGTTGCGCATCGGAGGACTCAGTGCGCCATTTTCTGATTGAACAAACTAAATATGGCGTCAGACTTCGGGGCAGCACTAATGAACCTGTCTATAGTAAGTTTTTTCTTCCTTGCCTAGTTCTTTAATGTAAATTAGTTTTACTCTGCCAAATCGTAAAAAAAGTTTCCCCTGCAGTTTAACTCCGCATCGGATTACTTGAATGGCAATTTACTTCAGTTTCTCAATATGCGTTTTTTATTGTATTAAATAGTGCTCTTACTGTTTCCCCGGGGTCTCTAAATAAACGCATTCAAATTTAAAATGATTTGAGGATTCGCCAACTCAATATATTTGTTGAAACGACATTATTGTCAATTTGTAATGCCGATGATTTTTGTATTCACAGGCTCTCTTTCCGCCCTTGTCTATGCTCATACAGTGGACTCATTGGCTTTGCCAACTACACTCGTCCTTCCGCATGAAGACACAGTGTTTCCACTATCCCAATCTCAGTCCACCACGGCTCATTTGCTAACCCAAGGGGCAGCTTGCCAACTCATATTCTTGGGCATCATAGGAGTAGAGTGCATGTCTGGGGACGATGCGTTACTCCGGGGTATTTCTGCCGTGGAGCACTCCGAACCTATAATCATTTCTTTGCGGCTATCTAAGCAAGGACTCACGCTTACTGATGTGCATAGACGAAAGTAAGTTAGGAAAAAAATGTTACAGTTGATACAGTTTGAAGGAAACTTCAATTTATAACTTTGTCTTGTGATGAGTATGGACAAAAATGTATTTGCCTTTGTTGTGCTCACATAGATTCTTCCGGTTCCATTTCCCATTGGCTGGGATTTCGTACGCAGCAGTGGATCCAAAAAATCGAAGTATTACATTCACAAGTTTAAATCGTAAAGTTTTCGGTGTAATTGCAAGAGCTCCTACAGCCAATGAGAACTCTTGTGTGGTGCTTGGGGAATATGAAGAAGGGCAACCAGCCAATGCCATTGTTGCCTTTTTTCAGAGAGTAATTGCCTGGCAGCAGTAAAAATATGTTGCTCTGGTAGTTTGATGGTGTGAATGCACAGCGAGAAATATAGAAGCTATGATTAAGATTGCCTTTGTGTCAAGTCATGTCTTAAATGATTGCTATTGTCTAAAAATGTTTTATGCTATTCCCGATCGAAACGATCGCAATGTACGAATACTATTTCTGTGCATCAGGAAGTAAATAGTTAGTGTTTATAATGTATCAGTCTACCGGAATTCTAAAGTGTTCACTATGAAACCACTATACAGACTAATATTAAGTTTTAGATTTATCAAGATTTACTCGTTTTATATATAGTTTTTAAATGACTACTGTGTCATTAATTGTGGCTTGAAAAAAATATATGAAGCTTTTAAAACTCAATATATGAAGCTTATAATAGTGAGTTAGTACCAATTCGTATTCAATAGCGGTACCTTGAGAAACAAACAAGTGCCCGTATAAAATTTAAAGACGATTATAATTATAAACGATTACAGTGATGAATTTGTTTGCCATGCCGTACAGTTAACAGTGCCTATTGTATTGTGTGTAGCCATACAAATATGTTGAGTTTTACGAGAATAAAAAATAAACAAGCATTTTTAAACACATTCGATTTCAAATAAAATTCATTATCATCCGAAAACAATATTTTCACTGCAACTAGTAGGATTTATTGCTTTTAACTTAGAAAAGTAAATTCATGCACAATTTTATCAACTTAGCAGTTTGAAATGTTTGTAACTGCCAAAATTAAGTCTACTTAGCTTTTTAGCTTTTGCAAGTGAAAACAAAAATTATAAGGAAGAGAAATTACAATAGTTTAAAAACTAATCCTAGTCATCATCATCTGAATCATCAGATCCAGGTGGAGTTGGAGCATATGGATTATTTCCATCGCTGCTACTGGATACTACGACTGCAGGGGGTTTAGCCGAAGAGGAAGAACTTGGTTTCTCATCTCCCAAAGCACTTGACTTACTTTTATTTTCCGAAGAATCAGCTTCAATGAAAGATTCCCAGTTTTTCAATCGATTATCACGTTCTGCATCAGTTTCTTCAATCTTAAACTTGGTTTTACCATCATATATTTCTGCAGTAAGACGTTTCCCTCCAAAAAATCTTCCATCAAATGACTGCAACACAGCATCTGCTTCTTCCGGCGTTGTCATATAGATTTGTAAAATTCCTTCAGGATGACGCTGAAAAAATTCCGTTAAAGTTATAACACACAATAATATAAACATACCAAGTCTCTGAAAATTAAATTGTATGAAGTAATAATATTTTTATAATAAATATCGTACATCATAAACGACAACTTTTTTACAAACTCCAAACTTGTTCGCTTCTTCACGGAAATCTTCCTGATACTCTAAAATGAGATTAACTTCCGCATCAAAATCTGCTGGAGTGAATGCATTTCGGACTACAACAACTTTCTCATTTTTCCCACGTTGTCCTTTCAATTTCTCAGGTTTCCAGGCAAAAAGGGCCTCTTGTTTTTTCTTCTCTTTCAACTTGTCCTTCTTCTTCTTCTGTTTCGGCTTTTTCGTTGGATCGTATTGTCCCTTTAGGGTGAATTTGGCTTTCTCTACTTTGATAGCTTTTCCCCGTACATCGTACCCATCTAAAATTTGCAACGCCAATTCAACAGATTCTTTCTGAAAAAGTGGGTAAAACTCATTTTATCATTTGGAAACATTATTTTCAAATATCTTTTTCACTTTTTACAGTAAAATTACAAACTCACCTTAATATAAGTGCACAAGCCATCACCTTTTTTGTTTCCCTCTTGGTCCTCATACAGCTTCACTTTATACTCATTTGTATTCACATCTTTCATAATGAGACCACATTTCTGCATGACCTCAAGGTACTCCTCCATAGAAATATCGGTGGGTAAATTCGACACGTACACTTTTGTATTCTGGACGTCATCAACTTGAAACCATTCTGGTGCCTGAGGCTGAGAAGACGATGGCTTTTGTCGTTTGCCCAAAGGACTCTCATCGTCATCATCTTCAGCTTGAGTAGTAGTTGCACCCCGACTGCTATTTTCTTTTTTGTTTCTCAAAGGAATGGGGTTGGGAGTCAGAATCGGAGCATGACTTCCATAATTTAACTGATATTGTAGTAGAAAGTCTTCATCCAACTGAGAGTGAGTATCGATAGTAGAAAAATGGTAAACATAGTTTGCACACAAACGTATTCTTATACAAAGCAGTGTTACACTTATAATAGAGAGCAAAATGCATACTATAATATCATTACACAGGTTGGAAATCATCAGTGTTTAAATTCAGTCTACAATATGGCAACTTTTTGTAGTTTTGGGGATGTGACTAAAAATAATGAAAGCGTGAAAAGTTTTTGATTGACTTCAACTAATAATAAAAGTCATGGCACTGGAATTACATTTTGACCAGATTATGTATGATGGTTTGCAATGGTACCTGGTAAGTACAAAAAGATATGAACATAATAAACAGCAGCATTAGTTACAAGTTGTAAACAAAATTAACGCGTATATAAATCACACGTCAAGTCCCTATTTCCCTATTTCTCTTCACTTGTGGCTTTACCAAACGATGCTAAAACATTCCTAAATGCAATGGCTAGGTTAGCAGCCGCAGCTTTTGGAGTGGTCAACCCTGCCTTCACAATACTCGACGAACTGATATGAGAACCAGTATCATTAGATCCGGATCTAGACCCCGTGGGGCCCGCATTATTGGCCCCACCATGACCATGATGGGCATCTAAGCACTTCTGGTAGCGTAGAACGCAGGCTGCTTCAATAGCTTTGCAAACTGCTCCTGTACTAGGAGTGGAGTAAAAGCAATGTGACTCGAACTCGTCCCTAGCTGTGTGAACTATCACACCACAAGTAGTGACGTCTTTACCAATCCCTAAAAAGGATAAGTAGCGAACTCGGATTTCAACGTTCACCTAAAATAGAGTTAAGGATAGAATCTTATAAGAGTTGCCAACATTGAAAACATAAAAGTGTCTAGGAGCAAATCATAAGCAGATATCATTACCTTGGGATTTTCTTCTTCTTCAGAGCAAATTACGATCACTGATGGAGCCACAGATACTGTTACACTAGGAATAATAGCAAAAACATAAAGTAGGTGATAAAATAAACCCAATGTTGTCGTTACTATCCAATGCATTTCAATAATACGCCAGACAGAGATCGAATTTGAGGCCTAATAAAATATACTACAATCTACAACTAACAATGAAGCGAAAAAACTTATCGAAGTAACTGTGATTTTATTCTATAGTCCCAAAAAAAAAACAATTTTTCTTATTAAAAATATACAATAAATACAATAAACTTATTTCGATGCGCAAATCAACCACTTCTACACTGTGACTAAACTCTGAGCTCACTGAGCTGTTTTAATAAGTGCAATACAATTTTAAATTATTCACTTACGGCACAGGCTCATTAGCTCGCAAACAATCAATAGCAGCATTCAAAGTGTCCATGCCAGTGGGTTTGCTCACAGTCCGAGCTCCTAAATAATGGGCCCGAATTGTTTTTCTAGGTTCATCCATAGGAGTAGGAAAAGCTCCAATAATGCTGGCATTACTGCTAACTCCAGCATGACTACCCGAAGGTACTATTTTGCGCAACCCTGTTGGCAATGTTGTTGGTCGTTTTTGCTTTTGTTGCCGCTCAATCATTATTCTTTTGCAAGCATCACGAAGTGCACTTGCCAAGGGACGGGCATTTATTTCCAGTCTGTAGCCCATACATATAATAAAATGCATGTCAAAATTTGGAATCCCTCATTTATACTGTCGATCGTAGTGCAGAGCAGAACACAAGCAGTACGAGTTTTCAAACTTCTGATTAAATTTTATGTTTTATAGCATTCATTTCCATGGGTTAAACCGGTTAAATAAAAAAAACAAGAAGTGGGAAATTCTTAACTCAAGTCTTGGAAAACGATTTATTCGTCAAAGTCAATGATAGAAATAATATTTACTTCCATACTTCCATCACTTAAGTTGCCAACTTAAGTAGCTTAAGTAAATAGCATATATAGAATTTTTGCTTTGCTCAAAGATTCAGTTCTTTTGTTCAAAATATGCCTGCGTAGCAATGCTATGGTACCATAAGCATGCATGGTCATGGTCAGTCTTGGTATATAAGGATTGGAACTACGATTATGTTAATAGTTAATTCATAGTGCAATCAGCCCAATCTAGTGGACTCGACTCGAAAAAAAGCATAAAACACTGATTACCTGAAAACGTGGCACAGAAACTGACGAGTTTGTTTCTCCCGTGCTACATAAGCAAAATCACGAGGATCATCTCGTCCTACTCCCCAAACACGGATGGAGTGAATTGCTTGTTCAGCTACTGTGAGTGCATCATCTTTGGTTTTCACCCGCAAATGGGAATCATCCAAATCTAACACGAGTTCATTTCCACCACCCCAAATTTTTCCAGCTACTTCCAGTCTATACAAAATACACACTTTTGCACATACTTTGCACAGTTTGTGACACACATGGGTCGTTAGTCAGATTCACGACCAAAGAAACGACCAATTTTGTTAACTCAAAAATTCCCAAAAACTGAAAAAAGTTGCTTGTCGAATCAAAAAATGTATGCAATGGTGGAAAATAATCATGCATAACAAGGTTCCTATAGAAACAACCCCCGTCTTTGTTGTTTCTATAGGAACCTTGATGCACAACTAAAAATCTTTCAATTTATAATATACCAACACAAAAAGCAATAAAACTTTCTGCAGCCGTAAATCTTCCAAATCCAAAACAAACAGGCAAAACTATGAGTATTAAAGTCGCATCTTACCCACTAGCCACTTTAGAATTTGGATTCGTAAGCTCAGCAATGACTTTGGAAACAGCCCTAGAGCTTCGTTCCGGTGTTAAGTCTTCTTCTGAAATGCTCAAACATCCCAAGCTGACCGCAACAAATCGCAAGGAACATCCACTGTTACCCCGATTCCTGCTCTCTTTGCTCCCTTTACTACTACTATACCCCATTGAAGCCAACTTATTCTCTATGTTGTTATCCAAATATTGTGACCAAGATTTTCTCTTTTCAGCCAAAACGGCAGCAGAATTATTATTGCTTGTATTCAGACTGCTACCGCTTTGAGGCAGCACTGAGGACATTTGACTTGAAATTGTTTGAGATCTTCGAAATGTGACATTACTAGTAGTAGCATTAGTAGTAGTACTCGTACCACCTACATTAGACAGTGCACCGGGTATCAAAAGTGCAGGATTTGAAGCCAAAGCTTGTTGTTGTACTTGCTGAACTGTTGGAGGATCTCTTTGAATAGTTCCAGACTTTATGTGCCAATAATAGGGCCCATTAGTATCATCATGACGTTCCCATCCGGGTGGTAACGATAAAAAAGAATTCTCGTTGCTACTACTACCATTATTCACGCTACCATCAGATGCCACAGGAGCCGAAGTTTTGGTCTCCACAGTGCGACGAGGAGTCATAACCGGCTCTTCTGGAGGAATTGTCGAATTATTATTCACTTGATCGTCCGGGGAAAGGAAAAGTAAGGGTTCATTTACTCCCATATTGGAAGGACTAAGTGCTGCGTAGTAAAATCGACGTGGACCATTAGCACTACCAGAAGAGTCACCATCTTGCTCGTGGTCAAAATTGTGACTACTGTCATAATTGGGATTATGGAAGCCCCCAATAGATGCAGATGCAGGTAGAGAGGATGGAGAAATTGAATCAGAACTATGTATTTCCGCGATTTCACCAGCACTCAAGTCCACCTCAGGTTTCCCCTGATAATATGTAGAAAAATTGAAATTAATACTTCGTTAGTGAGTGAGGAAAAAACATTCCCAGTACAAACCGAGGTAAAAATTGCGAAACGATAAAGAAATCAGTTACTCTTAACACGTGTGTACCAAGGTACACGTCATTCACAACAACCAATTACGTTTCAATCGAACGGTGGGGATTTTTATAAACTAGCATCAATACAAGGAAGCACAGGGCCTTGATTAAATATTGATGAGAATGAAACAAGGGAAAATAGAGGCGGACTCACTATGTGCGACTGACTTGTCTGTGAGTTGGGTTTCATCAAATTTCTTGCACACGTTACAAAGCTTCTCGTTTTTAAAGCCTTTTATTCTTCACTCAATCTATAGGCAGACCACTAAAATGATTGCATAAAGAGACAGACTAGCTCACTAAAAGCAGACACCACTGCTCTCAGCTTCCCTAAATGCAAAGATTGACTGACTGGCTTTCTCTTAGTATTTTCTCACCACTATATGGCTTAAACTAGGGAGGAAAACCAACTTTATCATAGGAGAGAGCTCGAGTTCTACCGGGACTTTTTTCATGGTGATGACATAACAGTTTTGTAAGTCAGCTACATAAGAAATTCTACAGGGACCTATGAAACTAACTACTGACTGCCAGAGCATGGTTTCCCGAGCGAATGAAAAATACTCCACTTGACTATCATAGCATAAACACGCGGCCTTTTATTGCTATTTTTCCTCTTCTTGTATCAATATGGAGCGATAAAAATAATAATATCATTAGGCGAGTATTGCTCCCAAGAATGAGTATGACATGAATGCAATTGAGTGATGCAATGGGTATAACTAACAGTAGTAACATAAAACCCGTTTCACTCACCAGTGCCGGTTCCTATTATGTGTAGTGTGTATGTGTGTTTTCTTTGTTTTTACTGCAGTGCTTACAGGTATGAGGTATGTAAGTTCGTATCAGGCTATATAAAGAGCCACTCACAAAGTTTGCATACACTTTCTCTCTTCAAAAGCCGTACTATGGGATATGCTATTCTGTAGTTTGTGTTGAACGTATATATATAACACTATAACAGAAGGGGCAGATAATAAAGACCGGAGAAAAATCAATATGTGTATGAAAGAAGCATGTACTGCGCAAACTACGATTCTGTTTTCAAGTGAAAATGGAATCACAGCATGGGGTGTGTTTATGTTGGCTTGCAGTCAAGATACAGGGAACTATACGCACAGTGCAAGAAAAAAAAAGTTCGTTCCCTCAATTTACATATGAAAGTTAAGAGGGATTGTAGTATAAAGTATCAACTTATCCAGTACCGCATTTGAATGCAATTTTAAACAACCGAGGCTCCCAGGCTTCATGGTTGGATGAGAGTGGAATATTTAATGAGCAATAGAAGATGCTTATTATAGTAGTGAGGATGGAATAAAGTAGAAAGAATTGCAACTTGTCTTGGATATCAAAATTTTGAATAGGTTTTATTGATTAAAGAGTAAAAGTTTTTAATTTCATATTTAAGTTGATTGATACTTATTGTGGCATATTTTGTATTCATTGTGAAATCCAGCAAATAAATGTTGCGTGAGCGATGAACCTTTCTGCTATTTATTCTATCAGAAATGCCACATAACCGGCTCATTGTTGCTTAACTAACCAATTCTATGTTTTTATTGTGTTAAGTCAAAAATTGTATTTTCTGCATTTGACAAGAAAGCCGGTACTCGGTACTGGTACCGTCGTTCTCTATCTGTTATCTGGTGCTATATTAGCCATATACATTTCTGCTACGACAAAACAAAAGGAGTACTAGAGAAGTACAAGTCACAATTTGTTGACAAAATTTTCTTTGCAAAATATCAATGCCACCATGCAATTTTGCTATTACCGGCACCATAACTTGATTACTATAAATTTAAGATATAGCCAACAGCCAACGTTTAATTATTGTTTATCTCGCAAAAGTTAATCAATTGATTTCCAACCTGCGTAAGAAAAACAGCAAAAGCGGAGTGAATGAAAAAGAACAATGAATTTACCTTAGGGAACCAAGCAGATTTTTCCTGATCCCATTCATACACTGTGCCATCTTTGTCAGTATAATTATAGGATTGTCCATCGAATTGAACCCCACTAGGTCCTCCGCTAGACGCTTTCGGAAGCCAACGTTTAGATTGCTCATCCCACGCATATTCATAGCTGGTTTGCGGATCCTTGTATACATATAATCCGTCAACGTACGAACAGTACTTCGCGTTCCCAATTTCAGATTTCTCTGACACTAAATCCTTCTTTTCGTCCATTGTTTTCCAAATGTTGATGAAACAACGCCCAAATGAGATCAAAGATCAATATATTAATTAGAAAACCTAATCTTTGACACTTGTCTTATTGCTCATATCGAATTTTTGCAGTCAAAATTATAAGGTCCCAGTGTAATTGTCAAAAACAACCAGATCGATAGGGTATCTCTAGAATGAAAGTCAATACTTTTTTTGTTTCTTCCCTGCTTGAACGTTAGAAATATTTTCACGAAAAATCCCTCTTTTCTTCTTCTTGCAACAATAATTAAAAGAACAGAAAAAGCTCACAGCTGCAAACTACGAATTGTCAGGCAAATGTAAAGTTAATTACATTTCACAACTAATTCAGTAAGTTCGGCAACGGTTGGATTTGGGAAATGGCACTGGAGTGACTGTAATATGTACAGAGTTTGACAAATGAAACGAACTGAAAATAACATAAATTCAAAATATTTCGGAACGGCGGGCAGGCTACCCATAGTGCGGCAGTTTTCTCCATACAGGTAGATCAACCTATATAATTGACTAAGCCGAGATAGGGAATTTAACATGAGATTTTTCTAAAAACATTCTGTCAAGGCTGCAGGTCTCCACGATCAATTATTGTTGTCATCCGAATTATTATTGTTAATTTGTGTTGGGATGTAGGGTCTTTTGCTAATCACAAAGGATAATTAATTAATTGTAATTACTTAATTGTTCTGCTCAGTTTGAGAAAGTAAAAAAAGGCTAATATTCAACGCAGCGTGTAAAACTCATACGGTAAAAAAACATGAATGAGCTTAAAAAATCTTAGGTTATCCCGCAGAAATCATATCATTATTCGCCTACTTCTGTTCGTCCGCACGGAATTTCATGATTAAAATACAGTGATTTTTATTCAAAGTTATTTGGCAATAATTAATTTTTGCAAGTTATTGTTGTAACGAAATTTTAAAAATGCTTCATTTTTTGTATGAGATATGTGTTTTTGGAATCAGTTTGTTGAATCTTGGGGACTATACAACTTTGGTTGCCCGGGTTTTTGAATAATTTTGAAATCCAGGTGAAAGAAATTTTGAGCAAATTCGAATTTTCACGAAAATGAACGTTTGATTCCAGTTAATTTGAGTCTGCTAATAGTTAAAGTAATCAGGTCGTTTATTTAAAGTAACAGACGGTCATAGAAAGCCGGTAACAGACAGACGCTATTTCGGTTATCCGTGTTAAATCCCCGTCAGTTTTAAGCATAGTATTTTCTGGAAGCATAGTATTTTCTGGAAGCATAGTATTTTCTGGA
>Ga0210040_10009579_pt1 | contig 11251 bp, 3 predicted proteins | sample CryGeyCG12114_NA_FD_185462 | JGI IMG/M metagenome (GOLD analysis project Ga0210040, IMG submission 185462) | Groundwater microbial communities from aquifer - Crystal Geyser CG19_WC_8/21/14_NA (SPAdes) (version 2) | ecosystem: Environmental > Aquatic > Deep subsurface > Groundwater | place: USA... | reverse complement strand
CCCACCAAATATCTCGAGAAGCATTACAAGAACGTGCTGCACGGTCCTATCGACCCTGACCGCAATGATGGTCTAGATGGCATTCCGGAGAGTTTCATCCCGCTCAGAGCAAGCCATGCTCCGCTTCCAGCCACCAACGGTCTGGATATCACGCAGCACTGGGACGAGGCAACATGGCGGCGCTTTGCCACCGCGGGTGTTGTGCGCCTGTCAATCTTCACGTCGAGTCTCGGTTTTAAGACTCGCCAGGTTGCAAAGGGACTGGCCATCGATCATCCAGCTGGCAGTATATTGCACGAGGAAGTCAATCGTATAGCTTCGAAGCTGTATGCGGAACTGCAGGTCGATCAACTCGCCACTGCCGCTGCAGACCCTACATTTCTCGAACACGAGATTGACATCTTGCTCGACGCCTATGCACCGGATATCTGGGCCTCAGAAGCTGATCGCTCCAAGATGCTCAAGGCTGGTGAAGTCGAGCCGTATCCGAAAGAACTCGTGTACGAGTATAACGAGGATCGCAAGTTGCTGCGGCTTCACCTGCACCAATGGGTTTTTGCGAAGGCCTTCAACAGCCTGCGCAAATTTGGCGATACTGATGAGGTGCGAGCGGGTATTTTAGAAGCTCAGCCGACGCAGACGTCCGAGGGAACCGCTTTCAAAGTTCCAGACAAGGTTTATGGCTCGACTCCGTCTTTGGTGGCAGTGAGACAGGAGATGGTTGCTGAGAAACTGCAATCGACACCCGACAACGACGCGTCTTTGCCCGTACGCGAGAGCGCTCAAAGCGGCGGAGGAAAGCGGAAATTGTCGGCGCCATCCGGGATTATGTCGCCGAAGCAAGTCTTTAAGAAGTTCAAGTCAACACGAGCATCTGTTCCTAACACCAGCGTGCTGACGACCGCCTTCCTCAAGTATCTCGAGAACGGCAACCCCACCAACGAAGTCAAACTCCTGAATGATATTGGGCGCGAACTCGCTCTCAATCCCCCCCGCTTCCCCGACCTCCAGGGCGCAGCGTCCTCCTCCGTTACATTCCCGACCATCATGGTAGCATGGCTCACATACCGTCGCGCCATCCTCTCCGTGCGCCAGCGCGCTTCAACACCAGCGGAGCCGCCTATGGCTGGCATTCACCTCAAGGTTTATCGATCCCGTCTCCTCACCGAGCTGCGGAAGGCGCGAGACGCGTTTATGGCTGCAAGCGGTGACAGTACGCTGGCATCCGAGGATGTCATATGCATGGCTTTTGAGCGCTTGCAGGGCTCAGACGAGGAGACTCAGCAGGTTCGTGATGCAATTCGTTCCGGGTTCAAGAGTTTGGATGAGAAGTTGCTGGAGCTGGGTGATGAGTTGGGAGGTGGGAAGTGGATATTTGGAGCTTGATGTGGTGATTTGGTGATGTTGGGATGATTGTGCACGAGATGCATGAGTGAGTAAGTTTCTCGTGAGATGATCAACAGCGCGATACCATCAATTTCCCGTGTGAGGTTTTCGGTTGTCAGTCATCATGTTCTGTTCCGCTAAAGTTACGAAATATAGCAACGGTTCACCAATGTTTGCAAATACGCAAGGCATATATTCATATAAGAGCTCCTCTCGCATCCACATTATATTGCTCCGAACTACGACCCGGGCATTTGGTGGCACAAAACAAGAAACTGGAACAGCTTATGTTTCCTCGCTTCCAGTACCAGAAACACTGAAGGACACAGGCAAATGTGCGTCTGTGTCCTTTACTGTATCGAAAAACGTCAATCTGTACCGCATGCACCCTCCAGCTACACATGGCTACGTCAGCTTCAATTTCACCCATCAATCGTCTCAATGTGCTCCTTCGTCGTTAAACCTCAAATATCAATATAAATATTGCGAGGTCCCAGACCATCACCGCTGCCACCTTGCACACTGTTTCAATCTAAAATAACGTAATGGCAAAATATATGCTTTGCGTCCTTTAAGAAACGTATCCTGCAACTATATGTTTACGCGGCCCTTCTCGCTTATCTAATAATAATAATAATAATAATATTAGTTTAATATCCTATTTAAAACCTCTTATAGGGTATATTAGATAAGTAGAGCTCTAGGCTTATAGTAGTTATATATTACTAAATATACTTATTTAAAAGTTATATAAATTTTAAGTAATATAACTTTTACTAGATAAAGAAATAGTACTTAGTATTATAGATAGCTACTAAGAGCTATATATTAGTACCTAAAAAAGCTAAGTAAAAAAAAAAAAAAAAAAACTATATAAATATAGTAAATATTAAAGAAAGAGATTAAAAAATAAGTAGCTTTAGGCTACTTATTTTTATACTTAAAAATACTAAGAAATTAGTATTTATAGATAGTAGTATAGAAGTTTATAACTTTAAGTAAAGCTTTAAAGTTACTAAAATTACTAAGTAACTTAGTTAAGTAGTAAATACTTTCTTAGCTATTACTAAAAAGCTATAGTAGTTATAGTAGCTATTTATTAAAAAGAGTATATATTTTTTAGTAGTAAATAATATATTTTAGAGTTTAAAAGTAGCTATAAGTATAATTAAAAGTAGTATTATTATAGTTAAATTTTATATAATACTATATAAAGTTACTATATTTTAATTAAATTACTAATAGTTAAGTAAGTATAAAGTATAAAAGCTTAAGTTCTAATAGTATCTTTATTATTTAGTAAAAGAGTTTTTACTATTTATACTAGCTAGAAAGCTTAACTTCTTTTATAGCTTATTAATTTTACTTAGCTATATTAAGTAGAGTTTTTACTATAAAGTATATACTTAAAGTATTAGTTTATTAGCTACTTTTATAAAGTAGTTAAGGTTTTTTACTTTATTATTAGTAAGAGTATTTACTATTTTATTACTAATAATTCTAGTATAGCTTAGTAACTAGTATACTTATATATTATAAGCTTCTATAACTTACTAGTAATTAAAAAAAGCTTATTATAAAAAAATTAGTATATTACTTTATAAGTACTAAATAACTAAAGTACTATTAATATATATTTTAATTTTTTAGTAACTTATAGAGTCTAGTTATATAGTATATTATAGTTTATACTAAGTACTTATAGCTTTAGTATTAAAAATATATAATTAGAAGTTAAGAGACTTACTTTTAGATACTATTAGTATCTAAGTCTAGTATATAGTATACTTATAAGTTACTACTTTTATACTTTCTAATACTTATTCTAAGTTATCTAAGAAAATAGTTAATACTACTAAAAAGAGTCTTTCTTACTACTTATTAAACTACTTAGTAGCTTTAGCTTTATTAAAGCCTTTTATTAAGTTTTCTTAGCTTTTCTTAAAATAGTATAGTACTATAAGAGATAGTCTAAAAGTTACTAGTAGAATTATTTTAAGTCTTTAAATTTTAAAGTAAGGCTACTATAGTCTTTTAGCTCTTTTACTTCTACTAATAAGTAAAATTTTAGTTTTATAAGTTAGTAGATAGTTTAAGTTTATTATTTATAGATATATAGTAAAGTAGAATTTTATTTTTTTTAAAGTAATAGTAGCTAATAGTAAGCTAGCTTCTCTAAAGAGAATAGTATTTAGTATTATTTTTTAAACTAGTAAAACTACGTATACTAAACTAATAAGCGTCTAATTAAGTAAAGTAATATACTAGCCTATTTAGATACTAATAGTAAGTTTTTAAGAAGAATATATAATCTTTAGATTTTTAGAGTAGCTTTTATACTATACTTTAGTACTATAGAGTAGTAAGAGTAAAATATAAGTTATAATAGCTTTATAAAAGGCTATAACTAGTAGCTTATAAGTAGTATTTATAAGTCTATAAAAATAGTTTAATATTTTTTAAGCTTTTTTAGAGTAAGTAACTATATATTTCTTAAATATTAGCTTTTAGTTAAACTAAATACCTAGCTAGTATAGAGCTACTTAAGTACTATTAGCTAGCTCTTTAACTAGTATAATAGTTAGATTACTTACTTAGTATACTAGTAAGTAATTACTATATTACCTTATTAAGTATATTATTTTTAACTTTTCTAAAGTAAACTCTACTTTATTTTACTTACTTTACTTATTAATAGTACTAATATTAAATATAAGTAATATTATATTTTTATCTAGAGAGTAAGAAGCTTAAAGTAAGTAAATATTATTTATATAATTAAAGCGTAACTTTTAGTTTTAGTTTAATAACTTTACTAAGTAGAAAGTATAAAGTACTAGTAAAAAGAGTAATTTTTATAAAGTCTTATAAGTAATATAGTATCTAAGAGTTATTTCTTTACTTAGTTAAATATAAATATAGTAATTACTAAAAAATAAGTTAATAAAGTTAATCTAAAGAAAGCTTTAATCTTAAGCCTTTATTCTATAAAGTAAGTAATTCTTTAGTAAAGTATTAAATATACTTTAAATATCTATAGTAACTATAGTAATATATATACTTAGTACTTATATACTTTTAATATTATAAGTAAAAGAAGTAATAAAATCTATAGCTAACTATTTAAGTAAGACTTTTTTATACTAAAAGCTTAAGATATTATTTACTATTATAATATACGTAATTTAGTAGATAATAATATAGTCTAAGCCTTTACTTAAGTATAAAGTTAAAGTAACTAAGCGTATAAAGTAGTATAAAGTTTTATTTTTTTTACTAACTTTAAGAATTATAGCTACTTTAGTAGTCTTCTAAGTAGTAAAATAGTATTTAAGTTTAATATATTTAATATAAATAGTATAGATATAGTACTTTACTATATTTTAGACTACTATTAGTAGCTATATAATAATTTAGTTAATACTTAAAGAAGTACTAGATACCTTAATTATATTATATTTAACTTCTTTTATTAAAATATAGTAGTTTTATAAGAATTATTTATTATTTAATATATTAGATATATCTAGTAGTTTTATTAAGTTATCTTTTATAGTAAAATAGTTTAAGATTTTATAGTAAAGAGCTTTAGCCTTTTTAAGTAAGTCTATAATTATTTAATTATTAATAATAAGTAAAAAGTTTATATACTTAAAAGAGAGTTTATACTAGCTAACTAGCTTATATAATAACTTATTATCTTTATAACTATTAATCTAGTTATACTAGTAGTTTTTTTTAAACTTTTAAATAATAGCTAAGAATTCTCTTATAGTATTAGAGAGATATTTATTAAAAGTAGCTTATAAGTAAGTATACTAGTAATAGGCTTTTTAATATTCCTCTATTTACTATAGTACTAAATAGCTTAACTCTTAGTCTAGCTTACTTAAAGTCTTAATTATAATATTAAAAACTTCTATAAAAGTCTTAATATAAGTTTTTAGCTTAGTAGTTATATATACTTTAAAAAGATTTATAAAGCTTTATATACTAAGTTTAACTAAGCTAGTAAATTTATCTAAGCTCTTTATAAGTACTTAGTAATAAAACTAATCTAGTAAGATTTAGCTTTTAGTAGGTATATTTATAATAAGTAAGCTATAATCTAAGCTATAGTATAAATTATTATAAATAGTAGTTATAGTAAAAAAAATATTTAAAAAAGAGATATTTAAGATATATCTTACTTAGTAAGTTAGTATACTAGTTTCTTTAATAAACTCTAGATTATTTTTAATAAGCTAGTAAATAATTTCTATATTACTATATATAGAGATAGAGCTTAGCTTAAAGTAGTTATAGTAAGTATTTAAGTTACTACTTATTAATAAATAGTTTAAAAGTATTAGCTAAAGTAAGTAGTATAGAATAGTATTATTTAGTAGCTATTAATAAAAGTTAAAAATAAAATAGCTATTAACTTTTACTTATAGTAAGTTATAAGTAAGTTTTAAGTAAATAATATTTACTTTTAAGCTAGTATTTTTATAAATATATATTAGGACTTTAGAGTATTAAAGTTCTTATTTTACTAGTTTAGTACTTTCTTAACTAATAACTAAAAAGAAGTAAAAGTACTCTAAGTAAGTAGAAGTAATAGTTCTAGAGTAAGTAAATAGTTTTTAGATATAGATTATATTAATTTCTATATCTTATATAAGTTATAAAACTAAAATATAGTAAAGTAAGCTTTTACTAATATTTACTTAGTATACTTTTATACTAGGCTATTATTATAAGTAACTTCTATATTAAGTTCTATTAAAGTAGCTTCTTATTATAATATAGTACTATTACTTATATTATTATTTATATATTTACTTAAAGATAAGTTAGTATATTTATTATACTAAAGGCTTTTTATAGAAATATATATTAGATTATAATCTTTAGCTTTTATAGATACTCTTTATAGCTATTAACTACTATTAAAGTAAGTAAAAGATATACTAGAAGTAGTAGTACTTCTCTATATAGCTAGAACTTACTTTATATTAGTATAGCTATACTTTTATAAAAGCCTAAGTATACTTACTAAAATTACTTTTATCTTAGCTATTATTTAAGTAAGACTTAGTTAAGTCTAGTCTAATTTAATTAAGTTTTTAGAGAGTTATTCTAGAGGAGTTATAACTTTAGAGTTATTTATATATTTATAAGTAGTAGCTAGTACTTTTAAAAACTTAATACTAATATAGTAGATAGTAGTTAATTTTTTCTTTATTAAGTAGATTAATTTTCTACTTACTCTTACTAAAGTAGCTAAGTAATTCTTATAACTTACTTTAAATAGCTTATAGTAGTTTAAGTAGTTCTTTTTTTATATATACTTATTATTAATAAAGCTTTTATAATTAGTAACTATATTATTATAAGTATTATAATATATAGTATAAGTATATTTTATAAAGTTATAATACTCTTAATAGCTAGAGTTATATAAAGTAATTAGTATATTCTTCTTAATCTTTTTAGTAAAATTACTAGTACTAAAAAAGCTAAATAAGCGTATAAGTTATTAAAAAGATATAATTTAAGTAGTAAGCTCTATTTTATTTAGCTTATACTAAGAAAGCTTATAGCTAATAGGCTCTTCTTTAGTCTATATAATAACTTTATTTTTAATAAAAGAAGCTATTATTAGAATTCTAGTACTTAAGAGTATAGTATATAAGCTTTTAACGCCTTAAATAGTATAGTTAATTTAGTATTTAAGTAGCTAAGTATTATTACTATCTACTACTTAAATTATAAGTTTTTAGTTTTCTTAGCTTATAAGTAATATCTTAATATTATTATTTACTAAAGTAATAGCCTAGCTAGTTTTTATTATAAATATTTTAAAGATATTTATAAAAGTAATTCTTATTATAATAGTATAAATAGCTTATCTAATAGTAAAAAGTAAAAGCTACTTAAGTTATACTTTTATATATACTATAATTAGAATATAGTTATTAGTAGTCTAGTAAATATTTTTAGCTAGTACTAGTATATTTTAAGTAGCTTTACCTTTATTTACTTTAGTATAACTCTTACTAGTTATTAGTAGATTTTTTAAAGTCTAAGTAACTACTATATATAAGTATTAAAAAGATCTAAAGTTACTTACTAGAAGTATTAAATTTAAAAAGTATTTTAAAAAAGAGTTTAATACTTAAATAACTTACTACTAAAGCTTTTTTATAATAGTAGCTTTAGCTAGACTAGTATATCTTTTTATATAATAGTTAATAGTAGTTATAAAATTTAAAATAATATTATAGTAAGCTTTAGTTACTTTTTATACTACTTATATTATCTACTTTATAGTACTTACTACTAAGTTATTTTATAAGCTTTTACTAGTAAGAAGTAGAATTAAGATAAAGTTTCTATTTAGTAATTTCTACTATTTCTTAAAAGTATATAAGTTTTAGTAACTAAGTAATACTAGTTTATCTAGACGCGTTTTAAATATATTAAAGTTATAAATATAATTAAAAGTTATATCTACTATACTAGCTAACTTTCTATAAAGTAAAGTATTAAATAGTTAGAAGTAGCTTTTACTATAAGTAGCGCTTAATTTAAGGAGAAAATTAAAAGTTTTTAGAGTAATCTAAAATTATATAAAGTTAGTGTTTAGTGTCTCGCTTGTCCAACGCACCTTAATTAACCAAAAGGATTAGCATAGTCAACGTATGTCTTTCTTCAAGCTTGCAAAGTCAACAGTCCTGCATTAGAGCGACCTGAATGTCTACACATCAGTAACATGGAGGAGAACTATGAAGCGTCAAAACGTCAAAATTATCAACCTATGTCCACTCGAGTTCCTTCCCTCCGAACTTCTCGCACCAGCACTTCGAAGGTATAAAAATCTCCTCGCTCCGCGCCATGCACCATGAATAGTTCTCGCCAGCTTAGCTCATCTGCTTCTCAAAAGACTTCTCGGAGAACTCATGAGTGCTTCGCCGCTCCAAGACGTGACCTCAACAAGTTATTTCTGCCATCTCTACGCCGTAAGTAACGCGCGTGCTCTGGATCAGTTCCATGTGAGCTTGTCGCTGAACTTTCTCTACGCCGTAGAAAACATAACGACTTCACTTTCATGTTTCTGTCCGTTTCTTGGAGCACGAAGAGAAGATTGAACGAACGATGACCGTCCGGCTGGAAGTTTGAAAGGCCAAACTCAGAGAGTACATGGATTTTGGGAACTCCGCAAGGAGTTCAAGAAAATCTAAAAACGAATGGTTGAGGGATCTATGACCTCCTCCTCCGCGGGCAGAGGGAATAAATGGCGAATTTACTTTCGTCAATCAAAATTCAGCGTCGAGGTCTGGGCTATAAAGTCCCGCAAGTTCTTGCACTTTGCTTTTCAACCGCATCCTCTCATTTCACATCGTGAGGTTCAAAATAAGATCGCTGAGCAACGCATGTTTGCTTTTCTTTCGTGAAAATACAACCACAGGCTTCGATGCTCGATTCATTTCCGAGCCCACCAATGCAGCACCCATGTGTCGTCCATAGTGAGTGTGGTCAACCGCTTACTCTACACGTTGCCTCAGTGGTATGAGTGAACACTTCATTCGGCCATCAACATCCGGCCTATGATACCGAAAATGGGACATGCAGACGGCTTTGATCTTGCGTCTGGCCAGAATAATGCACAAAAGCTGTGCATGTGCGGAGTGGGTGTTTCTCTGTCTTGATCTCGAAGGCTATAAGTACACCATATCACACCTGCATTTACGAGGTGCTGCGTCGAGCGTCCAAAAAGGGGTGAATGGAAGCCTCGGTTTGCTTGATCATGCGTGTGCGTGGAGAAGATATCCAAAAGAAATGCGAAGGCAACTTTACGTATGGAGTTTGCGTGCATCGCGGATCACCAAAAGAACTGACGCATGCGCCGCATGACGCTAGAAGTCGACCAAAAGCGGGGTTGTGAATGTTCATGTTTGGCAGGCGCTGGATTTGCACTTACCTGGACCAGATACATGACGGCTCCTCGCTTCCCCCACAAATTCTATTCTCTACCAAACATTGTTTTCTGGCACGAACAAAACTCGTGAACACACTGCGCTAAGAGAAGACTGGCGCGTGAATCCACCTATCGCAACTTGGAATGTCTGGCGCTGAACACACCTGTTTATCGACGTCGCCCTTCAAAAGTTGGACGGGATGTCTTTTCTATTAGCTTAAATACTTCTCTGCTCGCCAAGGCTTCTCCCCTATCACTTCCCTTCTTTCATTAACAACGAAAATTGCAAAGGCGCATTTCTATGTTCGTTGGCAGCTCCGAAACTATTTATACTTAGTACTATGTCTAAGAACTTTTCTCCCTCTTCCTGAATTAGCATTCTCAAATCACCCAAACATGCGCACGCCGTCTTCCGGTTCCAAAAAAAAGAAATCGCTGATAGCCTTCATGGGCCCGGCTGCTGCGCTGGCCTAAGAGCATATTAGTACCGGGAAACAGAACATCCGCTGCTCAATACCAAGAACTGGTGCTGCTACACAAAAAATCACGAACGACAACCCGGATGGACGCGTGCGCTGGGTCACGATCGAGCAAAAGATACGACAGATAACCGTAGCCTGTATATCCCCACACTACTTTGAAAAAGTCAAAGATCAGCAAGAAAAGTTGTGAGGATAGACGGGCTCTGCTATAGGTTATGGGGTTACTGTATGACCGTTGAGAAAATGTGAAGAAGGAAGTATTAGGAGACGGATCCGGAAGCTTGTACGCAAGTGTTTCGGCTCGAGGGAGATGATAGCGAGTTCCACGCAATAGGATGAAGAGGTGCATGCAAGTGTCGTTCCGCTGGCTCTGAAGACACAAACTGCCGCCTATGTGTCTCGTTCCTCCTTCGAACCGCTACTAAAATCATGTTCCTTAGCTTGTACGCAGCTGAAGTTCGTATATAATCTCCTCCAACCTGTCTCCTTCCTTCTTCCTTACAGCAATCTTCCCGCAGCGTAGCATAGAACCAGTTGTGTGCAAACACATGATCTTCCGCCGCTGCAGAGCTAAATGCTCACATGTTCTATGCGTTCTCCTGTCATCAGCACCACGAAAAACAGCCGAGGACGAACGTATGTTTGAGCGATTCGTCGCTGTGTTCAACTGCAGCAAAAACACTACGAGAGACTGTATAGCTTCAAGCTTATGTGTGGTGCTGTTCGTGGACTCGCGCCTTTAAAGTCATCCATGTTGACCTTCTCTTCTTGATCAAACATTTCGCTTCCAGCGCTAAAAGCAAAGGTAGAGGCAGAGGATGAGCAGCAGCTCCTCCCAAGTTTTAGACCTCTCGCGCCATGTCTGAATCCCGTCCTCCGCTCTTTCCTTACCTGAACACATATCAAAACGCGGATATGACGAACGCATGCTCACCGCCTGCCTTTGCCGCTGTACAAAATGTTCTCTGCGCCGCCGATGCTGGGAAGGAGCTGAGGTGCATCGCACTACCTGGAATTCAAATCGAAAGTTGAGGAAGTCAATGTGAGAGAAGGTCTGCGCTGTCCAAAATCTACCGCTCCTCGTCATGTGTGGAGCAAAAAGGGAGCTGAACATCCTCGAGCGCATGCGCGCGTCGCGTTTGGGAGGTATAAATATCTCCACGCCTCGCTCGAATCCTTCTCCTCATCCACACATCCCTCGTCAGAGAGGCCAAAAAGCGTCAGCCGACACCGTACATGGCTTTTCCTCCCTCCAGAATTGATTGTCCGAGGATGGGATGTCCCTTCTCTTCTTCTCCTTCGACCACTTTAAGACTATTAATGAAACAACTTGATGCTTCTTTAGCCGCGTTGCGCGCGCCTTTGTAAGATGCTCTGGGTACACTGGCATGTGTTTTTTCTCTTCTGCGCCCTCCGTCAG
>Ga0210040_10009578_pt1 | contig 11252 bp, 9 predicted proteins | sample CryGeyCG12114_NA_FD_185462 | JGI IMG/M metagenome (GOLD analysis project Ga0210040, IMG submission 185462) | Groundwater microbial communities from aquifer - Crystal Geyser CG19_WC_8/21/14_NA (SPAdes) (version 2) | ecosystem: Environmental > Aquatic > Deep subsurface > Groundwater | place: USA... | reverse complement strand
TCTAGTGACTTGATAAACTCACAACTAACAATAATATATTATAATATGAGGTGCAAGTAACTCTATAGTGTGATATCCATTCTGTCTTTATTAAATTCAATGATAAATAAACCTGGTATGAGATTAAGTCGATGTGTTTGTGAAGAATAAGTATCATTTTTTTGTGGTGTGTACCAAGCCAATTTATTACTGAATCCATTTGGTTCATGCGAACATATTTTCCACTTCTTGTTTAATACATAGAAATGATTAACAAAGTAGGTTATTGTTTAAGTAGTTTCGTTTTCGTTAGTAGGGAAGTAAACATAAAAAGACGGATTTTCTATAGATAAACAAAACTTATGTATAGATAGTTTCTAACTTACTTAACAAAGTAATATATTATTAGTACTTTGATTTAAAGTATAGATTAACAACAAAACTAATATTGATACACTGACACTAATCTTTTTACAATTCTCTTGTTTCATTCGTTTAAATTATATACCAATATAGTACTATATATTTCATATTTGTGAGTGGAACAATGTAATGTAACAAAACCAATAATTGTGTAAAATTGTTAAAACTAGTCGAAGAAAGAAAGCCTGGCTTCAGTGATTGAACTTCTGCAACAATAGACTAGAAAAAACTAACTTTATCACTCACAACTGAAACAAGAATAAACTGAAAAATATCGTTCATAAGTCCGTTTACAGTTTATATCATAGAATGAGAAAGTTTGTGTGGCTGTGGCAAACAATATTATGTAGTTATTATTATTATGCACTTGTTATGTGAAAGTGCGTCCATATATTATATATCAATAAGGTACCTTAAGTTTAACTTGTACAGAAACCTGCATCCGTAATGAAACCCAGCTCTGAAAAAAGTCCGTCTATAATGAATCAATCACACTCTGAGAATGTTCCTGATATTTTTATACGCATTCCCATACACATGCATACTGCAACACATTAGCAATGTAAATCATACGGAGAAAGTTTCTAGCAAAGGTATGGTAGTGTACTGATGTACTTAATTCTATTTCATAAGTCATGCATATTAGTTACTGTCTTAAATTTTTGCTACTTACTACTACACTATCTGAAAAATTGCTACTACACTAAATGTTTAGCCTTGGATGACGATGGTGATCGTGACCTCGATTTGGTTTTAGATTTCGACCTAGACTTGGATCTTGATTTGGATCTTGCCGATCTGCCCCTACTTACAGATCTCGACCTGGAACGATGTCTTCGGGAATATCTGCTGTGAGAATGAGGAGAGTGCCTTCTGCTTCGACGCCTTTCTCGGGAACGCGATCTCGATCTTCCAATACAAAAATATACATTGAAAGATAAACCGATTCACGTTCAATTTCATAAAAAAAACTATTAAAAAAAATTTATTAATTATTAATACCTGGATCGTGAACGCGAGCGAGAACGATTCCTGCCTACCGGAGACCGAGACCTTGAACGCCGTCTTCTATGTCTATCGTAATCGCTGCGTCCTTCACCTCCTGCCCGTTGATCAGGAAACCGTCGACGGCCAGGAGTGCCACCATAATGTCTTTCTCGCCTAGCCTGCTCTGGAGGACTTCGCCTAGAATGATCCCACCGACCTCCTCTTCCCCTACCACGACCACGGGCCATATATCCGTCTCCCGTATGATGTCCACCACGATTTCCTCTTCCCCCATAATCTCTAGCAGGGGGCTCCTCATCATCCCCCTCATCATGCATGTTTCGAGAAGGGGAAACGACTGGCTCTTGTGAGTGTTTAGAAAACCTTGAAGGTGGTCCAGTAGGCACTGGGGGAATAAAAGGTGCTCTCACACCTCCAACAATTTGCATAGGGACTCCACCAACTAATGGATTCCTAACTCCAACTCCTGGATTATTCATAGGCAGTAAAGACGGTGGGGGAATATTTGTGGGAAAACGGATACCACCTAGAGGAAGCAGACTCATTGGAGGGCCAGGAGGAGGAGGATGCGACCCAGGGATTCCAATTAAAGGAGGGGGAACGTTCAGATTAATCATTTTCATTACATTCTGACTGGTGGGTGGAACAGCACGAATAGGAGATGGGATTCCAGATCCAGGAGCAGATATTACTTCTGGTTTACAGGGTGATCCCTCAATAGGCAAACGAGGATCTATTCCAGATGGTACAGTAGGAGGAAGCACCCTATCATCAGTATCCTCCAATGGCTTGATTGGAGTTGGCAGAGAAAATGTAATTTTCCCAAACTTAATGGGTCTGTCTACTCCTACTACAGGTGGGCGAGGCTCCTCTTCCCCAGGAGGTAATGGCTCATCGTCCAAGCCTGGAGGCAGAGGTTCTTTCTCCACCGTTGGAGCGGGAGTTGGTAATAATTTAGCCTTTACCACGCTTGGGGGTACAGGCGTTTTATCCAGACCAGGAATACATGGTTCTGGGTCGTCTTCCAGTCCTGGTGGGAGGGGCTCTTTTTCTAATCCAGGAGGAAGCGGTTCCTCTTCCACATCGTCTGGAATTTCGACTATTTCTTGTACTTTAGACTCGTCAGTAGCTTTTTTTGGAGAGATGTCAACTTCTTTGTGAATAGAAAAATTGTCCTGTCTATTCTTAACCGCTTCAGCAGCTTCACTGAGGAAACTCAAACCGGGAAAAACTTTGTTCGATATTTTAGGAACTGGATTGAAAAAGGGCATTTCCTCAACTAAAATATCAGGGTCCTCTGTCTTTTTCGTTGTCATTTCTAAGGCAGACTCGTCTTTTTCCGCTGCTAATTCTAACCCAGGAATAACACAGGCTGTACTCTTTTTGGCCACATGCTCATCCCTTTTCTTACTGAAAAAACTGAACTTTTCAAATACTTTACTGGCCGAAAAAGTTGTAGAATCTTTTTTATCATCACTACTTGTTGATAGCACTTTTACTTCTTCTTTCTTAGTCGCTTCAAAATCCAAATCAATTGTCACCTTGTCAGGATTATCTATGACCAAATCACTTTCACTAATAATTTGAGTCTCCTCCATAGCCACAGAAGTAGTTACTGTAATGGGATTCAAAACGTTCATGTCACTAGCTAGTTTTTTAGTAATAGCTGGACCTATCTGTGCACTTGAACTACCTTCTTCTGCAAAGTCTCCATCCAAGCCAGGAATGCCTTTGATATTTTTGGACCCGTGAAGTGCTACTGTAATGCTCTCAATATCCTGTTGTTCTTTTTGAATCCTTTCTTGCAACTCTTGCAAATGTTTTTTCAAATTATCATCTCCTGATGGAGTAACTACTGGCAAGGAATCTTCGTCCTCTTCTTCCCAAGGAGTGTAAGGTTCATCATCGTCATCATTTTTATCCTCTTCCATGGGGGACACAGTTGAAGATATTTTGACTCGTTTCTTGTTACCGATATCAAGATGACCCAAAGAAGACTTCCTCTTGGATCGCATTGTTGACAAAGAAGCGTCAGGGTAGTGGCGCGTGACTACGGCAAGTAGACAATGATCTCGGTTTTCAGGTAATCCAGGTCCTGCCCTGAAAGGGAGAAGAACTTTCGGAATCGGCTGATTTTTCGACACAGGGAGTATATAAACATCTTTCAGAGGAGCTTCAATTCCCCCAAGAACGCCTAGCCGTCCTCGAGAAGAAAGGTACGAGTAAAATTCCATATAGTTATCTGAATCAGATGCTTCTGCTGGGGCGAGACGGAAGGTTATTACTTGCTGAAAAAGCGAAAATCCATTAAAAAATGAAACAAAATGTAATTTTTAGCCTAAAAACATGAAACTAAACTAATATAAAAAACACTTACTTTGGTTTTCTTCATCTTTGTAATGTAGTCCCAAACAGTTTCTGGTGAGATTCTTCCTACGATGGGAACAGGATTCTCCGGAAATACAAGTCCATCCAGAGTTAAATGGGAGACATTATGAATAGATGCGTTAAAAGATCCCATTTCTGGCATAATTATTTTACGGTAAAAAATAGCCTTGTGATCCCCACTTTTGAGATCATCCGAGAACTCTGGGGTTTTAATTGTGGAAGAGGGAAGTTCAGGTTCTGACTCGACAGAAGGACGGTGTTTCTCTGGAAAATAAATCAAACCACATTGCCACATACATAAATTCAGCTATCCAGATTTCATTTCTACCACTATCATTACACACTAAATCAATCTTATTTCTTACCTAAGCTTGTGAATGAAGGAGGCGTGGAGGAAGTTTGAGCGACCTGGAGTGATGAATCGTCATTCGATGCTGAAGACGAATCCTCCATGTGAGAGCCAGAATCATTTTCTGATTTTTGCGGTTCCTAAATGCAAGCATACTCTTTAGCACACAAAATATCTTTCCACTAATCTAATATTACACTTAAAACAGTACTACATCATCCTGAGCTCTGCTAGGGTGCACTCTGCAGGACATAATGCAAAAAAAAGCAACAAAAACAGAATACAAACCTTCCGCTTAGTATCAATACTTGTATCAGGGTCAGGGACTTTAGTAGTAGCAGCACTGCTATCATTGTGCTTACTACTTTTCTGTACGGAGGAACTTTGTTTATCCTCCCTATTTTTACTCGAACTCTCACTCTTAGAATGCTTGCTACTACTTCCAACCTTATCAGTAGAGCTGTGGCGTCTTTTCTCCCTGTCATGTGAGCTGCCTTTTCCTTCACTAGTGCTCCCTTTCCGTTCCCGCTCCTTAGTGTCCTTTTTTTTGCTCTTGGAGGAATATGAGTGATGATGATGTTTACTACTGGAACTACTACTACTGTGATGATGGCTACTGCTACTTTTCCTCCGCTCTTTGCTACTATCTCGTTTTTTTTTCGACACAGAACCGCTTTTTCCCTTTTTGTCTTCCGCAATTTCTTGTTCTTTTTCCTCTGTTATGATGTCCTCAATATCTTTAAGCCGGGTTTCTTCCGCAACTGTGACTGCGTCGTCAACACCTTTCTCTACAAGTTCTTGTTTTTTTGCTTCAGCAAGCTTGTCTAGCTCTGAACGTTTAATCGCTTCCAATTCCTTTTGACTCTCTCTTTGTCTCCATTCACTGAGCTCTTGCGATGCTATTTCATGAGGCTCCATTCGGACCAGCGCTTTGGCTCTCACATTGCCTTCCAGAATCTCTTTGAATAGACCATTTTTTTGATCTCTGAAATACGTAAATATTATATAAACCTGATAAAAAAAGAGAGTTAGATCATTTAATTACTGTGGGAGGAAAGCGAGCAAATGTTCTTACTTGATGTTGAAGAAAATGCTCCGGTATTTAGTTTTGCACTTTGGGGTATTAGCGCCATGATAGCATTTATACAACTCTTCTTCAATTCGTTCCGCGGCTTCTTCTGGAGACAAAGCCAAATTCATGATATCCTCTTCGCTCCAATCTTTGATCCGTAGTTTGAACACTTCCCTCAACCCTTTTCTCATGTTCTCTCGGTGAAGGTTTTCATTCATCTCCCGTTCTTTAGATTTTTCCCTTTCTTTTTTTTCTTGTTTAGGTGTTAAATGTCTCTCCCTGTGCGAGCTTTTCGGAGTCGCCTCACCAGATTTGTCATCTTTGGAACTGTTTCGACTTGAAACATGTTTGCTCTCGGATTTCCGACCTGAAGGACTTTGTCCAGTTGCGTTTGCAGCGGCTTGAGATGCCGGAGAAGATTTTCCAATGTTTACACTCATTGCTGGAGGTTTCGCTGGCGCAGGGGTGACACGTTCCTTTTCTTTTTGGGCAACAACTTCAGTAGATTTTGCAGAGTTGGCAGATATGACGTGAAAAGTAAGCTGGAAAGCATCCTCCTCGTTTTTTGTGGACGATGATCTCTGAAAAGATAAATGATAGTTGGTAAGTTAAACAATTATGATAACTACGTTACACAGCATTTTAGTCATGCATATTTCCCAGGGAGCTCAGAAAAGTTGGAAATTCTGGGTGGTATTACGACCATGATAACCTTAAGAGTAGTTAACATTATTATATTTTATGCTTTTCTTTTTTCCTGATTTCTATCCATGATCATTGGGAAACACGCATGCACTAAAATGATGCGAAAAAAATACAAGTTTACACTGAACTTTATTTCTAAACTGTGTTGCTACAAACTCAATTGTTGTACAAAAAACGTGCACATAAAAATTAATAAAAAATCATGGCCAAGTAATGAACCGGTCTCATAATAGATCACAATTAAAATACTGCGAGTAACTTTTAAAACATTGTTTTGTTTCAGATTTATTAGGTAGGCTGAACGTTGAAATATTTTGATATGTACTTATTCAAATACTATCGCATCATACAGTTTCATCGCTTCATAATAGGACGAAAAACTAGTCGGCACCTTTAATTTTTGCTTGCTGTTCGAACTTCCAGAGCCATTTTTATCTTTTTCGTCTTTATCTTCTAATGAAATGTGTTCCTCTTGTTTCTTCACAACTCCTTTATTGTTCATGCTCTCCGCATGCTTTTGAACACAACCGTCACTGCAGTATATAGAGTCCTTTCTTGGTGCCTTTTTACAAACCACACAATGACCTTCAGCAGAGGTGTCAACACTTTTCTTCCGGCTTGAAATACTCCCACGTTTCCTTGATGCAGCAGCATCAGCAGCAATTTTTTTGGGAGTTTCTGCCATCACGGCATGAGCAGCAACCGCCTCAGATTCCATTTTCTTGGCTGCAGCAAGTGCAGCCATTTTACTTTTTGCAATTCCACCAACCGAGTGGCGCTCCCTCTCTTTCTCTGGAGATTTTTTAGGTAACGATTGCTTCCCTTTCGATGCGGATGCTACACCCGGAACCTGCAATTTCTTTTTTCTACATGGAGGGCAATGCCAAGGTTTGTTGCTCAACTCAATTTTGTGTCCCATCGCTTTCGTCACATTCACACATTTGCCGTGATACCACTCTTCACATTTGTCACAGCTTATCATAAAGCGATTGTTGTGAGGCTTACGGCAAATGCACCAAAGTCTACAAAAACAAATACCAGAAGAGAGTTAATTATGGACATTACATTGAAACCCCCTTTATCATCATGGATCAGGATCATGGATTTACCATCATGGCGCAAATTGCAGGATAGACGACCCACCATAAACCCATTCTTAATTATTATTTTAATAGTATATGATTTTAAAGTTAAATAATTCATTTTAATCTCATACCTATTTGGATCATCTTCAGTAAAGTCATCACCTTCTTCGTAATCATCATCGTCATCCTCTTCGTCTTCAGAAACAAGTTTTAAATGGTCCAGTTTACTCGTATCGCTAACTTTCTCGTGTTCATCCCCACTTTCTAAGGCTTCAATTAGCGATGCAGAAGAAGGACTCCTAGATTTCTTAATACCAGCACGACCAGGACCTGCAGGTCCAGATGTATCAACAGTGTCTTCAGTCGCAACTTCAAGTTCCAAATTAGGATCAGCAAGGTGGGCAGGTAATTTCCTATTCTCCCGTTTAGGATAGCTTGAGCTTCTGTAAACGAACAGAAAAATTAAAATAACGATAGAATAGACAAAAAAAAGCGCTTGTAAGTTTCCTCTTCCTCGACTATAATAAATATAATATAACACTATACTATACAGTAGGACAGTAGGACCCACGATACACGACAAATAATCGCAACTAGCTAAATTCCATAAACCCTCCATAATCTAAACACATTTCTACAGCAAGTGTAACTGGAGGAGGCAAGACTAGATTCTATTTCTAGTGACCTGCGATCTTTAATGACTAATTTTTAAAGTTTTTGTTACCTAGCAGTCTTTTTTGACGAGGTTGAAGAAGCAGGCGAAACTGGAATCGAAGGCGATTCTGCCTTTCCAGGCGAAACTGCAACTGGTGAAGCCTTTTCAACAATTACAACATGTTTTGCTGGCTGTGGAGATTGAGTACACATCTGCTGAGTGGGTGGTGGTGGTGGAGGAGCTGTGACTGCGACTGCTGCCCCTTTCGCAAGACCCTCAGCAGCTTCTTTCATCTGCTCTTTTTCCCGTTGCAACATTTGTTGATTTTCCTCCCTTATGCGATCCGCCTCTTGGCGCTCAATGCGATCCTGCTGCCGTTGGCTTCGTCTAATATTTGCACTGGACATAGTATCTCCTGGAATAACGAAAAAATAAGTGCTTCAAGTTCACAGGATTGCAAGTACAACAGTACAAGGATAGAAAAGTGCAAATTAATTGTGATTGTTAATTGGATGTGAAATATACCTTCGCTAACTCTACGAGTTGTACTGGCCTTGCTTGACCTGCTAGATTGGCTGGGTGGAGTTTGGGTGACGTTCGGCGAGTTAGCAACTGATTTGGGATGTTTTGGTGGTCTCCCAGGTCTTTTCTTCACTGGCACAGGCTTCGGAGTTTCTGAAAGTACAGACGCTTCCTCTTCCTTTGGACTTGTATAGGAGTGATCCCAAGCAGGTTGACTTTTAGTTGCCTGTTCCGATGCGGGTTGATCAGCAAGAGTCAAATTATCAAATATCTCCTTCGCTTGTTCCGACTGCAATACGTTCTCTAACGTGGCGAGACTTTGAGGGTCCAATTGTTTCGCAAACTCAGTCATGTCAATTGTGGTGGCTCCAGTTGAATCTTGATTCTCTGGAGTAGCAACAAGCATTGCTGAACTTGCTGTACTTGCGTTATTCAGCACCAACTGTATTGGCGCTTTCTTAGAGGCAGCTTTAGCTTTTGGAATGGACGTTTTCACAGGTGCATATCCTTCGTCATTAGCCCCACCGTACAATGTCGGAGTGGGCTTGCTTTTACGACTACGGGGTGGTGCTGGAATCGGTATTGCACCAGGTAGGGGATTACTCAAACTTTTCACTTTACTTAATGGCAGCTCAACTTCAAATAGTTGTTGGTCTTCATCTGTAATAGGTTAATAGTCCAAAATTTGTTAACTGAAAATAAAAGGTTGTAATGCTTTTGCAAAAGAATACATAAACGAACTGTGAACGTGAACCGTACGGCAAGAGTAGTAAATCTCAATTAAACATTACAAACAAAACAAATGACATCAATGATAACGATTGCCAGAATACAAAACATATTTAAATCTCATAGTTCTCGCTTACCCGTTTTTTGAATTTTTAGAAAATTTATCAAATAATCTATACACAACACTTGAATTGGTGGGTTTAAAATCAAATATAAATACATCCATTTTCTAGACTGCGATATGATAACATACGTGCACGCTTGTTTGTTGTTTGATAGCTTATAAAATTTCTGGAACGGAATACAAAAACAAAAAACAAACGCAAGCAATAATTTTATCAATAATTTATTAACAAGCCTCATCACCAGCGCGGGAGTTTAAGGTTTCAAGGTCTAATGACTTTTTTATAGTAACTCACTTACTCACTAACCCATTCATTGTACAGTTCACTGAATACACTACTAAAACCCTTAGCTGGTTGGCTCACAGTTTACTCACTTTCTCGCCGATAGTTCACAGTTCGCACATGTCACTAATTGTAACTTAATATACTCTAGGCAATGGCAGAATATTTATATTAATAATTAAATACCTGTTTGTAACTTCCCCGATGGGTCGTACGTAAGAGTGCCATCGTTGTTGACAATGATGACGAACGTTGCAAACTCCTCATCTTTTGTTGAACCACTGGCCACCACTGGTAAGACTTCATTAACATCAGTGTCTTCGTTGTCAACATCAGGTTCAGGTTTAACTGTTGTCTCTTGACTCTCAACAGTGCCGTTGCTAATCGTTTTAGTATTCATACTATTATTTCCTGCTTTCCGTAAATTAGAGGACTTCTTGGCAGACGCCGCTGATGAAGACATAATTATAAACTACTTCAAATCCAGAATAGTTAATCAAATTGATGTGCTGTCTGCTGTCTACGATTGAGCGTAGAGGTTGGAAATTTAATCCATCGAATAGTTAGTTTCTAATCTTTCTCTCCCAATCCTTACTAATTTAATTCCCAACAAAGATTGAACATGTCAGCTTCTCAGCTCTGGTAGTACTAACTCTGCAAATGAAAATTGCATTCTCATCATGATGATTCCCCGCAATTTATAAACAATCGGAGGAAGAAGACGACAACGAAATGAAAACGAATAAGACAAAGTAACTTGACCGGTCCGTCAGTTATTAATAAATTCTTTATTCTTCAAACACACTTAACAACCTCAACTAAATGTGGTTTAGTTTGATAATTTAATCAGTGGTGGGAATGAACCAGCACTCCTTTTGTGCTTTCGGGTCAAGTTGTTAAATGAATGATGATGATGATCCCAATTTCCCAATAATAATCAACAAATCAAATGTTGTTGGGTCGAAAACTGAGCAGATCAATGTTTGCTTGCACAGGCACACTCGTTGAGATCAACTCACTCAACTGAATGAAAATGAACTCGGAAAACACCAACTACGTTTTACAAAAGAGGGAGATGCTTTGTAACTATGAGAGAGATCATAGAGTTAGATATCCTTGCATAGGAAAAACTATTTTGCTCTGAAGTACGGGAGGGAATTCTATCGGGGAAAATAGCTTGAGTTTGTTTCCTAGCTTTTGCTCGTTTACTGCTTTGCGTTTGCTATAGGACAAATGCGCCCACAAAATGCTACGCAATTGGACTATTGGACATAGGCTAAGGACTAAGGACAACGAAAACCTACAGTATAGTCCACGCTTAACACGTAAATTGGAATTGTGCCGCATTTACCATTTATCTGTCTACTATGTTCATTCCGCCTTCCATTTTCCACATACGTACAAACTTCTAACGTAACGTAAGCTTGAACTGAAACACATTTTCCTAAGTAAAAAATATGCATGATGAACTTGTTCGTTTCTCGTTTTATAAAGTTAGAGACTATAAATAAAATGATCATACAAATATTAGCATTATTGGATGGAATACATGATGAGAACTGGAAACTGAATGAGCTTCCGGTGTAATCATTTTCGAAACAGGTAACATTTTATTGACAATTCGTACAATTGTTGTTACTGTTGATTCAGATATGATCTTGAAATGAGGTGGTATTGATCAAACTAAAATTTGAAGATATTATCAATGAAAAGTAGCAACAACCAAATTGACACAGTTAACTATTATTTCCTGTCATTGAATTTAACATAAATCGTCGTAAACATAACATAATCTCCTACAAGCTACAAACACCCACATGAGGTGATGAAAGTATTGATCATTTTTCAGGAAAAAATAAGGAAATAGGGAAACTAAAGTTGAAAGTCAACAAAATATCAACAAGCCATTCAACAAATAATACTTAATTAA
>Ga0210040_10009577_pt1 | contig 11252 bp, 11 predicted proteins | sample CryGeyCG12114_NA_FD_185462 | JGI IMG/M metagenome (GOLD analysis project Ga0210040, IMG submission 185462) | Groundwater microbial communities from aquifer - Crystal Geyser CG19_WC_8/21/14_NA (SPAdes) (version 2) | ecosystem: Environmental > Aquatic > Deep subsurface > Groundwater | place: USA... | reverse complement strand
CGCGGGTGGAGACGTAGCGCATGGCCGGGGCTTAGCGGAAAGCCGCGCGCGGCGGAACGGTGCCTCCGCACATGGGTGGGGCGCGATGCCGGCCTCGCGGGCGGCCTCGCGCGTGGCAGGATGCGCGGATGATCCGGCGCGCCCTTCTTTCCCTTCCCTTTCCCCTTCTGCTCGCGCGGCCAGCGGCGGCGCAGGAGCTGTCCCCGCTCCGCCCGGGCACGGGGGAAGGCGATGCGCTGGTGGCGCGGCTGCGCGCGGGCGGGCTGGTGCTGTTCCTGCGCCACGCGGACACCAGGGGCGAGCCCTGCGACCGGTCCTTCCGCGTCGGGGACCGCGAGGGGCAGCGCAACATCTCCCCCGCCGGGCGGGCGCAGGCGGAGGCGGTCGGACGGCGGCTGGCGGAGCTGGGCATCCCCTTGGAGTTCCCGGTGCTGGCCGGCCCGGTGTTCCGGGCGCGCGACACGGCCGAGGCCGCCTTCGGCCCGGCGCGGGTGCGGGTGACGGACGACCTGCTGGCCGATGACTATGCCGGCGGGCGGCTGGCGGCGGTGATGGCGGGGCACCGGCGCCTGCTCTCGGCGCCCGTGGCGGCCGGGGGGAACCGGCTTCTGGTGGGGCACCGGACGCCGCTGGTGATGATCGCCGGGCCGGCGGTGGGTGGGCGGGCGCTGCCGGAAGGGGCGCTGGCCTTGGTGGAGCCCGGCGGGGATTTCCGGGTGCTGGGCGTGCTGGAACTCGCGCCGCTGCCCGGGGGTGGCTTCCACGGGTGCTGAGTGGGCTGCCCTCCGGCGGCCGTCCGGCTTAGCCTGCCCCTTCACCCAGGGGAGAGAACCGCGTGATCCATGTTGTTGCCGTCATCACCGCCAAGCCCGGCCAGCGGGAGGCGCTGCTGCGGCTGTTCCAGGCCAATGTGCCGGCCGTTCTGGCCGAGCAGGGATGCATCGAATACGTGCCGGTGGTGGACCTGCCCGATTTCGGCCCGGCCCAGGCGCCGATCGGGCCGGACAGCTTCATCGTGATCGAGAAGTGGGAAAGCGCCGAGGCGCTGCGGGCGCACGGGGCGGCGCCGCACATGGTCGCCTATGGCCGGGCCTCGCGGGAGATGGTGGCCGGCCGGACCGTTCACGTGCTGCAGGCGGCCTGAGGCGGAATCGCTCGCTGTACCGTCCGGACGGTTGGAAAACGGTGGAAAAGCCGTCCGGACGGTATAGTAAGGGGGCATGCCGCTCGATCCCGTCCCGCCCCCCGGCGCCCGAACCCGCGTGCTGGATGCCGCAGAGGCCATCGTGCGCGCCCGCGGCGTCCATTCCTTGACGCTGGAGGGCGCGGCGCGGGAGGCGGGGATCTCCAAGGGCGGGCTCCTTTATCACTTCGCCTCGAAGGAGGCGCTTCTGGTGGCGCTGATGCAGCGCCTGGCGGACCGGATCACGGCCGACTACGCGGCCATCCTCGCGGCCCAGCCGGAGGGGCCGGCGCGGGCCGTCCGCGCTTGCCTCGCCTTCACCTTCGACGAGCCCGGCATCGCCGAGGCCCATGAGCGCACGGCGGCGGTGCTGCTGGCGGCCTTCCACCATGACCCCGCGCTGCTGGACCCCATCCGGGCCTTTTTCCGCCGCATCCGGGCGGAGGCGGTGGCGGACGGCACGCCGGCCGGCGTTGCCTCGGCGGTGATGATGGCGGGAGACGGGCTGTTCATGGCGCGCCTCTTCGGCCTCTACGAGCCGGGAGCGGAGGAGTTGTCGGCCCTGCGGGCGACGCTGCACGGTTTGCTGGAGACGGCGTCATGAGCCGGCTGGGATGGATGGCGGCGTTGCTGCTGGCCGGGGGCGCGGGGATCGGCACCTGGGCAGCGGGGATCGGCCCCTTCGCGCCGAAGCCCGCCCCGGTTGCCGCCGAGGCGGCCGGGCCGGTGGGCGTCGGCGCGCTGGGGCGGGTGGAGCCGGCGGGGCGCATCCGGCGGCTGGCGGCGCCCGCCACGGGCGCGCGGCTGGACCGGCTGATGGTGGCCGAGGGTGACCAGGTCGTGACGGGGCAGGTGCTGGCCGAGTTCTCGGACGCGGCCCAGCGCGACGCCTCGGTGGCGGAGGCCACGGCGCGCGTGGCGCAGGCCACCGCCACGCTGGCCCGGACCCGGGCGGGCGGCAGCGCGAGCGAGGTGGCCGCTGCCCAGGCGCGCGCCGAGGCGCTGCGGGCCGCCGAAGAAACCGCGCTGCGCGATGCCGGGCGGTCGCAGTCCCTGGTGGCCTCGGGCGCCGGTGCGGCGGTGAGCGCGGAGCGCAACCGCTATCTCGCGGCGCAGCGCGCGGCGGAGCGGGCGGCGGCGGAGGCGGAGCTGGAAACGCTGCGCCGGCCCCGGCCCGAGGACATCGCGCGCGCCGGGGCGGATCTGGCCGCGGCCGAGGGCGGGCTGGCGCGGGCGCGGGCCGATGCGGCGCTCGCGCGGCTGCGCGCGCCCTCGGATGGCACGGTGCTGCGGGTGATCGCGCGCGCCGGCGAGGCCGTGGGCGGCGAGGGCGTGCTGGAGATGGGCGACCTGTCGCGGCTGGACGTGGTCGCCGACGTGTACGAGACCGACCTGCCCCGGCTGCGCCCCGGCGCCGTGGCGGAGGTGGTGGTGCCGGGCGAGCCCGCGCGGCTTTCCGCCGTGGTTCGCGAGATCGGCTGGGTGGTCCGGCGCACGACCCAGGCGGGCACGGATCCGGTGGCCGCGGTGGATTCGCGCACGGTGGAGGTGCGGCTGACGCTGGACGACGCGGCGCGGGCGGCGCTGTCCCGGCGGTCGGGCATGCAGGTGCAGGTGGCGATCCGGCCATGAACGCCCTGACCGACCTCCGCCCCGCGGCGCGCCAGGCGCCCCGCCCGCCTGGTCTCGGCGCCTCGACCCGGCTGGCGATCCGGCTGGCCTGGCGGCAGCTCCGCTCGGAGAAGGCGCGGCTGGCCTCGGCGATCGCGGGGGTGATGTTCGCCTGCATGCTGGTGTTCATGCAGCTCGGCTTCCGCTCGGCCCTGTTCGAGAGCGCGACGACGCTGATCGGCGCCATGCGGGCGGACCTGTTCCTGATGAGCCCGATGACGCTCGCCTCCTTCCGGCCGGAGCCGATCCCGCGCGTGCGCGTCTCCCAGGCGCTGGCGGTGGAAGGGGTGGCGGCGGCGGCGCCCGTCTACCTCGCGCAGTCCAGCTTCCGGAACCCGGACACGGGCACGCGGCGCACCATCCAGCTCATCGGCTTCGACGTGGAGGCGGGGGTGCTGGACCTGCCCGGCCTCGCCTCCGTCCGGGAGGCGCTGAAGCAGCCGGACAGCTTCGCCTTTGACGCGCGCTCGCGCCCCGAATTCGGGCCGGTGACGGCCATGCTGGCCGCGCGGGGGCCCTTTCCCGTGCAGATCGGCAACCGCGACCTGCGCGTGGTCGGCACGGTGGAGCTCGGCTCCTCCTTCGGGGCGGACGGCAACGCGGTGGTGTCGGAGGTGAACTTCCGGCGCATCGTGAGCGCGCGCCGCGCGGCGCTGGTGGACCTGGCGGCGATCCGGCTCCGGCCGGGCGCGGATCTTCTGGTGGCCCAGGCGGCGCTGCGCGCCTTCCTGCCGCCGGACGTCGCGGTGCTGACCCAGGCGGAACTGCGGGCGCATGAGCGCCGCTACTGGGAGGAGGCGACGCCCATCGGCTTCATCTTCTCCTTCGGCAGCCTGATGGGGCTGATCGTGGGGATGGTGATCGTCTACCAGATCCTGTTCAGCGACATCGCCGGGCACCTCAAGGAATACGCGACGCTGAAGGCCATGGGCTATTCCAACGGCCATCTCTCGCGCGTGGTGCTGGGGGCGGCGGGAATCCTGGCGCTGCTTGGCTTCCTGCCGGGCATGGTGATCGCCTCCATCCTTTACGGCGTGGTGGCGGACGCGACCTTCCTCCCGCTGAACATGACGGCCGAGCGCGCGATGTGGGTGCTGCTGATGATCTTCGCCATGTGCGCGGTGGCCGGGCTGCTGGCCACACGCAAGCTGCGCGACGCCGATCCGGCGGACATGTTCTGATGTTGGGCGACCCCGTGGAGCTGGATGGCGTGACCTTCGCCTATGGCGACGGCGCGCTGCGGCGCGAGGTGCTGCGGGACGTGTCGCTTCGGGTGGCGCCGGGGGAGATCGTCATCCTCACGGGACCTTCGGGCAGCGGCAAGACCACGTTGCTGACGCTGGTGGGCGCGCTGCGGGCGATGCAGGCCGGGTCCTGCCGGGTGCTGGGCCAGGAGCTGTCCGGGGCGTCGGAGGCGGTGCGCGTCGGCCTGCGCCGCCAGATCGGCTTCATCTTCCAGAGCCACAACCTGCTGGGCTTCCTGACGGCACGGCAGAACGTGGCCATGGCGCTGGAGCTGGACGGCGCCATGCACGAGCCGGAGCGGCTGGCCCGCGCGGGCGAGATGCTGCGCGCCGTGGGCCTGGCGGAGGAGGTGGAGAAGCTCCCGGGCCAGCTTTCCGGCGGGCAGCGGCAGCGCGTGGCGGTCGCGCGCGCCCTGGCGGGTTCGCCCGGGCTGATCCTGGCGGACGAGCCCACGGCGGCGCTGGACCGGGTGAGCGGGGGGGAGGTCGTGCGGCTGTTGCGCGACCTCGCGCGGTCCCGCGGCACGGCCATCCTGCTGGTGACGCACGACCCGCGTATCCTGGATCTGGCCGACCGGATCGTGACCATGGAGGACGGGCGGGTGGTGGCGGGGGCCTCGCCCGGCGATGCGCTGCCCGGGCCGGCCGGCAACGCGGCAGGGGCGCCGGGCTAGGACGCACCAGGCCGGGCGGCTGCGGCCAAGTGCGGTGCGCATGGTCGCGCCGCTTATGCGGGCCCGGCCCCGCCGCACGAAGGCGCTCCATCAGGCCCTCCGCCGGAACAGCACGCCGGGCACGGCCAGGTGCATCAGCCCGGCCGCCGTCGCCTTGATCGCTGCCGGGGCGGCGCCGTTGTTGCCGAGGATGGCGGTCAACGGCACCGCGACGGAAGGCGCTTCACCGGAAGCCGCATGGTTGAACTCCCGAGGCGGAGCCCAGGAAAGCGTTCAGTGCGATCCAGCTCTTATGCGGACGCCGAAAACGATATTGGCCGCTGAAACGGGCTGGGCGGGGAGCCGTTGAGTGGTCCGGCCGCGTGGCTGCAGCAATGCGGGCCACGTGTGCTTATGTGAAAAGAGAAACATTTCATTAACAACTTGGGCGCGTGGCGATGCCGTGATGCTCGCTCGCGGGGACATTCTGGAGAAGCCAATGCGCGTTCCGCTTCCTGGCCGGGATTACTTCCCGCCGCGCGTGCTCCTGCGCGGTGGCCGGTCCGCTCTGGAGGCGTTCCGCGCCAGGGAGGCCCAGGCCCAGGCGCATGACATGACCATGCCGGCAGGGCAGGTGTCGCCTTTGCCCGTGCCCGCGATGCCTTCCGCCACGACCCTGGCGGACCTGCGCCCCGTCATCGCCTGAGCGGGCCGGCCCTTCCTAGCCCGGCAGGACCGGCCGGGGATCGAGCGAGGTCGCGAGCCAGAACAGGCCAAGATGCAGGTGGGGCCCGGTGACGCGCCCCGTGGCACCCGAGGCGCCGATCACCTGGCCGCGGGACACCGGCTCCCCCTGGCGCACATCGAGGCGGGACATGTGGGCGTAGAGCGTGGTCACGCCGTGACCGTGCTCGATCAGCAGGGTGTTGCCGGTGAAGTAGAGATCCTCCGCCAGGGTGACGCGCCCGCCGGCGGCGGCGACCAGCGGCGTGCCCACGGGCACGGCGACATCCAGGCCCAGATGCGGCGCACGGGGCTGGCCGTTCAGGATGCGCTGGCTGCCGTAGACGCCGCTGATGCGGCCCCGGGCCGGCCAGTCGAAGCCCTCGGCGAAGTGGGGAATGGCCGTGTCGGTGCGGCGGGCGGCGTTCAGGCGCTCCTGCTCGGCGCGGATGCGGACCAGTGCCTCGGCGTCCGGTGTGACCATGCGGCCGGGCAGGCCTTCCAGGCGCTGGATGTCCCATTCGCGGGGAACCACGGCGATGCGCCGCTCCTCGCGCGCGCCGCCTGGCGCGGCGAGGGTGAGCGTGGCCTGCGGCCCGGCGTCGCGGCCGAGGCCGAAGGCGAAGACCCCCTGGGGCGAGACGCGCAGCGCGTGGCCCTCGAAGGTGACGCGCGTGCCGGGGTCGGCGCGGCCGGTGACCAGCGCGCCCTGGGTGATGCGCTCGGGCAGGACCAGGGCTGCCGCGGCGGGGCGGGCCAGCAGCAGGGCCGGAAGGGCGAGTGCTGCGCGGCGGGGCAGGCGCGGCGGTTCCGGGTTTGCGTGGTTGGCCATGGAAGCTCCCGGCAGGGTGGCAGGAATGGAAAGGGGTGGGGCGATAACGTCCCCGGCCCGGTTCAGAGCAGCGTTTCCTGGGCCGCCCCGCCCTTGTCCCGCCGCTTCGCCCGGTCGTCGGTGACGCCCAGGCTGCCGTCGCCGAACTGCAGCACGAGGCGCTGGCCCGGTGCCACGGCGGCCGCGGCGGTGACGGGCTGGCCGGCCGCGTCGCGCACCAGGGCGAAGCCGCGCTCCAGCAGCGCCTGGTAGGAGGCGCCCTCCAGCCGGGCGGAAAGCCCGCGGAGCGCGGCCCGGCACTGGCGGAGATGGCCGGCGACGAAGGGCGTCGGATCCGGGATGCGGGCCAGGGTGGCGGCGCGCTCGGCCAGGCGGCGCTGCGCGCCGGCCTCCAGGCGCTCCGCCGCGCGGGTCTGGCGGGCGCGGGCCTCGCGCAGGCGGGCGCGAAGCAGGGGCGCCGGATCGGGCAGGCCGGCGAGGGCGCGATGCTGCCGGCCGAGTGCCGCGCGGGTGGCGCCGCCGATCCGGAGCTCCAGCAGGGACAGCGCCGCGCGGCGGGCGGCGATGGCCTCCTGCGGGCGGGGGAGCCGGGCGGCCGTTCCCTCCAGCAGCCGGCGCTTGGCCGCGATCAGGGCACGCGGGGCGAGCTGCAGGCGGTGGTTGCGGTCCTCCAGCCGGTTGCGGCCGGCAGCGATCAGGGCCGGAAGATCCGGCAGGCCGGAGGAGGCACGGCCCAGGCGCAGCCGCGCGCGGTCCAGCACGGAATGGGCGGCGCGCCCCAGGCGGGTGGCCCGCTGGTGGAGGGCGGCGAGCAGTTCCTCGCGCGACGGCACGGCCAGCTCGGCCGCCGCCGTGGGCGTGGGGGCGCGGCGGTCGCTGGCGAAGTCGATCAGGGTGGTGTCGGTCTCGTGGCCGACGGCGGAGATCAGCGGGATGGGGGAGGCGCTCGCGGCGCGCACCACCACCTCCTCGTTGAAGGCCATCAGGTCCTCGAGGCTGCCGCCGCCTCGGGCCACGATGATCACGTCCGGGCGCGGCACGCGGCCCAGCGGGGAAAGGGCACCCATGGTGGCGATGGCGGCGGCCACCTGCTCGGCCGCGCCCTGGCCCTGCACGGCCACGGGGATCAGCAGCACGCGGCGGGGAAAGCGGCGGGCCAGGGTGGTGCGGATGTCGTGCAGCACCGCGCCGCGCTCGCTGGTGATCACGCCGATCACCTCGGGCAGGAAGGGCAGGGGGCGCTTGCGGTTCTCGTCGAACAGCCCCTCGGCGCCGAGGCGCAGGCGCAGCTTCTCGATCCGGGCGAGCAGCGCACCTTCGCCGGCATATTCCAGCTTCTCGATCTGCAGCGCGTAGTCCGAGCGCTTGTCGGAGGCGGTGATCTTGCCGGTGGCGATCACCTCCACCCCGTTCTCCGGGCGCACCGCCAGCTTCGAGAGGGCGCCGCGCCAGATGATGGCGCGAATGGTGCCGGCCTCGTCCTTCATGGAGAGATAGGAGTGACCGGAGGGATAGGTCTTGAACTCGGTGATCTCGCCGCGCACGCGGATGCGGCCGAAGGCCGTTTCCAGCGTGCGCTTCACCGCGCCCGAGATCTCGGAGACGCTGTACTCGGGGATGTTGCCGGGGCTGCCGTCCATTGGAGGGGATTATGGCGCCGGACGCGTCCGGGCGCCACGCGCCGCGGCGCGGCCCCGCGTGAAACCTTGGGCCACCCCCCGCCTTCCGATGCGGTTGTGGCCGGAGCACCTTTCCCATTCATGACAGCCGACGCCCTGCCCCCCATCGAGGACCAGCTTGCGCGGCTGCGGCGCTATGGCGAGATCCTGAACGATTTCGGCCGCATGACCTCGGAAAGCAGCGAGGTGGACCGGCTGGTGCAGCTGGCATGCCTGCAGGCCGCGCGCGGCATCGGCATTCGCCACACCAAGGTGCTGCGCTACCGCCCAGAGGCGGGAGACCTGCTGGTGGTGGCCGGGGTGGGCTGGGGGCCGGGGGTGGTTGGCCATGTGAGCCTGGGAACGGACCTCGCCTCGCCCCCTGGCCAAGCCTTGCAGACCCGGCTGCCCAACGTCGTGGAGGATCTGCCGAACGACGGGGAGTACCGCTATTCCGGCCTGCTGCGGGACCACGGCATCGTGTCGCTGCTGAACGTGCCGGTGACGGTGGATGGCTATGTCTGGGGCGTGCTGGAGGTGGACAGCCAGGAGCCCCGTCATTTCGGCCAGGACGACGTGCGCTTTCTTTCAGCCATGGGGCACACGCTGGGCCTGGCGCTGCGGGGGCGGATCGGGGAGCAGCAGGTGGTCGGGGCGGCGGCCGATGCCGCGCGGGCCCTGGCGCGGGAGCGGATGCTCCGGGGCGAGCTCCAGCACCGCAGCAAGAACGACCTGCAACTGGTGCTGTCCCTGCTGGTGATGCAGCGCAGGCGGCTCCATGACGAGCAGGCGCGGCGAATGCTCGGGCATGTGCTGGACCGCATTGCCGCGATCGGGGTGGCGCATGACCAGCTCAATCCCGAGAGCCACACCGGGTTGATCGACCTGGCCGACTACCTGCAGGCCCTCTGCGGCAACCTGTCCCAGCGGCGCGACGGGGTGGCGATCGAAACCTCGGTGGAGAGCGCGGAAATGCCGCATTCCCGCGCCGTGCCGCTGGGGTTGGTGGTGAACGAGCTGGTGACGAACGCCCTCAAGCACGCCTTCCCGCAGGGACGGGGCGGGGTGATCCGGGTGGAATTCCACGTCGCGCCCCCCGGCGAAGGGCGACTTTCTGTACAGGACGATGGTGTCGGGATGGGACCGCCCCGGCCCGGCAGTTCCGGCACGGAGCTGGTGCGGCGGCTGGTGCAGCAGGTGGGCGGCAGGCTGGAGGCGATGAAGCAGGCGCAAGGAACCGGCTTCTGCGTGTTCTTCCCGCTGGTGACCTGAGGCAGCCCCCGGGCCCCGGAAAAATGGGCAGGCCGGGGCGATCCCTTTGCCCGGTGTTGCTATAAGCCCCCCGCTTCGCTTTCGGGGATGGCTGCGCGCATGAAGGTCCTTCTGGTGGGCGGCGGTGGCCGCGAGCACGCGCTGGCATGGCGGATCTCGGAAAGCCCGCATCTCGTGAAGCTCTGGTGCGCGCCCGGCAACCCCGGCATCGCCGCCCATGCCGAATGCGTGGCGATCGGCGTGGAGGACATCCCGGCCCTGGTCGCCTTCGCGCGGAAGAACGCGGTGGACCTCGTCGTGGTGGGGCCGGAGGCGCCGCTGACGCTGGGGCTGGCCGACGCACTGGCCGCGGAGGGCATCGCCTGCTTCGGGCCAAGCGCCGCCGCGGCGCGGCTGGAGGGTTCCAAGACCTTCACCAAGGAGGTGCTGGACGCGGCCGGCGCGCCCACCGCCGCGTGGCGGCGCTTCGAGGACCCCGCGGCGGCTCGGGACTACGTGCGCGCCCAGGGCGCGCCCATCGTGGTGAAGGCGGACGGGCTGGCGGCCGGCAAGGGCGTGGTGGTGGCCGCGACGGTCGGGGAAGCGGAGGCCGCCATCGCCGACATCATGGAAAGCCGCGTCCACGGCGAGGCCGGGGCGAGCGTGGTGATCGAGGAATGCATGGTGGGGGAGGAGGCCTCCTTCTTCGCCCTTTGCGACGGTGTGCGCGCGCTGCCGCTGGCCGCCGCCCAGGACCACAAGCGCGTGGGGGATGGCGACACCGGCCCGAACACCGGCGGCATGGGCGCCTATTCCCCGCCGCCCGCCTTCACGGAGGCGGTGCGGGGCGAGGTGATGGCCCGGGTGGTGGAGCCCGTGCTGGCTGAGATGAACCGGCGCGGGGCGCCCTTCCGCGGCGTGCTCTTCGTGGGGCTGATGCTGACCGCGACCGGGCCGCGCGTGATCGAGTTCAACGTGCGCTTCGGCGACCCCGAGTGCCAGGCGCTGATGATGCGCCTGCGCGGCGACCTCCTGCCGGCGCTGGCGGCCGCGGCGGCGGGGGATCTTTCGGGTGTTTCGCTGGACTGGTCGGAGGAGCCGTCGCTTGTCGTCGTGGTGGCGGCGCGGGGCTATCCCGGCGCGGTCGCGAAGGGCGAGCGGATCGGCGGGCTGGAGGCCGCGGCCGCCGTGCCGGGCGCTCGGGTGTTCCAGGCGGGCACGGCGCGCGGGGCGGACGGGGCGGTGGTGTCGGCCGGCGGGCGGGTGCTGGGGATCGGGGCCTCGGCACCGGACCTGCGGGCGGCGCGGGAGGCGGCCTATCGCGCCGTGGACGCGCTGGACTGGCCCGGGGGCTTCTGCCGGCGCGACATCGCGCACCGGGCTCTCCAGGCGGGGGCGCTCTGATCCGCATGGAAGGCGTCGCCTCCGTCCGCTGCGGGGACGACCTCCGGGGGCGGGTGCCCGGTGCCTTCTTCTGCCTGGCCGACCCGGTCTGCCAGGGACCGGTGCACGGGGCCTTCCCCGACGGCTACCTCGCGCGCCGCGCCGCCTTCGTGGCCGGGCACTACGCCCATGGCGCCGCGGCGGTGCGGGCGCGGCTGGCGGCGGAATACGCGGCGCTCCGGGAACTGCCGCGCCACGGGCGCGTGCTGCTCTGGTTCGAGCACGACCTTTGGGACCAGGCGGTGCTGATCCGCCTGCTTTCCGTTCTGGCCGACTGGCCGGCACTGGCCGGGCGGCTCTGGCTGATGCCCTGCGACGGGCGCCGTGGCTTCGCGGAGATGCCACAGGCGGAGCTGGACGCGCTGGCGCCGGAGCCGCTGCCCTGGTCCGCCGTGGAGGCGGGGGCCGCGGCCTGGGAAGCCTTTGCCGCCGAGGACCCGACGGTGCTGGACGCGATGACCCGCCGCGCCCTGCCCCTGCCGCACCTGGCACGGGCCATGCGGCGGCACCTGCAGGACCTGCCCTGGGTCACGGACGGGCTGGGGCTGACGGAGCGGCTGGTGATGCGGGCGGCGGCCGGGGGCGTGGTGGGCG
>Ga0210040_10009576_pt1 | contig 11252 bp, 11 predicted proteins | sample CryGeyCG12114_NA_FD_185462 | JGI IMG/M metagenome (GOLD analysis project Ga0210040, IMG submission 185462) | Groundwater microbial communities from aquifer - Crystal Geyser CG19_WC_8/21/14_NA (SPAdes) (version 2) | ecosystem: Environmental > Aquatic > Deep subsurface > Groundwater | place: USA... | reverse complement strand
ACGGCCACGCCAGCGAGCGGGTCCTGGCGGCGGTCTGGCCGGGCTGAGGCCCGCAAAGGGCCGGCCGGCCGAGGGGACGGAGAGCGGGTGACGAGAATCGAACTCGCACTGTCAGCTTGGGAAGCTGGGTCGCGACTCAAGCAACCAGTTGTCGGGTGGCACGGGCGGCTGACCGACTGACCGCGAGACGCCGGGCAGAACCACAACGCATCGTACGTACGGGCACGCAGCGGGCACGACTCGTTGGCGCTCAAGCCCAAGACTCCCCGGTCTTGCTCTTGATTCAACTGTATGCAGCGTCGGCCACGGTTGGCAGCCCCGGCCTGAGACTCTCCACGTGGGCGTCCATCAGACTGGCACTTGCTGGGTGTGTCGTAACAGCACGGTGTGGCGCGCCTCGACCCTGGGCGCTGACTGCGCAGCGTGCACGGCATGGCCCGTCGCCCGTTCACGGGTCCGCGGATGGCCACCCGTGCTCCCGGGATGGTGGACGTTACGGGCACGGGGACGCCCGCTCGCTGGAGTCACGTGGTGGCTCGGCTAGCGTAACGGCATGACCGAACAGTTCGATGGGCCAGCTCTGCCCCAGTTTGAGGGTGCGGCCATTGCTGCTGGGAAACTTCGAGACATTATCTCGGGCCAGATTGTTCCTGCAACGCCCGAAGAAGTCGACGCAGTGCAGCCTTTTTTGAAGCAGCTGCTTGAAGACTACGGCTACCCTGCGGAGCACATTAGGACACGTCCGCAATGGCGTGTGAAAGCACGCCCCTCGGATCGACGTAAAGAGTATCCGGTAGATATTGCGGTCTTCAAGGGGTCAAATCATATCGACGACAATCTTGAGATTGTGGTGGAGTGTAAGCAAAAGAACCGCAAGGATGGTCGCGACCAGCTTGAAGACTACCTCCGTCTATCTCGCGCCACCCTCGGTGTTTGGTTCAACGGCGAACAAAGAATCTTTCTTCACAAGGTCGAGAAGGAAGGTAAAGTTCTATTCCGAGAGTTACCTAACATCCCCCGTTATGGTGAAAGGATCGATGATGTTGGCCTTTACACCCGCTCGAACCTAATAGCGACTCAGAATCTACGTCCGGTTTTTAGGTCAATTCGCAACTACCTGGCCGCAAATGCGGTAGGTATGACCCGAGACGAAGCCCTTGCCCAACAGTTGATCAATGTCATCTTTTGCAAGATCTACGATGAACGGTTCACGAGGCCGGACCGGATGATGACGCTTCGAGCCGGCTTCGAGGAGCCAGCGAAGGACGTGGCGCAGAGAGCCCATGATCTCTTCGCCAATGTGAAGAAGACCTACGACGATGTCTTCGAAAAATCAGACAGAATTCGACTTGATCCCGAGTCGATCAGATACATCGTCGGGGAGCTGCAGCCGTACTCGCTAATGGAGAGTGACCGCGACGCCGTCGCCGATGCCTTTGAAACTTTCATTGGGCCGTCCCTGAAAGGCGCGCAGGGACAATTCTTCACGCCGCGCAACGTTGTTTCTCTAGTGCAAACCTTGGTCAACCCGAGATATACAGAGACCGTCTTCGACCCCGCGTGCGGCAGCGGCGGCTTCCTGGTTGAGGCCCTGCGTCACATGTGGGCAGATGTCGAACGCGAGGGTGAGACCTACTCATGGCCAGCGGCCGAGGTGGAGGCAGAAAAGCAGAAGGCCGCTATTCGTGGTCTCCGGGGCATTGACAAAGACGAGTTTCTCTCAAAGGTTGCCAAGTCATACATGGCAATTTTGGGCGATGGGCGGGGCGGCATCTACTGTGAGAATTCCCTTTTGAGTCCTACGCGATGGTCACCAAAGGCCCGCCAAGAGGTAGTTCCCGGCAAGTTTGACGTCATTGTGACAAACCCGCCATTCGGGCAAAAACTGAAGATCTCGGACGCCGAGACGCTTGAGCAGTTTACGCTCGGTCACGCTTGGAAGACCGACCGTCTCACTGGCCAGTCAACGCCTACGGACAAATTGCAGAAGAGTCAGACACCACAGGTGCTCTTCGTTGAGCGCTGCCTCGACCTTATGGCTGATGGCGGGCGCATGGGTATCGTTCTCCCAGAGAGCATGGTCTGTAACCCCACACATCGTTACATGATGCAATACATTCTCTCGCGTGCACGGATTACGGCAGTCATTTCACTGCCAGAGGAGGTGTTCCAGCCGTATACGCACGCTAAGACTTGCATTCTGTTGATCGAAAAGACCCTTCCCACTGACGAATACCCGATTTTCATGGGGGCGGCCCGCTGGTGCGGCCACGATTCTCGAGGTCTGGCAATCCCACACGATGACCTGCCAGAAATCGAGAACCGCTATGCCGCCTTCAAGAATGACGAGCCCGGGGATTTTGATCATTTGGGGTTCTCAATCTCGTCCAGCGAGATTCAGGATTACATCTACCTGCCTAAGTATTACAATCCTGAGCTTTCTGAGCGTTTGAGCAACCTCAAGGAGACTCACGACCTTATCTCTCTAGGAGAGCTCGCAGATCGCGGCCTCATCACCGTCGATACGGGGGACGAGGTAGGTAAGCTCGCTTATGGCACGGGGCCCGTGCCATTCATTCGCACTTCTGACATCGTGAACTGGGAGCTCAAAACCGACCCGAAGCATGGTCTTAGCTCTATGATTTACGAGAGTTTGAAAACGCAACAGGATGTTAAGGCGCTGGACATCCTGATGGTGCGCGATGGCACGTACCTCGTCGGAACGGTGGGGATGGTGACTGAGCTCGACGAAGAGATTGTGTACCAAAGTCACATCCTCAAATTCCGAAGCACTGATCACGTCGAACTCAGCCCCCATCTATTGATGGCTCTCCTCTCGGCACCAATAGTTAAAGAGCAAATCTGGTCGAAGCGTTTCACTCAAGACATCATCGATACCTTGGGAGGGCGCTGGCGCGAACTCGTCCTTCCTATCCCGAAAGATAAGGGAACGCGAGATGTCATCAGTGGTGCAGTCCAGGAAGCAACCGAAGCGCGTACGCAAGCCCGATTGCTGGCGCGGTCGGCCATTATGGGTGTAGCGCCGCACGACGATTTCAGTCCAGACGCGGCCTATGAATTCGCAATCATCGGCCGTTGATCAAGTTGGGTTGCGTGAGTGCACCATGTGTCTTGATCAGCCGGCCTGTTCAGGAGAACCGCATCGGGTGCAGCGGAGGCTGGTTCCCGGTCGACGCTTTCGTCATCGGGGAGCAGGTCCGGGGCCTCAGCATGCGCTGCCCTGCTTCTGTCTGGACCGTAAGGCGGTGATCCCGTCGCGTCGGCCGGTGGTCGCGTTTGCCGCGTCGGTGTCGCCCGGTCAGGGATGACGTAGTCACCGCGGAGCGGCTTGTCCTTGACCGGGTGGCGCCGGCGTGGCTGACCTGGACCGGTCGACGCGGCGGGATCACCGCCCTGGTGACCCTTCCTGCATCCCGGAGCGAGGCCCGGGGTTCGGGGCGGAGCCCTGAAAGGTCCTACGAGCCATGGAGCGTCCAACGGGGCGGGCCGGCGTAGGGACCGGCGCTTGCGCCGCATGCCCGAAGCCAGCCCGCCCGCGCTGCGCGAAGCGCAGCGCCTTGATCTCTTAGAGCTGGGTTCGGCAGTCCGTCCCTCTGCCTGGCTCTGGCTATCGTGAGGATGTGATGGCGCTGACGGTCAGGGAGGCTCGGGAGCTGGCCTGGTCCTGTCTGCGCGAAGTGCCCGGTACGCGTTGGCAGCACGTCCAGAGGGTGGGCGACGTCGCTGCCGGTCTCATGCCGGCAATCGGTAGTCGGGTGGTCGTGGCCGCCTGGCTCCACGACGTGGGGTATGGCCCCGCTCAGGTAGACACCGGGATGCATGCCGTGGACGGAGCGCGCTATCTGCGCCGCCTGGACGTGGACCCGGCGGTGGTCTCGCTGGTGGCATACCACTCCGGAGCCTGGTCCGAAGCGGAGACACGAGGGATGACGGCCGAGCTGGCTGACTTCGATCCGCCGGACCGCGCTGAGCTAGATGCCTTGACCCTCGTGGACTTCACCACCGGGCCAGCCGGGGAGCGTGTGCCGGTATCGAGGCGTCTTACTGAGATCTTGAACCGGTACGAGCCGGCGCACCCCGTGCACCGGTCTGTCAGTGCTGCTCGGGAGGAGCTGCTGGTATCCGTCGCGCGAGCGGCCCGGCGCCTCGGATTACCCGATGAAGGGTTCGCTTCGCCGAGCTAGAAAATGCTCGACGCGCTGGCGCATTGATGGATGCATGGGCAGGGCAGGTATCTCGGCCGGGGCGACCCACCGAACCTGCTTGCTCTCGCTACTCGTCCGCGCTTCGCCGCCGACCAGGCGAGCTGAGAAAGCGATCGAGAACTGCTGGCGTACCTCGCCGTCGTCATAGGCCATGACGTGCCCAGGGTTCGTATAGGTGCCGACGATGCCGAGCACCTGCACGTCGTACCCGGTTTCTTCTTTGACCTCGCGAACGACGGTGTCACTGATGGACTCGCCCACATCGTGACCGCCGCCGGGAAGCGCCCACAGGTTGTTGTCCACCTTGTGGATGAGGAGGATCCGTCCCTGGTCGTCCTCTACAGCGGCAACGACGGAGGGCACTACGCTGTTCGCTGCGGGCGCGTTCGGATCGTTGACGTAGTCGATACGAGGCATGCGCGGAAGATACCTCCTGCTCGCGTGCCACGTCGTCACGGTCGCGGATCTACCGCCTGGCTCTGGTCCCAGGAGCGTTCAAAGCCGCCCATGTAATGGTCGAACAGCCGGCCGCCGGGAATGCGGTGCAGGTGCAGCACTGGACTGTGACTGGCTGGCGCACCGTACGTGTGCGTGTTCGCGAGGAGGACATTGTCGAAACGGAAGATCGAGTTGTACAGCGCGAGCCCATGCATGCGGGCCTCGACGCCCGGAGTGTCAAGGACCGGCTTGAAATAGTTCCAGGTGAGCCGGCACCTGGCGCTCAGGAGGTCGCCAATGCCCTCCTCTTCGCCGCGCAGGAGGATCGCAGGACTTTCCGGGTCGCCGAAGAGGAGTCGCACGCGGACCCCGCTTCGAGCGCGGTCAACGAGCTGTGCCCCGAAATCGGGGATCGCATCGTGCATGAAGCTGGCGGCGAATGCGAGAAGGTCGATCGACTCAGTTGCCGAAGTGAGAAGTGAGCCCCAGGTATCGAGTGCGATCGCGCCCCTGTTCGGGTAAAGCGTCACGAACTCGGCCTCACTTGCGGACTGGGTGCGTACATCGCTTGCGGTCTCGGGCCACAGGAACACCTCGTCCTGGCCGAGCAACTGAGCTATGCGTAGGCGATGTGATCGGTGTGGGACCCGACCGTTGCTGATCCATCGCTCGATGGTCTTGCGGTCGACGCCGACCTCGTCTGCGACGGCGGCCACGCTTCGGTCGCCAGCTGCGATCGCAGCTCGTAGTCGCTCGTTGCTCATGCGCTCCTCCATCCTGGGACGTCTCTCCCATCCTAGGACGTCCCTAAACGTCCCAACAAGGGGTGACGGCGTCCCATGCGTTCGCGGTGATCTGTCCTCGGGCCAACTCCGGCCTCCGAGAAAGGACAGTCGTGCCGAGCTACGCAGTGGACAGCAGCAAGCAGCCGATGATCTTGACCGGTGTGCAGTCGGTGGTGTTCGAGTGGGAGGAGAAGCCGGGCGGGGGCCGCCGACCGTCTGAGCGGCAGGCGCGGGATGAGAACAGCGGGATGCCGTTGTGGGGCGTGGAGGTGATGTACCAGCAGACCTCCTATGGCCGGGTGGCCTCGGTGGTGGGGTCGGTGACGATCGGGTCGGTCGACTCCCCGCAGGTGGTGGCGTTGACGCCGGTGACGTTCGAGAACCTGCGGGTGGAGGTCCGGGCGCTGAAGACCGGTGGTCTGGTGGAGAACTGGTCCGCCGACGGCATCGCTGCCCCGGCCGGTGTTCGTTCGGGTCGTGCGGGTGCGTCGGTGGGTGAGGCGGCGTGAGCGTGATCGCGGCCGCCGTGCTGTTCGGGATCGCGGTCGTCGGCCTGATCCGGGTTCGGCAGGTCCGCCTGCTGGGGGCGGTGGTGTGCACGGTGTTCGGTGTCCTGCTGGCGCTCACCCCGGCCGGCCCCGGGATCTACACCGCCCTGACGAAGGTCGGCGGCTGGGCTGCTGACCTGGTGGTGGCGCTGTGAGCGGGGGGTTCGGCCGGGAGCTGCCGGTCTCGGCCCCGGCTGTGCGGGTGCCGCTGTCGACCTTGGTCCTGGTGTGGTCCGCCCGCCGGTTTGGGGCGCTCGTGGTGTGGCTGTTCCGCCGCCCGGCCGTCGTCGCGGTGCTGGTCGTCGTGCTGTTCGTCTGGCGGGTGACTGTCGTCCAGGGCCCGGGGCCGCTGGTCTCGGTCGTGCTGGTGACGGTGGTTGTGCTCGTGGGCTGGCGCGTGCGGTTCCCAGTCTCGTTCTCAGCCGTCGTGGTCGCCCGGGCTCGGTCGGGGTGGCGGCGGCAGGTCGTCTACCGGCGGTGCTGGCAGCCCGCGATGGTCACCGCCGGCCTCGGAGGCACCTCGGATGGGGTGGAGCAGCTGCCCCGGCTGCTGCGGGTCCGCTCCACCCCTGGTGTGGATGTGCTGCGGGTGCGGATGCTGCCTGGGCAGGTTCTCGCTGACTGGACGACGGCGGGGCCTCGGTTGGCGCAGACGTTCGGGTTGATCGACTGCCGGGCCCGCACCGTGCCCGGTCAGGTGCACGTGATCGAGTTGTGGTGCCTGAGCCGGGATCCGCTCACCGCACCGGTTCCGGTGCCCGCGGCCTGCCCGGGGAAAGCATCGGTTGATTTGGCGGCTGTGCCGGTGGGCCGCCGGGAGGACGGGTACCCGTTCAGCTTGCGGGTGTTGAACACGCATCTGCTGGTGGCTGGGGAGACCGGGGCGGGGAAGGGCTCGGTGATCTGGGCTCTGCTGTGCGGTCTGGCTCCGGCGATTCGGGGTGGGCTGGTGAAGGTGTGGGCGGTCGATCCCAAGGGCGGTATGGAACTGGCCTTCGGTGCGCCGCTGTTCGACCGGTTCACCTACGGCGGGGCCACTGCTACGGGCGCTGCCTGGCAGGAGAGCGCAGCCGAGCTGCTCGAGGACGCGGTGGCGCTCATGCAGGAGCGTGCTGCCCGCTGTCGGGGTGTGGTGCGCCTGCACACCCCCACGGTCGCCGAACCGCTGGTCGTGGTGGTGATCGATGAGGCCGCCGCGCTGACCGCCTACGTCACCGACAACGCCGTGAAGAAGCGGCTCGGGGCGGCGTTGTCGCTGCTGCTGTCCCAGGGCCGCGCGGTCGGGGTCACCGTCGTGGCCGCGACCCAGGACGCCCGGAAGGAGGTCTTGGGGATGCGGGACCTGTTTCCCACCCGGGTCGCGTTGCGCTCGGCTGAACCTGAGCAGGCGGACATGGTGCTGGGTGCTGGTGCCCGCGCCCGTGGTGCCCGCACCGACCAGATCAGTGACCGCACACCCGGCGTCGGGTACGTCGCCTTGGACGGGGTGCCGGAGCCGGTGCGGGTGCGGTTCGCCCACGTTACCGACGACCACATCGCCGCGGTGGTCACCGAGTACGGGCGGCCCCCGCTGCGCACCGTCCCCTCGGTCCGCCAGGACGTGGCGGCATGACCGGCCGGAACACTGCGCCGGGGGAGGGCGTGGCGAGGCTGGTGGCGGCGGTCGTGGGCTACCGGGACTCGGCTTGGATGGTGGACGCGGCCTGCGCCGGGCGACCTGAGTTGCCGTGGACCACCGACACCGCCGAACTCGCCGCAGGGGAAGCGGACGCGATGGCGCGGGTGTGCCAGGTGTGCCCGGCACGGCTCGCGTGCCTGGCCTACGTGGCGGCGGCGGAGGTGACCGGCGGGACGTGGGCCGGTGCAGACCGCGACCCGGCGGCCACCGTGCCTGTCGAGCTGACCACCGCGGGCGGGGGGCCGGTGCAGCTGGGCCTCCCAGGTCTGCCCGACCTGACGCCGGTGACCCGCCGCCGCCCACCGGGCCGCAAGCGCCGGCCCCCGGTGCACGCCGAACTGCCGGGCCTCACCCTGGGCGGTGCGGCATGACCACCGGCACGGCCACGGCCACCGGGACGCCGATCGTCACCGATGCCTCGATCCGCGCCTACGCCATCGAGGTCGGGGTGTGCGTCCGCCCGCTGCTGCGTCGCCTGGTCGACCGGGAGACCGGAGACAGCACCGTCGTCCCGATCCCGTGCGGGTCGACCCGGGCGCACGTGTGCCCCACCTGCGCCGACCGGGCACGCCGGCTGCGCATGCACCAGTGCGCGGAGGGCTGGCACCTCACCGAAGAACCGGCCGACCCCGAACCGTCCGGGAAGCCCGCGCCCCTCGACGCCGAGGACCTGGCCGGCACCGCCAGTGGTGGGCGGCGGTCCCGGTCCACCCGCCGCCGGGATGACGCCGCCGACCTGCCCCGGGTCCCGGTGGAGGACCGCACGGTGGGCCGTACCTGGACCGGGCGGGACGGGCGCAGCTACCAGCCCTCGATGTTCGTCACCCTGACGCTGCCCTCCTACGGGAAGGTCGACCGCGCCACCGGTGTCCCGGTCGACCCGGCTGCGTATGACTACCGGGCGGCGGCGCTGGATGCGCTGCACTTCGGTCGGCTGTTCGACCGGTGGATGCAGAACCTGCGTCGCTGCGCCGGTTACAAGGTGCAGTACTTCGCCGCGATCGAGGCCCAACGGCGCCTGGCCGGGCACGCCCACCTCGCGATCCGCGGAGCCATCCCCCGCGCCACGCTCAAAGCGGTCACCCGGGCCACCTACGTGCAGGTGTGGTGGCCCCCGTACACCACCGTCACCCACGACAGCGAGCACCTGCCCGTCTGGAACGGCACCGACTACACCGACCCCGTGACGGGGGAGCCGCTGCCCACCTGGGGTGCGGCGCTGGCCCGCCTGGACGCCGACCCGGATGCGCGGCCGGTGCACGTGGCCCGGTTCGGTCGACAAGTCGACATCAAGGGTCTGACCGGTGGCACCCCGGACGTGGACCGGGCGGTGCGGTACCTGACGAAGTACCTGACCAAGTCCATCGCCGGCACCCACGCCGAGGTCGACGAGCAAGGGCAGCCCGTCGAGGACCCGCGGATGGCTGTGCACGTGGACCGGTTGCACCGGGAGCTGCGGTGGCTGCCGTGCTCGGAGCGGTGCGCCAACTGGCTCCGCTACGGCGTGCAGCCCCTCGCCGCCGGTCCCGGCCTGGTCCCCGGCCGCTGCGCCGCACCCGCGCACGACCGGGAGAACGCCGGCCTCGGCGGCAGGCGGGTGCTCGCCTCCCGGAAGTGGACCGGGAAGACCCTCACCGATCACCGCGCCGACCGGGCCGCCGTCGTCGCCCAGGCCCTCGCCGCCGCCGGCATCGACGTCCCCGACCGGGACCGGTGCGCCGCCGACGTGCTCTGCGCCGACGGCACGCCCCGCTACGAGTGGCGCGACCTGGACCGCGACCAGGACGGCCCGGCCGACTACGCGGTGGCCATCCTCGCCTCCGCCCGGGAGCGCGCCGCCTGGCGAGCCCAGTACGACCAGGCCAAACGATCCGCCGGCCCACCCGGCGGGACCTGTGGACAACCGTTCGGCAACGAGGTCCAGGACCACCAGTCGTCAGGAACAGCCGCGTGACAGGGGCCGCCGACTCCTCGTCGGTTCAACACCCCGCCAGCACGGAAGCCGCCGCGCCGGGCAGTCCGGCGCCGCATCACCAGGGGGAGAGGGACATGGAGAAGCTGTTCACCGTGACCGAGGCGGCCGACGTGCTCGGGACGACGCCCCGTTTCCCGCGCCGGCTCATCGCGGAGCGGCGCATCCGCTTCGTGCGGCTGGGGCGGCACGTCCGCATCCCGGAGTCCGCGCTGATCGAGTACGTGACGGCGAGCACGGTCGACGCCTGCCGGCCGGTCGTCCGCCAGTACGTCGGTCGGGCGTCGTGATGGCCACCCGGCGCCGATTCGGCCGGGTGCGGAAGTTGCCTTCGGGTCGCTACCAGGCTCGGTACCCCGGCCCGGACGGGGTGGACCGGGCGGCTCCGCAGACCTTCGAGCGCAAGGCCGACGCCGACCGCTGGTTGGCCGGCATGGAGGGGGAGTTGCTGCGCGGGGACTGGAGCGCCCCGGAGGCTGCCCGGGTGCAGCTGGGGGACTACGCCGCCGCCTGGATCCGGGAGCGGCCCGGTCTGCGTCCTCGGACCAAGCAGCTCTACGAGGGGCTGCTCCGGCTGCACATCGCCCCGGTGCTGGGCCGGGTGCCGGTCGCTGACCTGACCCCGGCGGGGGTGCGCACCTGGCGGGCGGACCTCCTCGCCGGGGGCCTCGGGCCGAGCACCGTCGCCAAGGCGTACCGGCTGCTGCGGGCGGTGCTGGGCACGGCGGAGGCCGACCGGCTGGTGCGCCGCAACCCGTGTCAGGTCGTCGGTGCCTCCGCCGAGCACCCGGCGGAACGGCCGATGCTCACCGTGGCGCAGGTCTACGCGCTGGCAGACGCCCTGCCCGACCGGTTCCGGATGCTGGTCCTGCTGGGGACCTTCGGCAGCCTCCGATGGGGTGAGCTGGCGGCCCTGACCCGGGGCAACGTCGATGCCGATGCCGGGTTGGTGACCGTGCGCGCGTCGCTGGCCGAGCTCACGACCGGTGAGCTCGTCATCGGTCCGCCGAAGTCGGCGGCCGGGCGCCGGACGGTCGCGTTGCCCGCGTCGGTGCGGCCGGACCTGCGCCGGCACCTCGACTCCTTCGTCGCACCCGGAGCTGACGCTCTGGTGTTCACCGGGCCGAAGGGCGCGGCGCTGCGGCGGAGCAACTTCCAGAAGTTCTGGCGGGCGGCGCTGAGCGGGGCCGGCCTGGACGGCGTGCACTTCCACGACCTGCGGCACACCGGGAACACGTTGACCGCGCACGCCGGGGCGACGCTGTCGGACCTGATGAGCCGGATGGGGCACAGCTCGACCAGGGCGGCGAGCATCTACCTGCACACCACGTCGGACCGGGATCGGGCCGTGGCGTCGGCGCTGGATGCGCTGCTCACCGAGCGGGCATCGGGCACGTAGCGGGCACGACCGTGGTCCGACCCAGGAACGACGAAGGCCCAGGACCAGCGAACCTGCCGCTGACCTGGGCCTTTGTGCTGAGCGGGTGACGAGAATCGAACTCGCACTGTCAGCTTGGGAAGCTGATGTTCTACCATTGAACTACACCCGCGTCGGGCTCTCGCCCGTGACGAACAGCCTAGCAAGCCGCTGCTCGTCCCCGGGGA
>Ga0210040_10009575_pt1 | contig 11253 bp, 10 predicted proteins | sample CryGeyCG12114_NA_FD_185462 | JGI IMG/M metagenome (GOLD analysis project Ga0210040, IMG submission 185462) | Groundwater microbial communities from aquifer - Crystal Geyser CG19_WC_8/21/14_NA (SPAdes) (version 2) | ecosystem: Environmental > Aquatic > Deep subsurface > Groundwater | place: USA... | reverse complement strand
TAGCTATGCAAGTTATCATATTGGTAATTAAGATTGTTATGATTTATACGTAGGAAGAAGATGACGTACTGGGGAACATTCCAGGAGAAAGTGAAGACTCGAAAGATTTGGATTTGCTCCATATTTCAGCATCCAAGTATAAGAGTCTCATGAAATCACCAGAAAATGTGGAATCCTATGCTAAAGTAATAATATCTTCTGAACCTTCGGAAGATAGTAGCGATCAATTAGACAAGCTACTTAAATTCTTGGGTAAATGTGGTTCTTACATAACAAGCTTGCAATTTTCTTGCTCTTCTTTACTAAATTCACTAATGGATTTCCTGAAGCTAATGCCAAACCTGAGCACCCTAAGATGTTCATACCGAAAGCAAAATCAATTCATGACTTGTCTCGAAGCAATTTCGGATGCGATTGATTCGAAAAAATTCCACTTTTATCCTCTTTCCACGTTGATTTTTATGCCTAGCAGCACTGAAGAGAATTGCTATCTTTACGAGACCCATATATCAAAATTGGCACAGCTGGAATTGAAATTAATTCATCTTGAACTTGGTCACAATTTTTGGGAAGACGTAACCACCGCTACGTTTCAAAACTTACTTCGAAAGTATTCACAAAGCCTGGAAAAATTCATCATGCATGGAGGAATTTTCGGAACTGAAAAGAAAGATAAACTATTTGTAAAAGTTCCTCGGATGAGCGTACTCAAATACCTTAGTATCGGATCAGAATATGAATTCGCTTCAGTTTTTCAAAACCCGCTAAGTTTGCGTGTAAACCATGAAATTCAGTTGGACGTATCTGATAAAACACCGGAACCGATTGCCCTAGAATTATTTTTTGAAGACAAACTACCCTCGCTGAAATATCTTCAACTCGGTGGACTGAATACTACTAAAGAATTCCATTTTGGCTGCGCACCTAATCTATCAGTTTTTCGAGTAGCCGGCCCCTGGCATTTAGATTGTAGCTTTGGAGTCCGAAACCCTGTGTATCCAAACATTGTAGAAATTCAAATTCCAGACAATCTTTTAGATCATTCTTTCATAACTAAGCTTCCTTCTGCGTTCCCGTTGCTGAAAAAAGTGCATTTGTTCCTTCCTTCAGCCAAAGTATTGCTTACTTTCTTCGACGCGTTCAAAAATGCCCAAATTGAAGATTTGCATATAAAAGTTCAATTTGATTTCGAATCCACTTTAGAATCTTGCCTCTTAGGTCATCTAGTTAATGATCGCCGAAGCCAAAAAGATATTTTAGCCTATGAAAAACTGAAAAGATACCGTCATTATGAAGAATTCGTAAAATTCTATTCAATCCAGCCTCCATTGACGTACGCAGATTTCTACGATTGTGACGATGAAGTTGGGTCGCTAAAAAATCCTCCTGTGGGCGAAGAACCACTATTCACTTGTGGAATAGGCGCCTTAAAACAATTGAAAACACTTCGCTTGGAGCACATTCCCCGGGTTTTGAGGATTCCTCGTGAAGGAGAAACTAAAAAATGGTGGAATCATGGATGCTCTCTATCTCAAGATACAATTGGGTTCGCAAAATATCCTTTGTCCAAAAACTGTCTGGCTGAAATGCCTTTAGACAGTTTGCAACATATTGAGTGGCCAAATTTTGACGTAAGTTTATAAATGCAATATTTACCGAAATTATGTCCTTATCCTGTTAAATTATTTCATGTTTTAAGCATATTTTTGTGAAATTTTAGGTGGAGGAGAGTGCATTGAGTGGTGCAGGCATGCAGAGGATGGGATTTTCAGTCAAAACCGAGAAGGAAATGCTTACCGATTGTCATATGTATTGCCCGTCAGGATCACCGATTTCGAAAAAAAAGAAAATAGAGTTGAGTTTTATAACAAAGGTGACTCTTCGTCCTTGGTCTACACAAGTGAAGATTAAGCCGGAAAGAGAGTAAACCCTCCGCCATAATTCTTTCATGCAGTTACCCTTTTTCTACACTTTCCTTGAGTATTGTGATTTTGCGAAAATTAATGATATTTGATTAATTTATAGTTACGAAACGAACGATTGAAACTGAACTGATACCTGATAAAACCCAAGTTCATTTCACCTGCATTTAGTTTGTAGTTTTAGAAGATAAATTAGTTTATGTTGATGGCGGAATAACTAACTTAAAATGAGCGAAATAAAAAGCACAACCCTTATTTTGTCATAATTTTTTCGTAAACATTTTATTGTTCAAAAAAGAGCGACGATTAACATGCACGACAAAAAGAGACATAATATGAATTCATAAATCAGCAATTAAACCGTATAGTGAATATTATCTGGCTTAATTATATAAAGTAGACGATCATACAAAAAGCTATAGCAATCATTATTCTTATCAATAACCACGTGAACTTACTTAATATTTAATAGTATGCCTCTCTGTACACAAAAAAAACTCTGTTTAGTCATAAACAAAAACCTTACACCTACAATTCATTCCATTATAAATATAACATCCATTCTTCGAATTAACATATTCTTTGTTCGGGTTTTCTTTTGGAAGGACTCTTTTTTGTTCCCTAAATACAAAGTAATAACGACGTTAAAAGCCCTCAAAAAAATTGACTAACAATTGAACTCAATAGAACACACTAAACCGATGAATCAAACTTTCTTACTTTCACATTTCATTACCCAGTCATCATAAAATAGTTTTGAAGGTACATTTATTAGCATAAGCATTATCCCGTAATCATATTGCAAACTACAAATCACACCAAACAGTATAGTTCATCATTTGTTCCCTTAACGAATAATAATAAAAAAGCATCCGATAATAATACAGTAGTAGCTTGGCTTCGTGACCTTTCTGAAATTCATGACTCCACAAAAATAGTCTAGTAAGTAAGTAGTTAGTAGTATTTGGTAGCAATTTGATGGGAATTATATTTTTTATGTCTATGGTGTAGGTACGACTACAGTTTGCTGTGGTGATTCAGTTTCAGCACATTTTTTGTCCCCATTCTCCAGGGTAGTCCCTTTCCCGTTTTCCAGTAATGGGTTCAGTTCCTCAGAAACCACTGGCTCAATCTTCACAACTACTGGCGTTGGGTCAATTTTCTCGGGAGTTGAACATTCTAAGGTCACTTCCGATTTTTTTTCAATTTCAGGTATAGATTTCAACTCTTCCACGGCGTCAGCAAACTCCTATGATTGAAAAAATCCATATTGTAGTTTACTAACTAACAATAAGCTAGCCCATTTTCATCCCCTCCCGCCCCAGCGTTAACACACGAATAATATACAATCTTTATACATGCAATCCCCGCACAAAACACAAAAAAAAACTCACTTCTTGTGCCAAGTCGCATGCGTCTTTCCTGGGATTACCACCGTTGTTGTTAATAGCAGGGCAATTAATATATAAGGGGTCAGAGGAAGGGCTCATTTCAGAATGGACTTCTGAAGCTTCTTTTACATGAGTTAAAGTGCACTCCACACTTGTAATAATACTATCACTACTACTATCACTACTACTGGAAGAAGGGACAGGATCGCAAGATTTCTGCTTCGAGAGAGTCACAGTCTTCTCCGGGTCCACATTCTTCTTTATCTCTGAAATAAGACCCCACACCAAAAAAACCATGCCAGTTTAAAAAAGTCACACAAAATATGTACATTATCAAATTGTGCAAGTTAAGTACAGTAAGAAACCATGGAGCTTTATACATGCGGGTTAGTTAGCCAGGAGAAATGAAAGGCTTCCATGCAAATTGTAAGTCATAAGTCCCGAAAATATCTACAAAAACCAAATAGGTATGCAAAAATAAAGCAAGTGGAAATCATTTCACCACCAGAAACACTTACAGACAAAAGTTGAAGACATTAAGGATAGAGATAGGAGTAGATCGCATTTCAAAAGCACACCAAAAAACCACAGTCAATAACATATTTCATGATTTGTACTCATAGTCAATTCACAAGCGGTAGAAAAAGGGAGATGCAGAGAAAATACTAGTTTTGATAAGGTTTGATACCATTCACAATTTTACAAGAAATTCATGAACAAAACCTCAAGTTGATTGTAAATGTGAACATGACAAGTAAATAGAAATCTCAAAAATCACAAATCAACCCCCAAATGTCCCGAAAAGGAAAAAAAAGTGGCGGAAGCAAAAACAACTCACCTTGTGCTTTATTTTCGTCACTACTGGAACTTGTAGGCTTAGCAAGAGGACTAGTGATAGACTGCTGGCGAGATATTTGTGGAGAATTTGTAGAATCATTGTTGGAATTGGGACCTGAAGGAGATTCGGGCGAACTAAAAGTTCCTCCGGAGCTGCTCAAAACACTTTCAACTTTTACTTTGGTCTTTAAACGCTCCTCATACCCGTGGTTGAGTTCACGCAATTTGTGAAATTCTTTTCGTCGATCTTGATCGATTTCCTCTTTTCGTCGAACGTCATTCTGAAATTCAAAATATAACAATTATAAATTTAGTCTATCGTTACATAGCTAAGAATAAGATCCGACGAAATTTTCACGTTTACAACGTAATTTGTGTGTATTGCTATCGGACATTTTTTACTTAAAAAAATGCTAAATATTTACCAAAAGTTGACACAATAGCTGATTTAGTGACTTATGAATGCTCATTTGCTCTTTCAGAGCATCGGCATTCTCACTCGTAATTTTTTGTTTTTCCACAATCCGTTCCAGTCGATCAACTGGACAAAGAAAATTCATCCCATTAAAACCACAATTCTCATAAGATTTCCCATAGAAATTCCATATTCACAATTTTTTCTCACCTTTCTGAATACAATTTGCTACGAGACTTTTGGCATCAGAAGACTCGGTCCCTAAATTCGTACTAGTAGTATTTTCTGCAGTCACAGACTCGGAATTTTTGCCAGTAGGAATGTGTCCAACTTTGGATAATAACTTCTCCTTTTCAACTCGAAGTTTTTCAATTTCTATTGTTACCCTCCGGATCTCTTCTGCAATTCATCCAAACCCCCAAAAATTAGTCCAAACCCAAATTTACTCCATAATACGAGCCCCATTTCAAAACAAAGTCACTTTAATCATCACACCATGCAGAAAACAAAAGCCACCATATTAATATCAAACGCACCGAATGCTTTGCATGCAAAGTTATTGTCCTGACTGTCCTGAGCCTCAACATTGTTATTGTTGCTTTGTACAGCGTGATGCACACTTTTGGGAGACAATGGGGCTTTGTGAACAGTTTTTGCACCACCAGTGCTTTGACTGGTCGAATTTGCATTTCCAGCATTCACCAAAGGTCCATGTACCGTCTTTTTAGAACACACTGAAAACCCTTTGCACACACATAACACACAAACATATGAATCTCCATGCAATATTTGTTTTAACCAGTAAATAATAACATAACAAAACGTAGCAAACATTTTTGTAACGATTGTAAAAGAAAAACAACAAAACAATAGCTTCCCAGTAAAAGAATCAGAAATCCATGCAAGAAAAATTCAAAAGTTGCTACAGACAGAGATTACTCTCATTGCTGTACAAGCAAAGCTGTGGTATAAATGACCACAATAGTGAAATGAGTAAGTTTTTTTCAATGTCCAAATCCTACAAGATGAAAACATGCAAAAGCTGTAACAAGAATGCATAGAGAGAGAGAAAAAAAGTACCCTGTGAAGAAAGGACAGGCTGTGCGAACTGAACATCCCTAGTTTCCACAACCACTTGAGAAGGTTGAACCAAAGGAGCACTCTCTGTGATCCTCAGGAACTCACCTTGTTTCCAGGATCGTCCACTCTTAGGACCTTCCCCTAATACCACAGTTTATTTTTAAATATCAACTTGTAAGCCCCAAATAATCTACAGATCACCATGCACTGATGTTTACACACACTGTAGTATCAGCAAAGAGAAAGGATTTCACAATTTACAAAATTAAACCCAACTTTCAGTTCCTAAATATTACCTGAGGCGAGGGAATTAGCTTGAGAGGCCGTTTTGCTGTCACTTGGAGCTGGACTTGAATCTTTCGCTTCAGTTACTTCTTTTGAACCATCGTCACCCGTACTATTTTCGTCCCTGTGTAAAAAATTCCATCCTAATTAGACACATATTAAAAATATTCACTTTTACACACTACTAATAGTTAGTTCGTTACACGTCACTGATTCCACCCTCGCAAACTAAAAAACTTTCGATACTTTAAGCGAGTCTAGGATCAATAAATTGTACCTTTACACCTAACAATTCCGTCTGATTCCAAAAATACAGTACTAACCAACCAAACCAACTAACTAACTACAAAAACTCCCAACAAATGCATGAAACTCGAAACTAACTAACTGACAATAGATTGATGAAATCCACTTTAACTTTTAGTTGCATAGGTGTAGTTAGTTACCAACTATAGCTAGTTCCGCACTATCTAACTAACAAACTACAAAACCAGAGTCTATAAATACAACGCATAAAGAATTGAATTGTAAAAATAACAAGTAAAATTTTGCACTCACTCTTTTGTCCTATCCTCGGAATCCAGGGAACTTTGAGAGAGCGGAGGTGGAGAGGGAGCGTTGGCCAAACTCGGATTTGTGGGCTCAACTGGACGACGAGACTCTTGTTGACGACTTTTGTGCTCTTCAGTCGCTCTGGTTATATGCTGCAGCCATCTAGACAAAAAAGTACACAAAAGATATCACAATGCTGAAAAGGAGTGAGGAAGTGAGTGAACACTAAAGTACTTCCCGTTGCTACTAACTAACTAACTAAATATAGAAGAGGGAGTATAAATGGAAATTTTGGCACGTAAGGTGAACAGAACGCAGCTCAAAATTATCAAAAAAATCAATGAATTTTATTTTTTCAAAGGGCTGAACCGAAGACTTTTGTACACTACAGCTTTATAGACAATATACATTTTTGCGAAGCTATATAGGGTTCAAAGTACAATTGGTGAAACTAATGCACTATATTTACATTTAAATTTAACGTTTGAATTTAGCTCTGCAGTCTTAAACTGATTTCCAGTACTAATGAGCTAATTAAAACAACGACTCGAAAATGACACCATTTGAACTGAAATCAGAATAATCGGCCACCATTGTTCCCTAGACGTACAAACTTAACCAAGACTCGATATAAACTGAATTAACGGTGAATGACCTGGTTGCATGGTTATGAACTCCATTTAAAACATTTTTCCATGTTGTACTCGAATGTGACATAGTTTAATCGCACCACCGAACCAAATGCAAATACAAAGAGTCACTACAACTTCCCATTTTTGCCAAACTAATTAAAAAGTACAAAAAAACACATTCCACCAACCACCCTTTGTGAATTGTATGGAACAAATGAACTAAACCAAATGATGTCATACTAAAACTTATCACACCCAGTTTATAAACATCATTACTAGTTCACATGCAAACTCAAAACATTCTGATTTTCATATTAACCTCCACGAAATGCTTACATTTTATATCCCATGACAAATATTCCCAACAACGAGAGGAACACCCATATTTATAAAACATAAAAATCCCATAGTCCCGTGATTTCAAATAATTAGTTTAAAAAACCCCCCAAATCCGAATTTACGGTACATGCAAAACAGAGTATTGAAAATTGCCTATCCACTAATTTTCGTGTGGGTAGATAGGGATTACCAGCAGTTTGGTTAGCACATAACATATGGGAAGAAATCCGGGAGAAATTCTATTCTTAGAGACACAGACACGTTATTTTTAGTGAATACCATGATCACAAGTACAAAATGTAACTGGCTTAAAATTCGCACTATGATCGCATATGCTATCCATTCTTTGCACAACATCCCAAGAAGCCCTATGCAAGCTACATAGGGCTGCCAACATTTTGGCATTGCTGCACCACACCAGTGACAAAAAAAGTCCATTCATCACCATATTATTTTGCTGCACTATATATTTTCAAAAGGAAGATGTAATTTACATAAATAATTATGCCAAATGAAACTACAAGGTACTAACTAACTTAACTACCAAAGCTCCTTTTATGTATGCACAACTTTTAATCAGCAAAAATCTTTACAATAATCTATACTTACATGCTCCTTTCTTCAGGTGTGGAGCAAACCAATTCGTACATATTGGAGGTGGAAGTGGAAATGAGAAAAAAAGCTCGTGTGTCTGTAAAAGTCAAAAATCAAATTATTATTAAACGCAAACATTCTTATTTATACTACTGCCAAGGGCTGATTCCCTTAGATTATAATAATTTTCGTTTCTATCATTTGCACTCACCACGAGCAACTTCTCGAAGGATTAGATTGTTGAGTTTGATAATAGGGTAAGTCATCATGCGACTTGGATTGTTAACAGTGATAATTTTAAGCACGAATCGCTCATCTTGTCGGAATAACAAGACAATCATATCTTGAAGTAGCACCGCATGCACATCATGTTGGTCCGATTTGGCTCCCTTGGCTTTCGAAACTCTCATCACCAGTGGCCCATCGTGAACAAAACGATGTTTAGTTAAGTCCAAATTCTGGAATAAAAAATCCAACAACATACATTATGAAACCCTCCTGTTCATCAGTAGAAAAAATAATCGTCGTGAACAAACCTTGAGTTCAGTGAAAGCCGAGTCCGATTTATCCATACGATCCAATGCGGATTTGTCCAAATGCTTTTGAATGTCATTGAGCTTCTCCTGGTCTTCAGCCTCCCTTTTAGCGGCATTCACATGGTGAAGGATTTCTTTGCTCAACTCTACAGCCCGTTGAATATGTTTGTACTCTTGAGTGTCCTGTGGCGTGCAATCACAAAGGTTTTCAAATATAAGGGGATACTTTGTGAGCCGTTGCATGCCATTAGGGATCATATCTTTGATCCCAAGCCGTCGACATGCCCGGTTCGATTCAGCCTCTAGAAGGAATGCATTGAACTTGTTATCTTTACGTCGCCGCTCACGGAGATGCTCCAGTCCAATTTGTTGGCGTGCACAAAATTTTGCTGCCGCTTCTTTGAACACTTCTCCTTTCTCTCCATCAAACTGGAAACAAAAGTACCACAAAACTGTCTCATTAGCATCCCAAAAACACACAAGAGAAGTTGACTTTCACCTCTCCGTCTACCCATGAATAGTTTTCCCACATGGGAATAAATGCATATTATAAGTATAAGGGGTACACCCAAAGCCATGTATGTAGTTTCATAGATTTCTACGCTCGTACTTCTTCCAGCCAATCAGATCATTAGGTAGAGATGGGTAGTCTGCTGATTGGCTGGGTGAAGTACGCGCGTAGAAATCTACGAAGTACAAGGGTTCGGATGTACACCCCTTAAGTCAGGGGGTAAAAAAACTCGTTATTTTTTATCAATCACAAAAAATCCTACCATTTCGCTAAGCACCGGGCCAATATCAGGAAACAAATCTCCATCCTTCCTTGTATTCAATGCTATACTGAACCCCTCATGAATTTTAAGCATCTCCTCTAAATTCGAAAACAGCATGTTGATCAAATCTGGTGGCAAAAGTTGCTGCTGTTTGATGGGTTGGAAAAAAATGCGATTCATCACTTTCAAGTTGTGCACATGATTCTTCTCAGTGTAACAAAGCTCTGAAAAAGAATACAATACCATCAAAGTCATCAAATGGTTATTCAATCCATCAATTTTTGTCAAAAACCAAAGCTTTGGTCATTTGATCAATGCACAATGAAAATATATTTATGCTCACCATTAAGGACTTCCTGTCTCTTCTGCTCAGTTTTGTTTAGCTTGACAAGAGTATCTTGAGACAAAGTTTTCTTCCAATCTGGAAGTTCAGCCTCGGTCTCTCCTTCACTATCTTCCTCAAGTCGTCGAATTGAGTCGTTCCCAGGTCCCTCAGGGGTTTCCGAACTTCGACCCATATTCCCAACTCCTTGGTGGTGGGCATTTCCCGTGGAGCACTCAAATGAGTTGGCTGCAGGACTGTCAGATGCACTCCTACACAAAACAAACAGTGAATAAACAGGTTCGTGCCTTGGAGTAGCTGAATGTGTTTACAAGAAATCCCAAAATAAAATAACCAGGATTTTTTTTTTGTACCAAACAAACACAAAAGATTACCTTTGAGATAAACTGGAACTTGAAGAACTTCCTGAGTTATTTACGTCTGATAAATGACGATTATCGAGCTCTGCATCACTACAAAAACACAATCATTTTCATTACCAAAGTACACATACTAAAAAGCAATTTAAAATTCCCAGCCAAAGTTGGTTCTCATTTGCAACCTTCAGAAATGTTTGACATTATCGTCTTTGTACATCCAATTTTATTCCCATTATTCATCAGCCTAAACAAAATTAACAGATAAAACAAAAAACGGAAGTCTATACAAAGCTAGAAAAAAACAAAGTTTGACAAAATTTTAGGATTGAAATTAAAAAAACCAATCCCTAAGCTTCAAAACCTACATACATTATTCAGAATATTTTGCTCTATTAACTAGGCTATGCATGGGTTTTACAATCGCGAAAATAGTAAGGTAATTAGCATTTTTTACGAGTTCTTCTTCAATACTTTTCCGTCCGCAAAATATTCCCTCCAAAGGACTTTTCAGCTTTCCCTAATACTTGTATTACAAGCTTTGAATCCAATCTACCCACGTTCCATATGAATGAGAGCAATATACGAATATACTATACATAGCAATCATATCAAGTACCCACTTCCTTGGATAAAAAAGATCTCCAATTCTATACAATTCATAAACCACACAAACATGTAATGTGCATCAGACTGCCCAACATACTTATTAAGAAAATGTATTCAACATGAAATTCTGAAAGGTCAACATATTTTTTTTCACTACACAGCCGAAACAAATCCATTCACATGGTGCAGATAACTATAACTACTGCTTCCTACTCAACTCATTCATAATGTCAGCGAATATGTGAAAAAACAAGAAACGAAAATAAACTTTCACGTGATCCTATCATTATTTTTTAAATAAACTCATGTTGTAATTTCAAATCGAATCACTTTTTTCTCCTCCACCTTGAAAACTTTTAACAAGAAAAAAGCTGTCTACTCCATCCAATACAATAACAATTTTAAATCTCCATATTCACGCACGCATAAATCCAGTTAACTAGGATAAAAGTTTGCCACAACACTGATGCCATCAGCCATCATCATCACACTATATTTTGAGTGAATTTACACACCCGAATGATCTGCAGCGGATAATGATCTATGCAAGATACTATATCCATCCAAAATGCTATACAAAACATCTTTT
>Ga0210040_10009574_pt1 | contig 11253 bp, 11 predicted proteins | sample CryGeyCG12114_NA_FD_185462 | JGI IMG/M metagenome (GOLD analysis project Ga0210040, IMG submission 185462) | Groundwater microbial communities from aquifer - Crystal Geyser CG19_WC_8/21/14_NA (SPAdes) (version 2) | ecosystem: Environmental > Aquatic > Deep subsurface > Groundwater | place: USA... | reverse complement strand
AGGGTGCGCCCGACGTCGACGAGGGAGACGCGCTCCAGGGCGTCGACCTCGTGCAGCGGCACCCAGGCCGCGGTGTCCGTCGTCCCGCCCACCTCGTCGCGCAGCTCCCCACCCACCAGGTGCGCGCGGTAGACCACGCGCAGCGCGTGCAGGGGCCCGCGCCCGGTGTGCAGGCGGTGCTCGGCGGGGATGACGTGGGAGTCGATGCCGAGGAGGCCGTCCAGGACGGCGTCGTACCCGGTCTCCTCGCGCACCTCCCGCACAGCGGCGTCGGCGGGGTCCTCCCCCGGGTCGATCCCGCCGCCGGGCAGCGTCCAGCCGCGGCGGCCGGCCTCGTTCCAGTGCGCCAGCAGCAGGCCCCGCTGCTCGACGATGACGGCGTAGGCCGCGACCCGGATGTCCACGCCCGACACGGTAGGCGCCGGGTCGGCACACTGGGCCCGTGGCAGCTGCCGATCACGACGAGGTCCGCGAGGGCGTGGAGCTCAAGCACCTGGACGCCGAGCTGTTCGACGGCGCCGGGGTGACCAAGCGCGACCTCGTCGACCACCTCGACGCCCTCGCCGACCGGCTGGTGCCGCAGCTGCGCGACCGGCCCCTGACCGTGCTGCGGGTGCGCCCGGGGCAGCGGCCGTTCGTGCAGAAGAACCTTCCCGCCACGGCCCCGAGCTGGATCGCGACGGCGACCGCGTGGTCGCAGGCCTCGGCGCGCGAGGTCCGCTACCCGCTGGCCAACGACCGCCGCACGCTGCTGTGGCTCGCCGGTCAGCGCGCGGTCGAGCTGCACCCCACCGTGCTCGACGGCAGCGGCGCCGCCACCCACCTGGTGCTCGACCTCGACCCGCCCGAGGGCGCGCCCTTCGCGAGGGTGGTGCAGGCGGCGCACCTGGTGAGGGCGGCCCTGACCGCCAGCGGGCTCGCGGGGGCGGTGAAGACCAGCGGCGCCAAGGGGGTGCACGTCCTCGTGCCGGTGACCGGCGCGTCCGTGGACGACGCCGCGGCGGCGACCCGCGCCCTGGCCGCGCGGGCGGAGGCGCTGGACCCCGCCCTGGCCACGACGGCGTTCCTCCTGGACGAGCGGCACGGCCGGGTCTTCCTCGACCCGACCCGCTCCGGCGGCGCGAGCCTCGCGTCGGTCTACAGCCCTCGGGCCCGCCCGGGCGCGCCGGTCAGCTTCCCCGTCGCCTGGGACGACCTGGACGCCGTCGCGCCGGCGGACTTCACCGTGGCGACGGCGTCCGCCCTGCTCGGCGACCGCGACCCGTGGCGCGAGGCGATGCCGGCCCCCCAGGTCCTGCCGGCGGACCTGCTCGAGGTGGGCCGCGCCCTCCCGGCCCCCCGCGCGGTGGCGATGCACGAGGGGAAGCGGCGGGCTCGGGCCCGCCGCGAGGCGGCCGAGGGCGAGGGCGGCACGATCACCCCGTGATGACTCCATGACCTCCCCGAGCACGCCCCTCGTCCGCCAGCGCGTCGTCGTCTCCGGGCTCGGGGCGGTCGGGACCTCGCTGCTGCAGCTCCTGCTCGACCGCGCCGACGACCTGCGCGAGCGCCACTCCCTGGTGGTCGACGTCGTCGGCGCGGTCGACTCCCGCGGCGCCGCCGCCAGCGCCGGCGGCCTCGACCTCGCGGCCGTCCTGGCCACCAAGCGCGGCGGGGCCTCCGCGGCGGACCTCCCCGGCGCCGGGCGCCCGGGAGCCCGCGTGGCCGACGTGCTGGCCGAGGTCGGCGACGGCGTCGACGTGCTCGTGGAGGCCGGCCCCGGGGACCTCGGCGACGGCGGAGCGGGCCTGGCGGCGGTGCGCGAGGCCCAGCGGCGCGGCCTGGACGTGGTCCTGGCGAACAAGGCCCCGCTCGTGCTGGCGTGGGGCGAGGTGACCGGCGGCGCAGGAGGCAGCCGGGTCCGGTACGGCGCCTGCGCCGGCGGGGCGGTCCCGACCGTCGACGCCGGACGCCGGCTCCTCGCCTCCGCGAGCGCGCTGCGCGTGGAGACGGCGCTGAACAGCACCTGCAACCTCGTGCTGCGCCTGGTCGAGGGCGGCGCCACCGCGGAGGAGGCCATCGCCGAGGCCCAGCGGCGCGGCGTCGCCGAGCCCGACCCGTCCACCGACGTCGACGGCTGGGACGCCGCGGTGAAGCTCGTCATCATCGCCAACGCGGTGCTGGGGCGGGCCGCGGTGCTGGACGACGTGGCGGTGACCGGCATCCGCGACGTCGACCCGGCCGAGCTGGCCGCCGCCCGCGAGCGCGGCGAGGCCGTCGTCCTGGTCGGCCTGGCCGAGCGGGAGGGCCCCGAGGAGGAGTGGCGGCTGTCGGTGCGGCCCACCGCGCTGGCGCGCACGCACCCGCTGGCGCGGATGGAGCCGGAGGAGCAGGGCGTCGTGTTCACCACCGACGTCGCCGGGCGGCTCGCGGTCACCGGGTACGCCCCGGACGCCGTGCCGACCGCGGCGTCGGTGCTGCGCGACCTCGTCGACCTGGCGGCCACCGCCCGGTGAGGGCTCAGGAGGCGACGGCCTCCGCCTCCTCGCACGCGCCGGTGCCCGAGCCGGCGCCCGCGTACTCCTCCGCGGCGCCCACGACGGCGGCCAGGCGGGCGCGCGTGGCAGTGAGCTCGGCGAGCTGCGCGTCGAGGCGCTCGAGCTGGTCGGTGAGCCGCTCGACCATGGCCTGCGTCGCCACGCCGGTGTGCACGCACGGCAGCAGGTCGACGATCGCGCTGCTCGGCACCCCGGCCGCGTACAGGCGCTGGATCCACCGCACCCGCTCCACGGCGTCCTCGGCGTAGTGCCGCTGGCCGCTGGGGCTGCGGACCGACGCCAGCAGCCCCTGCTCCTCGTAGTAGCGCAGCGCCCGGGGGCTGACCCCCGCCGCGGCCGCGACCTCACCGATGCGCACGGTGCACTCCCTCGTCCGGTGGAACCGGTGCCGAGCCTCGCTTGCCCCTGACGCTGACGTCAACTCCTAGCGTGCGCAGCGCACCGCCCGCCGAGCCCGACCGGGCTCACCGGGCCACCCCCACGCAGAGGACACCCCCATGGACATCGCCGGTTCCGTCGCCCTGGTCACCGGGGCCAACCGCGGCATGGGCCGCCACTTCGCCGCCCAGCTGCTCGAGCGGGGCGCCGCGAAGGTCTACGCCACCGCCCGCGACCCGCGGAAGGTCGACCTGCCCGGCGCCGAGGTGCTGGCCCTCGACATCACCGACCCCGCCTCGGTGGCCGCCGCCGCGGCCGCGGCCGGCGACGTCACCCTGCTGGTGAACAACGCCGGCATCGTCGGCGCCAGCGACCTGGTCTCCGGCGACCTGGAGCAGGTGCGCCGGGAGATGGACACCCACTTCTACGGGACGCTGTCCGTCATCCGGGCGTTCGCGCCGGTGCTCGCCTCCACCGGCGGCGGGGCGGGCGGAGGCGCGATCCTCAACGTCCTGTCGGCCCTGTCCTTCGTCGCCTTCCCCGGGGCGACCGCCTACCACGCCGCCAAGGCCGCCGCGTGGGCGCTGACCAACGGCGCCCGCCTGGACCTCGCCGCCCAGGGCACCCTGGTGACCGCCCTGCACGTGGGCGCGGTCGACACGGACATGATGGCCGGCTACGACGGGCCCAAGAACGATCCCGCCGACGTCGTGCGCGCCGCCCTCGACGGCGTCCAGGCCGGCCGGCTGGAGGTGCTCGTGGACGACGCGAGCGCCGCGGCCAAGGCCTCCGTGGCCACCGACCCGAGCCGCTCCTACCCCTCGGTCGTCCAGGGCGCCTGAGGACGGCCCGCTGACGTCGGGCGGGTGCTCAGCGCAGCGCGCCGAGCACCCGCTCGACGTCGTCGCCGTCGTTCCACAGGTGGAACGCCAGGCGCACGGCGCCGGCGCGGGCCACGGCCGTGACGCCGGCCTCGTGCAGGCGCCCCAGCGCCGACCCGTCGGCGTCGGGCACCGTGACCACCGCGCGCCCGGCCGGCTCCAGGCCGAGCCCGGTGAGGACGGCGTCCGCGAGGGCGGCGTCGTGCGCGCGCACCTGCGCCAGGTCCAGGGCGGTGAAGAGCTCCAGCGCGGGGACGGCGCCGGCCCACGCCAGCCAGGCGGGTGAGACGTCGAAGCGGCGGGCGTCGTCGGCCAGCACCATGCCCGGCCCGTAGACCGAGCCCCACACGTCGGCCCCGGCGTACCAGCCGGCGTTCACCGGCACCAGCGCCTCCTGGCGGGCGGTGGCGACGGTGCCGAACGCGACGCCGCGCGGCGCGCACAGCCACTTGTAGGCGGAGGTGACCGTGTGGTCGAAGTCGCCCGCGCGCACCGGCAGCCACCCGGCGGCCTGGGTGAGGTCGCACAGGGTCTGCGCGCCGACGGCCGCGGCCGCCTCGCGGACGGCCTCGGCGTCGGCGACCGCGCCGTCGGAGGACTGCACGAGGGAGAAGGCGACCAGGTCGCACCCGGCCGCGACGGCGTCCGCGAGCGCCTCGCGCGGCACCGACCGCACGGTGACGCCGCGGCCGAGCCCGGCCTGCACGAGCATCGGGAAGACCAGGGAGGTGAAGTCGCCGTCGACGACGACGACCCGCGCGCCGTCGGGCAGGGACGCCGCCACCGCACCGACCAGCACCGAGGACTGCGCGCCCACGCACACCTCGCCCACCGGCACGCCGACGACGGCGGCGAACAGCTCACGCGCCCGGTTCACGGCGGTGTCGTAGCGGCGGGGGTCGGCGCGCCCGGTGGCCCACTCGCGCAGCGACTCCTCCAGGGCCGCCAGGACGCCGACCGGGGGCAGGCCCAGGGTCGCGGCGTTGCAGTAGCCCGGGACCGGGGTCCACTGGGCGCGGGCGGTGTCGAGGTCCACCGGAGCAGCCTAGGCAGGTGGCGGGTCCCACAGGCCGGCTCAGGCCGCTCAGCGCGGCTCCGGCCCGCTCAGAGCTCGGGGACGCAGGGACCGCGGCCGAGCTGCGCGAGCCCGGTCAGGTCACCGGCCGCGAAGTCGACCAGCCCCGGGGTGGTCTCGGGGTGCATGAGCTGGGTCGGGTCGTCGACGTGGTCCAGGCCGACCACGTGGCCGACCTCGTGCAGCACCACGGCGCGCACGAGGTCCTCCCCGCCGGGGCGGGCCAGCGCCTCGGTGAGGTCGGGCCCGTCCAGGTGCACCTGCCCGGTGACGTAGACCAGCGGGCTCCCGGCCACCGCGACCGGGACGCTGCCGCCCGTGCCGACGACGGTGCCCGCCACGTCCGGGTCCTCCTCGGCGGTGACCCAGGCGACGAGCACCGGGGCCCAGCGGTCGCCGTAGCGCTCCGGCTGGTACGGGGCCCGCCGGTCGGAGGGGGCCTCCGCCGTCGGCCCGTCGTCGACGAAGACCAGGCCGGTCGCGGCCGACACCCGCGCGAGCGCCTCGGCGACCAGCCGCGAGCCCTGCTCCGGGGCCCCCTGCAGCCGGGTCACGTAGTGCACCGGCCGGCACGGGTCGAAGCCCACGACGGGCTGCGCCCCGGCGCCCGGGGTGAGGAAGCGGTAGGCGCCGCTGGTCTGCAGCAGCGGGTGGGGCTCGCCCAGCGGTGCGTCCTGCGCACCCCGGCCGGGGGTCGGGTGGCCGGCGGCCGCGGCCGCCGGCGGGACGAGCCCGGGGAGCACGCCGAGCCCGCTGAGCACTCCCCCCTCGCGCAGCGGCACGGCGCCGGTGGCCAGCGCGCCCACGGCCACGGCTCCCGCGGCCAGCAGCAGGGCGAGCGCCGACCGCGCCCGCCAGGTGCTGCGGGGGCCGGGACCGAGGTGGCGGGGCGCCGGGGAGTCGGGCCCGCCGGCGCGCCAGGGGACGGCGTGCCGCGGCGTCCGGCCCTCGACGTCGTCGAGCACCCACTGCGGCACCCGCCCGGTGGGTGAGCTCGGCAGGCCCTCGGGCGCGCTCGCGCCCGAGCGCTCGCCCAGGGGTCCGGCCACCGCCACCTCCGCCGTCGTCGGTCCCTCCCGACATCGGCGCGCAGGTGCCGGCCTTGACCGCGCCAGGCGCGCGAGACCGGCGGGCGCGTCCCGCACCACCTCAGCGGCGCAGCGGCCCGAGCTGCTCGGGCCCCTCCTGCGCCGACGGGCCGTACCGCGCCCCCTGACGGCAGACTGGTGCCATGAGCACCCAGACCGAGCCGGTGGGCGCACCGGCCCCCGTCCACACCCGCGACGAGCAGACGGTGCAGATGGTCAGCGAGGGCCTCGTCGACGGGGTCGAGCTGGTCACCCTGCTCGACGCCTCCGGCGCCGTGCTCGAGCAGCACGTGCCGCTCAACCAGCACGCCAAGGTCTGCGGCTGCTGACTCCGGTGCCGCGCTGACCGGCCGCCCTCAGCGGGCGGCGGCCAGCCGGCGCAGCGCCCCGAGCACGACCTCGCGGTCGGTGGTCGGCCACAGCGGCGGCAGGCTCGCGCGCAGGAAGCCGGCGTAGCGCGCGGTGGCCAGGCGCGAGTCGAGCACCGCCACGACCCCGCGGTCCGACGTCGAGCGCACGAGGCGCCCGGCGCCCTGGGCCAGCAGCAGGGCCGCGTGCGTGGCCGAGACCGCCAGGAAGCCGTTGCCGCCGGCACGGGCCGCGGCCTCGGCGCGCGCGGAGGCCAGCGGGTCGTCCGGGCGCGGGAACGGGATGCGGTCGAGGACCACCAGGGAGCAGGAGGGCCCGGGCACGTCCACCCCCTGCCACAGCGACAGGGTGCCGAACAGGCAGGTCTCCTCGTCGGCGGTGAAGCGGCGCACCAGGGAGGCGATGGAGTCCTCCCCCTGGCACAGCACCGGCACGTCGAGGCGCTCGCGCATCGCGGCCGCGGCCGCCTCGGCGGCCCGCCGGGAGGAGAACAGCCCGAGGGTGCGCCCGCCGGCGGCCTCGATGAGCGCCGCGAGCTCGTCGACGACGACGGGGGCGGCGCCGTCGCGCCCGGGCGCCGGCAGGTGCGCGGCGGTGTAGAGGATCGCCTGGCGCGGGTAGTCGAAGGGGCTGCCGACGTCAAGCCCGGTGAAGGACGGCGCCCCGGCCCCGCGCAGCCCGACCGCGCCGGCCGCGGAGTCGAAGGTGCCGCCCAGGGCGAGGGTGGCGGAGGTGAGCACGACGGTGCGGTCGCCGAACAGCTTCTCGCGCAGCATCCCGGCCACCGTCAGCGGCGCCACGTGCAGGGTGCGGGTGGTGTGCCGCGCGGCGACCGGGCCGGACTCCGCGACCGACAGCCACGCGACGTCGGGACCGCGCGGGACCACCTCGGCCAGGCGCTCGGCCACGTCGAAGACGTCGGTGACCGCGGCGCGGGCGACCTGCAGGCCGCCGGAGTCCTCCGCGGAGGCGCCCGGCTCGGGCTTGAGCTCCGACAGCACCCCGCGGGCGGCGTCGCGCACCGCGACGACCGCCGCGGCCACGCCCTCGGGCAGCCCGGCGGTGAACCGGCCCGCCTCCGCGCCCTCCAGGAGCGCGCCGAGGTCCTCCCCCGCGGCGTCCAGGCGGGCGGTGTCGGCCTTCGCCTGCCGGCGCGCGGCGCTGGCGGCGGCGGTGACCGACGGGCCCGACAGGGCGCCGGAGACGACGGAGGTGACCCGGTCGGCGAGCTCGTGCGCCTCGTCGACGACCACGACGTCGTGCTCGGGCAGGATCGCGCGGTCCTCGAAGGCGTCGATCGCCAGCAGCGCGTGGTTGGTGACGACCAGGTCCACCTCCTTCGAGCGCGCGCGGGAGGCCTCCACGAAGCAGTCCGCGCCCATCGGGCAGCGGGTGGCGCCCAGGCACTCGCGGGCGCTGACGGAGACCTGGCGCCACGCGCGGTCGGAGACGCCCGGGTCGAGCTCGTCGCGGTCGCCGGTCTCGGTCTCGGCCGCCCACTCGTGCAGTCGAGCGACCTCCCGGCCCAGCCAGCTGACCGGCGAGGGCGGGCCGCCCGCTGCGCCTGCTGAGCCCGCTGCGCCCTCGGCGCCGCCGAAGAGGGTGTCGCCCGGGTCGTCGGGGAAGCCGCCGCCCAGCTTCTGCTTGCAGACGTAGTTGGAGCGGCCCTTGACGATCTCGAACGTCGGGCGGCGGCCGAGCAGCGGCTCCAGCGCGCCGGCCAGGCGCGGGAGGTCGCGGTCGACGACCTGGGCCTGCAGCGCGAGGGTGGCCGTGGAGACGACCGCCGTGGTGCCCGAGGCCATGGCGTGCTCGACCAGCGGCACCAGGTAGCCCAGCGACTTGCCGGTGCCGGTGCCGGCCTGCACCAGCAGGTGCTCGCCGGTCTGCACGGCCGAGGCGACGGCCGCGGCCATCTGCTCCTGGCCCGGGCGGGCCGCGCCGCCCAGGGCCGAGACCGCCGCGGCCAGCAGCTCGTGCACCCGCGCGCCCTCGGTCTGAGCAGGAGCGGTCGAGGCGGTGGTCGGCGGCACCTGCCCACGGTACGGCGTGGGGGCGACGGTACGGGCCGTCTCGGCCCCCGTGAGCGGCGTCGGGCGCGACCCGCCCGTACCGGGACGGAACGTGACCAATCCCTCGGCCGGGCGGCGGCGAACCTCCTGTGGCCGCAGACGCGGCAGCGACGACGCCGTCGCCCCCTCCACAGAGAAGAGCCCGCCATGAAGCTGCTCCGCACCGCGATGGTCGGCGGTGGCGCGCTCGCGCTCACCCTCGCCTGCGCCACCAGCGCCTCCGCCGCCGAGAGCTACCAGGTCGACCTGGGCGCCCTCAACGGCTCGGGCGCCACGGGCACCGCCGTCCTCACCCTCGACGGCAACGACCTCAACGTCAAGATCAACAGCAAGGGCCTGGTGCCGAACGCGCCGCACGCCCAGCACCTGCACGGCTCGACCGACCTGTCGATGGACTTCCACTGCCCCACGATGGCGGCGGACGTGGACGGCAGCGGGATCGTCACCACCGCCGAGGGCGTGCCCGACTACGGCGACATCAACATCTCCCTGACCACCACGGGCGACACCAGCGCCAGCAGCGGCCTGGCCGTCGACCGCTTCCCCACCGCCGACGCCTCGGGGAACCTGGCCTACGACCGCACGATCGAGATCAGCGACGACGCCGTCGCGGCGATCAAGAACCTGCACGTGGTCCAGCACGGGATCGACGTCAACGGCAACGGCACCTACGACGCCGGCGCCGGCCCGAGCGAGCTCGACCCGACGCTGCCCCAGGAGGCCACGGCCCCCGCGGACTGCGGGATGATCATGGGCTCGAACGTGTCCACCATGCCGATGGGCGGGGTCCAGACCGACGGCGGGAACACCGCCGGCACCGACACCTCGGCCCTCGTCGGCGGCAGCGCCGCCCTCGCGGCCGCCGCGGCCGGCGGCCTGCTCCTGGCCCGTCGCCGCTCGGCCCGCGCGCAGGGCTGATGTCCCCCTCCTTCCCCGCTTCCCGGGGCGGTCGCCTGCTGGCGACCGCCTCGGTGGCGGCGGGCGTGGCGGGCGTGGTGCTGCTGACCTCGGCGCTGACCGGCGGCGAGGCGCCGCCGACGCCGCCCGCGAGCTCGGCCCGCCCCGCCGCCAGCGCCCCGGCCACGACCCCCGCTCCGCCGGCCGCCCTGCCGTCGGAGCCCGCGACCGAGGCCGAGCAGGTGCCGCAGGACGTGCTCCCCGCCTCCGCGCCGACCCGCGTGCGCGTGCCGGCGCTCGGCGTCGACACCGCGCTCGTCACCCTCGGCCTGGACCCCTCCGGCGCCATGCAGGTGCCGGACGGCGGCCGCGACGTCGGCTGGTACGACCGCAGCCCCACCCCGGGCCAGGTCGGGCCGACGGTGCTGGCCGGTCACGTCTCCTGGGACGGCGAGCCGGGGGTCTTCTTCGACCTCGGCACGCTCGCGCCCGGCGAGCTGGTCGACGTCATGCGCACCGACGGCGCCACGGTGACCTACCGGGTCACCGGCGTGGAGCAGTACCCCAAGGACGCGTTCCCGACCCTGGACGTCTACGGCAACACCCCCGGGCCGGAGCTGCGGCTGATCACCTGCGGCGGGAGCTTTGACGACGCGAGCGGGCACCACCGCGACAACGTCGTCGTCTACGCCGAGATGGTGGGCACCACCCCCGCCTGACCCACCCGGCCCTGCCGGCGGACGCGCCCCCGGCGAGCGCTCGACCGCCCCGCCTGACGCTCCGCCACCGCAGGTGACAGGATCGTCACGGCCTTCGCGGTGGTGCGGGAGCCCGGCCGGGAGGAGCTGCTGCAGTGGTGGACGACGGCGACTGGGGCCAGGTGCTCCGCGCGGACTACGACGCGCTGCTGGCGGCGTGGATCGACGCTGCGGCGAGGCCCCTGCAGGGGCGGGTGTCGCGCCGGGAGCTCGAGCGCGACGGGCGGGAGCTGTTCAGCGCCCTGCTGACCGGGGTGACCTCGGCGGAGGAGGCGCGCTCGGCGTCCTTCAGCGAGGTGCGGGCCGTGCTCGCGGAGCTGTCGAAGGCCCGCGCCCGCCAGGGGCTGACCCCCAGCGAGACCGCGGTGAGCGTGTTCGCGCTGAAGGAGGCCTTCCTGGCGGTGACGGACGGGGCGACCGACGCGCGGTTCGCGGCGTTCTCCCGGCTGGTCGACGACCTCGGGCTGTTCACCTTCGAGACCTACGTGAGAGCCCGCGACGGCGTCATCGCCGAGCAGGCGGCGCAGCTGCTGGAGCTGTCGACCCCGGTGGTGAAGCTGTGGGAGGGCGTCGTCGCCGTCCCCCTGGTGGGCACGCTGGACTCCGCGCGCACCCAGGTGGTGATGGAGAAGCTCCTGCAGACGCTGGTGGACACCGGGGCCGAGCACGCCATCATCGACATCACCGGCGTCCCGGCCGTCGACACCCAGGTCGCCCAGCACCTGCTCAAGACGGTGGTCGCCGCCCGCCTGATGGGCGCCGACTGCCTCATCTCCGGCATCCGTCCCCAGATCGCGCAGACCATCGTGGCGCTCGGCATCGAGTTCGGGGACATCCCCACCAAGGCGACCCTGGCGGACGCCCTCACGGTCGCCCTGCGGCGGACCGGCGTGGAGGTCGTGCGCCGGCCCGCCGGATCCGCCCTCCCGCGCGGCGCGGGGGCCTGAGCCGTGGACCGCGTCCCGGTCCTGAAGCTGGGGGACCTGCTGCTGGTCTCCATCCAGATCGACCTGCAGGACCAGACCGCACTGGCCCTGCAGGAGGACCTGGCCGAGCGGATCGTGGCCACCGGCGCCCGCGGCGTCCTCATCGACATCTCCGCGCTGGAGATCGTCGACAGCTTCATCGGCCGGATGCTGTCGACGATCGCGGCGGTGTCCCGCGTCCTGGACGCCCACACGGTCGTCGTCGGGATGCG
>Ga0210040_10009573_pt1 | contig 11254 bp, 7 predicted proteins | sample CryGeyCG12114_NA_FD_185462 | JGI IMG/M metagenome (GOLD analysis project Ga0210040, IMG submission 185462) | Groundwater microbial communities from aquifer - Crystal Geyser CG19_WC_8/21/14_NA (SPAdes) (version 2) | ecosystem: Environmental > Aquatic > Deep subsurface > Groundwater | place: USA... | reverse complement strand
GAAAAATTCAGTTTGTCATCCAAGTCACCCAATGCTAAACTATAAGATGGTATGGGAAAGCCCTAGTTTTCACCACTTCAAAGAATAACCTTGACTTTCCCTGCAAATGTTGTTAACGTGGTATATAACGTGCAAAAAAGTGTTAGCTCCGTAATCTCTTATTCTATCAGAAGCTAAGAAGTCGAACCAAGATTTTTATAGGGAAGTTTTTACTCGAGCAAAAAACATGGTAGACTGTTGTTTCCTTTCGGAGCCAAAAGATAGGCTCGGGATATAAAATGAGTGCGCCTTATAAGCCAAGCAAAGGAAGTAAGCAGATTTATGCAAAACTTTACTTCTCTGCTAGTATATCATTGGAAGCTGTAATCTTATTCGGTTTCAACCAAGTTTGTCTACATTCTACTAATTACCTCAGCAGGAATTGACTGGAATGATAAGAAATTAAGAATTAATGGAAACCAAGCAATTTGCATTGCTAAAGAACAAATCGTCCGTTTATAATATGGGAATGGATACCGCTATAGTGTCATCAAAGCCTCCAATAAAGGACAACAAAAATGTGGTGGCAAAATATAATGCAGTCAAGTCTCGTTCATCATAATAATAGTACATGGCGGAAATTAAATTCTTGGTGGACGTATTTTTAAGCCACACTTGAGCAAGCAAATTTCTACTCCATCATAATTTTCAATGTGATATACAAAATCATGGTCATGACTGACATGCTCTTTTTCATTTTTTGCCATGCCAAGTTCAACGGGCGGTAAGGAAAATGCATAAGGGAAAAAGTTTTTGTGAGAGATGAGACTTCATGTGGAGTATTTAACAGCTACTGGTGAAAGCTTTTCGTTTATGGACTTTGTTCTTTTTTAGCTTGTATGTATTTGTATAAGTAGGACAAGCATGTGTAGTACAATGTCAGTAGGACGGAATTTCGGCCAAATGTGGTTTGCAGTACTGCGTAACAGAGAAAGGGCTGTAAGTACTAAAATGGTCTTTGACTTTACTTGCTACTGAATGACGTTGCGTGGATCTGGATACATACATAGTAGGCAAGTAAGGAATGTACGATACCAGTGCCTGGTTGTAAGCTAGCTAAACAGTAGCCATAAATATAAGTTAGACGACCAAGAAAATGAAAATGGATCGATATTTACTCGCCAACGAGTAGCTAATCACCTATTTTCCTTGTGTTGCTAACCATGGGGCTACGCAAATTGCAGGTCCAATGGGTAGGTGAAACCAAGTTCACGGAAAAATTATGTCACTCTTTTGTTTCTACTGGGTGTGATGAAAGCTATTGGGTTTTCTTGTGATGTGGGCCTATTAACGTATCTATTGTTAAAGCTCTCAGTCTTTTATGAGCTTGAGATGAGGCTCTTTTAAATCTATTTATTTGCCAGCTATTTATGTAAAACTATGCATGACTATGCAAAAGATTGCAAATTACGTGCATTTTATGGGTTCCATACTGTTACAAAGCAAGAACAATATTTAAAGGAGGCGAAGAGTTTTCACATCTGTCTTGTGCTATTTGTGAAGATTACATTTTTAAACAAAATTACTTCCTATTGAGGTTTTTGTCTAAAATATTATCGACTTTATTCTGACAGTTAGACACTCAAAGGAAACTCATTCGAACTCCAATAATAGCCATGAAAAATTCTTTCAATAAATATTTCCAGCTTCTCAACACTACTTCTACAGACGGGCAAAAAATCACTTAAAGGCAGCTGATTCGACTCCCGAAAAATTAGAGCATGTAAAATAATTTTTCTCAGCTTTCGCCAACTCAAAAAAAACGTATACTAAATACGTACATGTCTTACAAAAGCGGCCTTCAAGTAACTCACAAAACATGAGAACTGTAACAAAACTATAACGCTCCTTACTATCACGAGCCTAAGTCTTTTTTATGCAAACTTTAACGTCGCCATAAAGGACCACCCAACATATAAATGATATCCTTGCCCTAGAAAGCTTTTTATCGCTTTCCCGGGAAACAAGCGCACTCGTCAGTAGTATACTACACAGTTATCAGATAGTTGCACAATTTCCGTCCCCATTACATACGGACAGAAGAAATGAGCGAGTGAGTGTGATACAGAAACTACAGAGATTGACTCTCAATATAAAGTATACACGTACACAATTCAAAATCAGGAACGTGAGGAGCCTACCAAAGAGTTCGACTCAAGTACTCTGATGATGAAGGAGAGAGCAAGTGAAAGCATGGGCATTAGAAAAACACATAAAATTTGAATACAGCTTTAACCAGCAAATAGAAATTCATTCAACAACATGATGATGTTACATGTTACGACTCACTATCAAAGTACATGGGCCGTACAGTTCTCACAGTAACTAAGTAACTAACGGCTAAAATATACGCTCTCCTCCAACGGATTCATGAAGGTTCAATATTTACTGCACTAGACAAGATGTATGCAATCCTACTCCTTATCATCCTTTCCTCATTCACCATGATAGATACACATTCCCGTAAATATGAAGTATATACTATGAGCTCCACTGTCAGTTGGGTATGCACAAAGATATAAACACACTATGGTGAGCATGAGAATCAATCTACCAATATATTCATGACACAAAGAAAACTAATGATGCATGCTGTGAAGCACCAATAGGCTTTTCCTCAATGTCAGGGAAACTTTTTATGCATGAATATATTGTTATACCTACTAGGTAGTTCGTCATATGCAATTTATTCGCTACCCAAGTATGGAATGGAAATTACTCAAATTTCCGGTCCGAAACTACACAAATAAAAAAGATTGGTCCTATTAGCAGTATACAAACATTCATCGCTTTTATTATTGTTGCTCTCAAATTGTATAAAATGTGGTTTCCACTGTTAGGAATTCCATACAAATTCTCATTGTGACCTGACTAGGCAAATTAGTAGAACTACCTAACTTTTCTTTCATATGGTATTCAATTAGGTTGAGTAAGGCATGTAAAGGTTGTGATATTACATGGATCAAAAGGTTTGAGTCGTCACATGCTAGGAAATAAAGTCATCAATCAAATAAGAGACATCACATGGACACAGCAGAGATAACTAGATTGAGTTCATCTAATCTTCTTTCAGTCAGTCAATATATACTCTTTCCAAAGACTTTTTGTACAATGACGAGGATCATAAAAAAATCTGGCTCTGTCACGCTGAAAGGAAAAATTACAAACTACTATATACTAGGAGAAAGCTATCGTTAGGATGATGAGGATCCCTCTGCTCCTAAATCTTTAACCACGGTGGAAGTAGGACTTTGTAGAACCTTTCGTGAAAGGCGCATACTACCACTGACAGGATCTCGACCAAAATACTTGACTGTAATCTCCTGCCCGATTTCCAAGCCGAGTGCACTTGGATGAAATATCTGAAATATAATCCAAACAATATTATTAATTTAATGAGTCCAAGTAGACGGATAAAGTTTAATGCGCTAGAATATGCTTCTTCTTCAATGACTGAAAGCCACCTAATGGAAACAAATTCTATCAAATGAAATCTGACAATATCAGACCACCTATCTTTGCAAATCCTTTCAAAGACATTATAAACAATTCCAATAAATTCTGTACACTAGAATAATCTACAAAGGATGGCAAAATTTAAAGTCAAAACAACTGCTAATATTTCATTTTAAAATAGAATTCTATCGAATAGTCATTTTTAATCTCCGTAATACACATTCATTAGTTACACCGCACTCGCACCCATGGGAAATCCCCTAGTTTTTATACCTGGTAGTTGTGGTTTAGTAGTGGTAAGGCAGGACTTCAGTATAACTTTCATTCCCAAATTAAAGACTACAAAAACAGAGCTCACATGCATGCATATAACATTACGTACAAAAAACACGCAATTATTATTTGAGTAAGCTCTAGTTGCCTACCAGTGGCACTCTGTAACCCATTCGCGTGTGTATTTTCCGAAAACACACTTTACCCACATGAAATCCTGAATCACTAGTACAAGCTTATACAAGCAACAATTTTCAATGATTTTTGTACATTTTTCCACTCGGATTGATATTCAGGAAAGTGTATACTACCCATTAGTGTCAGATATAACGTGTACCATAGTGAAGCAATTCATACTGCTTTTTATACAATCTGCATGCAATACACACATTTGTGATAAATTTTTTTCTGCTTCGTGTAAGATTGAGCACCAAGAAAAGCCTTCAAGAAATCTCCATTTGTTCCATTTACTACTACAATACAAATCTCACACGCAAAACAGGTGGTAACTCACAAGAAAATCCTTGGTATTTACATACAAGAATTATCCGCAATTCCCCAACAAATATTGTACTACACAAATAGGGCGGAAAATCAATAAGGATCATTAAAAGGACATGTAATTTTTGTAAGAACGAGAGAAGGTTTGATGTCATATATTCCATATGAAGCCATAAGTGGACCACATGGACAAGCATAGGGATCCAATTCAAAAAGAACAAACTAAAACACAGAAGCACATATCGCGTACCTTTCTTTGATCCAACTGGGAATTATGAAGAAGCGCTGGTTGCATTGTGGGATACAAAGTGACCATAACACCAGACTCACGGAGTTCCACTATTTTCCCTGTGTATACCCCACCAAACTCCAGTTGTGGTTCTTTCTCTTCTGTGAGGAACTCATTCACCATGGTCTTGGCTTCATCCATGGCACTTTGATTTGCAGCAAAAATATTGTATGTGCAGTCATCCACTTGTGTAACCTGATGAAGCAAGCGTAATCCGTGTACAACAGTATATAAGAGAGGAACAAATGTACGAGTTTACGTAAAAAGTTATTAGATCCAGGATAAGATCATATTTCTTCTCCATCACGATTTATTAATACTTATAAGCTTTGTCATAAAAACAAAGATTTGTAGACAAAAAAGATCATCATTTTTTTGCGATTTATTACAGTGAAGTATGACGGAGATTGCAAATTTTCTCGTAAAATTATTGAATAATAGAATACATCTCGCCAAAGAAACGTAAAAAATTTCCAGTAATATATCTAACCTGTACACCAGTTTCTGCAGTCAGTCTTTTCAAGTTGATGCCACCATAGCCTAAGAATTTACCCCGTTTGGCACCTGGAACTTCCAGGTTTTCAGAGACTGGCCAATTCTCTTTTTTCACGGACCTGAATACAAATAAAGAAAGATGACTTTAGTTAGGCTAGAGTTAGAGTCGTGAATTTCCACACAGATAAACTCTAATCCTATTTGCATGCATAGCAAAAGGAAGAAAAGAATGAAGCCGTGAAAGAGTTACTACCTTACTACCATAAGGTTATTAGCCCAACCAGTCCGACCAACATTTTCTATTAACGGGCAAATAAATTACTTTTTGCTATTCCAGCACACTTCAATGTGGACTTCATTCTTTCTCCATTACTGTTAAATAATTCATAAGGATTTTAGTTTCCAAAATAATAAAAATTGAATGGGATAAAGTTTTAAGATGCGCTAATGTACAGAAAGTTGCAATCCTTTTGAAAACAGAAAGGGGATCTGCTCTGGATTTACTCATAATTATTTTTAAACAGCAATACAATAAAGTGGTGTACATAAAAATTATGGGGGTAAAGAGACGTTTATATCTCATCCATAAGATATGAGCTTAAGTACTGGAACAGAATATGATGAATAGGTTATACTTTAGGTGCTGCAGTCATGCGAATATTTTGCATGAACAAAACCAACTAGGCTTACAATATTTACTTTTCTTGAACCATATACTAACAATATACCGCCGAAATTGGGTGACGGGGTTTCACATTGTAATATAGCTCAAATGAAGCTTGGGAATATCGATAATGACCCCAAAAAATATTAGATCCCCATACGGCTGCTAACTCTCATAGCATTAAAAAAAAAAAGGATTTTTTTACGTGCATCTAAATACACGTGTCGCCAAAATCGAAAAGTAGTATGGGAGTTCCCGTGATTTCGAGATTTTTCCCATGTTATTTTCCATAAAAAAAATCGAAAACTGATTCCCGATTTCTAAAATTTGTTTTGCTCAACGCAGCATATGTAAACTTGAGCGGGGAAGTAATATTTTAAGGGTTTATTGTAGGCACTCTTCAAATGATTTTAAGCTATTTCTCATTTCCAAACTCCACCACCCACCTGCAACACATCATTGTGAGTGTCTACAGTATAAAGGCTTGAATTTGAATGCGTTTTGTATTCATTTCAACGGTATTTTTTCCACCAAATGAAAAATCATGTAATTAAAAACAAGAAAGAAAGCAAGCCAGGGATTAAATTAATATCTAACTTGAAAATCTTGCAAAACACAATGACTGATTCAGCCATACATATAGACGTAAATAACATACACACACACAGTATTATACATTTAGAACTAACTACTAATGTATACAACACTAACCTAGGAGCTGCAATGGTTTGTCGCATTATATCTAAAATTTCATTCTTCGCATCGCTAGCTTGAAAAACAGCCTCCATTACGACTTTGAGGGGTAAACCAGGGATTTTAACATCGGCCTGAAGTGCAGTTATACCTTTTTTAGTGCCCGCCAATTTGAAATCCATATCACCCAAGTAATCCTCGATGCCCTGAAATGAACATGGGATAAATACAAATCGCATAGTACTACAAACTCCAACCAAAAGCCACAAAAAAGGAACACAAATTGAATTACACAAACTGCTTGCCATCTAAAAAAGGTTGAATTCAAATTATTGTGTCCAATAGCGAAATAACAGGCTGGCATGGAATGCTTTTGTAGTTTATACTTTTCCACTTACAAAGGATTTTTTCCCACTCCCTTTTGAGTGGCATCACACAATGCGTATTTTTTCTCATTTTATATGAAATCTACAAAACATTTGAATATGTATATGCACAAACGAAAAAATAAGCTACAAATATTACTCACTAACCAACCAGTATTAGAGGCGTACCCAAGTGTATGTCTTACAGGTGGAAGAACGCAATATTGTGTGTATAAATGTGCTTGCACTTGAATGGGTCTAACTCTATACCTTGTTATATGAAATTACACACAAGATGTGTAGAAGAGACGCAAATGTTGTTGTAACCTTAACTCTTAACTAGCGCTTCAGGAGGAATACCATCTTATATTCGATAACAATCTAAACCTATTTCCCTGAAAGACCAAGAAAAAGTACTTGAAATATTTTTATTATCACATCTCTTCATATACCAACCGACTCATGGTATCAGAAGACATTAAGAAGAAAAAAATCATAAAAGGATGATTTGGGACGAGGAAATAGTAACAAAGTTTTCCTTCCTACAGCACACCCTAAAAAAGAACTATTTGTAAAGAGTTGAAAACAGTTTTGAACTATATAAGACTTATTGTTAGTAAGTCAAGATGAAGATTTACAGACAGACCATCCAACTGCGTCTGTTTATCTCGTGTCCTATCTTATACAATAAACTAACTAGTTGAGACTGCAAAGTTTCAATGAAACCGCAGAAAATAAACCCAAAGTATTTTTATTTAAAGCAAAGCTAAAAGTTACCAACCGGGAACGGTGTCTTACACAGCTCTATAAATCATATTACTATCTTATTTTTCCAGCACAGAAACGAAATTCATTTAATCCTCAATTCCATTTATTTTAATCTGATTCGAGTCACATTAAAAATGCATAACTAACCATACTGCAGACAACTATGCTTTCTGTATTTAAAGAACTGTCCCAGTATAGTTTATTAATAATGAGAGTGAGAGTTTCTATCATAATGGATCAAAAGGAAAGAAGAAATTCCACTCATAAGAATGCTTTCCTCTTTCATTTACTATTGCTTCCATCGTACTGACTGATTGTACCATCCAGTCCTACTCCTTTTATCCCCATACGACTCTTTAATTCACATCATACACACAGACACGCACAAGATTATATTTGACACAGTCAGTCTCACTCAATCAATCTATACAAAGTACAAAGAGTGGTAAAAAGAAGTAATCGATTTTCTCCACATCAGTTTGTCGTCAGTCAAGTCACTAAGACCATTTTGTACTTTCTCTCACCGAATTATGCAACAGTCGGAAAGGAAACTAAAGTCTTTTCTGATTTCACCAGTGCAATCAAAATATTGAGAGATTCAATGGTGTGCAACGACAGCAACAACAATGGTGCTACTTCAAGCGCTCAAACGTTTAAACTAGTTTTTTTATTAAAGGTTCTGACTTATTCTCAACGCTTGATTAACTAAAGCTATTAATTTTCCAACTATAAAATTTATGGAATTTTTTGGCAAACAACATTTCTTCCTACACTTAGCTCCTTTTCCCTCTGTTATGCGAACGTAACGTAGATTTGTTAATATTACTTCTGGACTAACTTTACCACAATTTTTACAAGCTTTTCCTCAAATTACTTTCCCTCGTTGGTGTTGGTACTATTTAGTTAATTTGAGACCTTAAAAACGGGACAGAATCATTTCAAATTGTACACAGCCAAAGCTGAACAGAAGTAAAGATTTCCGCCGCCCAGTAGTTTTACTAATGTCTTTAGTTGCCAAGTACCAGTTATATCAAAATGAAATATGAGAAATGAACTAATGACTATTGATAACAAAATAATTCGTTCAAACCCAGTCCTAGGTCTTTTGATTGCAAATTGCAATATCGCAAGAAATAAATAATACAGCCACTGGGCATGCAAAGGAAAACAAAAGGCTATAGTCTGACAACGTCTCTGTTGAAATCCATACTTACTAAAATATCAGTGAGCAAACAATAGTCCTCCAAATGCTTTGTGTCTGTGCCTGAATACCGAGTTACAAGTCCAACAGCCACACCAGCCGTGGGGGCTGAAATTGGAACTCCTGCGTCCATCAAAGCAAGACTTCCTCCACAAACTGAGGCCATACTAGAGGAACCTACATAGAAAATAAAAGTCTGTTCATTTCAGGCGCAGATCCCCATAAATAATACGATTAGTAACTGTGCACCATCTAAAACTTTATGGGACAAACAATAATCAAGTGAAACATAGTGGCATTTCAAAAGCTCAGCATTTTACTGTTTTCAATTAATGGTTCGCCCCATCAAATCCAGAAAAAAATTTTTATTCCCCAATTTGCGAGTATAATCAGGCTAAAGGGAAGTTTATGCACTGTGATTTTGGCGTTTAGTGCATAACTTTGCAAAAAAATACAAAACTGTATTAAAATTACATCTTTTAACTGAAAAAAGACTGCCCTGTAGTCCTAAATAACAAATTACAGTCTTTTTTACTCATAGCAAGCAAATAAAACCTACATTGTAGTCTGACAGAAATCAATGATCAAATTGACCCACTCATGAGCATTCTCACTATAAATAGATAGCAAAACCAAAAAGGTATACTGTAGACTAACTAAAACCAAACCACCACCAGTTTGAAAACTAATGCACCATCCTTGTAATTACTATTCGTTATCCATTACTAAAGCCACAACTGTGTGCCTATCCAGTAGTTAACTAACTCCACTCACACCTAGAAGTAACGTAATCATTAGCAAAGGGTTCTTTGATGAGGTTTCCACAACCATGCAATTACTCAAGTACTATAAGAAGTTTAAACATCACACTTACAGTAACAGGGAAAGCAATATCACTATAGAAAGATAAAATTCCTTCTGATTCCCAGATCTCGTAACTAACTAGCAGAGATTTGGTTAGATTCAGTAAGAGTGGTGAATTTCAAAAGAGCAGTAGTAATTGCATGTCAGATAAGCCAGGTGCATGGCAGGAAAGCTAAAATAAACTTTGCAGTGGTGAAAATTTAAACTTTTTACAGAGCCGCAAGAAAACTTTTTGGGTATAATATGCAGCCATATGGAAGCATTACCAGGAACGCATCCACTGTAATCTAAGATTGCACTCCACTATCCACTTTCATGGGCAAACAAACAAAGTAACTGCATAGTGATTACCACGCAAAAACAAACATGTGGCTGAAACATAAATCTGTCCAGTTTGCTAAGAAAGAGAAAGGAGCATGATAAAATACTAGTACAGTGTCCTCGTCTTCATAGAATCCATAGTTTACCGTCCATTGGGAAGTAAGAACGGTCTACACTGTATTCAATGATTGAAGAGACAGAGAAAGAAAAACAAGGGCGAAAAAAAACACAAGAAAAATTATATTACAAATATAGAGTACACTCACGGTTCATGAAAGTAATTGATGCTGTCAATTTTTGTCCTTTATTAAAAAAACTCGTACCTGAGGAGTTGAGTGCAAGAAGTAAACAACATGCAAACATTTCGAATAGCAATTTTTTGTCTTCAAAACTTTTACGAACGCACACATTATCCTGGATATACAAACACTTTTAGTGCGTTTATAATCGACAGCTTTCCCTGGTTTCAGCATCACGAAAATCCCATAAAAACAAACCATACGTACCATTAGACTCAAGCACTTCAGATGTGAGCCGTATTGTAAAAGGAAAGTCCTTGGGAATGACAGGTCTTAAAGCTCGTTCAGCTAAAGCCCCATGGCCCAATTCGCGTCTTCCAATTCCGGTTCCACGTCCCGTCTCATTCGTCGCGTACGGTGGGAACTCATAATGGAGAAAAAAGTTCTTCTCTTTCAGTCCCCTGTAAACACATTGCATGTAGGAATTTAGCAACGACTTGTTCGGACAGCACAAGATGATGGCTGGCTTAGCAAAATAATTTCCCGTCTGGTGATTTCACCATTTATGAGCCAGTGAACAATTGTCTAGTAAATGAAAAGAGAGTATATTTAGTAACTAAAACAATAGACAGACTAGACCACACTTGCTCTCTTTGTGAGTTACTTACTTTGTGATACTTTATTACAGTAATATTGCTACATCCATATTGTTTGATTAAATAAACTACTGTCAGCTAAACAGAGGAAAATTAATGATTTCCCAATGGACATTCTTCACAAAATGCTTGCTGTTGCTCGTACACTATCAATAATACTGGAAAACATGCGCTGCGCTGTCAAAGAAAGCACAATACCTTGGATCTAACATTTCATAAGAGCATAGTACGGCTTCTGATTGAAGTTGGTAAATATATGCATTATAACGTCATCGCCCGCTGAGCTTTGGGCTACTTGATATCATTGACGACAGCATGAGTGATTGAAAATCATAAATGATATTGAGAAATGTACTAGTATTTTCAGATGAATATTATTTTTGGATCAGAGACTTCCATCATAATAACATGAGGATTTAGCAGTCATTTG
>Ga0210040_10009572_pt1 | contig 11254 bp, 10 predicted proteins | sample CryGeyCG12114_NA_FD_185462 | JGI IMG/M metagenome (GOLD analysis project Ga0210040, IMG submission 185462) | Groundwater microbial communities from aquifer - Crystal Geyser CG19_WC_8/21/14_NA (SPAdes) (version 2) | ecosystem: Environmental > Aquatic > Deep subsurface > Groundwater | place: USA... | reverse complement strand
GCGTGTTCAAGATCGATCAGGTAGTTGGTCGAGTAGGCGAAGAAGGCGCGTTCGCGCGTTGCGGCTGTCCAGCGCGCCGCGGGATCGGCCACCGCCAGCTGCTTGGGCGGCACCGGCGTGGCGCCGCCGAACGCCGCATCATCAAGCACGGCGAGGTACTCGCGCACGGCATGGCTGGTTGAACTGGGCGGTAGGTCTTCATGGCTGCTCGCGGTGTGCTGCCGGCTGACATCAGCGCGGATGAGGCTCGCATCGACCGCAAAGCCCTCACCGCCAACCAGCCTCTCGGCGATGCAGCGCGCCACAGTCGTCTCGAACAGCTTGCGCAGCAGGTCGCTGTCGCGAAACCGGCCGTGGCGGTTCTTGGAGAAGGTCGAGTGATCCGGCACTGCCCCTTCCAAGCCCAAGCGACAGAACCAGCGGTAAGCGAGGTTCACGTGTACTTCCTCGCACAGCCGCCGCTCCGACCGGATGCCCATGCAATAGCCAATGATCAGCATGCGGATCATCAGCTCGGGATCGATCGAAGGCCGCCCTGTCTCGCTGTAGAACGGGCGCAGATGCTCGCGGATGCCGGACAGGTCGACGAACCGGTCGATCGAGAGCAGCAGATGGTTTGCCGGAACGTGCCGCTCCAGATTGAGCTGTAGAACAGCGCCTCTTGCCCCACCGTCCGCTCGCCCATCATTGGGTAATCTCCGCCTGCTCGCCGGAGATTGAATCAGGACTGCATCACGACTGCAAGCAGGAGTTTTTCAACACAATCGGGGCGTTCTCCGAATTCAATGCCGCCAAGGCGTTGAGGGGGCGCTCGCCCTCAAAGCTGTCTCGCCGCATCCGCGTAGCGGTACTGAAAGTTCACATTCAGGCAGTCGATATTGGGCTGGCATATGAGGCTGATGTTGGTGCCGTCAGCCGACAGCCATTCGGCCGATGAGAACGAGTCATGCGACACTTTCATCTGAACCTCTTGCCCATAGCGGAGCCGCAGCGCGCCAACGAGATCGTGGAAGTCGCTCAACTCCGGTCCACCGTTCGTCTTGATGGTGACCTGTGTGAGCGTTCCACCCTTGAAGTAGAAGAGGACACTGTAGTCATGTCCTCCGATGCGAAAACGCGGGATGACAAGCTGCGCGGTCGCTCCATCGTGGAGCCTTTGATCCTGCGGGCTGCGCGTCGCATTCGATCGCACGCCCGCCACCTCGCCCGGTGTCATTCCGTAGCGAACATCCTGCCATAGGACCGGTCCAAGCTGCGCCAGTCGACTTTCATCTGGCACGACGGATACCAAAGAGGTGATCGGTGCTGCTACAAGGGACCCCGCCTTCGGAGGCTCCGACTTCGCGTTCTTCCTGAACAGCCCGAACACCATCACGAACCCCTCTCTTCCCCATAGCAGGGTTGGATATATAGTGCCTCCGTACAGGGGGATAGACGGCATGGGGCTTCGGTTCAGGCAATCGTTTGAGGTGTTTCCGGGGGTTCGGCTCAACCTGTCCGGTAGCGGGATCACCGCCAGCTTCGGGGTAGATGGTGCGACGGTAAATGCCGGGGCTCATGGCGTCCGCAGCACGATCGGCATTCCCGGCTCCGTCTATCTTTTTCAGCGAATCACCTCACCGGTTCGCCAACACTATTGATTCCATCCGAAATGACTCCCGTGCACTTTCGCTGGTGACTCATCGTGCCGGTCGTTGACTGGCAGCTCCACAACGTGACTCTGGGTTAGGCAGGGCCAGCGTGGAGCCATCCATCCAGCGCAGCGCTGGCCCTGCCTTGCACGACGTTTCCATGGATTCACCTTGGACCCATCGCTTTGCGATGGGCTCCCTCGGCCAAGCGTTGATGAGAGTGTCAGACGATCGGGAGCGATGGGGTGGCGACCACGGGATAGGATCGCGGACCTTCGAATGCGTCGGTGCCGAATTCTCGGAGCGACCATGAAGAGTCTGCGATCGCCGGCAGCAGTCGACCAGTTCAAGTCGTTCCGAGACTTGCGTCATAACGGCCGCAGTTACCGGAACCCGCCATTCCCCACTTCATTGAGCATACCGGCAGGAGTGTGGCCGAAAACCGTCCGTTTAGGCAGCCGTCGGACAGCTCCACAGGCGGAAATGAACCGCGCGCGTGAGCAGACGCCTGAGTCGTGGTACATGAAAGGGCACGCCGAAGGATTGGGATGGGGTAGGAGTGATCAGCCGCGGCAGGCGACATCAATCCCAGCTCTGGCTAACGCTCGCGCTTCGAGCGCATTCGCGATCGGTCGATCTCGCCCACGCCTAACATGTAGTCATGCTCGGCCGTTTCCTCGAATCGAAGCGTGTAACAGGTCAGCCGGGTCGCGCTGTTGATCACGGATGTCCGCAGGAAGCGGTGGATCGGCCGTCGGTCGGCCTTAACGAGGATTTGAAAGCCTCCAGCGCCGAACGAGAACATGTTCAGATCGCCAGATCGTAGCTTGAGCGGTTGATAGATGAAGCGACGGGCATCGTGGTCGGGCGAGGTGAAGCGGAACATCGCGACCTCGAGATCGCCTGCTGCGTGGAGCTCGCTCTCACCGAACAGGATGCCGGCAATGACCGCCTCATACCTGCCAAGGCTAATCTGTTTCCATTCAGGCCGGTCACTGATCGACGCGCGCCAGATGACTGCCAAGGCAAATTTGGCGAATTGCTCGCCCTTGAAATGTGCCTTCGTGTATGCTTCGCCCGTTCGCAGCGTGCTCGTCATCTGTAAGGTCTTGCAAAAGTCGATCGCATATTCGTCGAACTTACCCAGCAGGCCGTCACAAGTTCTGCAAAGGATAGCCGGATCGAAGTAGCCATGCTGCTCCTTCGCTCTCTTCGATCCCATGGCACTGAGCGCAATGTTATGCCCGCTAGGCTCACTAAGCGTTCGAGCAAACCCGGCGGGAATGATGTGCGCGTCGCAGAAGCTGGTTGATTGGCAGCCAGGGCATTTGCACGTCAATTTCGACACCCGTCACTCCTCCACGGCGTCGTCGAGAGCTTGAGACTCGATAACGACGTTTTTCGGATCGATGACAATGGTCATGCCAGTCGCTTCCGCGATATTCGCGCCGTACTCGTCGAGATCGACGACGCCAGGTCGTGCATCGAGAAGCTCGAAGCTGGTAGTTGCGTATGCAGGGGATGACGTATCGGTGCGCTGCAGTACGGCTTTAACCGCGAAGCTGATGTCCGTGCCTGCGAATGTGCACGTATTGAAATAGAGCGCCCCTACCTGTTGCATGTCTACGACGCCCTCGATTGCATCGAACTCGAGGCGAGCGACCGGAGTGGGATTGAACATCATGTCCAGGCTCATCCGGGTCATCTCGGCTTCCCACACTTCATTGATTGCGATGCCCTCTGTCTGCGCGACTCCCGCAACATCAAGGAGGCGCTGCCATCGCTCGACGAACTCGAGAAGATGCGGAAGGTATTCGAGGTACGGCCCGGTGACCGAGCCAGCCGGAATTCTGGTCGGCGTGACCCGGATTCCTTTGAACGATAGCTCGACCGTGCCAGTGCCGCTCGCGAGATAGGTGAGGCCCCGTAACAGGAGGATCCATTCGTCCAGCATGTATTGCGCATCTGCGAAGGTGCCGTTCGTCTCAATGTCCAGCCCGTCTCGCTTGAACAGAACAGTAATTAGTGGATGGCGAATAACGAGCAGCGGCGTCACATCGAGCGGCGGCGGCACGAATGCTTCGCACCGGAACAACGCAGCCGCGCTGAGCGGGCCGCTTTTAACTATCACATCGAACGCTCCGGCTGACGGCAGATTGAGATCAAACTCCTTAATTTCGTTGAGCAGAGCGTCTTGGTAGGGAATGCGGATGCCAAATCGCCGGTCATAACCAACGAGGCGGATCGGTTTGAGGGGGGCGAGCCCCGAGAACATGCGGCCGAGATGCTCGGCGCTGTCAATCTGGAGAAGCACCTCGGCTTCCAGCCCACCACCGTCAGCATAGCCAAGGTTCGCGAGTTGATCGCGTTTCCGCTCAGCATATGCCGCCACATCCACAACGGCGACTTCCGCCAGCGCCTCGCGCAATCCTCTGGCGGTCGGCTTGAACCGCCGACCCTTGAGATAATCGTAGGTGAGCCAGAGCTTGTTGAGATCGGTCCGACCCTCGGCCTCTGCCCTGCGGAGCCGATGCAGGATGCGCGCGAGCGGCCCGTCGATCAGATGGATAACGTAGCCCATCATCGGCATGCCGTCGGGCCTTAATCGAAAAACGACAATTGCGGCAGGTGCGGCGTCTTTTGCCAAACGATTGATGGAGCTGAGGCTTGCGGGGACCCGTTTTCCACTTTGCCCCGCCGTGCTTTTCAACTGTATCTGGCAGACGCGTGGCAAGCGGAGGTCCAAGGGAACTGGTTCACCAGTATCCAAGGGAAACTCGACGCGGAAATCCCATCCGGTACGATCGCGGTTGCTTTTGTTACAGGTGAGCCGCGCGAGCGAACACAGGCTTTGGAAAAGGTCTTCCCCAGCGTCACCCAGTTCGTCGGCGGTTAATGCATTGGTCATTCGGCGTCCTCGTCACAATCGATCATACCCGCGACGACCGATGTCGTTGCTTCCAGCGCAGCTTAGGTGAATGATGCAGCGGTCGAGGCAATTTGCGTAGCCGAAATGGTTTGGCGCATACTACTTCCCGAAAACCGCAATCCGATCAGCGTTGGAGCTGAAGTTGCGTCGTGCAAAGGGCACGTGCCTGCAGCCGCGATCGTTGCTAGATCCCAACGCGGGGAGTGGGCGGCACGCGACTTCCGCCTTGTAGCCGGAACAGGGCTAGGTGGAGACGAGCGAGCGCTCGTGGACTTGATCGTCTCAGTTCGTCAGATGTCTGCAGAAGATGCCGACGAGGATGGGCCGCCCCGCGGCCACGCCGTCTGGATGGATGTGGATCCGATCCCTATCGGGCGCGATCTTTGTGTGCCACCAGAACAGGAGCTCCTGACCATCGACAGTGAGCGTGCGCTCCCGCCGGGCCTTTGCGTTCTGCTTCGTGTTGCCGTTCTCGTCGCTGATGTTCACCCCAAAAGCCGCGAACTGGGCGGGGGCGTTCTGCCAGGGGCCGGCGAATATCGCGGCCCCCTCGTCCGACAGCACCGAGAGGTGGCGGACGAGGTCCGGCGCGATTTGCTGCACCGCCCTGCTCATGTCTCGGATCCCGCCGAAGCAGCCTTCCATAAACTTTAAGTCTGCAAACGCCTCGGCAGCAAGGCTGCCGAATTCCTCGACGTTCCGCGCATGTTGGGCGATGAGGTCACGGATGTAGTTCGTCTTCCGAACGCTGTCGTCGACAAACCAGACCGCTTTCGCCGGACCGCCGCCGATCTGGACAGCCTGGCGGCCGATCGGGCGGGTTACGCCGGAGGTTATGCATGCTGCGGCTTCGATGCCGCGATCCGCCTGCGCGTGAGCCCAAGCGATGGTGCCGGACGCCTCGTCCGGGCCGCCCGCAACAGAGACGTCCAGCTCAGTCGGCTGTTGCTCTCGCGTCTCGTCCCAGAAAATCAAGGTGGAGAACTGGATGGCGGCCTTCTCGCGATCAATGTCCAGCAGCGGCAGGTCGGCGCGTTCAAACAGCTCCCAGAAGGTTGACCCATCCCAGATCGGCTGAAGGATCAAATCCTGATCGTAGCAGATGCCGTGGCCAGCCTGCTGACACTCCTCCATGAGATCCAAGAGGGAGGCGATCTGCGATGCGACCGCGTCCGCGGTTAAGTGCGGCAGCCAATACGACCGCTCGTCTATGGCGAAGCGCGTCATCGCCGGGGACGCTGCACTCTGGTCAGCCGGGCCACGTCGATGCGGAACTGGTCGAAGAACCCTGCCGGCCAGTCTAGAATACCGCCGCTCGGTGTGAAAGCGAGCGGCTGCACCTCCTCGTCGCCATCGGGAAAGTAGTGCACGATCGCATCGTTCGCGCCGAGTTCGAGATCGACGTCGGCGATGGCCAGCCGGACCCCATTCAGCACATGATCGGAATGCGTTTCGACGATCACTTGCAAACCGGAGGCCGCCATTTGGGCGAGGAACCGACCCATTTCCGACTGGCCTGCGGGATGGAGGTGGGCTTCCGGGTTTTCCACGATCAGCAGACCGCCCTCGCTGGCCGTCAGGGCTGCTACGATGACCGGCAGCGCGTAGCTGACGCCGAAGCCCATGTTGGTCGGTCGCACCCAATCGCCGTCGGGCGCCTTGAAGCGCAGGGCAATGACGTCGGTCCCGGCCAGTTCGGAGGTGTCGATGAGGGTTGGCCTAACGATGTCGGACAGCCAGAACTCGGTCTGAGCCTTGAGCAAGATCGGGCCGCGCGCGCTGGATCCGGCAAGCCGCTTCTCTGAGACAGGAAACGTGATCAGCCGCTCGATTATCTGTGCCACGTGGGCGCCGGTCGGCCCGACTTCCAGCATCATCGCCGGAAGCGCGGACGAACGTTGGGTCAGGCGTGGCCCGTTGCGCTCTGCGGATATATATTGGAAGCTGCGCGCCTCTTTAGAGGCGAGCGCGGGCGGCGCAGACTCCGGAAGCGCCACCTTCGCGTAAAGATCGGTGTCGCCGCCGCTGAACGTCCATTCCGCGGACCCGGTCTCAGTCTTCAGCTCTACGGAAAACTCCGGGCTTCGGCTGAACCTGTTGATATTCACTAGGTCCTCGAACCATCCTAGTTCGATCCCGAACGGCCCGTTTAGCTGCGCGACCCCGTCGTTCCTGCGTGTTGCTTCGCGCAGCAGAAGCAGCGAATGGATGAGGGAGGTCTTGCCCGCCCCGTTCCTCCCGGCAAGGATCGTCAGCGATCGCAGGTCGAATGCCTGGCGCTCAAACCTCTTGAATCCGTCGATGACGACCTGCTCGATCATCCCAGAATTTTCCCGAGCACGTTCCGCGTGGTCTCGAGACGACGCTCGAGCTTGCGCGGATCGCCTGTGCCGAATCTGACCGCGCTGTCATAGTCGGCTACGTCGAACAGGCTGCGGAAGGCGAATTTGATCTCGTTCGAATGCGGAAGGAGCACGTCGAGCGGATAGTCCGCGAGTGCGAGTGCCTGGGACTCGAACACGGCGCGATTTATCGGGCCTCGCCGAGCTGCGTCGGGAGCCCAGCGGCGGAACGCTGCGTCCTGCAATATCGCAGCGCTGTTGATCATCGCCCGGCTGAACGCAGCGCGGAGTTCGTCTCGTTCGTCGTTGGAAAGTTTGGTGTCGATTAAGCGCGTAAAGTCTAGCAGAAAACCGTCGAGGCTGCTCGCGCGCTCGTAGGTCGAGATCGTCGACAGCCGAAACGCGCAGAAACGAAGGGCGAGCTCTCGATCTGCCATGCGCCGGCTGTCCCTCACCGGCATGCCACCTGGACCGCGTTTGAAGAACGTGCGGGCCGTGGCCTCGTCAAAGGCCGGGTCGGTGACCAGCTGATACAGGAGGTCGCGAGACGGCTCCTTGCTCATGCAGTGTCGGATCTCCTGGGCGGACAGGGGTTCGCCACCGGTGTTCACTCGATAGAATATGTCGAATTTGAGTTCGTCGGGGGTCTGCGGTTCGATAACGTGCGCTACGATCTGCGTGCCCGCGAAACGGCGACGGATTGGAGAGTCCAGTGAATCGAAGTTGTGGCCCGTCAGCTGCTTCAGATACGCGAGATGCGTCTCCTCGAGACTAAGCTGGTTCGACATGAAGGCTTAATCGTCGTCAGACGCTGGACGCCGTCGATCACCTGATACTCTCCCGCTTCGTCCTGGTTGAAGTAGAAGGCAGGCAGCGGGATCCCGAGGATGATTGATTCTATAAGAAGTATCTGCTTCTCCGGGCCCCAAACAAAGCTGCGCTGGAACTCCGGCGCCAGGTCGATCTCGCCAAGCTCCATCTGGCTGAACACCTCTCGTATCGAGAACGTCTTCGTGGTGATGCGGATCTGCTTGGGATCCCAAGGCTTGAGAAGCGAGGCGTCATCCTTGTCCTCCTCCTCCAGCTCTCCTACCATATCGGCTTGGACCTCCGTGATGGCGCTTTGTTGGTGATCCATCGGTTTTCTTGTCCCCTTTCCGTCGATCCTAGCAGCGCTGAAGCGCGAAGTTAAAGCTCTTGAGAACGCGTCGGAGTTCGATGAGGCGCGACGAAGGCAGCGGCAGCAGCCCGCGATCGAGTTATAACGCTTTCACGATGTCGCGAGGCATGGTGGGTGACGCGGGTTCATGGGGCTACCTGGTCCAGTATTCGCGGTGCTCGGCGGCCTGTGCCTGTATGACGCCAGCGATGCGATGCTCGCTTGGATCGCGCAGAAGCTCAGGAGCGCGGGTCTGCACTTCCTGCTCGCCGGTTAAAACCGAGGACGATCGCGACTGTTGGCTTTGAAGGTGTCGGTGTGGATTCCTGACGTTGATCGGAAGCTAATGCACCTTCATTTAGTGCATCGCAGCCATTGCAATCCCTCAGAGTTAAACGAGGCCAGCTAAATCATTCGGAAGAAATCCGTCGGATTGCAGAATTCGCGCAAGCGCAATCTTGCTAGGTTCATGCACTTGCCGCGATACCAGTGCACCGTCCGGATGATCTTGTCGGGACTGATTGCTGGCAATGTCGTAGAAGTTATGGGTAATTTCGCCCGGCCCGAATATTTTAGGGTCTAACGGATGCTCGGCATAGGGATTGTAGTAAACGTGCAGCCCGTCGAGATGCGTTTCCCGATGGGCTGTCGATGAGCAGATCCGTACGTCCATCCCGATGATATCGCCCCCCCATTTCCATCGACGTCTCTTGAGAAAACCAAGCGGCCCTAACGAGAGATAGCTATCCCGCGGCGACCATGCAGCGTTGCGTGCCCGAGGATCTTGCCTGTCAATAATTCTGTAGCGGCATGAACGCACCAATCGATCAATCCCGCTTTCGATCACGGCTTTGCCGAACGTCCCCGTAGTCGAGAACATCACTGCGCTGATTTCCTTGAAGGAATTGTTCGTGAATATACCGACATCTATGTCAGTGCCGACCTTTTTTTGGATTTTGGAGATGCTCTCCTGATGCCCGAAGTTGTCAGCATTGTGTGACGGCGCGCCGAGGCCGAATAACACTAGATTGATGAGTTCGTTGTTCTGGGTCAACGAAAGCGCGCTGTCGAAAGGTGCAATCGCCACAACGAACGGTACCTCGCGGACGTGGTCCAGCGAAGAATACGGAGTCTTTTTTCCATTGACGCCTCGGTAGAGGCGAACCTTGTCGTTTAGCTTGCCAATCAATTTTAAGGCGCTGCGAGTTTTGAACTCTAATTCCCCCGGATTGCCCGCGCCGGAACCACCTATTGTCCGGTCAGAAATCACAGCCTCGATATTGAACGGGTAGCCAGCCTTTGTCATCACACAGAAGTCTGGAGCCGCCTTTGAGAAATCGACTTCGAACCCCAAGTCGGTCATAGCCTTGTTGAGGTAGAGTTCCCACATCGCGGAATTGAAGGTGGACTGAAACTCCTTGACGAATTTGTCCCCTTCCCCGGTTCGATCGAGCAGCCCAGCAGCCCAGCTTTGAATTACTGACTGAACCGGGGCAAAGGCCGGGTCCTGCCTGATCCTTTGGAAGCTCACATGCAGCTTCGCTTCGGCCATCCTTGGCTCGAATAAGTCAGGCACAATGGAGCTCATAGCGACTGAATACCTCGTGAGAGTCCGACGTACAGCGATTGCAAGCCGTCCGAGCGCATGCCAGCAATAGCTTTCCACGCAAAAGGGCGTTTGAGCGCCAAGCGCAAAATAGCGGACCTGCCGCACCTTGGTACGAAATTGTCGCTTTATCGGAGACCACTGGGTAGCGAAACGGCCGAGCGCCGATGTGCCACAATGTCGGTCGTTCAACTCATCCAATCATGATCCCTGAAATCTGCTGTTCGTTGGGATCACGATCCTCGATAATCGCAGTGGCGCGTTAACAGCTGCTTGTGCATTGTGTCGGCGTGGCAGGGATAAACCCCGAAATTCTGATCTGGGCACGCGAGACCGCTGGTCTTGATCTGGAGACGGCTGCCCGCAAGATCGAGCTTAACGCCGCGCGCGGTCTGTCCGGGGCGGAACGGCTGGCAGCGATGGAGGCCGGCGACGTCGTGCCCAGCGTGCCGCTGCTTCGCCGGATGGCGGACAAGTATCACCGCCCGATCCTGACCTTCTACCTGCCGAAGGTGCCCGCACCGCCGCAGCTGGGGCAGGATTTCCGCACGCTGCCGGATCAGGGCGACGAATCTAACGTGTTGCTCGCAACCTTGCTGCGCGACGTAAAGGCGAGGCAGGCGCTCGTGCGTGAAACGCTTGAAGACGACGACGACGCCGTCGAGGTCGAACTCGTTGGCTCCGCCAAGGGCATCCGCGACGCCGCCGAACTCGGCACCGCGATCGCCCGCGCGATCGACTTCGACCGAGCCGCATACCGCGCACGCGCCAAGGGTGAGGAGGCGTTCGCGTATCTCCGCACGCTGGTGGAGGCCAAGGGCGTGTTCGTCCTGCTGGCGGGTGACTGCGGCCACTGGTCCACGGCGGTCGAGGTCGGCATCTTCCGCGGCTTCGCCATCGCCGACCGCCTGGCGCCCTTCATCGTGATCAACGACCAGGACGCGAAGTCCGCCTGGGCCTTCACCCTTTTGCACGAGCTGGCCCACCTCGTTATCGGTGAGACGGGTATCAGCGGCGGGACGCCGGCTGCTGGGGTCGAGCAGTTGTGCAATGATGCTGCTGCAGCCGTGCTGGTCGACCGCGTGGAGGTCGTCGACCTGCGGCGGCTCCTGCGCGGGGGCGACGGCGACATCAACGTGATCGGCGCGTTCGCCGATCAAGCGCGCATCAGTCAGTCGATGGTCGCGTATCAATTATTCCGCGTAGGCGTGATCGACGAGGGTCGCTGGACCGCGCTGCGCGACACGTTCCGTCGCTTATGGGTCACGCAGAAGGACCGCGATCGCGAACGGAACCGTGGCAAGGACGGTGGTCCCAACTGGTATGTCGTGCGCCGGCACCGGCTCGGCTCCGCGATCCTAGCGGTCGCGCGGCAGGGGATGGCCGACGGCTCCCTGACGCCGACACGCGCGGCGAGGATGCTGGGGGTGAAGCCGATGAAGGTCTACCCGCTTCTCGCTGAATCGCGGCGGGCGATGGCCTGATGCTCTACCTGCTGGATGCTAACGCGCTGATCACCGCGCATAATACCTGGTACGGGCACAAGCGTGTCCCCGAGTTTTGGCGCTGGCTGATCCATCATGGCAA
>Ga0210040_10009571_pt1 | contig 11255 bp, 8 predicted proteins | sample CryGeyCG12114_NA_FD_185462 | JGI IMG/M metagenome (GOLD analysis project Ga0210040, IMG submission 185462) | Groundwater microbial communities from aquifer - Crystal Geyser CG19_WC_8/21/14_NA (SPAdes) (version 2) | ecosystem: Environmental > Aquatic > Deep subsurface > Groundwater | place: USA... | reverse complement strand
GAGAAGATCAGGTTGCGCCGGGCGATCGGCGCGCCGGTCCGGTCCCAGAACTCGGGGTCCTCGGGACGCCAGTCGTTGATCCAGCGGCCGCCGAGCTCTTTCTGCGCGGCGCTGCTGAGGTGGGTGGAGCTGAGGTCGGTCGGCATGGGCTTCCCTGCGGTCGGAGGGTGGGAGATGAGGGGGACGGACTCAGAGGGTGAGGACGATCTCAGCGCCGTCGAGGCGTACGTCGTAGTGCTGCAGCGGCGGCGCACCCGTCGTCGAGCAGCCGGTGTCGAGGTCGAACGCGTTCAGGTGCAGCGGGCAGAGGACGACCTTGAGGTCGGTCTGCCCGTCGGCGATCGGGCCGCCGCGGTGCGTGCACACGGCCGAGAGCGCACGGACCCGCCCGTCGCGGATCCGGAACACGGCCACCTGCTGACCGGCGACGTCGAAGGCGCGGGCCTCGCCGTACGGGATCTGCTCGACCGGGCCGAGCCGGTGCTCGACGCGTGCGCCGACCTCGGCCCCGTCCTGGACCGCCGCGCTCACCAGGCACCCCCGAGCAGCTCGGTCGCCCGGTCGGCCGGCACGTGCGGCAGCACCTCGAGCGGCAGCGCGGTGCGGAACTGGCCCGGCGTCATCGGGTCCTTGCCCTGCGTCCACGGGTCGACGTGGGTGTCGGCGTGCAGCTGGACGGCGGCGTCGAGACGTTCCGCGATGCCCTCGGAGTCCTCGACCACCACTGCGCGGATGTGCTCGACGCCCACGCGCGGCACCCAGGCGTACGTGCGCTCCAGCCAGTTCGCGCTCTCGCGGTAGTACTGCAGGAACCGCCCGGTGATCGTCTTCGCCTCGTCGGCGGTGTCGACGGTGCAGAGCAGGTCGCCCTTGCGGATGTGCGCGCCGGCGGCGCCACCGACGTAGATCTCCCAGCGGCCGCCCTCGATCGCGACGATCCCGACGTCCTTGCAGAGCGACTCGGCGCAGTTGCGGGGGCAGCCGGAGACGGCGAGCTTCATCTTGGCCGGCGACTCCATGCCCTGCATCCGGGTCTCGATCTCCACGCCGAGCTTCGTCGAGTCGCCCGTGCCGAAGCGGCAGAACTCCTGGCCGACGCAGGTCTTCACCGTGCGGAACGACTTCCCGTACGCGTAGCCCGACGGCATGTCGAGGTCGGCCCAGACGCCGGGCAGGTCCTCCTTCTTGATGCCGAGCAGGTCGATCCGCTGGCCGCCGGTCAGCTTGACCATCGGCACGGAGTACTTGTCGGCCACGTCGGCGATGCGACGCAGCTGATCGGCGGTGGTCACGCCGCCGCGCATCTGCGGCACCACGGAGAAGGTGCCGTCGCGCTGGATGTTGGCGTTGACCCGGTCGTTGATGAACCGGGCGTCCTTCTCCTCGACGTAGTCCTCGCCCCACATCATCTTCAGCAGCGAGGCGAGCCCCATCTTCGACTTCGCGTCCTCGGCGCCGTCGGGGGCGAGCGCGGCGAACACGGCCGACGGGGTCATCAGCCTCCGCTCGCGGATGATCTCCATCAGCGGGGCCTTGCCCATACCGATCCCGGGCACGTAGTAGCTCGCCGCCGGGTCCTCCTCCACCGCACCGCCGGCGGCGTGCTCGACCAGCTGCGCCACCAGGCCCTTGCAGGTGCCGCAGCCCTTGCCGGCACGCGTCTTGTCCATCACGCCCGAGACGGTCTTGCAGCCGCCGGTCACGCAGTCGACGATCGCCTTCTTCGAGACCCCGTTGCAGTTGCAGACCTGGGCGTCGTCGGCCAGCTCGGCGACGCCGACCTCCTCGCTCGGCCCGCCGAGGTCGAACATCAGCTCCACCCGCTGCTCGGGCAAGGCCAGGCCGCGGTCGAAGGCCTGCTGGAGGAACGCGACCTTGGAGCTGTCGCCCAGCAGGGTCGCGCCGACGATCTTGTCGTCGCGGATGACGATCGACTTGAACACCCCGCGCTTCGGCTCGGAGAAGACGATGTGCTCGTCGGTCTCCTTCTCCGGCGACGTGAGCCCCATCGACGCCACGTCCACGCCGGCGACCTTGAGCTTGGTCGCAGTCCGCGAGCCAAGGTACGCCGCGGTCGGGTCGTGCCCGGTGATCTGGTCGGCGAGCACGACGGCCTGCTCCCACAGCGGCGCGACCAGCCCGTACACCTCGCCGCGGTGCTGCACGCACTCCCCCACGGCGTAGATGTCGTCCTCGTCGAGCACCCGCATGTGGTCGTCGACCACGATGGCGCGCTCCACGGTCAGCCCGCTCAGCATCGCGACCTCGGTGTTCGGGCGGATGCCCGCCGCGACGACCACCAGGTCGCACTCGAGCTCGGCGCCGTCCTTGAGCCGCAGGCCCCGGACCTTGTCCGGCCCCCAGACGGCCGTGCTGCGGTTGCCGCAGATCACGTGGATGCCGAGCGCCTCCATGCTCTGCCGCAGGATCTCCCCGCCCTCGGGGCCGAGCTGGGCGTTCATCAGGTGCGCCGGGGAGTGCACGACGGTCACGTCGAGGCCGTAGTGCTGCAGGCCCCGGGCCGCCTCGAGACCGAGCAGCCCGCCGCCGATGACCACGGCGCGGTGGTGGTCGTCGTGCGTCGCGTGCTCGATCATCGCGCGGGTGTCGTCGATGGTGCGGAACGCGAAGACGCCCGGCAGCAGCCCCCCGCCCCCGTCCCCGGACCCCGTCGACGGTCCCCGGAGGCCCTCCATCGGCGGCATGAACGACCGGCTCCCGGTGGCGATGATCAGCTCGTCGTACGGCTCGGTCCGGCCGTCGTCGGTGACCACCAGGTGCGCGTAGCGGTCGATGCGGTCGACCCGGACGCCGGCGTGCAGCGTGATGTCGTTGTCCGCGTACCACTCGAGGGTGTTGAGGTAGATGTCGTCGTGGCTCTCCTCGCCCGACAGGACGTGGCTGAGCATGATGCGGTTGTAGTTGCCGTACGGCTCGTCGCCGAACATCGTGATGTCGAACATCTCCGCACCGCCGCGCGCGAGGATCTCCTCCACCGCCCGAGCCCCGGCCATGCCGTTCCCGATCACGACGAGACGCCGCTTGGAGCCCTCGCCCCCCGAGCCCGCCCGCTCGTTCCCCGAGCCCGTCGAAGGGCGTTGCTGCAGGGCGGTCATCAGTGCTCCACCAGACCGAGGTCGACCACGAGGGTGCCGGTGAGCCCCTCCGGCGCGAGGAGCCGCAGCTCCAGCACCGACCCGCCGTCCACGTCCTCGACCACGCGCAGCGGCACGTGCACGTCGGCCTTGGCGCCGATCGGGAAGTAGCGCATCGGTACGCCGTCGCGCATGAGCACCAGGCTCACCAGCTCGTCGGACGAGTTGCCGCCGCGGAAGTACAGCGCCTGGCTCACCACGCCCTCGGGCACGACGTGCGACAGCTCCGGCGAGATCGCGGCGGGCTTGTCCATGCCCGCGCCCTCGAAGGGGAACACACCTTGCAGAAAACGGTTCTGGGCGAGCATGGGGACGTCCTTACGTCGACTGGGCTGGAGTCTCTGGTTCTGGGGCTTGTCGGGGGGGAACGGGGGGGTCGTCCCCCCCGACAAGCGGTACGTGGGTCGGGTGGGAGCGGCGAGGGCCGTGTGGATCGGCGGGCGGGTCAGCAGCTCGTCGTCGTCCGGTGCGCCGAGGCGGGCCACGGCCACGGCGCAGACCTTGAAGGCCGGCATCCTGGAATGCGGGTCGAGCGCGGGATTGGTGAGGGCGTTGGCCGCCGAGGCGCCGCCCCAGTGGAAGGGCACGAAGACGGTGTCCGCCCGGATGTCCTCGGTGACCTGCGCGCGGAACGTGGCCGCGCCGCGGCGGGTGCTGAGCAGCACGATGTCCCGGCTGCCGATCCGCAGGCGACGGGCCAGGTCGGGGTGCAGCTGCACCTCGGGCTGGACCGACGACTGGCTCGGAGCCGGCACCCGTCGGGTCTGGGTCCCGCTCTGGTACTGCGCCATCAGCCGACCGGTCGTCAGCAGGTACGGGTAGTCGGCGTCCGGGGTCTCGGCCGCCTCGGTGTGCTCCACCCGGTGGAACGTCGCGCGCCCGTCGGAGGTCGGGAACGACTCGGCGAAGAGCCGGGGCGTCCCCGGGTGCGGGGCGCCACCGTCCGCCGTGGTGTCGGGGCAGGGCCAGAACACGCCCTGCTCCGCGTCGATCCGCTCCGGGGTGATGCCGGAGTAGTCGGCCAGCCCGCCGGCGCTGGCCCGCCGCAGCTCGGCGTACACCGCGTGCGGGTCGGCGGAGAAGTAGCGCCCGCGGCCGAGCCGCTCGGCGACCTGCTGCATCACCCAGAGGTCGTCGTGCACGCCGTCAGGCGGCGGGAGGACCTGCCGGCGTCGGATCACCCGGCCCTCGAGGTTGGTCATCGTGCCCTCCTCCTCGGCCCACTGGGCCGTGGGCAGCACGACGTCGGCGAGCTCGGCGGTCTCGGAGAGAAAGATGTCGGAGACGACGAAGAAGTCGAGGGCCTTGATCCGCGCGGTGACCCGGTTGACGTCGGGGGCGGAGACGACGAGGTTCGACGCCATCAGCACCAGCGCATGGACACCGCCCTCGGTGCCCATCCGGTCGAGCATCTCGAAGGCCGACAGCCCCACCCGCGGCAGCTCGTCGGGGTCGATCCCCCACACCGCCGCCACGTGCGCGCGGTCGACGGGGTTGTCGAGCTTGCGGTATCCGGGCAGCTGATCGGCCTTCTGCCCGTGCTCGCGTCCGCCCTGGCCGTTGCCCTGACCGGTCACGGTCCCGTAGCCCGAGAACGGTCTCCCGGGCAGCCCGAGCGCGAGGGCCAGGTTGATCCAGGCGTGGACGGTGTCCGTCCCGAGGCTGTGCTGCTCGGCACCGCGGGCGGTGAGGATCATGGCGCTCTCGGCGGTCAGCGCGTCCAGCGTCTGCTGCAGCGAGGCGACGCCGATGCCCGTGATCCGCTCGACCCGGTCCGGCCAGTACGACGCCACGCCGGCCCGGACGGCCGCGAACCCCTTCGTCCGTCGCGCCACGTAGTCGGTGTCGACCCGGTCCTGCTTGACCGCGAGGTGCAGCAGCCCGTTGGCCAGGGCCAGGTCGGTGCCGGGCAGCGGTGCGAGGTGCAGCGTCGACCCGGCCGCGGTCGCGGTCCGGCGCGGGTCGACCACGATGTGGGTCGCCCCGGCGGCCCGGCCCGCGTCGAAGTGCTGCATGGCCGGGGGCATGGTGGCCGCCGGGTTCGAGCCGACGAGCAGGACCGTCCGGGCCTGCGCCACGTCGGACAGCGGGAACGGCAGCCCCCGGTCGATCCCGAACGCCCGGTTCGCGGCGGTCGCGGCGGAGCTCATGCAGAAGCGGCCGTTGTAGTCGATCATCGACGTGCCCAGCGCGACCCGTGCGAACTTGCCGAACGCGTACGCCTTCTCGTTGGTCAGGCCGCCGCCGCCGAAGCAGCCCACGCCGTCACGCCCGTACGCCTGCTGCGCAGCGGTGATGCCGTCGACGACCTGGGTCAGCGCCTCGTCCCAGGTGGCCTCGCGGAACGGGCTGGTGCGGTCGCCGCGCACCGTCCGGACGAGAGGGTGCAGCAGCCGCTGCGGGTGGTCGAGGAGGGAGGCCGCCGTCCAGCCCTTGGAGCACAAGCCGCCGAGGTTCGTGGGGAAGTCGGTCTGCGGCTCGAGCACCGCCGGCCGGTCCCCGGCGCGCATCACCACGCCGCACTGCAACGAGCAGTACGGGCAGTGCGTCTTGGTGGCCCCGGGCGTGGGCGTGGCGCTCACGTCGATCATGGTTGGGCAGGTCTGTCACAGCCCGTGACCTCGAGAGTTACGACGGCTTCACCGATCTCTCACACGCCGCACGAATGAGTGTGAGGAGGCACGAGAGACCCTTTCGACCGCGGTGTGGGGGCCGGTGTAACGGCTCCGTGTCGGCCAGATCACCACCAGGTGCCGTCGGACCGCCAACGGCGTAGCCACGAGTTACCCGGAGGAAATCGGCGGGTAACGCCGGCTTCCTAGGGTGAGGAGCACCCGAGCCACCCCCCGACGGCTCACGTCCGCAGGAGGTGGCTGCCGTGCAGTTCGACCTCGACGTCACCGGCCGCAAGGTCGTCGTCCTTGGTACCGACCACGGTGCGCGCCGCGCCGTCGCACGCTTCGTCCGGGGCGGCGCCCGCGTCACCCTCGTGTCCCCCGACGGGCCGCCGGCCACCCGGGTCGACACCGTCCGCCACGTGGGTGCCCCCGCGGCCCACGACACCTCCGCGCTGCTGCGCCTCATCGGTCCGGCCTGGCTCGTGGTGTCGGTCGACCCGCCACCCGCCCTGCGCGACCGGGTCGCCGAGCTGTGCGGGCACCTCAAGGTCATGACCACGAGCGAGGCACCGGCCGAGACCACGGGCTCCGTGACGCTCGTGGGTGGTGGGCCAGGGCGGACCGGCCTCCTCACGCTCGAGGCCGTCGAGTCGCTGGCCGCCGCCGACGTCGTGTTCTACGACCGGCTGGCCCCGACCGACGACCTGGCCGGCCTCGCACCGGCCGCCGAGCTCGTCGACGTCGGCAAGTCACCGTTCCACCACAAGGTGGAGCAGCGCTCGATCGAGGAGCAGATCGTCGACCGCGCCCTGGCCGGCCAGTCGGTCGTGCGCCTGAAGGGCGGCGACCCCTTCGTTTTCGGCCGGGGCGGGGAGGAGATGCTCGCCTGCCTCGGCGCCGGCGTCCGGGTCCGGGTGGTGCCCGGCGTCAGCAGTGCCGTCGCGGTGCCGGCCGCCTGCGGGATCCCGGTGACCCACCGGGGGCTCAGCCACGCCTTCACCGTGATCTCCGGGCACCAGCGGCCGACCGAGGCCGAGCTGGACGGGCTGACGCGGCTCGGCGGGACCATCGTCGTGCTGATGGGGATCGTCAACCTGGAGCAGATCGCCGTCGGCCTGCTCCGCGCCGGCATGGACCCTGCGACGCCGGCCGCCGTCGTCGAGCGGGCCTACTCCGACTCCCAGCGCAGCACCTTCAGCCGGCTCGGCACCCTCGCGGCCGACGCCCGCCGGCTCCAGGTGGCCTCGCCCGCGGTCGTCGTGATCGGCGCCGTGGTCAGCGTCGCGCCCGAGCTGGCCGACGCCGCCCGCGTCATCGACCACCTGCCCGAGTGGGCCGGGGCGCTCGCTCCCGACGGGGCTGCCGACCGGTCCTCCCCGTGACCGTCCGCACGGGTCCCCGGGGTGACCGGGCCGCCGGGCCGTACGCCCGCCCGACCCCCGGCCTGCGCGTCGACGAGCTGCGCGGGTTCCGGATCGGGGTCACGTCGGACCGCCGTTCCGGCGACCTGATCGCGGCGCTCGAACGACGCGGGGCGCAGGTGCTGCACGCCCCCGCGCTCAAGATCGCGCCGAACGAGCAGGACGCCGCGCTGATCACCGACACCCGCACCCTGATCCGGACCCGGCCCGAGGTGGTGCTGGTCACCACCGGCTACGGCATGCGGCGCTGGTTCGAGGTCGCCGACGCCGCGGGTCTGGGTGCCGAGCTGACGGCCGTGCTCGACCAGGCGCGCATCTTCGCCCGCGGGCCCAAGGCGATCGGTGCTGTCCGGGCGGCCGGGCTCCTCGACGCCCAGCTCACCGAGACCGACACGACCGCCGCGCTGGTCGACGCGGTCGCCCGGTCGGGGCTGACCGGACGCCGGGTCGCGATCCAGCTGCACGGCTTCACCGACGAGGACCAGCTGCGGCGCCTGCGCGAGGTGAGCACCGAGGTCGTCACCGTGACGCCCTACCGCTGGATCCGGCCGGCGGGCAGCGACCGGCTGCCGCGCCTGATCGAGGCCGCCTGCTCCCGCCAGCTCGACGCGATCACCTACACCAGCGCGCCGGGAGCGACCGCGACGCTGGAGACGGCGTACGCGATGGGGCTCGGCGAGACGTTCGTGGAGGTCCACGGCGACCACGTGACCGCCGCGGCGGTGGGGCCGGTGACCGCGCAGCCGCTGGTCGACGCCGGCATCGTCCCGATCGTGCCGGACCGCTACCGGCTCGGCGCCCTGATCCGCCTGGTCTGCGAGGACCTCGCGGTCCACCACGTGCAGGTCTACCGGGCGCACGACACCCTCATCGAGGTCCGCGGGCGCAGCGTGTCCGTCGGCAGCCGCAGCGTCATGCTCGGACCGAGCGCCCTGGCGCTGTTCAAGGCGCTCGCCGCCGCCGACGGGGTCGTGTCGCGGCACAACCTCGTCGCCACCCTGCCCGAGCAGCTCGACGACCACGCGCTCGAGGTGGCGATGAGCCGGCTGCGCCGCGCCCTCGACGTCCCCGGCCTGATCACCACCGTGGTCAAGCGCGGCTACCGCTTCAACGGGACTCGCGTCGACGCCTGAGCGGGTGCCGCTCCCCGGCAGCGGTCTGCGGCTGGTCGCGACCCTATTTCCTAGCGCTGATGTCGGGTTCGTCGCGGCGAGGGTCGCGCACGATCGACGAGGAGACGTCCATGTCCGTGCTGCCCGAGGTGCTCGCCGCCAACGAGACCTACGCCGCCGAGTTCGGGGACCTCGCCTCGCTGGCGCTCCCGCCCGCCCGGCACTTCGCCATCCTGACCTGCATGGACGCCCGCCTCGACCCCGCGAAGTACGCCGGGCTGAGCGAGGGCGACGCCCACGTCATCCGGAACGCCGGCGGGCGGGCCAGCGACGACGCGATCCGCTCGCTCGTGATCAGCTACAAGCTGCTCGGCACCCGCGAGTGGTTCGTCGTGCACCACACGAGCTGCGCATGCAGTTCTTCACCGACGACGTCATGCGCGGCCTGCTGGCCGCCAGCCTCGAGACGGCCGCCCTCGACGAGAACGGCTTCCACGACGTCGGCACGGGTCCCGGCTCGACCGAGGGTGCGTACGTCGACTGGCTGACCATCGACGACCTCGACTCGTCCGTCGTCGACGACGTCACCCGCATCAGGAACCACCCGCTCGTGCCCGCGGACATCCCCGTCTACGGCTACGTCGACGACGTGTCGACCGGACTCCTGGTCGAGGTCGAGGCGGCCAGGGCCGTCGGCGCCGCTTCGTAGTCCCTCCGGAACGACCGTGAGCGGTAGGTTGCCGGGCCGAATCGTGACGATTCGGCGCGGCAACCTACCGCTCGGCGGTTCTCCGGTGGGTCAGGGTCAGACCATCATCTGGCGGACCTCGGGGCCGATCGGCCGCGGCAGCGCGGACGAGCCCGAGAGGAACTTGTCCACACCGTTGGCGCAGGCCCGGCCCTCGGCGATCGCCCAGACGATGAGCGACTGCCCGCGGCCCGCGTCGCCGCAGGCGAAGACGCCCTCGACGTCGGTGGCGTAGTCGCTGTCCCGGGCGATGTTGCCGCGGGGGTCGACGCCGACGCCGAGCTGCTCGACGAGCGCCTTCTTCTCCGGGCCGGTGAAGCCCATCGCGAGCAGCACGAGCTCGGCCGGGATCTCCTGCTCGGTGCCCTCGATCGCCTTGAGCTTGCCGCCCTCGAACACCACCTCGGACATGACCAGCGTCTTCACGTTCCCGTGCTCGTCGCCGCGGAACTCCGACGTCGAGACCGAGTAGACCCGCTCGCCCGACTCCTCGTGCGCCGAGCTGACCCGGTAGGTCATCGGGTAGGTCGGCCAGGGCTGGTTCTCCGGCCGGTCCGTCGGCGGGGTCGGCATGATCTCGAGCTGCGTGATCGACGCCGCACCCTGCCGGATCGCCGTACCGAGGCAGTCCGCGCCGGTGTCGCCGCCGCCGATGATCACGACGTGCTTGCCGCGGGCGTCGATCTGGTTCTCCGGCGCCTTCCCGAGCGCGGCCCGGTTGCCCTGCGGCAGGAACTCCATCGCCTGGTGGATGCCGCCGAGCTCGCGCCCCGGCACCGGCAGGTCGCGCCCGACGGTCGAGCCGATGGCGACCACGACCGCGTCGTAGCGCTCCTTGAGCTGCGACCAGGTCACCGATCCGCCGACGTCGACACCGCAGCGAAAGTTCGTGCCCTCGTCGCGCATCTGCCGGATCCGGCGGTCGAGGACCTTCTTCTCCATCTTGAACTCGGGGATCCCGTAGCGCATCAGCCCGCCCGGGGCGTCGGCCCGCTCGTACACGGCCACGGTGTGCCCGGTCCGGGTCAGCTGCTGCGCCGCGGCCAGGCCCGAGGGTCCGGACCCGACGACGGCGACCGTACGGCCGGTCAGCCACTCTGCGGGCTGCGGGTCGACACGCCGCTCGTCCCACGCCTTGTCGATGATCGAGACCTCGACGTTCTTGATCGTCACCGCGTCGCGGTTGATCCCGACGACGCACGCGGTCTCGCAGGGAGCCGGGCAGAGCCGTCCGGTGAACTCCGGGAAGTTGTTGGTCGCGTGCAGCCGCTCCAGCGCCTCGTCCCAGTCGCTGCGCCAGACGAGGTCGTTCCACTCGGGGATGAGGTTGCCCAGCGGGCAACCGGTGTGGCAGAAGGGGATGCCGCAGTCCATGCAGCGCCCCGCCTGCTCCGAGATGATCGGCAGCAGCGCCCGCCCCGGCGAACCCGGGTAGACCTCGTTCCAGTCGTGCACGCGCTCGCTGACCGGCCGCCGCTCAGCCACCTTGCGCTCGGTCGTGATGAACCCACGCGGGTCAGCCATGTGAAGCCTCCGTGACAGACGAGAGCCGCGCGACAGCGCGGGAGGAAAGAAGCCGGAGAGGAGCGGAACCCTGCCGATGAGCGGGTGTCCCGGCTACGAGCCGGTCGGAGCGTGGATGGGTCTGGCGGGAGCCCGGAGCCTGCGGAGGGCGGATGGTTGCGACGACCGGCTCGTAGCCGGGGCACCCGCGGAGCCCGGAAGAAGGATGAGCGACGAGCACGATCACTTCTTCACCGCCTCCATCATCCGAACCGTCGTGGCGGCCTCGTCGAGGCCCTCGGACTCGGCCGCGTCGCGCGCGGCCATGACCTTGGCGTACTCGCGGGGCAGCACCTTGGTGAAGCGCGTCGCCGCGTAGGCCCAGTCGGCGAGCAGCCCCTCGGCGACGACGGAGCCCGTCTCCTCGTGGTGCCGCTTGACCAGGGCCGCCAGCAGCTCGAGGTCGGCCTCGCCGGGCTCGATCGCGTCCACCATCTCGGTGTTCAGCAGGGACTCGTCGAGGTCGAGCAGGTAGGCGATGCCGCCTGACATGCCCGCGGCGACGTTGCGGCCCGTACGGCCGAGGACCACGGCCACGCCGCCGGTCATGTACTCGCAGCCGTGGTCGCCCAGACCCTCGACGACGGCGGTGGCACCGGAGTTGCGCACGCAGAACCGCTCCCCCACCTGCCCGGCGA
>Ga0210040_10009570_pt1 | contig 11256 bp, 10 predicted proteins | sample CryGeyCG12114_NA_FD_185462 | JGI IMG/M metagenome (GOLD analysis project Ga0210040, IMG submission 185462) | Groundwater microbial communities from aquifer - Crystal Geyser CG19_WC_8/21/14_NA (SPAdes) (version 2) | ecosystem: Environmental > Aquatic > Deep subsurface > Groundwater | place: USA... | reverse complement strand
CGCGCCCGCCTGCGCTCCGCGCTGCCGGCCGGGTGGAGAATCGCGCATAAGACGGGGACCGGCCAGGACCTTGGCCGCCGCAACGCCGGCTTCAACGACGTCGGGCTGCTGACCGCGCCTGATGGCCGCCGTTATGCCATTGCGGTGATGATCGGCGACTCCACCCGCCCGATCGGTGAGCGCCAGGCGCTGATCCGTAATGTGGCCGCGGCGGTGGCGAGCTATGCCGGCGGAACCGGCGGCACCACGCGATCCACGCTGACGCTGACCGACTTCGGCAGTGCGGAGCCGAATTAGAACCAATATGGCCCTTGCTCGTTGAGCGCCACGCGCCCCGTCACCCGGCGGGGCCGAGGGAGCGTTCACCATGGCCACGACCACCACCGCAAACGCCACCAGCACGAACAACGCGGCCCGTCCGGGCCTGTCCACCCAGATCAGCGACTTTGCGCGCAAGAATGTGGGCCAGGCCGGCCCGCTCGCCGACAAGGCCAAGGGCTTTGCCAAGCAGCGCCCGGCTGCCACGGCCGCGCTAGTCGGCGTTGTCGGCCTCGCGATCCTGAACACGCTGCGCGGTCGCCGGTAATCTGTTCTACTCCCCCGCCGGCGCGACCGGCGGGGGGCTGATTAACGCCCGGCGATCCGCTACACCCCTGGCCGATGCCTCATCTCTATCTTGTCGACGGCTCGGGCTATATCTTCCGCGCCTATCACCGCCTGCCGCCGCTCACCAACAAGCATGGCGAGCCGGTTGGCGCGGTTTATGGCTACACCACCATGTTGTGGAAGCTGGCGGACGACCTGCACAAGGCGGACGGGCCGACCCACATGGCGGTTATCCTGGACAAGTCGTCCAAGACGTTCCGCAATGAACTTTACGACCAGTACAAGGCGCACCGGCCACCGCCGCCCGAGGACCTGGTCCCGCAATTCCCGATGATCCGCGACGCGACCCGCGCCTTTTCCCTCCCCTGCCTGGAGGAAGAAGGGTTGGAAGCGGACGATATTATCGCCTGTTATGCCAAGGCCGCGCTGGCGCAGGGGTGGCAGGTCACGATCGTGTCGGGCGACAAGGACCTGATGCAGCTGATCGAGGATGGCAGCCTCGACATGCTCGACACCATGAACAACCGGCGGCTCGGCCGTGCCTATGTCGAGGAAAAGTTCGGCGTCGGCCCCGAGAAGCTGGGCGACGTGCTGGCGCTGATGGGCGATGCGGTCGACAATGTACCGGGCGTCCCTGGCGTCGGCCCAAAGACCGCGGCCAAGCTGATCAACGAACATGGCGACCTGGAAGCCGTGCTTGCCGCCGCACCGGGGATGAAGGCGGGCAAGCTGCGCGACAATCTGATCGAGCATGCCGACGCTGCCCGCCTGTCACGCACGCTTGTGACGCTGGAATGCGACAAGCCGCTGCCCGAACCGCTGGAGGAACTGGAACTCAAGGGCATTCCCGACGCGCCGCTGCGCGCGTTTCTGGAGCATCATGGCTTCAAGTCGCTTCTGACCAAGCTCGGCCAGGTCGCGGACGCCCCCGTTCCCGAGCCGACGAGCGTGCCGCATCAGGAGGACCCGCCCTGCGACCATGACGGCTATGAAACCGTCACCACGATCGAAGATCTCGATCGCTGGATCCAGGTCGCGCGGCATCAGGGCTGGATCGCCATCGACACCGAGACGACGGGCAAGGACCCGATGCGGTGCGAGTTGGTGGGCATCAGCATGGCACTGCACCCGAACCTCGCCTGCTACGTGCCGCTTGCGCATACCGGCATCGGCGGCGGCACCGACCTGCTGGCCGAGCGCCCCGTCCAGCTCGACCGCGACGAGGCGCTGGCACGGCTGAAGCCATTGCTGGAGGACGACTCGGTCCTCAAGATCGGGCACAATCTGAAGTACGACCTGATCGTGCTCGGCCGACTGGGGCTGACCGTCGCGCCCTATGACGACACGATCGTGATGAGCTTCGACCTCGACGCCGGGCTGCACGGCCATGGCATGGACGAGCTTGCCGCCACGCACCTGTCGCACAGCTGCATCGCGTTCAAGGACGTGGTCGGCGTCGGCAAGACGCAGCGCGGCTTTCACGAAGTCGATCTCGCCGCCGCTACCCGCTACGCCGCCGAGGATGCGGACGTGACGCTGCGGCTGTGGCGCCGCTTCAAGCCGCGCCTGTCTGCCGAGCGATCGACCCAGGTTTATGAAACGGTCGACCGCCCGCTGATCGCTGTGATCGCCGGCATGGAACGCCACGGCATCAAGGTCGACCGCGAACGCCTGTCCGCGCTGTCCAAGCAGTTCGAAGGGCAGATCGCGGAGGCCGAGGTGGAGGTACATCGACTCGCAGGCGGTCCCTTCACCATCGGTAGCCCCAAGCAGCTGGGCGACGTGCTGTTCGAACGGCTCGGGCTGAAGGGCGGGCGCAAGGGCAAGTCGGGCGTGTATTCGACTGATGTGACCGAGCTCGAACGCATCGCGCGGGAAGGCGGGCCGGGTTCTGAAATCGTGCGCAAAGTGCTCGACTGGCGCCAGCTGACCAAGCTCAAGAACACCTATACCGATGCGCTGCAGGAGCAGATCAACCCGGACACGGGCCGCGTCCACACCAGCTACAGCCTGACGGGCGCGCAAACGGGGCGCCTGTCCTCGACCGATCCCAACCTCCAGAACATCCCCATCCGCACCGAAACAGGCCGCCAGATCCGCGACGCATTCGTGGCGGAGCCGGGCAACGTCATCCTCGCCGCCGACTATTCGCAGATCGAGTTGCGCCTCGCCGCGCACATGGCCGATGTGCCGCAGCTGCGCGATGCCTTCGCGCGCGGAGACGACATCCACAGCCTGACCGCGCAGGAGCTGTTCGGCAGCGTCGACCGCGACACGCGCAACCGCGCCAAGACGATCAACTTCGCCATCCTGTATGGCATCAGCCGCTGGGGCCTGGCCGGCCGGCTGGAAGTCAGCGCCGACGAAGCGCAGGCGATGATCGACCGCTACTTCGAGCGCTTCCCCGGCATCAATCGCTACATGGCGGAAACGCTGACCCAGGTGCGCGAGCGCGGCTTCACCACCACGCTGTTCGGCCGCAAGGCCCACTTTCCGCGGATCAAGAGCCGCAACCAGGGCGAGCGGCAAGGGGCCGAGCGCGCCGCCATCAACGCGCCGATCCAGGGCACCAGCGCAGACATCATCAAGCGCGCCATGGCCCGCATGAACCCGGCACTCGCCGAGGCGGGGTTGGGCCATGTTCGCATGCTGCTGCAGGTCCATGACGAACTCGTCTTCGAACTGCCCGAAGCGGACGTGGAGCGCGCCAAGCCGGTCGTCGAACGCGTCATGGCCACCGCCGCCGAGCCCGCGATCACGCTGACGGTCCCGCTCGGTGTCGAGATCGGCACCGGCCCCAGTTGGGGCGCCGCACACTGAGGCCATCCCGGAAAGCAAGGGAACGTAGGTGAAAAGGACGACGATCGTCAGGGCAGAGGCGGTGCTGTGGGTCGGCGGTGCCCTGGCAATTCCGCTCTGGAGCGAGTTTCATGAACCGGGACGGCAGCTTTGGAACATCATGCTTGCCGCGTTCCTGATCACGATCGTGGCGGCTGCTTATCTTGGGCTGCGGCATCTCCAACGAAGCGGGACGCAAGTTGGCGAGGCCCGCTTCGTCACCAAGCAGCCGGATGAGGACGGCCGCCCACGCTGACTTGAGAAGCCGGCGTTCCGGCCGGGACTTGCAAAAGCCCTACCAAGGGCATTGCACCTTCCACCGTAGCGGCATGAGCAGGCGCGCGGCACCGTTTGGCGCGCGTTCGATCAGAAGCCTGACGCACTCCCGATTTGGCTCGATGCGGTCGAAGACAGCTTCGTCCACGCGAAGCGTTACCGTGCGATCGGTGAAGGGAGTCGCCAGGTCAGCCTCATAGAAGGGCTGCCCCTTGCGGCGGGTGCCGCGGTTCTTTCCAACGACGACCACGGTCAACTGCTCCTTGACGCCCCCGCCGCGGAAGCTGATTGCCTCGTTCAAACGGCCGCCGAGCTTTGGTAAGCCGAAGCAGAGAAGCAGCGGCAGCATGATCCAGAGCGCGGCGCGACCCAATTTGTTCTTGGGCGTACCAGAAAGGCTGGTGACACGGCGTGCCGACCAGAGTCCCATCGCGATTCCGATCATCCCCAGCGGCCAGTCGAGATCGGGGCCGGGATCGATGAGCATCGGGGTCTGATCGAAGAGGATCGCAGGAAGTCCGAACGCGCACAGCGCGATCAGAAAGGCCCCGATGGTCTGAACATGGCTCAGGGCGCGGTTCGATGTCACAGGCGGTCGATGCACCTTGCGCTAATATCTGCGGGTTAAGGCTTGTCCATGGTCGCCGCTGCGCTTTCCTGGCTGCTGTTCGTGAATGGCTGGACGATGGTTCGGTTCTGGCAGGACAAGCAGTGGGCGATAGCCCGGCAGCGCCGCGTGCCAGAGGCCGACCTGCTGTGGCTGGCCCTGATCGGTGGGTCGCCGGGCGCCTTTGCGGCGCGTCACCTGTTCCGCCACAAGACGCGCAAGGAGCCGTTCTCGACCCGGTTGATGCTGATCGCGGCCGTGCAGGTCGGCGCAGGGACTTCACTTCTTCTGTTCTGACCCAGGCCGTGCGACGAGCGTGCGAGCTTCGTCCGCTGGTCAAAGCCACAGCCCCGCCTTCGTCATCCGGTGACCAACACGACGCATCGAGTTCGCTGTCCTACAGGGGCCCAAATGTGCAAAAGCGGGGTAATGGCCAGTTCCGCCCTTCTTTTCTCCAGCGCCTTTGCCGACCCGGTGCCCTACTCTTCGACGTCGGCCATCTACCGATGACCGAACAGCAGCAGGATATTGCGACGCTCGCCAAGGGCGGGCGCACCAATATCGCAGGGTTCGTTCTGCGCCTGGCCGCGCGTATCCCGTTCTTGTTCATCGCCGGCCGCCTGTACGGCCCTGACCTGGTCGGGCGCTTCGCGATCGCCGTGGTGGTGGTGGAGCTTGCCGCGCTACTGGCGACGCTGGGGTTGAAGCGCGGGCTGGCGCAGGCCTTGTCCAAGGCGGACCGGCCGCATGTCTGCGTCGCCTGGGACGCGATGGCGGTGGCGCTGGTTGCGTCGCTGACGGCGAGCGCGGTGCTGATCACCTTTCCGGAGATCATGTACCCCAATTCGGCCATTGTCGGCCTGGACCGCTGGTTGCCGTGCATCATCATCGCCAGCGCCTGGTCGGATGTCAGCCTGGCCGCGCTTGCCTATCGCCTCGACGTAAAGGCGACGGTCCGCGCGCGCGCAATCGTGGAGCCCTGGACCATCTCCATCGCCGCCTGGGCATTCTCTTTCTACTCGATCCGCGACGGGCTGGTGCTGTCCTATGTCGCGTCCATGCTGGCGGCGCTGATCGCAAGCCTGGTGCCCTTTGTGCGCAGCTACGGCATGCCGCGGGGCTGGTCGCCGCAGGTCCGGCCCTTGTTCGCGCTGGCCCGCGCCAATGCGCCGCTCGCTGGCGCCGATGCGCTGGAATGGGGCAGCCGCAACGTCGACCGCTTCATCCTGGGCGTGATGTTCGCGCCCAAGATCGTCGGCATCTATTACATGGCGCAGCAGGTGGCGTCCCTGCCGCAGAAGCTGAAAACCAGCTTCGACCCGATCCTGGGGCCTGTCATCACCGACAGCCTGGCGCGGGACGATCGGGCGGCGGTGGCGAACCAGATTCGGCAGGTCGCGTTCTGGATCATGGCCGCGCAAGGGTGCCTGGCGCTGATGGGCTCCATTCCGGGCGAAGCCGTGATGGGCGTGGTCGGGCCGCAATTCGTGGCGGGCACGGCGGCGCTTGCGTTCCTGCTGACCGCGGAGGTGCTGGCCTCTGCCGGCGCGGTGAGTGAATCGGCGCTGGTCTATGTGGCCCGCATGCGCAACCTGCTGATCTCGGCAGCGATGCTCGCCTTTCAGGTCGGTTTCAGCTTTTTCCTGATCTTCGCGATGCGCTGGGCAGGCTGGCCGCCCAACTACCAGGCGGCGGGGCCGGCGATCGCGCTGATGACCTCTGTTGGCCTCACCTCGCTGATCAAGGCAAGGGTGCTGGGGCGGCTGCTCTCGGCGTCGGTCAACCCGCTGCGCTGGCCGCTGGTATGGGCGGCGCTGGCGGCGATCCTTGTCGGATCGGCCTTCACCGCTCTGCCCAAGGAACTGGAATGGCTGGAGCTGGCGGGTGGCGAGCCCGCCATCGCGGCGACATACCTGTTCGTGCTGTGGCGCTGGGCGTTCGGGCCCGCAGACCGGGCGCTGTTCGGGTCGATGCCCAAGGCGGACGAGGCGACCCTGCCCAAACAGGGAGCGCCCGTCGCCTGACCGATCAATGGCGGAAGTGGCGCATGCCGGTGAAGACCATGGCGAGGCCCGCCTGATCGGCTGCGGCGATCACTTCCTCATCCCGGATCGACCCGCCCGGCTGGATCACCGCGGTCGCCCCTGCCTCCACCGCCGCCAGCAAGCCGTCGGCAAAGGGAAAGAAGGCGTCGGACGCGACGGCGGAGCCAACGGTGTGCGGTGTCGCCCAGCCTGCCTTGTCGGCGGCGTCCTTTGCCTTCCAGGCAGCGATGCGCGCCGATTCAAGCCGGTTCATCTGCCCCGCACCAACGCCGGCGGTGGCGCCGTCCTTGGCATAGACGATGGCGTTCGACTTGACGTGCTTGGCAACGGTCCAGGCGAAGCGGCAGTCGGCCAGCTCCTGCGCCGTTGGCTGCCGCCTGGTGACGACACGCAGCATGTCGTCGGTGAGGACGCCATTGTCGCGCCCCTGCACCAGCCAGCCGCCCGCAATCGACTTGGCGGCCAAGCCATCGCGGGTCGGGTCGGGTAGCTCGCCCGTCAGCAGCAAGCGCAGGTTCTTCTTGGCCGCGAACACCGCAAGCGCCGCTTCGTCAGCGTCGGGGGCGACGACCACTTCGGTGAAGATGCCGGCGATGGCGCGCGCGGTAGCTTCGTCGAGCGGCCGGTTCACCGCGACGATGCCGCCAAAGGCCGACACGGTGTCGCAGGCAAAGGCAGAGGCGTAGGCCGCCTCCAGCGTCGCGCCGGTCGCGACGCCACACGGATTAGCGTGCTTGACGATGACGCAGGTCGGCTCCGCATCGCGGAACTCGGCCACAAGCTCCAGCGCGGCGTCGGCATCGTTGAGGTTGTTGTAGCTGAGCTCCTTGCCCTGCACCTGCCGCGCCTGGCCGATGCCGCGCACGCCGTCATTGCCGGTATAGGAGGCCGCGGCCTGGTGCGGGTTCTCGCCATAGCGAAGCTCGCCTGCACGGCGCAGCGCGAGCGGCAGGGTGGCGGGAAAGCGCTGGCCCTGGTCGACCTGCCCGAACCAGCGCGCGATGGCGCCGTCATAGGCGGCGGTCGCGGCGAATGCCTTGGCTGCAAAGCCGCGCCGCTCGTCCAGCGTCGTTTCGCCACGGGCCACCACCGCATAGTCTGCGGGATCGGTGACGATCGCGACATAGGCGTGGTTCTTGGCGGCAGAGCGCACCATCGACGGGCCGCCAATGTCGATGTTCTCGATCACCGTGTCGCGATCGGCGCCGCGGGCCACCGTCGCCTCGAACGGGTAAAGGTTGACGACCACCAGGTCGATCGCGCCGATGCCATGTTCGGCCATGGCGGCGGCGTGTTCGGGATCATCGCGAACCGCCAACAGGCCGCCATGCACGGTCGGGTGCAGTGTCTTGACCCGGCCGTCCATCATTTCGGGGAAGCCGGTCAGCTCCGCCACGTCGAGCACGGCCAGGCCGGCATCGCGCAGCGCCTTGGCCGTGCCCCCGGTTGAAACGAGCTCTACCCCCTTGTCGGCGAGCGTGCGGGCGAGATCGACCACCCCCGTCTTGTCGGACACGGACAACAGGGCGCGGCGGATGGGGATGCTGGTCATGGCCCGCCTTTACCCGCACAGGACGGGTGCGAACAGGGGTCTGCCGCGCGTCAGAAGTCGATCGCGATGCCCTTTTGCTCCCAATCGCCATAGCGGACGGGGTCGGTGCCGAGCGGGTCGACAGGAGGGCGCGGGCGGTCCTCCGGCTGGGGAACGGGCTTGTTCTTGCTGAGGTAAGCGGGCGGCTTCAGGTTCGGGGGACGCTGACCCATGATCACAGGCTCCGTTGCGCGAGGGACGCTTCACCGCCACATCGGGCTGACATGCCCCATACGCAAGATGCCCGCCGCCCCGCCAAACGCGACACTGCCCCCCGCCGGCCTGCCGACCCGCTGGGCACCCCTGCCCGCCGCGCGGCGCTGCGGCTGCTCGATGCGGTGTTGCGCCGGGGAGAAGCGCTGGAGGCGGCGCTGCCGGCCGCCACGCGCGCGGTGCATGGGCCCGACCGCGGGCTGGCGCATGCGATCGCGGCGGAAGCACTGCGGCGACTTGGCGACCTGGACGCGCTGATCGACGGGGCGACCCGGCAGCGGCTGCCCGATGATGCAAAGGCACGCATGGCGCTGCGCATCGCGCTGGCGCAGACGCTGGCGCTCGGTACCCCGCCGCACGCCGCCATCGCGACGGTGCTGCCGCTGGTCGATGGCGGTCCGCGCAAGCTGGTTCATGGGGTGTTCGGGACGGTGATGCGCGCGGGCGCGACGCTGCCCGAAGCCGCGACATTGCCGGAGGTGGTGGCCGCACGCTGGCAGGCAGCATGGGGGGAGGAGATGGTCGCCGGGGCTGCGCTGGCGCTGGCCACCCAGCCGCCGACGGATCTGAGCCTTGCCGATGCCAGCGCTACGGAGGAATGGTGCGGCCGGCTGTCCGGCACGACCCTGGCAACCGGAAGCGTGCGGCTGGCGAGCGGCCATGCGCCCGTGCCCGAACTGCCCGGCTTTGCCGAGGGTGGCTGGTGGGTACAGGACCTCGCCGCGTCCCTGCCCGCGCGGCTGCTGGCGGACGTGAGCGGTTCCACGATCGACCTGTGTGCTGCACCCGGGGGGAAGACGCTGCAACTGGCTGCGTCTGGCAAGGCGGTGACGGCTGTCGACGTTTCCAAAAGTCGTCTGGCGCGACTTCGCGACAACCTGACGCGGACGGGACTGTCGGCGACGGTGGTCACCGCCGACGTGCTGGAGTGGTCCCCCGCGGAGCCTGCCGATGCCGTGCTGGTCGATGCGCCGTGCAGCGCGACCGGGATCTTCCGCCGCCACCCTGACGTCCTCTACCGCGCCCATGCGGGCATCATCGCCGAGATGGCGGAGTTGCAGGCGCGGATTCTGGCTCGTGCCGCCGACTGGGTGCGGCCGGGTGGCGTCATGGTGTTCGCGACCTGCTCACTGGAGCCCGAGGAGGGGGAAGAGCAGCTCGACGCGTTCTTGGCGGCCCGGCCCGATTACCGGCTCGACAAGATTGGTGATCAAGTGCCCGAGGCGCTGCGGGTGGCCGTGCGGACGCGGGGCGAGGGCGAGCACCTGCGCACCCTGCCGGGCATGTTGGCGGACAAGGGCGGGTGCGACGGGTTCTTTATCGCGCGCCTTACTCGCGTCGGCTGACTTGCCGGAGCGCAGGGGACTGTTACACGTTTCACCGCCCATGCCCGCCAAGCCCGTCCGCATCGCCCCATCCATCCTGTCCGCCGACTTCGCCCGCCTGGGCGAGGAGGTGCGCGCGATCGATGCCGCGGGCGCGGACTGGATCCATATCGACGTCATGGACGGCCACTTCGTCCCGAACATCTCGTTGGGGCCGGCGATCGTAAAGGCGATCCGGCCGGTCACGACCAAGCCGTTTGACGTCCACCTGATGATTTCGCCGGTCGACGCGTACCTCGACGCGTTTGCCGAAGCGGGCGCGGACACGATCATCGTTCACCCGGAGGCGGGGCCGCACATCCACCGCACGCTTGGGCACATCAAGTCGTTGGGCAAGCGCGCGGGCGTGGTGCTGAACCCCGGCACGCCGGCCAAGATGCTCGACTATCTGCTAGACCTGGTCGACCAGGTGCTGGTGATGAGCGTCAATCCCGGATTCGGGGGGCAGCACTTCATCGAATCCCAGCTCAAGAAAATTTCAGCCATCCGGACCATGATCGACAAGACGGGGCGCGACATCGATCTGGAGGTGGACGGCGGCATCGACCCCGACAGCGCCGCCCGCTGCATCGAGGCGGGCGCGGATGCTTTGGTGGCGGGCACCGCCGTGTTCCGCGGCGGCCCCGACCATTACGCCGAGGCGATCGCCGCATTGAGGGCTGGATGAGCGACTTCGAAGGCGATCTGTCAGCGCCTGATACGATCGATGAGGGCCGCCGGCTCGTGCGGCTGGGCGGCGACAAGGGGCTCAGCCTTGCCGAGCGGCTGACTGAACGCTTCCACAAGCTGACCTGGCGCACGCCGTTGCACTCCCTGCGGCTGCGCGGTCGCTACCCGTTGAAGCTGCAGGCGGTGCCTGACGACCCGGTGGTGGGTGATGTGGCGCGCGGGCAGGCGCTGCTGAACGGCGACATGCTGTTCCGCGGTGAACGCCACGCGATCGATACGCTTAACCTGTCCGACCCGAAGATCGCCCAGCCCTTTGCCGAATACGCCCACAGCTTCGCCTGGCTGCGCGACCTGTCCACCGTGACGACGCGCGGGATCGGGGCACCGATCGCCGAGCTGATCATGGCGCGCTGGCTGGACACCCATGCCGACACGGTTGCCGGGATGGCGTGGCGGCCCGACCTGTGGGGCCGGCGGATCCTGTTCTGGACAGCTCATGCGCCGCTGATCCTGTCGTCTGGCGACCTGGTGTACCGGTCCAAGGTGCTGAATGCCCTGGCGCGGGGTGCCCGGCACCTTGATCGCAGTTCGGACAAGGCGCCGGCCGGCGCTGCACGCATTGCCGCCTGGTGTGGCGTGGTCGCTGCGGGGCTGCTGATCCCGGGCGGAGAGCCGAGGGTCGAGTTCGGCGAAGCGGGCCTGCAACGCGCGATCGGCAGCGGGCAGTCGGATGATGGGGGAAGCGTGTCGCGCAGCCCCGCCATGCTGCTGGACGTGATCGCGCTGTTGTCGATGCTGCGCGAAACCTATGCGGCGCGCCGTTTGGAAATGCCACCGGTCCTGGCGACATCGCTGACCAAGGCCGTGGGCGCTCTGCTCGGCGTCACGCATGGCGACCGGGCACTGTCGAGCTGGCAGGGCGGCGGCCCGGTCGGGGCAGCGGAGGTGGCGGCTGTGATCGAGGCGAGCGGCGTCCGCACCCGCCCGCTTCGCCAGGCACGCGATTGGGGTTACCAACGGCTTGCG
>Ga0210040_10009568_pt1 | contig 11256 bp, 7 predicted proteins | sample CryGeyCG12114_NA_FD_185462 | JGI IMG/M metagenome (GOLD analysis project Ga0210040, IMG submission 185462) | Groundwater microbial communities from aquifer - Crystal Geyser CG19_WC_8/21/14_NA (SPAdes) (version 2) | ecosystem: Environmental > Aquatic > Deep subsurface > Groundwater | place: USA... | reverse complement strand
ATCTAAGTTGTGGTCGGTCGTGCTCGCGTGGGAGAGAGTGCGGGCGGAGAAGAGGCGGCGGGTGTGGCCGAGCAGGGAACGGGTATAGGCGCGGCGGAGGTGGGTGAAGAGGGCGAGGTCGTCGAAGCTGGATTTCTGGGCGGTCGGAATGGGGATCTCGATCGTGTGGCTGCCCTTCGCCGAGGGTGAGGAGGAGATCTCGAGTTTAAGGAAGAGGGTCTCGGATGGTTCCGGGGTTGGGAAGCGGTCTTTTTCCGTGGACGCGGTCGTCGCTGAGAAGTGGCTACGTTCGTGGGCGGGTGGAGAGGACGACGGGTTGGTGTCTTTCTCGTTGATGTGGACAAGGCGGATGCTGGGTTTGGTGGCGATTCTGGCCGTGCTGAGATGCGCGTTGGAGATGCTATCGGTTGCTTTGGGGTAGGGTGTTGTCACGACCGTTTCCCGGAACGAACTCGACCTCCGGGAGTCCGCTGGCCTGGTGATGACGAGGTCGGACGGACGGATTGTGACGCGGCGGTTTGCGTTGCGATTGGGCACGGGTGGCGCCGAGATGGTTCGGGACAGTCCTGGGCTATCAGATGGGGTCGGTGGGTTGGAGCGGAGGCCATTCACTGTGCTACGGTTTGTGCTCTTGGACATTCGTAGGGTGCCAAGTCCGCCTACTGGGGTTGGCAGAGTGTCGAGTGCCTCCGCGCGCACAGGCGTATCCGGTACTTCGATGATGGTCTCTTGGATGAAATCTGCATGATGTTCACCTGGCATGTGAGATGTGGAAGGCAATGCTGTCATTGATGCATGGTCAGCAGCATTGGTGCTGGGGAGCTTGAGTACATCATCTGGTCCTCCAGAAGGACTGCCAGACTCTGGTTCTCTGCCTTCTAGGGTCCTCAGCGCCTTCTCACGACCACTAAGGCTCGCGTCTTGCTCTGTCGGCTCCTCGCTGGGTGTTAGGTCGTAGACGTTCTTGATTTCGTGACCCAATGTTCGTGAAGCTTTGGACATCGATGGTCCTAGGTTTGGCGAAGATGCTAACGAGTTGCTACCAAGAACAGGGACATGGCTAGCAGCACCAACGTTCTGCACAATCTGAGGTTTGCCCACGCGGACACTGCTTGCTCTATGAATGACAGGCGATTCTTCATCACTCGAGTCATCAAGGTTCAACCATGAACGTGGCTCTTCTGGGGCAGGGATAGCTGTAGCCGGCAATTCCACAGGACTCTTCGGCATTGGCTGATAGGCATGATCAGTCGGGCTGGAGTTTGTCGTCTTGTTCGACTCCCGCCTCGGTGCTGATGTGATAGTACCTGCTCTGGAGTTAGCACTGGTGGTCTTCGGCACAGGCTCATAGGCCGGGTCGGTTGGGCTTGAGTTTGTGGTCTTTGTCGAATCACGCCGTGGTGCTGTTGTGATCGTACCTAGTTTCCGTTCAGCACCACGAGTACTCAGCCGTCTTGTAAGATTATTGATCCCACCTCGCCATGACTGACTAGTCTTACTGCCGCTATTGGCAGTCTGGAAGGACTCACGGTTGCTGGGTGTATCAGCCTGGGAGAAATCTGCAGATACAGTAGGCGATCCGGTAGTGGTAGGAGAGGTCTGCTTCGGGGCATTTGGGGAGGCCATGGCGTCCCGTTGTAAAGATGCGCCGTCTACGAACCGTTGAGAAGGAGTGATAGACCGCTCAGCACGTTGTTGAAAGCTACGAACAGGACTCGTAGGTTGGAAGACCATTGAGGGAGATCATACAATATGAGCGAACTTCGAAGGACACAAAACCCGGGCCAGAATATGATTTAATCGTTTCCATATTGGCGTGTCGCATCCGGCTCTGTGTAAAGATAGCCATGATTGCCGTTTGCGGAAGTCCTGGTTGCGGCCGCGGTTGCGAGCCGAAATCAGCATAATGATGCGCAAAGCATGTCAAGCGGTCGTGGACAACAAAGAAGACATTGAAGCACAAGATATAAACGTGTTTCAGCCAGTTCATCATAACTCTCGAGATTGCAGCTTATGGAGATGCTGGAGTGGTAGTTTGCAGCCACGAGCCGCATTCCTAACAACGGAACTTGCCTTGGCAATATGGACATACATCAAACTCGTCGAAAAGCGCTTGACTCAAGCTCGGGCCATCATCGGTCTCGAGCTTGGTCATAGCCAGGAATTGCTTGCCGCATTGAGAACAGTATTTTGAGATTCCTGGTTCCTGTATAGCAACGAAGCAAAGGCTGCACCTGACAAACTGATGACCATTCTGGCATTTAGCCTGTAATGGTTCGGAGATGAAAGTGAGGAAGGTTTCACAAGCTTCACACTTCTCCACTGGTGCATCTTCACTAGGATTGGTTACCAACGCTGGGCTTAAAGTGTGGGCTGCGTCTGCCACAACCGGAGAGTGAGCTATCTCAAAACTTGATCTTGAGGCAGGGACATCTGGCTCATCGATTTGCATCGAATCTGCTGCTGGAATTTCCTCCGCCTTGTAGGAGGGTAAGTCTTGTGACCACTTCCAGAGCACTTGATTGCCCGCGAATGTAGAACGTACGAATTCGCTTGCAGCTTGAAGGATACTTTTGTCTATCTTCGATTTAACACTGTCTCGCTGGCTGTGTTCGACGATAAAGGCGAGAAGCTTCTGGTGTACATCAGAAGCTACAGCGTTCTTTATAGATTCAGCAATGTTGTTATCGTTGCCACCTCTGCGTTCGAATACAAGAACACAATTCTCTGTCGAAGCCGTCGTGTACTCGAGAACGTCAGAAGGATGCATCGTGATGCATGCGGCAATCATGTTTGCCGCATCTGATTTAGCTGTACCCCAGAACTTGACTCGATAATGTCCTCCTAGGTTGTGTAATTCATTGTATTCTGCACCTGGAGTCTGGATTGCGTGCGCAAAGTCTTTGCCTTCCAGGGAACGGCTCCTGCTTCCCAACGAAGATTGAGACACTCCTGTCGATGGATTCTCATCGACTATAGTGTAGTGTAGACTATTTTGAGACTCCTCTTCCATCACTAACATTTTGACTTTGTGCAATGCTCCGTTCCGACGGATTTCCAAGGTTGACGCCCAGTTGCGAGTCCCGAATAAGAAAACCCCTTGCCCTTGCCATGGTGAATGTCGTAGTTTTGAAACGGGTGGTGACTCCATAAGCACCCGACGGAACAGGCTACCATTCTTGGCCATGTCAGACTTCGAAGTGTGCGGTATCTTGTGTCGTGCTACTTCGTGTACAGACCACTTCCCGTGGACGTTTGTTCGTTTGCTGAGTTGTAATGTGACGATATCGCCGTCGTCGTCAGTGAGGGCGAGGTGCTGATGACCCCATTTCGAAGCCTTTGCTGCATGCAGTGGCTCGCACCAGGTGAATGACCGGATACGCCTGCTTCGTCTCGCAGAATCAGTTTGTTCGAATGCGGCACCTCCCTTTAGAAATCGGTTGATGATGCACGTCCTCCGCCATTGGCCAGGTGTGCCGTCAGTCTCCCACAGAGTGAGTAGCAAATTCGTCGTCAGGACGGCCAGGACGCTCCTTCTGTAAATGCCTAGACCTGGTGGTGACCATTGTAGAGCGGCTACAGTGGACGTTGATTGCTCCTCGCCAATCGAAAAGTGACTTAGCGTTGCCAAAGATTGGTATGGCCATTCATCGAGGCTGAAATGACTGGTTTGGATGGTAGTGACGTGCCACTGAGGGTGGCCTGCTGCGTTCACACGATGGACAGAAGTCTTGAGTTCCAATATGTGGACAAATTCTCCACCTGCGCAGGCAAGTCTATCGCCAGACCAGCATAGACAATCTTTGCAACTTGGCCATGATGGGAGGGTTACAGGTTGTATGTCATGCGGAAGCTCATCCATGATCACAATCGTCAGGACAGCATTAATCAATACATGCGTATTCTGAAGTGCTGGACTCGAACTCGCAGTGTGGTTGTTGCATGGCGAAAGGGTTGATAGAGTCAGGAAGACATGCACCTACAACGTCTTCGACGGACACACGTTCTGCAAGATCCACAACTTGAAGCTCTGAATTCACAACCCAATACCATTGCGGTGCCAAGAACCAGAGTCTCGACTTTTGACACTGCACTGGCATTTGACTGCACTCTTTTACGGTATGCTCCCCGTTTATAGGATGGATTACTCATTGACGGTGTTCACCTCATTAATTGCATTTTCTTTACTCGTTCCAAGGGAGCTCGCTATCCTACAGCTCCAGTGTATTATCGTGTTCACGTGAAAAGTAGACGCTTCAGGTCAATCAAGCAGTCTTCAACCCACCGCCACACCAGCAGCTTCCACCTCCCTCGCGCTCGACCTGTACCACAACGTCCATCTTCCTGCTTGCCAAATAAGAAGCGACGCGATTCTTGACATCGTTGAGGTCTGCAGCCTGCGACGCGATGACATGAATCACACCCAACACAGCTGGGTCATTTGACATGGACTCAGATGAATGACTATCCGAGCTGTCATTGTGCGAATGTTGGTGGTGATGATGATGGTCATGACCGTGTCCGTGAGAATGCCCATGGTGCTGATGTCCATGGCCAGAGTCTTTCTTGATGTCCTCCAACCAGAACTTAGGTACGGTGTAACCAACCACACCTCTGATCGCGCTGACTCCTGCAAGGATTTCTCTGAGGTTGTACTCGATATCCGAGTTGAGGGACAAGAGAAGGATTTTGGTGGTACTCCGGACCAATGGAACAGTCGAGATGAAGATAAGTACTGCAATAATGCATGAGGCTACCGGGTCCCAACCACTCCAACCAGTCAGCTGCACCAGAACCGTGGAGATCACAACTGCGACAGAACCCAAAGCATCTGCCATAATGTGAAGATAGATCCCTTCCATGTTTTCATTGCCATGCGAATGACCCGTAACACCGGCCTCCTTCGACTTCGCAGGTGCCGCCGATGCCGAAAGAAGAGACTCGTTCGAGTGCGAGTGATGATGGTCATGGCTGTCACCGATGGGGCCATGGCCGTGTCCGTGTCCATGTCCGTGTCCATGATCGTGTCCATGACTATGGCCATGACTGTGACCATGATGGCCATGAAATGCGAATATGCCAACCATATTGACCACCAAACCCGCAAAACTTACAACAAGTAGCTCGGAGGTCCGGCTGACGTCAGCGCCTGAAAATAGGCGTTCGATGGCCTCGTAGACAATCTCAATGCTGATGAGCATCAGGAAAATGCCATTGCCGAGCCCAGCCAATGTGTCGAGCTTGCCATAGCCATATGGGAACTTGGTGCTGGGCGGCCATTTGCTCATAACTGCGGCGGAGACACCCACAATCAGTGCAACACAATCGAAGAACATGTGTATACTGTCGCTGATGAGGCCCAAGGAGCCGGTCAGAAAACCATAAGTCGACTGGACACCCATGAACGCGAGATTGAGTAACATGAAGTAAAATATCCGCCGCGATTCGCTATCTGCCAGAATACCATGGAGGAGCGAGTAATTCTCTGTCGACTGCAGGAGTAGCGCAGTAGGCTTCGAGAAATCCCTTTGTTGTTGTGTGTAAGCTTTTACAAGTGTTGTGCCATCCATATTTGCAGGGCTAGGAGTTCTTCTCTTTGCTATCGATTGTGCATGTGCATGGGCATCGTATGTAGGGCTTTGTATGAGGTTGTTTGCATGAAAAGAGTGATTGTTGCGGGCAGGGGTGTGCTCATGATCGTGGTCATGGTCATGGTCATGGTCATGTTCCATATTTGCGCCGGACACAGGATGATTGTGTGTGTCTACTCGTTGGACCAGGGACTCGGAAGGTATTCGGGGCAAGGCGAAAGGTGGAGCAAGGCGATTACTGGCTCTGTGTCGCTGGTGGGAACGTGAGTTGGAGTGAGAATGGCCATGATTGAATTGGTCTGCAGAGACCGGTAAGGTGAAGGTCGCGCTCATGGTTCTAGCTCGCTATCTACCCCAGGTTGGTTGTGAGACGACAAATGTCCAGCATACGTCAGACTGGTCAGACTGGTCAGACTGAAGGAAAACTCGGTCGTTTGGAGAGGATTGTGCGCGAGCTCGAAGTCGTTTGCGAGGCAGTTGAAGGATAATACTGTGACACAAGACGCCAGCGTCCACTTGGTATACCCCTAGACGCGAGATGGCGAGCAGGTATGTCGAAAGCAGCCAGGATCAAGTGGAAGAAGAGGGCGTGGATGGACCAGGAACTTGTCGACGCGCAGGCATGGTACTGGTGCAGACTTGACTGGCGAATATGAAGTCGATCCCCCTTTTCTCGGAAAGCAATTACCATCATTTCGGGCCCACATCTCTAGCGCGCATGTGGACTAGCATACCCGTGGCCTGCAGTGAGTCAGTGACTCGGTGAGGCTGATAACGGAGACACGTCATTCGTTGTTGTTCCTGAATCGTCTCCACAAAAAGCATCTCATTGGATTATTCAGAACACCTGGTCGCTTCAGGCTTGCTTTCTTGTAAGTTGTAACATCGACATTCTATCACGGGCAAGCTGTCGATAACCATTTTTCTCCAACGACCTGCCATCAACAACTCTTTGGGGAGCCGAAATGTTGCAACTCCTCGCCAATGTTGCTGTGGTTCTGTCTACCCTGCTAACAGTCGTCCTGTTACTATTACCGTCTCGGTATGTCAGGGGAGCAACTCCCACAGCAAAAGACAGGGCAGAAGCTTCCCGTGAATGTTCGGTGCAGGTCGTCGTGCTTGGTGATATCGGTCGCAGTCCTCGCATGCAATATCACACTCTAAGCATCGCCGATCACGGTGGCTATGTACAGCTCATTGGATATCTAGGTATGCGCTCACGTGGTGCACTTGCGGCCATCGGAAGCTCACCATGGTCATGTCTAATATATCCTTCTCAGACTCTGACCCGTTACCTGAGCTTCTCAACCACCCGAACGTCAGCATAATCCCACTGCCAGTGTCACCACGTGGACTACAGACGAGCAACAAGTTATTGTTCCTCGCTTTGGCACCCATCAAGGTAATAATGCAAGTCTGGTCACTATGGCATATACTGGGCTATGAAACAAAAGCTTCGCAATGGATGTTGGTTCAGGTAGGACATTCTTCCTAGCTCTTAGGGATTCCTCCCGAGACTGTATCCGCACTTCCAAGGTTAGCACTTGCTGATCGTCACTTTCCTAGAATCCTCCGTCCATCCCTACTCTTTTCGTCGCCGCCGTGATCTGCTTCGTTCGTAACACTAAACTCGTCATCGACTGGCACAATTTTGGCTATTCAATTCTTGCGCTCAAATTGGGAGACGCCCATCCTCTTGTCATGGTGTCTCGACTCTACGAGACCGCCCTTGCACGTGCTGGGTTCGCGCACTTCGCTGTCACGGATGTGATGGGAAAACTATTGAGCACGAAACTCGTCAAAAACGCACCAGTTCTATCTTTACACGATCGCCCAGCTGAGCTGTTCCGGCCACTGGCCCCATCAGAAAGAATAGCGTTCCTTTCTCAGAGTCCTCTCCTTGCCGAATATTTTACCCCCATCATCGACGGTAAGACACGGCTGGTTGTATCTTCGACCTCTTGGACGGCGGATGAAGATTTCTCGGTTCTTCTCGACGCGTTGCGCAGCTATTCTGCAAGCGCCACGTCATCACATCCTCAACTTCCAGAACTCATTGTGGTGATTACCGGCAAAGGCCCTCAGAAAGACTTCTATCTAACAAAGGTCGAAGAGCTGCAGAAGAAAGATGCACTCGAAATGGTGACCATCAAAACTGCCTGGCTCAGCTTCGAAGATTATGCTCTGTTGCTTGGATCTGCGGATCTGGGTGTGTCATTGCACACGAGCAGCAGTGGAGTTGACCTTCCAATGAAGGTCGTGGATATGTTCGGTGCAGGCCTTCCAGTAATCGGCTGGGACAACTTTGAGGCCTGGCCTGAACTTGTCACTGAAGACGTTAATGGCAAAGGATTTGCAAGTGCTGAAAATATGGCAGACCTCTTGAGGCAACTGTTTGAGCCTGGCAATTCATTGCTACCGAGGCTCAAGGAAGGGGCAGGAAAAGAAAGCGGACGACGGTGGGATACGGAATGGAATGCCGTCGCTGGAAGACTGTTTGAGCTAACCACCTAGCGACATCGTTCTAGCAAAGCAATGCTGAATCAACGCCTCAGGTGTTTCCCCTTCGTTAAACCCTCGAATCTTTGCTTAAACTATGCCGCCCAGCGTACATATTTCGCGGTCTGATGTGTCAACAATAAAGAAGTTTTCGGAACTGGCCATGAATTAGGATCGATTGGCGGAAGTGTCTCGAATTGAGTATTGGTGATAAAGCATTGCAGAAAATAAACATTGGAAGATCGAGCGTATCCATTATTCACTCCATTATCATGTTGGTGGTTGGACAGAGGGCCCTCTCGGTGGAGCAAGGATAACCCCTGTCGTAGACGTCATGCTTGGCTGGGCGACGAGCATGGAATCCCAGTTTCGCACTCATGCGCTCTTTGCACGCGATCTTCATTCGACAGCGGACCCACCATCTTGCAGGGAAGCGTTTGTGTCAAGGATCCAGTGATGGGTTCCCGTGCTCAAGCCACGCCCAGGAGACTTTAGCATGTCGAAGCAAGGTGCCAGGTGTGACATCAGCCACAACCAGGCTGGCAGCCATGCCAGCCTGCCTGCACTCCAGGGCTGCAATGACGCTGCTCCCATAAAGCCTCAGTTTCTGCTTCCTCTGCTCTGGCACATTTTGTGATAACGCTTCCTCTTACTACCAACAAGTAAACTGACAACAAAATTCATCAACGCATCAAACTCATATCTACATTACACCGCCAAAATGGAGTGGACAAAGCAGACCTACAACAAACAGTATGAGAACTGGATGCCATGGGTTGAGGACAAATACCTCGCTTGGTTTGGTCAGAACAAGACTAGCTACACGGCCAAAGGTACCTTCTTGAATCTGCTGACATCCCACTTCACGTTGGCTGACATTGCCCACCCAGACAACCTCGACAAGACCAAGATCACCGGCGACAAGAACATCGATGCCATCCAAGATGGCGTAAACGAAGGCGTATCTGGGCAGTTCGGCAAGGGCGGCCTGCTCGAAGGTGTGGGCAACCTCACCAGCAAGGAGGTCTTCACTCGCAGTGAGAGACAGGGCAAGAACGACAAGGGTGGTATCTTGTAATGTAACAAATTCAATGGGTTTCCTGGCGTGTGTATCGAGGAATTCGGGCTTTTCTGTGTAATAGATATGGATGATATCCCAGATATGAATTGATGACTTTTCTAGACCTACTTCTTTCAATGTACGAGGACAATTCTAGTTCCGGGCTTCTTATCCCTATTCTCATACAATTCTATCCTCTTCTGGATGCGCATACAGCTTGATAGCTTGCATGGCCCCTTCGAGGTTTGAGACTGCCCAAACGATTGCATGAGACCCGAAACAAGTATGATGGGACTCCATGGATTGCCCGGGTGAGCTATAGTTTTTAGGTGCCTCACCGTGATAAGCTATCCATTTAGAACCCAGTGAACAGTGTTTGAAGTATCCACTAGAGAAGTATTCACGATTTGTGCTCGACTAAGAATAGGAATGTAGAAAATGGTGTGGAGCTGCAGGCATCAACACTATGGATAGAAGCACCCCAAGCAACTGTGGTGTATGGGGCATACAATTGGTGGAGAGTTAGAAGTGTGTATAAGGGATGTAGGAAAGCGGTTCGAGACGGACACGGGTGAAGCAACAAGCGCAGTGGAGGGCTCCGTGTAATTCCCATACAGCAGTTGAAGACAGCAAGTGATGGCGAAGACCAAAAATGAGTCGCTGTGGCTCAGCAATCGAAGACAGATAGCGACTGACAGTGATGATTCAGGAAGGAGAACAGACTAATCGCAAGTGGTTTGCTATCATAGATGCTCATCAGTCCTTGGACCTTGACGGCCTCTGGCACTACAGGTGATACTGTACTTGCTGTGTACAAGATGGCTGATAAGAAGTCCTTATCGTCCTAGCCAAGCTTGTTTCGCCCATGAACGACGTCAATAACATCGTCTTCTCACATGCATTGACGATGTAGGGATATAGTACATGCAACGCTGCCATCTCAGGCATGCGTCTTCACTCCTCAATCAACCGCAGCAATGACCAACGAGCCTGAAGTCGTCTCTCCGCCTCCACCTTACACTCCCACTCCTGCCTCTACCTCGACTCCCTCCCGCCCAACACCAGAAGTGACAATCCTCTTCCTCGGCGATCCCGACAGCGGCAAATCGACGTTCATCTCGCGCATACAGCACATTCGAAATGGACGTCTGGATATCTCCCAACCATTACCGAGATCATCTTCCTTAACCTACCCGCAAACCTTCTCCGTCACCCTCTTCCGTCGCCCCTACACCTTCCACCTGCACGCCAGTACCTCCACGCTCTTCACTGACCCTTTCCCTTCTGAACCCTCTTTTGTCATCATTACCTACTCGATCGCGTCCCGCAACTCGCTCCACAATGCGCAGTATTATTGGCGCAAGCAGTTCTCCCTCCATTACGACCACCTCGAGCACACAACCCCAGTCATGCTGTTGGGGTTGAAGAGGGATCTGAGGAGTGAAAAGAGAGACGAAAATGGAGATTGGGAATGCGTCATGCCGCAGGAGGGGTATAGGGTTGCGCAGGAGATGAGGTGTGACCGCTACGCGGAGTGTAGTGCGGTGACGGGCGAACTGTGCTGGGAGGTGCTGGAGGATATTACGAGGACTGCAGCAGGGACAACCACAGAGGGCAAAGGATTGAGTCAAGGGATGGAATGTAACGTGATGTGAAAGAGGCAGCAGTGGCATCCCGTTGTCGACTGCCTATGTTCACCAGCAAGCACCTCGAAGGACGAATTGCGGCTGGCAAGGTGTAGAGCAGGCGAACACCAATATCGGTCGTACAGATTTCTAACCCATCTCATCGTTAGGCACATGGCCTAGGTACTTTACAAAGACTTCCAAGCAGCACCAGTACACGACATACTCACGGAGCACAAAGCACGGACCACGGATCACGAATCTCGAATCACTAATTGCCCTAAGCCACCCGCCTGGTGCGCTCACAAGCAAAGAACTAGCCAGAGTTCATAATCCGTCGATTATGTCACCTACTGATTCACGATTACTCAAACCCTGCACAGAATCCACCACTAATAGCTGGCCTCCAGGTAGTGAATGATCGCCAAGCACGTCAACCCGTCGACCCTGACGGCGCTGCTCCGTTTACCGTCATACTTTC
>Ga0210040_10009567_pt1 | contig 11256 bp, 4 predicted proteins | sample CryGeyCG12114_NA_FD_185462 | JGI IMG/M metagenome (GOLD analysis project Ga0210040, IMG submission 185462) | Groundwater microbial communities from aquifer - Crystal Geyser CG19_WC_8/21/14_NA (SPAdes) (version 2) | ecosystem: Environmental > Aquatic > Deep subsurface > Groundwater | place: USA... | reverse complement strand
ATGGGTTAAATGTTTGGAATCCGTTTATTCTTCAAAAAGTTATTGCAAAAAAACGAAGTCATTAATTCCTACTTTGAGAGTAAATCGAATCCTTTCTCGATTTTTAACAAAACCATCGACGGAAAAATATTTATTTCCGTATAAATGAATGTGTGTTTTCAATTCATACTCAACAGGATATTGTAAGCAATGCCGTCAATGAGCATCAGCTTTGTGTTCTTGTTCACATTTCATAGCAGAAACAGTATATAGTACCATAGGTGGGCATTTCATTCACCCTTCCCTCTCCTTCCCTCTGGACCTCAAGAAACGAGTTTAGCAAGGTGGTAGAATAAAGAAGGTGAAACCTTTTCCCACATAAAATTTGAAAAGTGGTGGGAATGTGACGTCACTGGTGCACCACTGCTTTAATTTAACATAGTAATATCTTATATCTTTAAATATTGAATAATTTAAATCGTCTTTTGGGTTCTTTGGTGCATTTTAATCATTCTGCACTTTTCAGAAATTGCTTTCGTTCATATTATCTCTCAAATTTGCGAGTCAAAGATGCTCAATTTAACGTGTGTAAGCATGGACTGCATAGAGCTGTGTGCAAGTGTGCACCTATGGCAGCACAAACTGCGCGGGAACAAAGATTGCGTTAAGGGTTCACCTTCTTTATTCTACCACCTTGGTCCTTTACGGGTTCCTTCTCACATAAAAAACCCACCCTTCACGCATCCGTCCCTCAGAAGGCAAAAAATACGAAAAATCGCAGATCCTTCTTTCACCGTCTCACACTTCCCTCCGAAGGAACAAAATACAAAAAATGACAAAATCCTTCTCTGACCCTCCTCCCGCCAATTTTTAGCCCGGTACAGGGCTTATGTAATTGCGACTCATGTTTTCGTTGTGGACTTCTTCTTTTCTTAATGAAGATAGCAACTTATCTGAGCAATTGATTTAAAAAATTGCAGTCTAAACGTTTTTAAGTTTTTGTTTCAGCATTGTTATTTCTTCACATATTTATGTGTTTGCGCTGTAGAAAATACTTTCCACAAACTGATACGTACCTAAAAACGTTTGGGACAGTCTTTTTTTCCACCCATGTATTGGGGAGAATTTTTTTTGGAGCTTAAATTCAAAATTCTTAAAAAAAAGACCGACCGCAAGTACAATTCAAATCAGTTTGAATTTTTTAACGATTATTTTTTTATTTAAAAGGGTCAATTTTAACCCAGATTTCAAATTTTATTTAAATTAAGGCATACTTAGCTGTAAAATCATTGTTTTAAGATTTTGGGGGAAAATGTGCAGTGCAGTCCTGGAATTCCATACTTTTTTTGATGTCAAAAATTCAGTCAGAGGATTATATCTCCGGCCGTAGATTTGCAACACCGACGTTATGCAACTCGACGGCCCTCTGGTTAATCCCTCCTTATGCTCATGACACTCATGAGTCTTATTGACTAATCTTTCAAAGGATATCATACAATATTGACTAGGTATTTGGTGCAACAGCACTGCGTGTATTTATTGGGCGATTACCTTTTTCCATCTTCCACAACTTGCAGGCAATGGAAAAATTTACTTTACACCTGTACATTAAAGGGATTACAAATTTGTATTGATGAGAGGGAAGCAAAAATGTAACGTTATTAGAGTCAAACTTTGTTTTAATATTTTTTATAATTACTTGTTTTAAACTCATTTGAAACTACAAGAAGTTTGTAGCAGAATTTTGAAAACTATATAGAATAGATGTGTCATGTGTCTATTTTCTATTATAGTGGTTAACTATGTCTAATATCTAAGATATAATCTAATCAGGTATGCCGGAGTAGTGGGTTATTCTATAGGGCATAATCTCACTATTTCCGAATGACATTTGACAGGAAAATATCACTATTCGTCATTTTATTGGTTTTTAAAATTATTTTGTATTTATCTGTTTTGTTTGTCTGAACAGGCAAGAAAAGAAGATCAAGATGAGAGTAAGCAGCAGTGAATTTTATCTTAATTTTATCTAATCTATTTATAATTTTAATTTTACTTTTGATTCATTTTCTCGTGCATGATATGTACACTGTAAGTTCAGTTATTTATTTCAGTCATTGTGAAAAAAAAACTGTCGTGTATATGGTTGTTTATCCACTGAAATTTTTGTTCACCAATAAAATCGTTGCGTACTTTTTATTGTACTGCACAATTTACTTAATGAAAATGCGGATTAAACATTATTTATTGCTAGCCTTAGAAACGAAAAAAAACGCATGTGCGCCCTGAAAAGTTCACTTAAATTCATTTATGTAGCATTTGCTAGTAAACATACTCTTATCATATTGTGTATTCTAAACCAACAATAACTTCACAAACATAAGAATAAAGTCTCTGTAAGACCATAGATAACTTTGCTTATTTTGGGTATTACTAGAAATGGAGCATAGACTGCAGTTTTTAATACATTCTGAAATCAATAAAATCTTTTGTGACAGAACGCACTCGAGATTCCATAGTGAGTTCTGATCTACACAACTTCTGAACGGCGTTGAATTATGACTATGTACAATATGTATCGTAAAACATTGGTTTTTGGTATGAAAAAAATATTTATAATCACATATCCAGAATCGTCAAATGTAGTGCAAAAACGGCCGTATATTAAGTGATTTAAAGTTTTAACATGGAAAATTGGTATTTAAAACATGGGCGAGCAAAAAAAACATGACAAAAATAATCCCGTTCGCACGTATCGAACTCTGGCCTACCCATCCCATATGCCGCAACTATAACCACTAGGCCATGCTAGTACACTTGCAAGGTACACGCAAAATCCTCCTATACATTCCGCAACGTGATTTACGGTTAAACGTTTATTATTCAGCAATTAACCAACAAATTTGCGATTGAAACATCATCACCACAACTAGACAGTAATTACAATCACTATGCAAAATTTTACGACAATCCGTTCAGTTTCGTGGTTGCCTGAACCGAAACTGTGTTAATGTCACAAAGAGTTTGTAGAAGCTTTTGGGTGAAAGCCAAGCTGCAATGTATTTCAATGTACCTTCCCTGTTCTGCGCTTCTTTCTCTCTGTCTCTCACTTTCTCTTTTGTAGCTGTTGTCAATAACTTTACTAAAGCAAAGTTAATAATGAGATGCAGAAACGTTTGAAGTATACAAGATTTTAAATTCAGATAAAAAAACTGAAGTTAACGGCCGTAAGATTTTTTTTACCTCAGTTGCTATCCCCATAACATGGAACTTTGGGCGCGAAGGTACATTTCTTTAAATCTGAACTAGCCCTATTACACTTAGGTAAATTTGAAAGCAAAAAAACTGAAGTTCTCACTTAAATCTATTTCTAACTTTTTCACACATAAATTTTCCTGTTGCAAAGAAGACTAAGCAAAAAAAAAATTGAGATCCAAGCGCTGGAAAACTTTAGCAAGTCTAATTTCATTTGTTTTGCGTTTGTGTCTCTATCTCGGGCTCTGCCAAGTTGTACCAGAAGTTTTATTAATTGTACGTATCGAGTTTTTGGATCCTAGGAATTTGGTTGTTTAAATCCTGATCGCTTCTTCTAGCGATGTGATGGACATGTCGCCAAACAGATCTGCATGTATGATACCCCCTGTTATGTAATTTTTGCACGTTGTGTTGTGCATGAGGGAAAACGTTGTCTTGTATCTCTTCCCAAGTGACTGAACTCACAATTGACTGCATCTTTCAGTTCATCCAGTTTAATTTGATTCACTGCCTCTTGCAGCACTGAATTCCTTATGTTTTTGATATTGATTTGAGCAAGCCGTTCATGCAAATTCTCACTTCACACTTCACGGGCCTCACTTCGTCACACGAAACAGCATGACATATAGCCCCAATTTTTTGTACCAGTAATTTTTACCATTCAATTTGGTAATATGGGATGCGTCTTCTTTCTTTCTCATGACTGTTTTTTGTAGTGCTGGACTGAATGCTACTTTTTAATTTCACTACTGATGTTATTTTGCGAATGTAATTAAAACGCTCTGCTATACTATGTTATGAAAATTGATCAATGTTCCGTGAAAGATGTTGGTTTTAGCCAACTAACTTTTTTCATCATGAAACATTCGAAATTGGAACTGTGATGTTTTGGTTGAAAGATGCTTTAAATTTTATCAGCACGGCATGCATAAAAAAAATATTTCCGAATAACTGAACTGAAATTTTAATTTTGAAATTCCAACCACACGGACAAAAGTGTATAGTTCAATATAGATATGATGTCCTGTTAATCTGTTGGACTTATGTGCGAAACATTAAAGAACCGAAAGTGTGTTAAATGGTTGGATTCTGTTGAGTCCTTCAAAAATTGTTGCAAAAAATCAAGTCATTCACTCCTATACTTTAAAATTACATCGAAAAACCTTTCTTGATTTTTGGCACAATAATCGACGGAAAATTGAATAATTGTGGAGTATAAAGTGAATTCGTTTCAATTTTTGGGCTTAAAAGAAATTGAATAAAAAATGTTGTAGGATTATATCAACTCATCATGATGAAATATCATATTATTGAGATAAACGAAATTAACTTTTAAATCCTCGGCAGCTGTTTACAGGTAGCGGTCACTGTCGCCATCTTTAGCTCAATGCATGTAACTCCCAATTTAAAATTTCACAAGACCTATTGTGATCCTGTGTTGAAAATTGTATGTGTAAACTAGGCTGTATACGTGCAAGTATAGCTATAATGTATTGCAGGAACTACATTTATTTTTTCTACAGTATTGAACATGTTGAGGGAAACTCTGAAAATCAAAAAACTAAATTAAATTATAAGGTCTTCAAAAATAGCATGCGAGAGTATCTGGAAATATTCTGTGTTACAGGGAAGTGTTCTAAGAAGGCTAAATTCTATGTTATAGGATTGCTTAATGTATGTTACAGAGTGAACCAAAATCGCATCTTTTGAGCAATGCCTGCAACAAACCATGTATGGAATTGTTACAGGGATTGGATTAAGAAGCAGATTCTGTTGCAGGATTCTTATGTGAGAGCAAATAATCCGATTCCTTCAATAGATATTCTGCAGCCACTTAACTATAACTATACATACAGCAATATGAACAACGTTTGTACGTACGCTTCTTATGTACTTGCGTGATATGTTTGTAGGTTTAAATTGTATGTGATTCCTAAATCGTTCACAAAATACATTCCGAAAGTTCCTGGGATAATCCAATTCATAGTTTTACTTGCACTTGCTGAAAAACCCAGCTACATTATGAGTGAGTGCTAGTGCTAACTACTAAGCTAACTTAAATTGAATTTTAGGATTGTATAGGAAGCGCCTGCGGGGAAGTTTTTTCATGCCAACCGTATAGCCGCTCTTTTTGTGATAAATTCAAATGTCTATTATCTAACTAAAAATTGGAAAATAAATGTTTTTCATGCTGTTTCCTAATAAGTCTATATTCAAAAAATAGTTTGCACTACAGCCTATGGCATATGATAAGACAAAGTTGAGCCGGGTTATTGCTGTCTACATTTTGAATGCAGATTCCAGTCATTGCAATGAAATGATTAATATTGCTCGTGACGCCTTGCCGGGCTGCAATAAATTTATCTATTGCAAATTCCATAGCATATGGCATTCATTCTTCCCATCTTTTGTTGAAGTATCTCAACAAAGACTTGTGTGCTTCCGGGGGAGCCCTGTCTATCTATACATTTATGCATGCAGTTTCCAGGAAAAACGACTCATATGATGATTAATTTTGCCCCTACCCCAGGGCTGGAAATCATAATATCTTGCTGAGCTGTTGTTTTCCACTTTTTCTGGTAAAAATAGCCACCATTTTCACAAAGGAGCTTTGAGTTTTTGAAAACTTTGCAATGCGCTGCACCTACTTGCAGCTTGATAAAAGCATTTGTTCACATATCCTTTGACTTGGTTGAAAAAAGTGAGCTCACATCGAATGTGAAGAGTTGACAGAACCTATTACACATTTCTTGTATCAAGGTATACTGGAAATATGCAAGGAACATGCACAAATGTCATTATAAACTTTGCGCCGCATCGTATGTATAAATCTGATAGTGATAGATTGGAGGTACCAGCATGTGTTCTTGAATACATAATCTTTTGTCGTGAGTCTTTTTTTGCAATGCGTGTTGTGTTATATCATCATCACACACTTTCCACATGGTACATATTTGAGTTTGGAGTTCTGCAGGTGAGCAATACCGATTGTGATTCGCTCTTGTGCACATAATGTCATAAAGGAGAAGAATTATAGACAGGGACCGTAATGAGGTAGCATTTAGCAACATTTGCATGCATGCCATTTGCAGGCTATTCGATATTTATATTGTTACTGGAACCCAATCTTTTCTCATTTCCTTTCCTGTCCATTAATGAGCTGGTGAAAGGAGCATTGAGAATGGAAAATTATGTGGAACACAGTGTCAGTTCTAGCTCCTAGTTAGTTAGTCAGTTGCTACACATGCGAGTTTCATTAATTTCCTGGATAAAAGGGAAAGCATCTAAAACTGTGTGACACATTGTGTGCAATTCTCATGTCAGTCCAAATGAAGCTTTTGTGCGGAAAAGTGTAGTTTGGTAGATTGCATGCGGCAAAAAGGCAAATTTTGGAATGAAAGAGAAACTGGACATTGTCATTTTTGGTGGAACTTCGGTAAGGAAAAAACAGTGTGTATATGAAATTTTGAAAGGAATTTTATGTTGAGTCTGATTTTTTAGTGTGGTAGAGAAGAACATGGATACTTTGATGAAGATTCCGAATCGGAGGATGACACGCCGCATTCATTGAAACAAGTTGATGAAATTGAAAAGGATTTCAACAACGGTGAAGCAGGTGATTTCCATAGTTTGCAATACATATAAAACATGAACCAATGTATAGTAGATGATTTTTTCATGTTGCTATATATTGCAGATGCCCATAGTAAAATAAATCTCGTTTCAGCGGATGAATTCCAAAGTAGCAAAGATAGCGGCTCTAAAAATTCGAACCCATGTGATTTAAAGGGACATTTAAAAAATGGGTTGTACAGCTCCCTCACTCGGAGTAATATAATTTCCACTGCAATTGAAGATTGGATTCCAACTCAGAACAAGCATTTTGGGAAACCAAGTAAAATTTCAAGAAAACCAGTCAATTTAGACTCAAAATGTAAACAAGGAAGACATTTTTCCTTTCTCCTTTCACCCACTTTTGACCATAGCAGGTTCTTAACATGTGATTACACTGGGGGAAAGAAAATCACTCCTATTAATTTGTACAGTAATATTTTGCCAGAAAAAACCAAACTTGTGACAACTGGCTCCGATTACCCAACTTTTAGTAGACCAGAGAGTGGTGCAAGTTGTGTAGATTTTAAAGGGAAAATGCTGAAAGCTAAAGGGGGACAAAATCTTGATAGGAAAAACAGTCACAGCAGTAGCAAAAATAATTGTAGCAGTTTTACTGAAGTTATGCCATTTTTACACGTAAGAGGATATCGGAACAAATGCAATAGACAGTCACCAGCTATTTATAAATAGTCTTCATTTATTATGCATTTTATCATTGGACATTGTAATAATTTTTATGACATTTTGTATACTTGATAAGGTTTTCTACAATCATACATGTTTTTTTTTCAGTGGATGCATCCAAAAGTTGTCGTTTTTAAGTTACATGTCATATGAACCATACAAACTGGACAATGTAGATTATCAGACAGTACATATACGATAGTACAGCCATAGCACTATTACTGATACCATTTAGTTTAGTTTAGTTAGTGATTAGTTAGATTTACATGAATCTAATGCGGTGATCCGTACCAATCTTAATCACACACTTTGTTACATTGTAATATATATGGTGAATGAATGAATGCAAATGATTTTCACATTCGCACCCTTCCCAAAATGCATATACAATTCAAGGCATTCAGTCGTATTATTTAAAGACATTTTCCACATCTGATTATTACAACATGCTCACTCACACTATAATTCAACATCGTAATGGCTTACATGCTATTCAGATGGCTAGGAAAACGTACTCTATTTAGTTTAAAAGAAAACTTGCTTAGGAATATAATACTTCCGTTGTCTTTTGCTTTGGTAGAACATTGTGATATCATTTTAACCTGGCCTGGTGATATAAATTTTGAATAAAAATATTTTCTTTTGGACAAAAGAGCGGGCAATTTTTTCCACAAGGCTGTAATAGATTAGTCCCTGAGAGTGCAATGCAAGGAGAAGATTTTTGAAGCTTGCTAAGCTTTATTTAATGTAAAATCACAAATACAAAACAGGTTGCACAAAAATGCAACTGCTATTTACTAAAATCCTGTATGCTTCTATTATGGCTGATTTGCAAAACTGTGAAACTACAATCTTATGCAACTTTTCAAACAACCGAACACACGGAAAAAAAATGAGAAAACAAACTTTAAGTTAAGTAATATAATAATACGTATTTTTTCATTTTTAATTTTTTCCTTCGACTCATTTTTTTCAGACCTTACATACTGTGAACAATTAGTCTTCTTTTCAGCAATCTATCACGACATAGTAGAATGAAAAGGTTTAACTGCTGCGGAAACCTATCATCAGTAAGACTTTTGTATGAACTTGCCAATGGCTAATCCACACTGTAGCACATCGCGAATACTATTGTATAGAAAGCTTTTATGAAAAACATTTTAACATGGATCTATGAATGTACACGTAAAGTAAATAGAAAGATGCGTGTTTAAGAATCGTTTTCTAAATCAAAAACAGCGATAACAAACATTTTAAGATGATTATTCACTACTACAGTATAACAACGACACGAGCGATTTTGCAGATGAGTGTACACAAGAAGACTGCTATCTAACATTCTTAACTAGTCTACCGAACGTTTAAGTTTAAGTGTGGTGATGACGACTAACGAAATTTCAATAACTATCAGTAATCATATTATAAATAATCTGCAATCAGCAACCAATCTACTAAAACTCAATGAGAGTATAAGGCATAATTTGGAGAACCTCCTGCTTATAAGATTCAACGGATACAGTCTCATGCCACTCTCGAAATACGCCATCCTTGTCTTTGTTCCCATTTAAATTCCCAATTTGCTCACTATGAAGACGTTCCACATCCTCATCAGTTATTTCCTTTTTTACTATCACTTCCTCCTCCACCTCCATATAATCCTCCATGTCGAGTTTGTAAAAGTCTTGATTATTAGCCCCTGCTTGGTCCAAGGAACTCTTCAAATCTTCGGGGACGCTCGGTATACTCGATACTTCTACAGAGCCCTCCGAGCCGAGAGTCCCGTCCTCCCCTGGAGTAGACATAGGAACTTCTTGGAAATCTTTCTCGTCGTCACTGTCCCCCCAGTCAATAGAGGGTTGTGGCGGTGGCGGCTCCTCAATAGTCTCAACCAGACTACTAGGGCTAATCACGGGTTGAGAAAAAGGAGGCTGCTGAATAGATACCTCATTCGTAGGTGCTACATGGGAGTGAGAGGACTCTTTCTCACCAAAAAGGGAGCTCAGACTTGTGGATTTATTAACGCGCATTGTAGGAGTAACGCTATTATCAGTCTCAATTTTGCTATGAACTGAAGAAGGCTGCAACGGCTTCAGGGGTTGGGCTGCGGGGGACAAGTTGTCAGCATTTCGACTCCCCCGACTACGTGTCCTGATTCGGGACTGGGGTGTTTTACTTGCTGATTTACTGTCTTTTCGAAACCGACCCTCTGCTTGGGCTTTTGCAACGTGTTGACGAAGAAGCTCATGTTCTGCACACAAAATCAATTATTGTAAAACTATAAGTCAGTCAGTCAAAACATTAACACATAGTATCGCAATAATTCTAGCGCTAAAAAAACAGGATCAGTCTGATTGGCGATCGGCATTAAAAATACTTTGGTACTTGCTTACCATCTATATATCCTGGATCTTTTTTCTTCCTTCTCTTCTTGGTAGGAGCAGGAGTGGCAGAAACGGGAGATGGGTGAGAAGAATCGTCAGCACCAGCGATATTAGGAGAAGAAGGCATACTCTCGGTAACACTTGAAACGACGCTTCCAAGGGCCGATTCAAAGTTAACATTCGTACAGTTGGAACTATCTGCTGTGTTTGCAGTACTGCAGCTACTAGCATCATTGCTGTTACTTACTGAATTACAATTTATTACAGTGTCTTGTATACTAGAGTTTACTTTGCTATTGTTGTTATTATTTAAATTTAATTTGGATGCCAGGCCAGGGCTCAGACTGTTTGAATTTTGTGACCAACAGGGGCTGACATTGGAAGAATATGGAAATTTAGGACTGGATGAAGTTGAGCTGATTCCGAGCCGAGCATGAAGGCTAATAGGAAGTCCATGAGGATCAACACCAGGACCCTGGCTGGGACCTTCAGAGATCTGTGAGTTAGACACAGCGTTGCCATTCTGCGGCTTTTGAGAGGGTACTGGAGGGTCCTCCAGTTTGACTGCGTCTCTCCATTTCTTAAGAAGATTCTTTGCTCGTTTAGCTAAATGTTCATTTTTAATTTTACGTCGGAAGTCGTTCACAAATTTCCCCAGACGCGTGTTCTGTAAAATATAATACAAGCATTTGATTAACAACTAATATACTGTCACATCCCTTACATCAGAAAACATTCAGTTTTTTATTACTGTAAACAAAACGTAAAAGAAAATAGGCAAATCACAATGTTACCATCAGATTTAAAAAGCTCAAAAGACACCTCAACATAGTCATTCAGAGTTGGATCTATTTTTCATCATATGATATATGGATTCCCGATTTCGATGATGAAGAATACTAAATATTCAATATCACTGACTAAATAAATACCATATAGATAGAAAAGTTTCGTTACCTCCAACATTTCTTTGGAGACATGAAGGGTTTCCAGAGATCCGAGGATTTCCAATACACGGCCCATGTCGCTCACCTGCAATTTAAACAAATAACAGTAAACATCTATTTGAATTCAACATGAAAATAAAAGATTAACATGCACAAAACAATAACTAAACACTAAAATAAAAAATACCAGCAACTGGTGTGGTGCACACATTCATATTCTTAACCTAACCTATCTATCCGGTAACAGTCACAACATGAAAATCTGAATAGCTTCGTTTGATATTTCCTTTGTTCACTAAACTAGTCGAAATAGAAAGCATACCTCTACTTTATCCCCCTAAAACTATATTGAGAAAGCTACATACATTTATTATATAGGCTTTCAATAGGGAAAG
>Ga0210040_10009566_pt1 | contig 11259 bp, 2 predicted proteins | sample CryGeyCG12114_NA_FD_185462 | JGI IMG/M metagenome (GOLD analysis project Ga0210040, IMG submission 185462) | Groundwater microbial communities from aquifer - Crystal Geyser CG19_WC_8/21/14_NA (SPAdes) (version 2) | ecosystem: Environmental > Aquatic > Deep subsurface > Groundwater | place: USA... | reverse complement strand
ATAGAAATTTCAAAAGTCAGCATCAGCACTTTAGTTTGCACAACGCAGCACTATACTATAAAACTAACTAAATAATTCCTCACAGAATGGATCATCAAGAAAGGGTTGCTTATTTATTATTGAGCTCACATCCAAATTATTGGGGAGAAGAGCGCTCTTCACTAACGTGCTATTGCTAAGACCATAATAATGCTCAGTTATACACAAAGTCTCATATACTTTGCACTGCGATTTCCTTTATATTCAGGAATCAAATTTATGGCACTTTGTTTTCATCTCAAGTCTCGTCTCTATTATTGTTACGATGTGGGAAACCGAGGCTGTGCAGCAAAATGAGTATGAGTGTATACATATATGTATGCTGTTGTTAGTTAGTTGGCAATTTTGCGCGCAATTTTTGTATTTATTCAGCCAACCGAAAGATACTCAAACTCAAAATCATGTTTGAAATATGGAAATATTAAATATTATTAGAATTCGGATCATTAGCTGGACCGTAGAGTTAATTTTAGTTAGTTAGATTTGTATTTGTATTTGTATATAGTAATAACTTTTTTCACTTGTGAGTGTGAAAAATGAGCTAGTTAGGTCGGTAGATAGGTAGGTAGTTAGTTTAGTTAGTTAGTTAGTTAGTAAGAAGATAAGGAGTGATTTCTAATTAGTCGGAGGTTTTTGCTGGAAGCCAATTCTTTTGTGTTTCCTTTTCCTCCTGATGTTGTTAAAGGAAAATGCCTGGATCTACAGAATTTTTCATACAGATCGATCATCATCTCATGTTTTCTTTGCAAACAGATTGCACCCGGCAGGGTACAAGGTTTCTTTAATTCCGGAGATACAACATAAGTTTGAAAAGCAAAACCCATGTTTTTTTTGCAGCAAATCTTGCGTGGAATATTATTTGATATATGCCTGAGAAAGGTAAACAGTATTTTGAGATTACAAGCTTGAGAGATATAGCTGTTGTTTATCAGATTGCATTGCACAATTTTAGGCACAACATAAGAAATTGCTAACTACTGCATTGCGTACACATAGAATTTTGAAGCCCGGCAGGAAAAGTAGTTTTTGTGGTTTTATTATAGTTTCTATTGAATCGAATGCCCGTTTTGGTGAACAATGAAACAAGTGTTTTTAGACAGCTTTGCAAACCCTTTCCCCTCCTCAACTGTATTGAACATTTAATGGTGCTTTAAAAAATTTCTTTGAACTGGTCTTTGGTTAGCATTTGATCGGTCCTGGCTGAGGTTTACAGTATTACAGTTGAAAATAATTCAAGGTTTGTCAAATGAAACTAATTTCTTTTTTGGTATATAAAATACACGGGTCAAGTAAGTTAGTAATTTATTTTTCAATTTATGGATTTGACACTTGTCTCTTTGTGTGTGCAAATTGGGTTTAGTTAGTTCAGGTGGAATATTTCAACAGTGAAGGATCTCATTTCAACTATTTGACTTGGAGTTGCTCTCACAACAATACATGTGCTTTTGATGTTCAAAAGACAGGATTTTTAGTCGCTCACTTGTTCTCATAGTGGTTTTGGCATTTTACGCAAGCCAGGGTTGTGCAATTTCCGCTTTTATTAAATCAAAGCGTGTTTGCAAATGACTGTGGTATCAGCAAACTAAAACTTTCTGTGTAAATAGAATTCACCAGTCTTGTTGTATTATTATCATCATCAGCATGTCAATAGTACACGATGAAATGAATGAAAGGCATTTTATTAATTAAAATATATTTTATTTTCAGGTAAGTTTGCTGGATTCTTCAAATGTTTCCCAAATATTTTCAAGATGAGAGCTAACTAACTAACTGACTGACTGAGTGAGTAACAACGGAGTTATTCAGAGCAAAAAACTTGCCATCGAGTGCAGGAAGCAGTCATATTTTCGCCTCATTACATCTCATGCTAATTTGTTGACAAACTTTTGTGCCTCCATAGTTTGTCCTGAAAAATTCGATTGCCAACTTTTCCCAAGTTTCCCTACAAACTAAAGTTGACTTCAGCTCTCAAAGACTTGTATAGAATAATTGAGAAATGGAGTGAAATTGACAACGTCATTCGTCTTTCTTTAGGGAGACATAAAAATTGTCCAGAGTCCATTTATACAGTAATGGGAGCACCATTAGAATAGCAAATATAAGCTGTCCATATGCACATTTGTGGTTTCAATAGTCCCCCATCAATTTCCATTATCATATCCACTTTCACTGGTCAGTCAATTCAAGCTCCCCTTTTCTGCAAGGAATGGTTGCACCGTAAATTTTTAACTTTCAATACTAAAAACCGTTTTGATGCAAGAAACTAATAGTGCCGCAATATCAAAGTACATTCTCGTTGACATTGTTTTCTTGAAGGCCCTTTTTCCGAATTTAAGATTCGATATTGGGATAATAATAATGCTTATATGTATTCCTTGTGGATTCCAAGCTCTCAGAATTTGAGAATCCTACTATTGGACTGTAGGGACGTTTAAAATCTAAAAAAGTTCTTAGAATGTACAGATTTTTGTAGTTTTTGACTTTCCACCTTTTGACCCGTCGTCGTGCATAAGATAAGAGCAGTAATAAAATGTAGGGAAAGAAAAAAACACAAGATTTATGTTCTACTTCTACTCTTTAATACTACTAACTTCTATACTACACAATTTCGAACAAAAATGGTTCAGTTCAAGTATAGTAGTTAGTTAGTTACTGAATAGAAGAGATTTTGTGGTAGCTTTCTCTCATAATGTCAAGGGGTTAGAGTTATTATACGTACGACTCCTGTACAGCTTATCCTTGTAAGCAAGGCAATAATTTCCACTTGGTGGACTCTACATCATAATAATCATTGTTAGCAAATGTGCTTGTACCGTTAAGTTGTCTACACAGTATTTTGATTCAAAATTTTCTCTTTCCATGTAAAATAAGAGGTTTGTTGGGCAGTTTTCTTATACTTAGGTGAAATATTTTTCCATGCTTACTAACTAATATACTTTGTATGGATTACATACAGGTTTCTATAAGGAATTACGCATTTGATAACAGGGTTCGGGCAATCTTATATGTTAAGTTTACACGGTCCTTATGGTTCACGAAGACAAATGAGTTCCATAATTCTCGCAACGAGACACATTAGTAGAAGCTCAGATTGTGCGTTTCTCATTTTTATGACGGAACCAATGACTTTTGAAGGCTACTTTTGTGGTCTCACGTATGCCCTAGACAAAATGAAACTAGGTTTGAGAAAAAATTGCCCTTTATCATGCGTGCAATATTTCTGCAGGTTTCTCCTTCCTATGGTGATTTGCATGAGCACCGCTTCTGCAGGATTTGCATCTCAACAAAATGCATTTACTCACGTAGTGAGCTAATTTCACAAAAAAGGCAAACATGTGTAGTTAGTATATGTAAGCTGTGGTTTTACATGGTGCACTGGTTTGGGAAAAAGTGTTGCATTTTTCCAAAAAGAAAATTGGAGCAAACTTGTTAAACATTTGTATTTTCACCGCAAATACCGCATGCAGTAAGTAACCTAGAGAAGTGAGTGAGCTAGTGAACGTGTGAGATGTTAATTTGACTCAAATGCCACCCCTATGCGTGCAAACGTATTCATCACCATGTATCGTGAGAGAATGGCTTTAGATTTGCATATGCATGGGAACACTGGCTTGTGCCAAAATTTATGTTGTCAACTTTGTATGCTGCAAGAAAAGGTCATATTGTGAACTGACAGTGACCTGTGTATAAACAATGCTACACTTTATTGAAGTGTTTTACAGCAATATTAAGTTATTTAAATTATTACGTGTTTTTGAATTGAGTGATGAAGGATTTTAGACTATACGTTAGTATAATATCTGATTTGGTTTAATTTAAATAGATTGAAACAGATTTCGATCTTTGTTTTCAGTGCGTTTTCACTCTCAGTTTCCACAAATATGAATGTTCAGAGTGAGAGAATGAGACATGCGATTTCTCAATCATGTTGTGAGCAATAAATTCCTCGAGGTTTGTATGACTTAAACGTACACGGGATTACAGTTTAGGCAAAACAAAAATAAGTTACAATACACTGCGAAAATTATTAGCTACAACTCTAGTCAGTTACTTACTTACTATATATCACGTTATAAAGCATGCAGAGCAGGAATATTTGAGTAATGTGGAGGCTTGATGCCAAATGTGAACTCACTTGAATACATTCAATTAACTAGCTAGTTTTCACGAGCTACTGGTAAATAAATAAAATCTGTGATGATTGGATTGGTGAATTCTGTAGTGTTGATTTAATTTCACTTTGTTTTCTCCAAACTTCTTAATGAAATGAGAAAATTGGCACTTGTGCTTCACAGGGTACAAGTATGAGGAACAACTGTTGTGTTTTCTTTGTGATTATTATTATTCTACTATAACTTGTGTTCAGACAAAAGTTTTGTTCCAACTCATGTAATTTGTTCCCTAGATATCACTCACAACTGTATTGTTTTTGGCCATAAATTGTTAATTTTGTTCCAGGAGAATCTAAATTTGTAGTGCTCGCTTCAATTTTCACAAATCAAAATGTTTGAAGCTAGTGTAATCAAGAGCTGATTTTAAATCTTACAAATACGGCTCTTTTAGTTTCTTCAACAGCTGTACCGCTAATATAGCAGTGTATAGATAAGTCCACACAGCGTGTGCAGAATTTGACGAGAAAAGTTTGAAACCTTAGGAAAACTTTTTTGATTGAGTCTGAGGTTAACTTGCCGAGTTTAATGTATTGTCTTTGTAACAATGTGACACATAGAGGAAAAGGCGATGAACCACATAGACAGTCACATTAACACAAAGCTATAATTTGTTACGAGAATCCCCAACTGGGTGATCCAATTCAATAAATTAGTTGAATTGTTGCAAGTTTGCATCTCATCTGTAGCAAATAATTCATGCCAATAGTCTGCTCTTATAGCCATTTAATTTTCGATGAAAGTTTGAAACAAGTCTTTGACTTCTTTTGTTGTGCGTTTGAGCCAGCTACAAAGATTTCAGTATTAGGTTTACGGAAGTATATATACAATTTGAAATTTTCTTTAGAATAAATACGATTTGAAATATAAGAGCAACCATTTTACTTCCATTTTGTAAGCTAGATAAAAGTGAAAAGTGTTTTTTCTTCACTTTCTCACGATGGACTCTATAAAAGGGAGCAGTGAGTGATGAAAAACTTGCTCATGGATGAATAAAAGTTGAAACGGCCGAACAAACATTATTGGGGACTGTAAGTGAGTGAAAGTACATGAAAACAAACTAGCCATAGTGCATTCAATGAAACCGTATACCGTTTTTGGTTCAATAAAACGCCAGTTCTGGTATTTTTATTAAAAATTCTTGCATTTGTAGCCCAACACAGGGCTTATTACTAGGAAGTAAACGGGTTTCTGAAAACAACATAGATGCATCAAAAATAAACTAAAAGTATGGAGATAAAAAGGTTAATTTTATCACAATATTTCTGTTTAGTAAATTAGTTTTTTTCCTATTACGGGCTAAGTCTTTCTTCCTTCATTATAGCTTCTCCATTAGCCATTATCTTCCGGTTCTTTACTCGTAGGCACAATCCATAGAATGGAAAGTTGTAGTACTTGTTGTGAATGGACTGAGCGTTCCAAACCTTGAACCCAAACAATTGTCACCAACTGGAGTTCTTCTTCTGGTCATTGCTTTATACAAGATGGGTACGTTAAGTTTTCAATAAACTCCATTCGGTCTCCGAACCGAAAAACTTGAATCAATTTGAGCATGATTTCTTGGGTTCCAGAATAAATTCATATGGATTGAAAGTAAAAATATCTTATAATCACAATTCCTCCCATTTGGTCGAAAATTGTTTTAATCAACAGACACAATATTTATTTACAATTTTACGGCACCATTTTTGTTGGCCACTCCAACGTTTTAAAATTGTAGCTTCTTTTTCCGTTTCATTTGACCAAGCACTGTATTCACAGTGCCAGTCACTTTTTGCCATTCAGGAAAAACATTGAACATTTTTTCTTTTCACACACAAGCATGTACACTAAGCAACTGCTAGAGTAACTAAAAGACTTGTGTACCAAGCTTATAAGTTGAGCTCCAATTCTTGACATGTGCTATATCCCAGTAGTATTCTAATGTAGTTTAAATTCTTGAATGATAGACATGAAAGAGTGCTGTGCAAAGTGTTTGTTGACCCACCATGTGTCAAACTTGAATATTTTATCATAATTTTATCTGCCTTTAAGTATACAGTCCAAGCCTTCATTTCAATGTCATTTTAAAATGGTATACCTATTTCAAAAAAGACAGAAATTTTTAGTTAAGACTGTAGAAAAATTTAATACACTACTCAGTGCTACAGTAAATACTGAATGAAGTGATTTTATGGGTTATTGAGATCTTTTGACAATCGGTAATTTTGCAATCGGGAGATTTTCTAGATGCCGCGAAACTATGGCAGTAGTTCCTTTCATGCACTGGGTTGATTTGGTTGCCATCAAGTTATTTCCCATTTTGACACGCTGAACTGAAGCTTTTTTTCGCTAGTCAAAAAGGTACGAAATAGCACTTTGATGTGAAAGTAAGCGGTCTATTCAGTCACCCAATGTACCATGTTAGTAATGTCTCCTTGTCCAAAACGTAATACGTGGTTTCATTTCCAATTCAACTCTGTGATCAGATTTTAATGGATTTTGTATGCTAACTATTATAAGTTTTCCTCATTTGATATTGAATCGGCGTTTGATGAAAGCCACTTGAGTTTTGGCATAGATTCCGTTAAAAATCACATTAAAAGCATTGAAAAAGTTAGCATATATTGCAAAGTTTCAATCTCCCAACTCCCAACCCTTAGAAAGTTTGCTGCAATCAAATTGATAAATCTGGGGAAATATAGGTCTTTGCTAATGCTGCAACTTTTGCATTCTCTGTGAACAAAATTAAACCGACGGTTTGTACGCAAAATATTCCTTCAGAAATTAATCAAGGTTTCCACTCATGGTTTCCAGGAAATTCACGCAATTATTCTAAACGCGGTAACACTAGCAAACCTTTGACTGACTTAAAGACAAGGTAGAAACCTGCCAGTTTGCCTCACTCTGAAAAATGTTTGCATCTAATGAAATCTATATTCTGAATTTGGTGAATTATGAATCTCTGTTTTAAATTCTTGATTACATTTTTATCTGGCGTTCATTTTTTCAATCGCACTGCTCTAAACTGTATGTTATGATATATGACGGTTCTGGAAAAAGTTTTGCACTGCTGCCTACTCATGTGGAAAAACCCGACCTCGAATATATTTGAGAGACCTAGGGAGATTAAAACTCAAGTGAAGAAATCAACGGGTGGATTATTGAAGCGTGGATTGGACACACACATATAGTTGGAAAATGGAAGTTCAAAGATGAACGACATTAAATCATATATTCAACTTGATCCACATACTGACTGTGACTAGTGAAAGTAAAGCGCATAAAACGGGCTTTTCATTCTGTGCCTCACACTTTTAGTCCTATGAGTTATAGAGCGTTGCATGATATTTGTAGACATTGATAAAGTTTTCAAAAGTTTCATCTAGCGTGGCCACCTACGATGATAATTTAAGCTCACTTTTAACATTGGCGTCTTTTGATGCAAAAATTGGAATAAAAGTTGTAGATTTTCAGAATTATTATAAGCCAAGTTTTTGGAATCTGTATTTAGAAATAGCGCAGACTTTGAGTCATCAAGTACGGTTTACACAGATCAATAAAGTTTTTACACTTGCACAAAAGTATCCGTTTGATGAAAAGTCAAAGAAATTAAGACTGATTGAACGACGTCACAAACTTAGATTTATATTCCGATTGAGCACGCTTTCCCTACAGAGTTGGAGCCAAAAAGTGAAAACATGGCAAATTCTATCAGTTTACTCAGTCAGAGTTAGAATGAAGGAGCCGAGTAAGTTATAATAATTCGTGTATAGTGAAAATATTTATCACCAGCTTGTAACAAGAAACTCTAAGGAGAATTCAATTGTTTGTTTGTTTGTGTGTCTTTTTTGGTGTGGTCCCCAGCGGGCGAAAAAAAAAGATTCTCATCCTCGTCTTTTACAATGTAAGCTAGTTACATTTCATCACATCAGTATTCTGCAGAGACGTTTCAAAAGAGAGTCTTGTGAATGCTCAAAAACTGGAGAATTTATTCGCAATAAAAATGGACGGATCCAAGGATCACAACTTAGGGGACTATAGGGCATTCCATGTGTGAATTCCAAAATTTTTTCATGCACTTTTAGTTTTGTTTTATATGCATTTTGCATTTTTCATATGCAAATATATCATTTCATCAGATTTTATAGCATTTTGACGTTTCAAGTTTGTTTACCTTCACTTCGGTGTGATCAATCGTTCAAATTTTTGTAGAGTATTGACACTATGTTTTAATTTATCGTTCAAACTCAAACAGGACTTTATTCCTCAAATTTACAGCTTTGTACGTGTACATGCCTTTTTGAATTCAAGTGTCAAGAACAGTGTGCTCACCAGGCTTATTTATTTGCATCCCAATGCTTGCACACAGTGCTGTCAAAGGCGCAACCCGCACACAAAGGTATTGCTCCAAACAAACAAAATAATAAGAATTTGTAGTGTGCTCACTCACTCACATATCCATACTCGTTTTCTACACCAAATATAATTACCTACCATTCCAAGTTGTTTTCTGCACAAAAACTGCCTCCCAAAGGAATTCGCATCATTGCCTTTGCAGAATAGTGAGCAGGGGAAAGCATAAGAAAACATCCCTAATTTGAATTCAATCATTCACACGGTATCTCAGCAATCTCCATGTTTGATCAATTTTCCGCCCTATTAAATCTATGCTCTGGAACATATAGAGCATCAATCATTCCCCTATCGATTTGCGAACCAAGTTTCAGCTTATCATCCCTGTCATCCTTTTTATGGTTTTTCTATTATTTCTCCCTATGCATAACTTCTCACTTTAAAGTGTGAAAAATTGGGATCGCAGCGGTTGGTTGGTGCATTTCCCTCCGAATGTTATGCAATGCTCCGATTGACTAAAAGTTTTTCAGACTCCCGAAGAATAAAATCTAAAGAATCGGTTTCACGGATGATAACACCATTAGTGTGATTGTAGCAAAGAATCGCTTTGGGAGATGAGTGCAGAGCGTTACATTACCACAAGTGGCCAAAGTATTGATCACTTGAAAGATGGATTTAAAAATGTATGAGGGAAAGTGCAAATGTCAAAGAAAGTCTACTTTGGAATGCAATGATGATGATAAGTGAGCCATTTCAGTGCCCAACTGCATTTTTACATACACACATATTATGCAGTAGTAGCATGTTCAACACACCACAATTCAAACTGCTCAAAGTTCTAAACTCTGACTGAGATTTTTTAAACAGTTTGAGTTTGTAGCATCCAGTTTGTGTGATGTGATCTAAAGATGAAGGGAATAATATTGAAATTGTGATTTAAATAGGAATGTTTTAGACCAACTAGGGAATTCATATGGGTTAAGATTTTGGTGATAAATCAATAATGGCAGTATTTTCAAATTTAAGGAGCAAAGGATTCGTTGCTATATTTTCCAATCCAAAGGGAGAAGACAAGAGCAGAAATGAGATATGAGTGCCATTAATCTTCATAAGAAATGCTTGTTCTTTCCTACAGAAAATGTGACCATCATACTATTGGTTCTAGCATAGTCGAACGTATTTTTATCAACAGACTTAATGTTTCCCTCATTTTTCAATAGGAAGATGAATTTCAAATGCTAGAAATCATCATTGTCACTGAGAATTGTTTTTGGGTTTCTTTCACTTGACCAGTACATTTTTTGCTTCAGCCCATTTCTAATATAGCATTTGTATCATTTTTAGATTTTTTTCCCTTTGAACAGTTTCTTTTTATGCTTTTTTGTCTCGTTCAGACTCCTGACAGTGAAAAAGGAAAGTCTGGAATTTTTTATGCATTTGCTTTGCTATTGTTACTTCTTACCCTCATAAAAATCGGGCTTAGTGTATGCCAACTCTTTGAACTGTAAATTCCAATTTATTCCCCTATGATACATGGAATGCAAAGTCCATGCAAATCAAAGATTTGGATACCCCACATTTTATCAATACAAATTTCGACAATAAGTCGAAGGCTTAAGTGGCCATTAAATTTCATGAGAAAGTTAAACTTTTAACGAGTCCTATGTTTCCAACCACAACTAAATTCCCTATTCAAAGAATACATGCATTTTATAAGCATATCGTAATTTTGCTCATTGTGTAGAGTAAATACTGGAGGAAAAAAGTCTGTGTTTTGAGACTACACCCTCTATTTAGTGACAAATACCAGACAAGAGAAAAATATTTATGCTCCATAGTTTATAGTTAGAGAGTAAATTACTATAATTCGTCTTGACAAAGTTTCCATCTGTTTCCTTCCAATCAAGACGTGTGTAGGGGCCATTTGGAAGTGCAAAAGAAAATAAATGATACACCATAGGCAGGAATGGAACATGGGTGTACATGAACATTATATACAAAGTTAGTTAGCCGCAACTTTTTCTACACTATTAATAAGCAGGCATAAAGACAAACTACTGGAACTCAAACTTATGCATTCCAGAATAGTTTGTTTGTTACTTACTTACTTACTAGTACTTATAGACTCTTCAAATAATACTATTACCATGCAGTATAATAGAACATAACATGGACACATTCTATTTTGTTCCATGTCAATAATTTTACCCAGGGTTGTTTATATAGGTACAACTCTAATAGAGGGTAATTACGAGATGTGTACTTTTTTATGACGTCCCATAAGAAACTTACACACTGTGGGTTTGACAATAATAAAGTCATGTCATTTGTTTTTTTTTCTTCTCCAGGACAAAATGTAGGTTTTTTTTCTACCATGACATATTTTGAAAGGATATGAGTTCTATGGCTCCTGGACTATAAAGTACACAGAGAGGAAAAATATTATCATGTTTTCATTTCCTTTTATGAATTTATTAGTTAGTTAGTAGGGACTGTGTGAGATGAAATTTTATGTGCACGTTTAAAATTCTTATATAATGAAATATAATGTTCAAGTTCTGTGTAGACCATTTTTGGTGAAAACATTGCTCATAAAAATGCATATGGTGCATAGCATATTAAAAGCATGTGTAGTTAGTTGGCTGGCTAGTTAGTTAGTTAGTAAATAGGCTCATGAAAGTTTATTTGTCCCAAATGAAGTCATTTTGTATGCTAC
>Ga0210040_10009565_pt1 | contig 11259 bp, 11 predicted proteins | sample CryGeyCG12114_NA_FD_185462 | JGI IMG/M metagenome (GOLD analysis project Ga0210040, IMG submission 185462) | Groundwater microbial communities from aquifer - Crystal Geyser CG19_WC_8/21/14_NA (SPAdes) (version 2) | ecosystem: Environmental > Aquatic > Deep subsurface > Groundwater | place: USA... | reverse complement strand
GTCCCTTTGTTTGCTGATGAATGCTTCATCTTTAATGGTGATATTTAGTGTTTGAATAATTTGTTCTAATAAGCTTTCTGTTGAAGTAGCCCCTATCTTTATAGGGTGATTAAAATTAAGAAGTTTTCCTTAAGTTAATGACATTGATGTAAATAGATTAATTGTGTACCTTAAAACTTAGTTTATTATCAAAATTGTTTAGCGTAGTTAATGGCAGCGTCAGATAAATCTGTACTGTTACAGTTGCACCAGGCCAGGCACCTAAAGTATCGATTTGAAAATTGACAGTACCAAAGTAAAAAAATTTTTATTCTTTTATATCATTCAACTGCCTCCATTCTATTAGTTGTAATGATATTGATCGGCATACAAAAAAAGGCTCTGCATTTTTTTATGCAGGGCCTTTCAATGCTTATTTTTATAAGCCATCAAATAATAAGATCTGTTTAATAGCTTCTTTATTAAATCAAGGTTTATGTTATTTTTTACATAACTGCCGTCATACTGATCTCAACATTTACATTTTTAGGTAAGCCTTTTACAGATACCGTTTCACGGGCAGGATAATCAGCAGAAAAGTAAGAGCCGTACACTTCATTTACCTGTGCAAACAAATTCATGTCACTTAGAAAAATAGTGGTCTTTATGACATGATTAAAATTTATCCCTGCCTCTTCCAGTATTTCGTGCAGGTTTCTCATTACCTGGTGGGTTTCGGTTGGTATGTCTCCCGCGATTAATTCATTTGTAGCTGGGTTTATTGCTATCTGTCCACTTACAAACAGCATGTTATTTGCAACTACCGCCTGGCTATATGGTCCTATCGGTGCTGGTGCTTTTGCTGTATTGATTATTTTCTTATCCATAAAATTGGTTTTAATTAAAATTGAACCATTTTCCTTCAATTAACAAACCTAATTTTACCATTAAAATAAAAATCATATGATAATTGTTGTAATTGCGGGAGGCGAAGATCAGAAGGAATTTCAGGATAAGGAAATACCGGAGGGCGTACAGATTCAGTTTGTTACAACCCTGTCGGAAGCCAAAGAAGGGGCTGATGCCTATTTTTATTTGTCAGGTGAGGATGAATTGAAAGCTGCTTCAGAAAATATCCAATCTTTAGACGTGCCGGTATTTGTAAAAGGAGCGGTAGATTTAAAAACGCTTCCTCCTAATGTTGCAAAGATTAGTCCCTGGCCCGGATTGCTGTTTGCTGAAACCATAGAAGTGCAATTAACAGTACAGAATGTGCAAAAAGTAACTGAAGTACTTGATAACTTGCAGTGGAAGTACCAACAAGTTTTGGTAAACAATGATTAATCTAAGCGATAGAATTAACAGGAAATAATTAAATATTAAAATATTAATATTTTATATAAGATAATTATTGTTTTATACGTTAACATCAAACATTACTGAAAATATAAAAAATTGTCTTTAATTCTTAATATAGATACTTCAACTGATACAGCCTCGGCATGTATTACAAAAAATGGTGAGTGTGTTTTAATTGTAAAAAATGAAAACCAAAAGGAGCACGCTTCTTTTATTCATGCAGCTATAAAATCTATGCTTCAGCAAACAGACCTGGAATTAACGAGTATGGATGCTTTTGCTGTAACATCAGGACCGGGTAGTTATACAGGATTGAGAGTTGGAATGGCGACTGCAAAAGGTTTTTGTTACGCATTATCTAAACCTTTGATAACAATAGGAACTCTGGAGGCAATGGCAGTAGCAGCAATTATAGATACAAGTAAAAAAGAAGAATTTTTGTACTGCCCGATGATAGATGCGCGAAGAATGGAAGTTTTTGCAGCGGTTTATAATCATGAATTGAACCAGTTATTGCCGCCTGCAGGGATGATATTAGAAGCAGAAACTTTCAACAGCTTTACTAAAAACGGAAATATTTTATTTTTTGGCACGGGAAGCTCAAAATATAAACAAATAGAAAAGAGCCCAAATGCTTTCTTTTCTAACATTACATTTTCAGCTCAACACGTTGGTTTATTGGCAGATAAAGCTTTTAAAGCAAAAAAATTTGCAGAAATATCTTATTCTCAACCGGAATACCTGAAAGAATTTTTTACCACGGCAAGAACATAAACGGGAAATTTTATCATCAAAGTTTAAAATTTATACATTCATTTATAAAATAGATTAATAATCATTTATATATTTACTCAAGAATATTTTTTTAAACCCCCCAACGTTTATTTATGGTAACAGCAACACAAAGTATTACAATCTCAAGCAAAGAGGACAGCAATTCAATCAAATTAGACTTTTTACACTTGAAAAAAGCGGCATTAGTATTACGTTCAATGAATCACAAGCTTCGTCAGCAAATGATTAAATTGCTGGATGAAAATCAGAGAATGACTGTGACAGAAATTTATGTGAAATTAAGATTAGAGCAATCAGTTGCTTCTCAACACCTTGCAATACTTCGCAGAGCTGGTATTGTTATTACACAGCGTGATGGTAAATTTATTTACTACGCTATTAATTATGGAAGAGTAGCAGAAGTAAACCAGTTTGTTGAAGATCTGGTAGGTTAAGACTATAACTAATTCACAGTAAAGGATGTTCTAATACAGAACATCCTTTTTTTTGCATCTATGCTAACATTGCTTTTACCAATTAAGTTAGTTCTTGTTTGTACTTTTGTAAAAATGTCGAAGATGTTTATTAAACAGTTATACACTAATTGCCTCAGCGAGGCTGCATACTACATAGAAAGTGAAGGTGAAGCAGCCATTATAGATCCTCTGAGAGATATTGAAGAATACCTGCAATTGGCAAAAGAAAGAAATGCAACAATCAAATATATATTTGAAACACATTTTCACGCTGATTTTGTTAGTGGTCATATAGACCTTGCAAAATCAACCAATGCACCTATTATATACGGACCCAAGACCGAGACAAGGTTTAAGGCTACGATTGCAAAAGACGGCGAAACGTTTTCTTTAGGTAAAATTAAGGTCGTTGTTTTGCATACCCCTGGTCACACGATAGAGAGTACCTGTTATCTTCTTAAAGACGAGAATGGTAAGGACAACGCGGTTTTTACAGGCGATACTTTATTTATCGGAGATGTCGGACGGCCTGATTTAATATCAGCTGATGTAACCCGCGAAGAAATGGCCGGCCTATTATATGAAAGTCTTGAAAATAAGATTAAAGCATTGGCCGATGATGTAATCATTTATCCCGCTCACGGTCCGGGCAGCAGTTGCGGTAAAAATATCGGAAAGGAGACAGAAAGTACAATAGGCGAGCAAAAGCAAACCAACTATGCCCTTCAGCAACCTTCAAAAGAAGAATTTATAAAGGCAGTGACGGAAGGATTAACTGCACCTCCAAGCTATTTCCCTATCAACGCTAAAATTAATAAAGAAGGTTACGATAGTTTGGACACAGTGTTGGAAAAAGCGCTTCAGCCAATGTCTGTGAAAGAATTCAAAGTAAGGCTTAAAGACGAAATAATAGTGTTGGATACCCGTAAAGGATCAGAGTTTGCTGAAGGCTTTATTCCCGGTTCAATCTTTATTGGTCTTGAAGGTAAGTTTGCGGAATGGGCTGGTAGTTTATTACCTTTTGATAAACCTTTGTTGTTAGTGACAGATGAAGGCAAAGAAAGAGAAACAGCAATCAGGCTTGCCAGGGTCGGTTTTTCTAATATGGAAGGTTATTTGTCAGGAGGTTTCAAAGCCTGGCAAAAAGCAGGCGAAAAAATAGATCTGATAATTGACGTGGAGACAGATGAACTCGCAATGGATATACCGTACGATGAAAATCTGGTAGTAGTGGATGTGAGAAAGGAAGTGGAGTTTGCTGATGGTCATGTAAAAGACGCAGTAAATATTCCTTTAGGTAACATGGTTGACCCCGGTAGCATGGCGGATATAGAAGATACCGATAACTTATATTTACATTGTGCAAGCGGTTTTCGTAGTATAATTGCTGCGTCATTAATGAAGCGCCAGGGATTTCATAATTTAAGAAATATATTAGGTGGATGGGCTAAAATAAAAGAGCAGGAAGGAATAAAAACAGAAAAGGAGGCTGCAGTTTTAAATTAGTTTAAATTGTATTAATTGTATATAAGAGGCTATTTCATACTTTTGAGACAGCCTCTTTTTATTTGTATACCTGTTCTGGTTTGTCATAATTAACGCGTCACTTAAGTCGATTTTCAGTTACTAATAGAGGTTGCTTTAACCCTATTTTCAATAGTTTTATTCGTGTGCTCTTCCTTTAGATAGGTTATTTCTCCATGACGCGTTTAGCACTTCAAATTCTTTGAGGTCTTCCTCTGAAAAGCTCTTGTTAGTTAAATCTTTCAGGTCTGGTTGCCCTGCTCTAACCCACGCTGTATACCAAAAAGCGGCAACTGAAGCAATTGCCAAACGCATTCTTTTTTCTACCATTCCTTTAAGCATATTATTATATGCAATCGTGAATTGTGAAGAATATTGCCTTATTATTTTTCCATTTCTTTCTTCAAACCCATACTTTTTATCATCACCTAATTGTTTTGTCAGCAATGCTTCGTCTCTTAAAACCGTATCCGCTGCTGCTCCACTTTCCAACACCCTTTCCCAGATATATTTTGATATATCATCTATGTAAAAAGCTTTGCCTACCATAAAGTCAAACTCTTTCTCAGCAAGTAATTCCGGTACCCGGCTTTCCCAAAAAGCATGAATACCTTTTTGATTGGTTCTTTGTCCATCATGGTTAGAACTTGCATGCAGGGGTACATGGGCATCAGCTATATAATGGCCTATTTCTGCAGCTAATTTTAAAATTTTCGCCTGGTCTTTTTCTTTAAAAGCAGTGGTGAGTCTTTGTTCCATTATTTGGATCCACCACGGTACAATTCCATTAGCAAGTACAGTGTCTTCTGTAAACTTATTTACGGCATCTTCATATTTTCTTGGCAACTCATTATAGGGATGCTCACCATAATAGTCGATATCAATATAATGTTTTGGCGCCTCTGTAGCTACGGCATACCTTCTTTTATCTGGATCTACTGCATGATCAGTCAGAAATTGAATATTAGGTTTAAACAATACCATCATTTCCGGAGGAAGCAAAAAAACAGCGAAATAATTAATCTTCTGGTGCGCATAAAACCCCCAGCAGAAGCTCTGAAGTGCAAAAAGAGAGAAGATAATAACCAGAATTACTTTCTTCATGGCAGAATTTTAAGAAGTAAGTTCTGCAACTCCCCCACTAAGAACAAACTTCATAGCTTCCGTTGAGGCTATGTCATGTAATATCTTTACCTTGACAGCAGGTACTATATATACAATTCCGCTTACTGCATATGAGTGAGGAATATACACGACCACATGCTCTTCCAGTCCCAACTTACTGCCGGTTTCCTGTGTCATAAAACCTATCCGCCATACATCATCTGAATCAACATTTACAAGTACCGGCTTGTCAAATTTTCTTTTTTCCCCTGCGAACGCCTCTAAAAAATCTTTTACAGAGGTATAAATAAATTTCACTCCCGGCGTTCTCTCTAATAAATGACCAAAAAAATCTACTAGTTTCCCTACAAAAAATGAAGTAGAAAACCACCCAACGACTACTATGAGAATAAACATTACAACAAATCCTACTCCCGGTATTTTATGGACAGTTCCATCAGGATCAACTTTATAATAGAAAGGAAAAACCTTTTGAATAATGCTCGGAAGAATATTGTCAACAAATACAAACAAAGAAATGACTGCCCAGGCAGTAATAATGATCGGCGCAAGAATGAGTAACCCCTGAATAAAGTAATTAAGAACTTTATTCCAATGCCACTTAAGAGGTTCCTTAACTTTTAACTGCATAAAACAAGGTAAGATGATTTATAAACAAAAGGTAGACAAAATCAATTAGAGAACAATCGGCTTTTGCTTTTCAGAACAATTTACTGCCAATAACTAACAATCCTGATAACATTTTAAAATAATCTATCCGGCAGGAGTTACAAAAAAAATGCACGATTAAATAAACCGTGCATCTTACATTTTGTATTGAAAAAATTAGTTGAGTTGGAACTTTTGGCTCTTAATGATTTCTTCATCCTGTTTCACTTTTTGCTCCCATGCCCATGCCGTTCTCATCATTTCATTTAGGTCATACTTTATTTCCCAATTAAGAGAGGTAGTTGCATAATTGTTATTAGCATAAATAGCAACCACATCACCAGGGCGACGGGGGCCTAATTTGTAGTTCAGCTTTTGTCCGCTTACATCTTCAAAAGCCTTAATTACCTCCAGTACCGTAACGCCGTTACCAGTGCCGAGATTAAAAATATCGCAATTGGTTTTATTCCTGTTATTGATAAGGTATTCAAGAGCTAAGGTATGTGCATGCGCAATGTCTGACACATGTATGTAATCACGAAGGCAACTGCCATCTCTTGTGTCATAATCGGTACCGAAAACGGTGATTTCAGGTATTTTACCAATCGCTGCCTGGGTAATAGCCGGAACAAGATTGGCAGGTTTACCAAGCGGTAATTCACCGATTTGAACAGAAGGATGCGCACCAACGGGGTTAAAGTAACGCAGCAGGATTGCCTTGGTATTGATTGCCTTAACGACGTTTGCAATTACTTCTTCCCCCATTTGTTTTGTAGAACCATAAGGGGATTCTGCTTTTTTAAGTGGCGACTCTTCTGTTACTGGTATTGTATCAGGACTGCCGTACACAGTACATGAAGAAGAGAATACAAAGTGCTCTACTTTAAATTCATCAACACACTTAAGCAGGTTTATCAATGAAAACATATTGTTTTCATAATACATCAGCGGCTGTTCAACAGACTCTCCTACTGCTTTGTAGGCAGCAAAATGTATGATACCTGTAATATCTTCATTTTCCTGGAAAACGGCTCTTGTATCATTATAGTCTTTAAGATCTACTTTGTAGTTTTTCACCTTTTTCCCGGTGATTTTTTCAATGCCATCCAGCAAATAGCGCGTACTTCGCGAATTATCATCAATGGAAATTACTTCAAAACCATTTTCGATAAGGTCAACAATTGTGTGAGAACCTATAAAGCCACAGCCCCCGGTTACCAAAATTTTATTCATAAAATATGCATTAATACTATTAACATATGCAAATTAAGCGTAAAACGCGTCTTTGTAAAAAAAACAAGACTTTAATTAAATAAATACTTTGATTATGTAAAATATTAAAGCAGCAATTAGCCCGCTTATCGGAATAGTTAAAATCCATGCCCATAATAAGCTTACGGTAACACCCCACCTTACTGCTGATAGCCTTTTTGTGGCACCGACTCCAATAATAGAACCGGTAATGGTATGTGTGGTACTTACAGGAATTTTAAAGTGTTCAGTAAGAAACAGGGTTATTGCACCGGCAGTTTCTGCTGCCACACCTTCAAGCGGAGTGACTTTGGTAATACGTGTTCCCATGGTTTTAACGATCTTCCAACCGCCGCTCATGGTACCTAAACCCATTGCAACAAAGCAAGATAAAGGCACCCAATCCGGAATTGACTTTAAATCAGGAATGTAATTAGAAGAAACCATTGCTACACCGATCAATCCCATCACCTTTTGTGCATCATTCCCTCCATGGCCTATACTGAAGGCTGCGGAAGATAGGAGTTGTAACCGTTTAAACCACTTTTCCGCTTTGTAGGGATTTGACTTCTTAAATAACTGGACAATCAATATGGTAATAAAAAATGCAATAATTAATCCTATAAAAGGGGCAACAACTATAAAAGCAACAGTTGGTACTACTTTACTTGCATCAACAACGGTGAAAGTATTATAATGTGCAACCGCAGCTCCTATCAATCCCCCAATTAAAGCATGTGAAGAGCTGGACGGAATACCAAACCACCAGGTTATCAGGTTCCAGATGATAGCTGACAATAGCGCGGCCAGGGTAACATAAAGCGCTAAAGGATCACCCTTTGTCAGAGTTACCGTTTTAGCTATTGTATCCGCAATGCCAAAGCCGCCGATTACATATTTTGAAATAAAGAATGCAGAAAAATTAAAAATGGCTGCCCAGATTACAGCCTGAAAAGGTGTAAGAACCTTGGTAGAAACAATCGTCGCGATACTATTGGCCGAATCATGAAAACCGTTAATATAATCGAAAATGAAAGCGAAAATGATAATAATAACTAATAAAGAAAGCATACTTATTTTTTAGAAAATAATAATGGAGGTGATAATTAAGCGTATTTAACTATGATAGACTCAATTACATTCGCTGCATCCTCACATTTATCCGTTGCCATCTCAAGAACCTGGTATATCTCTCTTCTTTTAATTACTTCCTTAAAATCATTTTCCTGGTTAAAAAGCTTCTCAATGCTCAGGTCAAAAATATCATCAGCCTGGTTTTCTATGTCATTTACTCTAACCAATGCCTCCGTTATTTTTCTAAGATTTTTCATATTCCTCAGCTCCAGCACTGCACTCTGCACATGGATAGTTCCCTGCTCAATCAGTTCCACCATTTTTTGGATGCCGGGATCGTTGGGATTAACACGATAAAAGATGATTTTTTTGGCTGATGAATAAATATAATCAGCTATATCATCCAAAGCTGAAGCAAGTGTATGTATATCTTCTCTGTCAAAAGGAGTTATAAAGTTTCTTCCCAACTCAGTAAAAAGCTTATGTGTATGATCATCATTCAGATGTTCCAGGTCTTCCAATTGGCTGGTTAAAGAAGCTCTTTTATCAAAATCTGTTTCGTTTACGAGTTGTTTTAAAACACCGCCCATAGTTCTTACGGTTACAGCTACTTCTTCAAAAAGATTGTAGAAAATGGTGTTTTTTGGCATAAAAAACTTGCCTATAGCATTCAATCCCATACTTAAAATTTGAGCAAAATTATAGTTATGTAGTTTCCTTAAATCAGTTAATGATTACTTAATAATAAGATAATATTGGAAAGTTGCATAAATACCATGCCTCTTTTATCTTCAGAGGTAGTATAAAATTTTTAAATTTTACTTAGGAAGAAAATAAAATTATTAGTTGACGAAATTAATAACACAACAAAAGATCATTAACAATACTACAAAAGTAAAAGTGTGACTTACTGATTTTAAATAAAAAAAACTCTATTGCCAACTCTCGCAAAAAATTAATAACAATTGGGATACACGTTGTGAATAAACGAGCCTTTTATCCATGCTCAAAGTTTCCTAATTTGCACCTCAGCACGTAATTGAGCAGCAAGATTTATGGAAAAATTTATTGTTTCAGCGAGAAAATACAGGCCCCAAAACTTCAATACAGTTGTTGGTCAAAGCCACATTACCACTACACTAAAAAACGCCATCCGTAATCAGCAATTGGCTCATGCCTTTTTATTTTGCGGACCGAGAGGAGTTGGCAAAACAACCTGTGCCCGTATATTGGCAAAAACTATTAACTGCGAAAATATCAGTAAAGATGGTGAAGCTTGTAATATCTGCAACAGTTGCGTTTCATTCAACGAAGGCACTTCTCTCAACATACATGAACTGGATGCAGCCAGCAACAACTCTGTTGATGATATACGTGCACTGGTAGAACAAGTACGTTTTGCGCCACAAGCAGGTAAATATAAAGTGTATATAGTGGATGAGGTACACATGCTAAGTACAAGTGCATTCAACGCCTTTCTAAAAACACTGGAAGAGCCTCCTTCTTATGCAATATTTATTTTAGCGACCACAGAGAAACATAAGATACTTCCTACCATATTAAGCCGTTGCCAGATTTTTGACTTTAAGCGCATTACCAACAATGATACGGTTGAGCACCTGCAGGAAATAGTAGATAAAGAAGATATACATGCAGAAAAAGCGGCTCTGCAGGTCATTGCGCAGAAGAGTGAAGGCTGTATGCGTGACTCTTTAAGTATTCTTGATAAAATTGTCAGCTTTACCAACGGTGAGGTTAACTACCAGAATACTTTGGAGCATCTCAACATTTTGGATCATGATTATTATTTCAGGCTTTTGGACACTCAGATAAACCAGGACATGGCCGGCTCAATGTTGCTGTACGATGAAATAAACCGTAAGGGCTTTGAAGGAGATTTGGTACTTAACGGTTATGCAGAGTTTATAAGAAATGTATTGGTTTGTCAGAGTCCGAAAGCTGCTTCATTATTGGATGTAGTTGAAGGTATGCAATCTAAATATGTAGAGACTTCTAAAAAAGTAAGCTGTGCCTACCTCATAAGTGCGCTTAATATTTTAAATGAAGCCGAGATAAACTATAAAATGGCCCGCAACAAGAGGTTACATGTAGAGATGAGCATGATAAAGCTTACATTTTTGCAGCAGGCTATTGAGTTATCTTACGATAACCAGACAGCAACTTTAGTAAAAAAAAAGCGGGTTAACGGTCCGGTAGCTGTTAAGTTTGAGCCACTGCAATCTTTACAAATAAAACCAGGACCTGTAGCATTACCAGCTGTTGCGCCTGAAAATAAATTATATATACAAGATCAGCCACCGGTAGCTATAGTTGCAGAGGCAAAACCTGTTGCGGCTACAAAGCCAACTATACAAGAGCGGCCTGCTTATACAAAACAACCTGAAGCTGATGAGGCATTGACAGCGACAATGGAAAAGCCGAAAGCACCGGCGCAAAAGAAACCATCAACAGCTAAAAAATCTTTATTAGAGGCTCTTCGTGAAGAGCACATCACAAACCGGGTTGCGGAAAACGCAAAAGAAGTAATACCGGTTAATGACGAAAGAATAAAAGAGCATTGGACCTGTTTTACTAGTAAATTAAAAAAACAGATGAAACATTCTGTTGTTACTGTTTTTAATAATGCAAAAATCGACGTAGTAAATGATTCTAATTTTTGTGTTACGGTATCTGCAAGTCTGGAGCAAAAATTTATTGAACAGGAAAAAACAGTACTGCTTGAATATCTAAAAGAATGTTTTAATAACCGTAATCTTGGTTTCAAAATACAAATAAATGAATTACCAAAGGAAGTTGGAGCAACAGAGACAACGCTATCGTCAAGAGAAAAATACCAGAAAGTTATAGAACAATACCCAATGATAAAAGAACTAAAAGACAGGCTGAAATTAGAATTGGACTATTAAAAGTAGAAATTGGCCGCTATTATAACACGTATAGCAGAAGATAGAAACAATTTAAAACGGATACTGAAGTTAAATAGCGAAATATAGTTGAATGGAGCGTCGCAACGACTGCCTCATCAGAG
>Ga0210040_10009564_pt1 | contig 11259 bp, 6 predicted proteins | sample CryGeyCG12114_NA_FD_185462 | JGI IMG/M metagenome (GOLD analysis project Ga0210040, IMG submission 185462) | Groundwater microbial communities from aquifer - Crystal Geyser CG19_WC_8/21/14_NA (SPAdes) (version 2) | ecosystem: Environmental > Aquatic > Deep subsurface > Groundwater | place: USA... | reverse complement strand
ATAATGAAATGAAACAAAAAGCAAGGAAATCAAACTTTATTTTTTATAAAAAAAGTTTCAAAGTGAATAATATTTTGAAAACCGTCATGTTGTAGAAAAAATAATGCCGATTCTAATGGTGCAATTACAATTTTAACTCATATTGTAGTTTTGTTGGAAAGCGTGGCAATGTATACTGAAGTGAGCGTTAGTAATATAGATATATATTCCATCACGGAATAGCAAATCTAATCAGCTACCTTGGGTTGTGATTGTGAAATATTTAGAACAAACAAATTAACTGTAGCGTATGTTCCTTACTTTACTTACTAATAAATTTTTAGTTGGATGAGAATCAACTGGTCGAAAACCGCACAAGTCCTACTAGTTAAATTATTGGTATGAGAGCGTTGCCCCGCTTTTTCATTCTAATGGGAACGGAAAATTGATTTTCTAGGAAAAGAGTAAAGATGAGATCACTTTTGCTACTTCTTTTTTCCAATTTTCTAGAGAGACAGAAATTAAATTAAGCTGTCGAATAAAACCCCCTTGACTACTGGAAAAGAGTAAGCTTTTGCACACTATAGTCAATCTTCTTCGTTGTTCTTTAATCTTATTCGTTGTCAAAGCTGATGTGAGTTTTTTTAGATCCGCGGCTAGGACAATACACGGAATATAAGTACATCCAGACCGCAATCAAGTTGTTTTACAATAGTATAGTAAGTACTTTTTCATCATTTCTCATGGTAGCGACGAAGCATTACTGTTTTCTGTATATTATAGTAAGTTATTTTTGAGGATCGCAAGTAATAAATTAATCAACGTTAGCTATATGTGCTTAAAATTTAGACATGTTGATAGGAATATTTATGCATAAACTGAATATAAATGACTTTTTTTTTTGCTTTTTCTTATTCTTTAGTTTTTATAACATCTTTTTTTCTTTCCCTTTGAAATCAAGTAAAAATATTGAGTGTAATGATGCAATAGTTAGTGTCATCTATCCAAGCATACTTTATTGACAAATTCATGATATTGAAGCTCCGTATGTATGCTGTAAGATTTAGCCATTAGCCCTATTATTAGCTCATTACACGCACACCCTATTTCCCCGACGCGCATTAAGTTGAGATTGAACTTGCATGACAGCATTCAATGTGGTTCCTATGAAATCATAATACGTTGTAAATTATTTGAACCGGTCTTTTTGTTCGTTGGTATTTTGTCCCTACATTTAACTCCTGCCTTTCTTTTCTGTGCCCTTTATTTAAAGATTCAAGTGCCCTTTTTTTTGGAAAATCTTTCTTAATGATTTATGTTAATTTCCCTTATGAAATGAAATGAAAATAGTGAATTATTTAAAAAAAAAAATTAAATGCTATACCGCGTGGGAGAAAGCATCAACCAATTTTTGTTGAACTGTATGTAAACTGAATCTCTCATCTACTCCTCAAATTTGGCGGGTGAATGCATAATTTATTACGAAACGAAAACCAGAATGGTTGACTTGAATAATGAATTCATTAAATCAATACGAAGTGTTTTCTATTTGATTAATATTTGTGCCAACAATGTTGGATTGCACTTGATTAAAATGTATTTGAAGCTTATTTAATATTATGTCAGATTAAAACCAGTATTGGTAGTTGAGTTGGTAGGAGGCTTTTTTAATTTGTGTACATTGGGTGCATTTTATATTCGTTCTATTGCCAACAGCTAACAGTCCTCATTGTTATTGCTTCATAGCTCCCCTGCAACTTACTTAGCTGCACACTTTCTTGATGAAACTTTTCATTATTTTTGCTAACAGGAATTGGTGCTTAATCAGTGGGGTTGCTGGTACTCATGAATTTGAATGCTTTTGCTCCTTTATTTGTAATGAACAAAACGTGGTCTCGCAGTTTTCCAGTCAGTAGTCAGTATAAAATAAGAGATAGTGCTAACAGAATCAGAATGATATTTTTTATTAGACACTCTCCGTCAGTTTTGGCCACACTGTTGAAAATGCCTCTTTTTCTACTCAATCTTTTTTTTACAAAACTGTATATGATCAGCGGGAGTTTCCAGTTTTCATTAAATGACTAACAATATTACTATTTGTATTAATAAAGACTGCCACATGGCTGTGGCTTTAGGTTGCTTATCGGATCCGAAGTCCGATAATTTTATCGGATCGGATTGGACACGGATGGCATACTGATTCGATTATGACTATATTCGTATGCAAAACTTAATTCTTTATTAATTGTGCTAAATAAGTAATTTTGGCGAGTTTTGTTTACTCAGCAAAAGTTAAAAAAAAGGTTTTGAAGTTTTTGTTTTGGCTTTGTTTTTGAGTTCTTTTTTTAGAGTTTTGATTTCATGTTTACCCCTTGAAATGTGTTTATTGCTTTCCAAATTATATAATCATTGTTATAAAACTAACATTTTTTATATGTATTATATATATCTACTTCTATGTATTTTTTGTTTGCTTTTTTTTATTTACTGGCTCAATCCTCTCTGATATACCCTTATTTATAACATTAGGGATATTGAAAACCAATAATTACTCTTTTTTATAATTTTAATACTGCTTAGTACCGTGTAGCAGCGATTTAATTTAAAAAATTGCTCTGAGCTATGCACAAGGTCATATAGGTCACGGTTTTCACCTTTGGAAAAGAAACCCTTTGAAACATGTTCGGTGCTACTAGCTGTGCCTAAATAGACTAAATACATTGTTTTTGAAATTTTTTATGGAAATAGTGAAGGGTCTCTCCTAGCATAGTAGTAAGGTCGAAGGATTCGCCGTTGGCCTTCAATTTTGGCTTGCGTGTTAACAACCCTATGTTACAGCTTACAGCACAGATTTTTCTATTTCAGCCAAATTAATGCACTCACTCAGTGCAAAGTTATGGCGGGCAAAGTTACAAATAGTGTCCATTCTCGGAATTCGTGCGTAGATTCAAGTGATAGAAAATTACCATAAACCAAACCTGCGAGTGTTTGGTCTATTAAACTATGCAATACAATGCTAAATTAAGAACAATGCATTGCACAATCAAGAAAAATCTTGCTTTTTCTTTTCTTTTGAACCCTCAATGTTCTATTGGTCACACATATCATGCAACTGTGAAGAAACCACATTTGGGAATAAAAAGGAATGAGCTGCTAGAGCTAACTAACTGTAACTATAAGTAAGCACTCGAAGGTTTTCTTAAGTATGAAACGATAGGAAAACCTATTACACATTGTAAATGCTATAAAATACATGGGGGATGGAAGGTAGGTAGGAAGGATTGGAAGGAAGGAGTACAAGTGAAAAGTCACAAGTAGCTGGACGGCTGATGCATGGAAAGTAGTATCGTAGTCAGTCAATAATTAGACGAGCATCTAAAAGGTCAAAAGGGAACGTATTCCCTCCTCTGCACAGAGAAGGGGACGACATTTTTGGACAAATATTATCATGGTGACTTCGTATCTCGGTTGTGCTTACTGGCTCTTGTTCAAGAAATAATATGACGACAGAGGCGATCGACTCCGTTCCTCATTTCATATTAATAATCACTTTATTTATGCTGACGTTATCACTTGGTATACAGTCGAGTTGTCACCATCTTATTGCATAAACACGTCTTTGAATTAAATATTGTCATTCATACATACATTCATGTTGCTCAGTCAGTTAGTTATTAAGGTGAACAGAACCCATGTTGGAGCATTTTAGGTTCTTGAATCTTGATTGCTCGCATTCCTTTGCTGGGTTTTTATTTCACATTTTTTCCCTGCTCGCTTAGCTTTTTTTTCCAAAGACAAACATTGAGAAATTGAGGAGATAAAGGTGACATTGACGGAGCTACAAGTATTATGTTACAGGGACGACAAAACTCGAGAGTTTCCTTTTAGTAATTAAAGTGTAGAAGGCGGTATCTGCTACTTAATGGCGGTTTCATAATCGATATCCATTCGTTAGGCAGATGGTAAATGCTGTTAATAACTAACTGTAGTAAGTAGAGTAGTAGTCTGTTTATAGTGAATTTTAATGGAACCATGTGATGCTCCGGTCGTGCATGAAATGAAACCATGGCAAATCCAGCTGAGTAGCTAATGCTCATCCACGATTTACTGTTGTAACTATAGTTAGTCAGTTTGTTGACCTAATCTTGATGAAATTTGCTGGCAGTGAGCGGATCGATATTTCGATATAGTTTTCTGTCCGTATGTTTATTTGTAAGGATATTTTGGTGCACATGTGTGTTTATGGTTTGGGTATTAAAATCGTTCCTTGAAAAAATATTATGATAAATTTAGTGGTTTAATATTTGTTCGTTTGGACGGGTCTGTAAATAATTTGCATAAAGAGTGACGTCTAGCGAATAAATTATTGTTCTATTCATAAGATATTTGCGATATTGGAAATATATCAAACATGGTCATTACTTCTGAGGAGTAATTGAATATAAATTAAGGCAAAATATGAAGGATATTGACTGGAACTAGGGAAGTCGAGATACATAGTACAATATTTTAAGCCTATGTGAGATGGAGTGCTTTCATTTCTGATTATTTCTTTTCATTACGGCAAGCTTGCTTTTTATAATCAAGATGTTTGCTCACAATGATTGTCTGCAATGTGTTCATGAACAATTTTCTTAAAATGGACACAAAATTTTCCTATTATACTCTCTATTCTCTATACCTTCCAAAATATTGTAGTCTGATGCGGCCAGTGAGCTTCACAATGATACAACCCGGAAAAAATTTAACATGGAGTTAATTAGAGAAAGTATAGTAAAGGTCTGTTCTCACTGAATTTTTCGTGTTATTTTCCGTATGAAAAATCCAAAAATGGATCTTAATTTTGGGCATAATTTTCCCGGATTCTTGGTTCGATTTTCACTCTCGAACCATAGCGTATATAATTTTAGGTGCTTATATACTAGAGGGTGTAAGGGAGACTTTCTAAGCATTTTTAAGAAAATTGCTCATTGCTCATGAACACATTGCGGACTAACTTGCGTGTAATGTGATATTAAAAGCCAGGTTTTAGGAAAACACACTCTGAGAGGGAAAAATTAAAAATGCTAGCCAATTAAAAATTAATATAAGTTTCTGTTTAACAATACCAAATGTTATAACTATATCATTAGTACTAGAAACCGTCAGAAAACTGATAAAACGATTTTTTTCGTAACTCGAAGAAAAAATCATATCTAATCTATTTGTAAACTTTGTTGAACATAGTTATGATTTGACGTGTTGTTAGAAATGGTGAGCATTTACCGTATATAGCACCTAACTTTTTCTTTAGTTAGGAATACAAACTTTTATATAGTACATAACTTTCTGCAGTAAGGACAGCGATAGAAACAATTATGAGCAAAAGTAAGTTACAAATAAATGAAGAGGTGAAAAAGACAAGAAATCGTTCAATTTGTCACAATTTTTGCCCGTCACCAGCTTGCTGTCAGTATACTTTCTTTTCTTTTTATAGTTTTTAATTATTTTTTTCTATTCGGGTTAATCGCTTGATATTTTCAAGATGGTTTTTCCTCGTTGGAAAAACTCCCAAACCTAAAGCTGAAAACAATATTCAGTTTCATTGTAATCTTTCAGTCTCTATGAGAGTTTACTTTTCATGAGGTGGTACTAGCTATATAGAGCATTAGTTAAGTGTAATTGCGCGGGTAGATATTGGGAAATCCCGATGGAAAAGGGAGTATCATTTTTGCCTGGAATGATAGACTAGAATGAAGAAAGCATTTTTCTTTTCGCCTATTTTTTTACCGTGTAGAAGTTTTGCTTAAGAAATAACAAATTTTCAAGGGCCTAAGTCAAAATTAAGTTATTACTGTCCGTTTCAATGAAATACGGAGTTCCTAATGTTAAATTGGCTATCTTGGCTTGTTGGATGATCACCGTGAAAAAGGCAAATTTTGTAAAAATTGCCTGGGCAATCAAAATATGTTCTAGATTTTAAGTTCCCATGATGAGATTACGACGAATTTATTATTATTATTTATTATTTATTTTTTGCTCAATGATAAACAAACTCTGCCAGGTAACCATTGAAAAAAGTTACTTCGTATTTCATTGAAACGGACAGTAATCGTTTGAGATTTGTTTAATATTGCAGTACCCCATTTGGGAGGGAATATTATAGTTCATTTAAAAGTAAAAAAGAATTTCCCCATGTTATTCGGCTATCCGAATAACATGGGGAAATAACGTGGTGGATTTATACAAATTGTCTGTGAAATGTTGTGGCAACAATAACAAAAAACGCCAAATAACCTACCGAAAAAAAATTCTTTTTTTCATTAAAATGGACTATAGTAGTTTTATAACTCGTGTATTTTAGAAGATTATATTCCATTCGTGCCGGCTGCGGGCTAATGGACTCATTGCAAGGAATACAGGTAGCTTTTTTTAGATTTTTTTGTGTCCGTTGTATTCTATTGTAAGAAAATTTTTACAGTTTATTGGCGTTGGTATAGCTAGCCTATATAGGCTATCATAGTATATGGCAGACCAATTCCCATATTTCCCACTGTGCTCGACAAAACCTGCGAAATGTGCCTTTTCGTGCTCTAGATATATTTTATAGTATTTCCCATTTTTAACAATGAGGCACAGTATTTTTCGCTGTGCCGGGATTTAATTAAAAATTATGGGCATTAATATACCCTATCTCTACCGAGCTATGCAATTTCCTATTATACACCTGTTGTTAGCGTATGTATTGCCTTTGAGTATTAACCAATTACAACATGAGTAGTCATCATGGAAAGAAGCATAGTGTTCAAGTGAATTATCGATGAAAACGACTAACTTCTCCACATGAATGAGCAAGATAAACAACTATTTTCGTTTCATGATGTAAGTGCAAAGCATTCGCGTGTAAGTTTACTATGCACAAAAACTAAATGGTAAGAATTAGGAACACGTACACCTACGTTTCAAGAAAGAAGGCAAGCTCTGACATTAAATCTCTCAAATAATTCATTTGACGCCAGTTTCCAGGTTACAGAACGTGACAGAGGATCTTTATTTCATTTTCAGCTGAAGTAAATTTTTTCGCACTTGTGATTAATACTCAAATTTCACTTATCCGTAGCTCATTATACACGGTGCTGTACTAAATGCTGCACTACGAATGGTCTGCAACGTGAATAGTGTGGGTTGTTTCTAAATTTGGATTTATTCATGCCATGCAATAAAGGCACTCATGAGCATGGGGTACCGGGGTATTCTGGTATTCTAAATAGTACCTTCTTACTAAGCTACCGGTGTTGCAGCGTAAATGTCTAATTTGAAATTTCTCCTGTAAATTGATTTTCTCAAAATAGTAACATGGAAATTAGGTTGCCATAATATTGTTTTTTGCTTCACAGTATGGATTTTGTTTACCGTAAGTTACCAATTGCTGTAAAAAGTTACTAGAATACCGAAATGCCCCGTTACTCCGGCACTTATGAGTACCCTTCGAGTGAACAAACTCTTACATTGCCCTGGTTAAATTTCGTAAAAATCAATTTACAGGAGAAATTTTAGAGTCGGCGAGTCAGTGTGTTGCACTGGTAGCTCGATTACTTGAATGCCTGAATTAGCCAGCACTGATGGGTACCCCTATAAGCGAATTGTAGAACACAAAGAAAAGGTAACAGACTGTATAAATGATAAAGAGCTTACTAAACAAAGGCGGTTCAATCAATCATATTTATATGAACATAAGCTATTACAAAACAATTTCAGCTCCATGATTGTCTTGTGTACTGGTAGGTAATATACTTGTGCACAGAAAGTTGGGAAACTTTCTCAAGTGTAGCTGGCAACTTAGCTTAAGTCATCTGGGTTACAAATTCTCCCAAATAATGAAAAATAGACTAGTGCCTTAAAGGTGTATATGAGTTAGAAGCAAATATGGGAGTATATAATTCCTTTGAGATTTATCAAATCATATTTGAAAGCCAACGAAAAGAAACTTGTTTCCTTATGCTGTGTATTACCTGAATGATTTATGAGCTAAACTTTTTACTCTTCTTTTACCACCACCATTAAAAAAGCCTTGGCAAGCATATTGCTTTCATACTAGGCTTCGTTTGCAATCCGTGATGACTAGTGTACTGTATGTGCACACTAGTAGAGGTGATGCACTAGTATTCCACACACACTCCAACTTATGGAGTGAACGCAGTACGTATGTGGTATGTGAACGAGCACCGTATAATTTGCGTGTGAAGAGAGCATTATTAAGCTTTGTCTCACAAGTTCATCTCATTGCTCAACGGCACGAAGGAAAAGCTTGCCCCAACTAACTAACTAACTACGGTAGTGATTCTAGTTTCATCACAAAAGAAATGCTCAGTTTCTTCTTTCACAAAGTTTTTTTTTCATTCTTGTATTAATTACAGGATCTCATAAAAAGTCCCACTCAAGTTGTTTAGCCAAATCCATAATGTATGTAGTAAAAATTCTCATGCAAGCAGGTACTGTATATATAAGTTCAGCCATTTGTTGCAAAAAAATGTATGTACTCTCCTGTACATCAGTTGCATCGACGGAGCCTATCAGAATGGTGCGGCCATTATGGTGCGACCGTTATGGTGCGGCCACTCTGGTGTGTACAATTCGGCGTGCGGATTCTATGGTGCTGGTTTTTTATGGCGCGCGACAATATGCTGCAACGGTGCGAAGAATTTATTTTCTCTTTGGAATTTTCGGTGGCATTTATAAGGGCCTATATTCCAATCCATACATAAGGTGAATTGAGTGTTTCTAATGCTACAAATTACTATATCTTTACAAAATCAATGTTGGAAACTATTCCGTTCACATAGTCAATGACAGGCAACATGTACAATGTGGAGAGAAAAGATTGCTAAAAAATTTATGCAGTATGGCGATTTGGTTACTAACAAATAATATGAACTAATATGCAAACAAGGTAAGAATCAAATGCACTTGTTGTACACAAATTGAAATTCTCAATGCATTCTATCAGTCACTCTATTTGTAAAGAAATCTTTATGCAAGCATCAGTTTTAAAATGGAGTTCACTAAAAGCAGTAAGGGGAAATCTCTTTATTATTGACTATGAACCTATCATTGACCATGTGACAGGAATAGTTTCCAACATTGATTTTATATAGATATAGTAATTTGTAGCATTAGAAACACTCAATTTAAAAAATGGCCCTTATAAGGGCCTCCAAAAATTCCAAAGCGCAAAAAAATTCTTCGCACAATTGCACCATATTGTCGCGCGCCATAAAAAATCAGCACCATAGAATCCCCACACCAAATTGTACACACCATAGTGGCCGCACCATAACGGCCACACCAAAATGGCCGAATGCCAAAATGCTATGGTTGCACCTTTGAATCAGATTTAGTTAGTTAATAAGTGGCTGAAATAACCTTTTGTAATCATCATATACATTTTTTAGTTCAAATGGCAAGTACTAACGGACTAACTAGATAGTTACCGACGTGGGCTTCATTTTAAAGTGCTTTAGTGCTTACTGTGTTTACCCATCTTAAGTCAAAAAGCATTCATGAATGAAGTTATTGGAGAGTTGCCAAGGCAAAGCTTTTATTCATTTTGTGCTCATTGTTTTCTCAAGTTTGTTTGCCATGTGCACTCAAAGACAGTTTCTTTATGGAATGAACCTTTGAAGATGAATCTATAAAAGTGAAGAAAGCGGAGGTAGTTAAGATGAAATTTTCTTATCTACAAAGAAAGCAGGGTCAACTGGGAAGACAAAAGACAAATATTGATGTTTGCAGGTTATTGTCTCTGGTTGTAGAAAAGATCCCTTCAACTCTCTCAAATTCTTTATGTGGAGCTAGACAAATTTGGTGCTTAAGTGTCATTTCAAAATTTATGAACAGTGTGGATCAAGAGGCCGTAATTCAGACGACTAAAGACAGCTTAGGTTTGAAAGGAAGGATGATAAAAAATTTACAGCTCTCTATAATCTTCCATGGTGGGCACATTTATGTATATATTAGTGTTCGCTGACGCTCCTAACGACTCTCGTAAAATCTCCTGTCATTTCTCCTGAAAGAGAAAGGTGTATAATTGGCTTTGCAAACGTTTCCTCCAGTATTCACTAGTATGATTAATTACTTAATTCAAAGATTGTGCTCATTCAACATGGATTTATCATGTGTGCACTAGCGATTCCTTGCGATCTTTTCATGGAATTAAACAGAAATATAATTTTCCTTTCGCTTGGCTGTCAACTCAACCATTTTTTGTGAGTGTTGAAACTTGATTATTTTTTATAAAGCTTAATCTACTTACTTAGCTAATCAATTCTAGTCTGAACCAAAATCTAATAATAATGTGGGTGTTACAAAATCACTTTCTAATTACCAACTACTGTGATGCATCCAGTCAACTTTATTGCATTCCTGCATTAACTTACCTTCTGATCAAATGAATGCTCTAGTTTGCCCTTAAAAATGTTTTTTTACTACTATAACTATTATAGTTCATACCCGTATCTTTTCTTTTTTCATTATTAAATATGTGTAAACTTATTTGCCCAAAATTAGTATTATTGCAAACATGCATGCATGCTACATATGCATATACATGTGCAATAATATGTACGTTCCTACACATTTGTGCCGGATATTTTTCATGAGCTTCAGGGAAAAACACTTAACAGGAAAATTTTTTGGCAAAACCTGTACGCTATAGCTTAATAATAATAACTGTCTGTTTATAGTCTATGCTGACGATGCTCATTTGTTGCATAGCTGGTCATCAGATAACTACGTATGAAAAACTATATGCTGAAATTAATAATGGCTAAATATCCTAATCACTCTATAATACCTGTCACGTTACCACTTTATAATATGCCTCTATATTCAGTAAGAGCATGTAATTTATGAAATAATCTCCCCACTGATTAAATTTCTGCTCTGCCCTTGCTATATTTTCAACTGCTGTAACTATCAAACCAGTTTTGTAAATTTGTATAAATCATGTACATTTGTTGGTGTGAATTTCTGTGGTAGCTATCTTTACCGTCATGTGAAAAACCTATGTAATGAGACAAAGAGGTTGAGTAAATAATAATAATAATAATGAATTACACATGGGTGGAAAATCCATCATATCTCGGTAACCAGGTTACCATGAAATTTGGGGCAAGTGGGGCCAGTGGGGCCAAATTGGCCGCGAAGCGGCTAACTTGCAAAATATTTGATGTCGGATGAAACAAATTTACTATTTTATTTACGACTTAACTACCCCACTGGTTCGAACTTCGGCCCCACTAA
>Ga0210040_10009563_pt1 | contig 11259 bp, 5 predicted proteins | sample CryGeyCG12114_NA_FD_185462 | JGI IMG/M metagenome (GOLD analysis project Ga0210040, IMG submission 185462) | Groundwater microbial communities from aquifer - Crystal Geyser CG19_WC_8/21/14_NA (SPAdes) (version 2) | ecosystem: Environmental > Aquatic > Deep subsurface > Groundwater | place: USA... | reverse complement strand
CCGGCTGTAGGCGTAGGGGGCGGTGCCGCCCGCCACGCCGCCCGCCTCCAGGCTGCCGTTGCTGTTGCCGCAGGTGCTGGGCACGCTGGTGGCCGTCAGGCTGGAGGGGCCGTCGAGGTTGCCCACCGCCACCTGCCCGGCATAGGTGCAGCCGTTGGCGTCCTTCACCGTGACCGTGTATGCTCCGGCAAACACAGCCGCAAAAGAAGTAGAAATTTGGAAGGTTGTGCCATTTAGGGAATAGGTATAAGGTGCTGTGCCGCCGGTTACCGCGCCCACGGCAATGCTGCCATTGTTACTATTGCAGGAAGAAGGTAGTGAGGTTAGGCGCAGGTCAGTGGGGCCTGCAATATTCTCCAGCACCACATACCTGCTGAACGTACAGCCATTCGCGTCTTTGATAATGAGATTATAATTGCCGGCTGCTAAAGCGGTAAACGTGCCGGAGGTTTGAAAACTGTTACCGTCGATGCTGTAGAGATATGGAGCCGTTCCGCCGGTGACGGTCCCCGCAGTTACACGGCCGTTGCTGTTGCCGCAGGTACTGGCCGATGCCGTAGCTGTGAAGGCAGGGCCAGCAATATTCGGCACCAGCACTTCTTCTGCATACAGGCAGCCGTTGGCATCTTTCACCCGCACTTGGTAAGCACCGGCGGCCAACTCGGAAAACGTGGCAGAACTCTGGAAAGGCTCGCCGTTCAGGCTATATATATAAGGCGCTGTGCCACCCGTTGTGCCTGTGACTTTTAAGCTTCCATTGCTGTTGCCGCAGGTAGTCGCGGTCACGGTGGCTACCAAGTCGGAAGGACCGGCAATATTAGTTACCTGTGCTGGCGCAGCATACGTACAGCCGTTGGCGTCTTTCACCGTGATGGTGTAGGAGCCAGCTGTTAACGCATTGAAGGTAGCAGAAGCCTGAAAGCTGACACCGTCCCTGCTGTAGGTATAGGGTGCCTTTCCTCCTGATACAGCGGATATGGAGAGACTTCCGTTGCTGCCTCCGCAGGTAGAGGAGCTTTGCGTGCTTGTAAAACTAGTAGGGATATTCATCCCGACGGTAACGGCTGTTGTTGCCATACAGCCATTGGCGTCTTTAACGGTCAGTGTATAGTTCCCGGCTGCTAAACCCGTAAAAGCTGTTCCAGCTTGGAAATTACTGCCACCCATTGAGTAGGTATAAGGCGCTGTGCCACCAGTTACCGCGCCCGCTGTAAGGGTGCCATCATTATTTGCACAACTGGCAGGAAGCGTAGACGCAACAACCGCGGTTGGGCCTGCAATATTGCTGATCGTAAAAGACTTCACAAAGGTGCAGCCGCTGGCATCTTTTACCGTGATGGAATGGTTTCCTGCCGCCAGGCCCGTGAAGGTAGCGGAGATTTGAAATGTAGTGCCGTTTTTGCTGTAGGTATACGGAGCCGTACCGCCTGCTACTCCCGTAAGGGTCAGTTCGCCGTTGCTGGCACCGCAGGTAGTGGCTTTGGCGGTGGCAGCCAAATCTGTAGGGCCGGCCACGTTGCTGACCATAACCTTTTTAGCCGTAGTACAGCCGTTGGCATCTCTCACCGTTACCGTGTATTCAGCGGCAAGTAAACTGCTGAAGCTGGTGCCGGCCTGGAAAGTGGTGCCGTTGATGGAGTAGGTATACGGAGCAGTACCGCCTGTTACTGCGGCTATGGAGATTCTACCGTTGCTGCTGCCGCAGGTAGAGGAGGTGCTGGTAAGTGTAAGATCCGTAGGGCCGGCGATATTGGTCACAGTGACAGCTGTTGTTGTCAGGCAGCCGTTGGCATCCTTTATGGTGATTGTGTAGTTACCCGCTGCCAGTGCCGTGAAAGCAGTGCCTTGCTGAAAGGTAGCACCGTCCCTGCTGTAGGTAAAGGGAGCCGTGCCGCCGGAAACCGTGCCGATACTAACCTGGCCGTTGCTGCTTCCGCAGGTAGCCGACTGGGCCGCCACAGTAAAAGCAGGCCCTGCAATATCCTGCACCACCACCTGCTGCGCATAAACACATCCGTTGGCATCTTTTACTGAAACAGCATGTGTACCTGCTGTAAAGTTAGTGAGGGTGGCAGAGTTCTGATAGCTGACGCCGTCTTTGCTATAAGTGTAGGGGGCTGTGCCGCCTGTCACGGCGCTCACTAGGATTTTACCGTTGTTGCCTCCGCAGGTCGATGCCTGGGCTGAGGCGGTGAAACCTGTCGGAACCTTAGTGCCAACGGTCACTGACCTAGTAGCCAAGCAGCCTCGCGCATCTTTTACTGTAACAGTATAAGCGCCGGAGGCAAGCATAGCGAAGGTCGTTTCAACCTGGAAACTGCTGCCGTTGATGGAGTAGGTGTAGGGAGCCGTGCCGCCCGTCACACTGCCTGCTGTGATAGTACCATCGTTATTCGCGCAGGAGGCAGGTGAGGAAGACGCCGCGAGCATTGAAGGGCCTGCAACGCTCGTTACTGTAAAAGTTTTGACTAGGGTACAACCGGTCTGGTCTTTTATGGTAATGCTATGAGTTCCTGCGGCAAAGCCTGTTAAAATATTTGTGGTTTGGTAAGTGGCACCTCCGTCTTTGCTGTATCTGTAGGGGGATCTGCCACCTATTATATCTGTGATCGTAATCTCTCCGTTACTGTTGCCACAGGCTGCGGGCAATACATTCCCTGAAAAATCAGTAGGGCCTGGCAGGCCGGGAATGACTACTTTTTCGACGTACAGGCAGCCATTGGCATCTCTCACGGATACGGTATATTCTCCGGGCGCTAAGGAACCAAAGGTGTTGGCGGCCTGAAAGGCAGTGCCATTCCGGGCATACATATAGGGAGCCGTTCCACCGGTTACGCCGTTTACCCTGAAATAGCCATTGTTGTGGTCGCAGGTAGCAGAATAGATGCTCACATCAACAGCCGATGGCCCGGCCACCTCTTTCACGGTGAAGGTCTCCACTACTGCGCAGCTCTTCCCGTCACTAACACTTACCGTATAGGTGCCGGCAGGTTTATTCTCTATTGCAGCTGTTGTTTCACCGGTGTTCCAGCGGTAGGATAGCGGCTCAACGCCTCCTGTAACTGTTGCCGCAATACTTGCCGTGTTGCCACCACAGATGGTCGCCGTACCCACCAGGCGCACATTCATCGTGTAAAAGCTTACCAGCACCTCGTCCCGCACAGCTGTGCAGGAACCGTTGCCTGTAGAAGTCAGGGTCAGTTTCACAGAGCCCGCCTCCAGGTCAGCCGCAGAAGGAGTGTAGACGGCATTCAAGGCGGTGCTGCTCGAAAACGTGCCGCTGCCCCCGCTCCAGGTGCCGCCGGTAGCCGCCGTAACGGTGCCAGCCAGTTGCACGGTGCCCGAAGAACAGACCCGTTGGTTCGGACCGGCACTCACTGCCAGGTTGGAAACAACATCCACAGAAGCGGAGAACTTCTGGCAGTTGGGGTAGTTTTTGGTTCTTACCTCCAGGTTGTATCTCCCGACTGCCGTAGCGGTATAATTCTGACTGTTGCCGACTACGTTGCCAGCACCGTCCGTCCAGATATACTCAAATGTGCCATCTCCGCCTGTTACGCTACCAGTCAGTGCCACGCCGGTACCGCCGGGACAGATGATCGCCGGAGTTGGCCCGATCGTTACCACGGGCAGCGCGTAGAAATAAACTCTGACCACATCGCAATAAGGCAGGGTAGAGCAAGGGGAGGCCACTGATCTGCCGCATACCTCATAGTCAACAAAGGCCGGGGCGTTGGCATCTCCAGTAACTACAGCGGTTGATTTGCCGTTCGGGAAGCTCAGGTACTTGTCGTAGATGCCTCCGCCTGTGATGTCTCTCCAGGTGATGGATGCTTCCTCAAAAGCAATCGGAGCCTTTAGTTCGGCCGTACAACCTGCCGTGACGGAGACATCCGCTTGTGGTTCAAAGGCAGCAATGGATTTAATCCGATAAGTATTCTTTGAGTTACCTGGTTTGCAGAGCGTGAAATTATGCGGCCCGGTGCCTGTTACACAGATCGGCGGCCCGACGGCTGTAAGATTACCGCAATTTAAGCGGTAATCCATGGCACCGGTTGGCTCCGAGCCCGTCAAAATTTCAATCTCCAGACCACCAGCGTTCTTGTCCAGGGTCACCACAAACTGAATACAGTTACTACTGTTGTCAGCCGGGCAGAACGAGCCGTCCCTACTTACGTTTGGAGAGTCCCAGATACCGTTTGGTTTCCCGGTCAGGTCTACAGTATAGGAAGAGGTAGATGTCTGAGCATGCAGGTGCTGCATACTCACTATCTGAAAAAACCATAACAGGAAGATTACAAAAATAAGAAATGAGGAACGGGTAGGAGTTGTTGTCATACACTAAAAGTGCTATATGGACGTAAGTAATGGTATAGAGCAATAGTAGTCTAAAGCATATCCTTTTTTTGGTGAAATTCTATGTTAAGAATAACAGCCTTGTTGGATATTGTATTTGAATATCTAAATATATATGATATGATTAGCAAAAAAATGATTGCATGAAAATAAGTGAATTAAATCATGTAAAGCAGCATATGGTTTATTATATAGCCTGATTATATAGGATTAAAATTATATAATAAAACTGGTTAGATTTTTCCAGGGAGAATAAAATTAAAATATTGTTCAAACAAGTAGTTTTAAAAATGCAGTACTGTTTTGTTGTCTGAAATTGAATTATATGAAGGCGTGTCAGGACTTATTTATTGTCAATATTATTTCGAGAAGCTTATGCTCCTTGGGAGTTATACTAAATAAAGCTAATTTGAGTGGAATGTGATTTCGGGACAAAGTGTGTTGAGTAGTTCCAGTTTTTCTGCAAACTACACCAGTCCCCTGTCACCGGAGTAAAGAACCAACACCTGATCAAAGCCAAAACTGACCTAATGCATTGCTATGCTATACAGCTCTTTTTTGGCAACATAGCCTTGGAGTGATAAAATTGAAGGGATACTGAGCGCACTGGTCGCTGCGATAGGAACTCATGGATATGAATTCTGCTAGCTCTTACAAGAGAATTGAAACAGACTGCAGCTCAGTTTATATAACAAGGCAGCCTATCGTTGAGAAAATGAACCTGTTTGCTGAGAAATGCCATCCTGTGAAATATCTTGATTCCACTTTAAGCTGTGGAAAGGCTGATTCAGGTGACGCCTCAGGAATGGCTAAAAGCAGGAGAGGCTTTGATGCCAATAGCCAAACAGCTCAAAAGGAAACCTACGTCTTCCAATTCCAGTTGGAAGACGTAGGCTTAAATAGTAGTAAAGAGTAGTTCTTTAGGTAGAAAAAAGCAGGACTGCTAAGAGGCGCTGCTGGGAGAGCAAGGCAGGCATATTTTCTTGCACAAGTTATATGTGCCTTTCATATGAGAGTAAGGTATATATTATATCAAACCACTGCCGTGCCAGGCCAACTAAAGGATTGCATCAGAATCTGACGTCCTGTAATGTTTTATCATTATCGAAAACGATTTTGGCGAAAGGGCATAGCGGAAGAATTTTGATATGATTAACGCGGTGCAGTTTACTGCCTCCAGCACCATTTCCCTGCCAACGCCTTTCCCGGAGAAAGCAAGATTACTTCTGTATGCTCAATGATCATTTTATCGCTGCCTGCGCAGGCATAACTCATAGGGCCGGCTTCTGTTTCGTTTACTACCGCTTTGAAGTGGCCTTTTTTGCTACTGTTGAACTGCTCGGGCTTCATGAATTTTTTCTTACGCCTTTTATTGCATCAATGTCTTATCGACGAAGCACCAGGCCCAGTTCTCACCGGGCTCTGCCGACGTCACCACGGGGTGGGCGGTGGCCTGGAAGTGCTTGGTGGCATGCTTGTTCGGCGACGAGTCGCAGCAGAGGGTTACGCCGCAGGTCTGGCAGGTCCGCAAATGCACCCAGTAGTCACCGGTTTGTATGCAGGCTTCGCATTCATATGCTTTGGCTTCTTTTATTTCCTGCCCCTGGGGCAGGTGGCTGCAGGTTTTTGTTAATACCATTGTTGTCTGATTAAACTTCCGCTAAATACTCATGTACTAGTTTGATGGCCATGGATCCTTCGCCCACGGCGGAAGCAATCCGGTTCATGGCTCCGGCCCGCACATCACCGGCAGCGAAGATGCCGGGGCTGCAGGTCTCCAACAGGAAAGGGTCCCGTTCCAGTTTCCAGAATTTACCGTAATCCGGGTATTGCACCAGATCACGGCCGGTTTCGATAAAACCACGGCTGTTTTTGATTATGTCGATTCCAAGCCAATCGGTACAAGGCTTCGCCCCGATAAAAATGAAAAGGGAGTTTGCCGTGACGACGTGCGTTACGCTGCTTTCTGCCTCCGAAAGAACCAGTTGCTCCAGCTTTCCCGATCCTTTCGCCTCCACAATTTCGGTCTTGCCCAGCACATGGATATTTTCTGTTGCTTTGATCTGATCGATCAGGTACTGTGACATGGTGGAACTCAGGTCTTCTTTGCGGATGATGATGTGGACATTCGACGCAAACTGCGCCAGGTACATGGCAGCCTGACCAGCTGAATTGCCTCCACCCACTATATAAACTTCCATTCCTTTGCAGGCTTGCGCCTCGGTCATGGCGGCACCGTAATAAATGCCGGCTCCAGTCAAGGACTCAATCCCTGGCTTCTCAAGTCTCCGGTAGTCTACTCCCGTTGTGATAACGAGGCTCCGCGCATTCACCTCAGCGCCACCGGCAAGGGTAATAATCTTGTACTGGTCTTTTAATTGGATGGCAGTCACCTGCTGTTGCGACAGAAATTCTGCCCCAAAGCGTTGCGCCTGGGTCATGGCCCGGCGGGTGAGGTCGGCGCCGCTCAGGCCGGCGGGGAAGCCGAGGTAGTTCTCGATGCGGGAGCTTGTGCCGGCCTGCCCACCCGGTGCTTTTCGCTCGATCAGCAGGGTCTTTAATCCCTCGGAGGCACCATAAACGGCGGCGGCCAGGCCGGCAGGGCCCGCACCGATGATCACGACATCATATAGCATTTCAGTCGCCTTCGCCTGCAGGCCAAGCTTTTCGGCCACGGGTGCCAGCCCAGCGTAAGGCAGAAATGATCCATCATCAAAAAAAACGACAGGCAACGTGCAGAGGTCTATCGCATTGAGCTGTGTCAGCTCTTTCGCTTTCGGGTCCGTCTCGATGTCCAGCCACTTGTAAGGGAAAAGATTGCCAGAAAGAAAGTCTTTGAGTTCATGTGACTTGGGAGACCACTGGTAACCGACAACCTTAATACCCTCATAAGCAGGGGTATACGTATATTGCCACTCCAGGAGCAGATCATCCACCACAGGGAAGAGCTTTTCCTCTGGCGGGTCCCAGGGTTTCATGAAGTAGTAATGCAGCCCCACGTCATTAATCGCTTTAATAGCCGCTTCGGTGTCTGAGTAAGCCGTCAGCAGCACCCGTTTCGCATCCGGGTAAACAGCCCGTGTCTTTTCCAGGAAATCAACCCCCAGTATGTCGGGCATGCGCTGATCAGATATAAACAGGGCTATTTCCTCTCCTTTGTTCTTAAGCGCACGCAAACTTTCCACAGCCTCTGTTGCCGAAGCGGTACTAATAATCTTGTAGTCTTTCCGGTAGCGGTTGCGCAGGTCCCTCACCAGGGTTTGCAGTACCTGTGTATCGTCGTCCACGGCAAAAATAACAGGTTGTTTCATGTCAGGTTTCCTCTCCTAAAGGATATTGTATTTGTATGTTACGAATGGATGAATGTTGCTCCTTAATTGCCCTTAGTCCAGTGAGAAGCAAAGTTCGAAAACTGTTTCGCCGGGCTTCGAATTTACCTTTATCGTGGCGCCGTGGTGCATAACAATCTTATGTACAATGTCGAGGCCCAGGCCAGTGCCGTGGCCGATGGGTTTGGTGGTGTAAAACGGCTCAAATATATGGGGCATTGCTTCCGGGGGAATGCCGGAGCCGTTGTCGGCAATGCGTACCGCGAGGTATTCATTTTCCTGGCCGGCTGAAATGGTCAGGGTGCCTCCTTCGGGCATAGCGTCTATGGCATTGTCAATGAGGTTGGTCCATACCTGGTTCAGTTCCCCCACATAAGCGTGCACGGCGGGCAGATCAGGGGGAAAATGCTGCTCTACCCGGATTTTCTTTTCCTTTAGCTTATGGGTCAGCATCGTAAGGGTGCTCTTGATCCCACCGAGAATATTTGTCTTCTCCTTTTCCTGCCCCCGGTCCATATGGGAATACGCCTTAACGGCATTCACCAATTCAGATATCCGTTTGGACGCCGCCTGTATATCACAGATTACACGTTCTGTTTCCAGGGTGTTGCTTAGCCATTCCAGCACCTCAGCCAGGTACTTGCCTTTCAGAATGGCGGATATCTTGTCCAGGTCGGCCAACTGGAGCCCGGACGCCACAAACGTTTCCGCAAGCTTGTAGCTGTCTTCCACTCCTTTATCCTCCATCCAATCAATGAGTTCCTCTTCCAGACTGCTGCGCTCCAGCATCGACAGGTTGCTCTGCAAGCCATCCTCAATTTTGGAAAAGAGAACGTCGTTTATCTCATCTACCTGCGCTGGTGTAATGCGCATGGTTAGGATGCGCTTAAATTTGTCCGGAACAGTGTGGTTCATGCGCAGCAGTTCTGTTGAGCTGCGCACAATTACAGAGGCGGGATTGTTTAATTCGTGCGCCAGGCCTGCCGACAGCTTGCCGAGCGCCAGCAGTTTTTCCTGTTGCTGCTCGGAGCGGGTAAACTCCCGCACCCGGTCCGTCATCAGCGCCACCAGTTGCTGCGTCATCTCCTGGCTAACCTGCTCCATCTCCGGGAAGTGCCGTTGGTGCAGGCAGAGCAATGAGGTCGGCACATGCGCCACAGACCTGCCACCGGTAACCTTGAGGCGGGAGAAAGGAAGCAGCCCCGTTACCTCCCCCTTTTTTACATTCAAAACAACCCGCTGCTGTCCGTTCGTGACTAAACTCTGGTCCAGCTGCCCCTCCAGCACAAGGTACATATGGTATATCGGTTCGCCTTTGTCAAAAAGCAACTCACCAGCCTGCAACTCACGTACTTCAGCAACACTTAGCAGCCACTGCAGGTGTTCCTTAGAAATCTGTGAGAAGATTGGAAGTGTTTTCAGGTAATCTGCATCAAAGCGAGCCATGGTTAAATAAAGCTATATTACCTGCAAATTACTACTTATCCGGGATATAATTTAATTTGCTATACCTCAGTAGCTCCAGCGGGTACCGTACAAAAGGGCAGTGGCTGCAACGCTTAATCCGGGCATGTTCACCATGAGCAACGGAAGCAGAAATGCGTATAGCTACAATTAGAACTTCCCTCATTGCAGTGCGAGGCTCTTAGAACGATGTAGCTCGTGGTAGATTTTATATAGGAGAGATATTCATTTAGATTAAGGTAAAGGACCATGAAAATAGGTATAGCAGCAGATCACGCTGGTTTCGAACAGAAAGAGGCGCTTGTTGCACAGCTTCGGCAGGAAGGGCATGAGGTGGAGGATTACGGCGCTCTCCAGTACGATGCCGCGGATGATTACCCGGATATAGTTGTGCCATTGGCCCAGGCAGTAGCGCAGGGAACTGTAGACAAGGGAATAGCCGTATGCGGAAGCGGCGTAGGGGTGTCTATCGCGGCGAATAAGATTTCCGGCGTCCGTGCCGCCCTGATCACGGAGAGCTACTCTGCCCACCAGGGCGTGGAACACGACGACATGAACCTGCTATGCCTGGGAGCAAGGGTCATCGGTCCCCTGCTTCTGTGGGAGTTGGTGCAGACCTTCCTGAAAGCCACCTATAAGGGAGAAGAGAGGTTTCAGCGAAGGCTGGATAAAGTCATCGCCTTAGAGAGACGCGGAACCGGCACTTCAGAGGATTAATCCTGTGATCATCACTTCCGCTACTCCTACGAAAGCTTTCCAGCTTTACCTGCTTTACCTTTTATATGGATGGAGCCGGCGGGGGAATACTCGAAATTGGCAGAAGGTATAATAGCTGCATAAACTTTTATTGCATTCACTTAGCGCGCCGTTAGCACTTCCCTTACGCGTGTCCATTTTAGGTCTGGGTACCGATCGTTGTCCAGTGGGTAAAGTTTTGGCAGGCCGCTGAACATATTGCGCAGGTACTGCATGCCTTGCCAGGGCGGGAAAACGTCATTGCTATTCGGCATAACCGCGCGGGTAACATTGATCATGGTGTCCAGCATTCCCAGGCTCCCCGCGCGGGACAGGCGAAAATCCTCGCCGGTTGCCTCGCTCGCAGCCTCCTGTAGTCCGCGGGCACTCAGAACATCGCCTGCAACCCGGAGGTAGCGGGGGGTAGAGGAATCCATAGCGGCGGCGGCAGTAAATGCGGCTGTATCGCTGATCGTCGTGAAATCCAGTGGCTGATCCGCGTCTCCCCAGTAAACGACCCGTTTGAGCGGGAAAAGGATAACCGGGGCCTGGCCCGTCAGCAGGTCAGTGAACATACCGTTGAAGACAGAGGTAGCCTGAATCGGCGCTTTGTCTAGTCGTTTATGAAAATCCTGGCGAAGGTCCAGGTTGCGGTTCGTGCCGTACGGAAGTTTGGTAAAGTCAATGGCGTAATCAGAAGGAATAAAGCGGGGCACCCCGGCTTCGATCGCTGCATTCAGCAGCACCCGCTGTGCCTCTACTATAACATCCTGCAAACCCGACAGTGCCGATACAACGCAGGTACCGCCGGCACATGCCTTGCTCAGCTCATAAACACTTTTGAAGTCAGCCTCAACGATGGATGCTCCCTGCGCCTGCAACGTGTTTACATTGTCACCGGCGCTTCCTGGGCGTACGATTGCCCTTACATTAACGCCGCGCTTGAGGAGGGACCGGGCAATGCGACCGCCGAGGTCTCCGGTGGCACCAGCCAAAATAATTGTTGCCTGCTCTGTTGTTTCGTTTGTTTCAGGTGCCATCATATGATTTTTAGATCCAGAGCTATAACTTCAGTTTCAGGCGTAATGTTTAGCCGGGCCTCTGCTTCTTTTAACAAAACCATGTCGGTAATACTTGTCAGAGCGTGCGGTGTCGGTTCAGAGCGGGCCGGAGACATAAGGTATATCAACGGCTTCCTGCTATATCCCCTCCGGCACATCAACTTATAACTTTCAAAAATGCTGACGTGTAAAGTACATAAGAGGCAAACGCCTATCAGCAGAGACTGATGGGCGTTTGCCTCTTATGAAATGTTTTGCTAAATATATAACCTGCCCTGACGCACAGGAGCAGCGTAGAGGCAACGTTATTATTG
>Ga0210040_10009562_pt1 | contig 11260 bp, 11 predicted proteins | sample CryGeyCG12114_NA_FD_185462 | JGI IMG/M metagenome (GOLD analysis project Ga0210040, IMG submission 185462) | Groundwater microbial communities from aquifer - Crystal Geyser CG19_WC_8/21/14_NA (SPAdes) (version 2) | ecosystem: Environmental > Aquatic > Deep subsurface > Groundwater | place: USA... | reverse complement strand
ACACAGTCACTATGATTTGCTTCGCAGCAAGCATTGCCTTGGCTCTCAGCGCGCCAGTACCCGGCAAAAGTGGCAACCAAAACCTCGCGCCCAGCGTCCGGAACCTCATCGAGGAAACAGCCACAGTCCTCGAGCGAATCGGCAGTACCCCCAGCCACCGCAACGGCTCATCAGTCGTGTACGGCCACTTCCTCCGCGTCCTAGTCAAACAAGCACCGACAGCCAATCCACCCCCACCACCACTTAAAGACACCGAGCATGCGCAATCCGGCCCGTTCAGCCCCCTCATCGGAAGAGATATCACGGATCAGAACACTGGGCTAGTGTCAGACCCGATTGGGAGCTTCTGGCCCGAACCCCTGGATTTCTCGGCCATGAGCTATAACGAAGTCAATGAGACGGTGACGAACTCGGATATGTTTTCGACGGCTATGCTGGACTTGCCGTTTGATAATAGTAATCCGCTAATGTGGACGGATTGGTTGAATTTGCCGGATTTCAACTTTCCTTGAAGGGCGCGCTGGATGTCCATACCGATCAAGCAGATGCTAGGAAGCATCAGCTACCGCTCATCGTGCGAGACATGAGTCTAAGCATTCTACAGAGGAGGAACAAGAACACAACATTGAGTAGTAGGAGGAGGTGAAGCAATCTGCGAGAAAGGCTGCGCCGCTGGAGCAACAAGTGAGGCATCTTCATCAAACACTTCTTCAAGAAGACACATCTACAAGAGGAATCAGAATAAGCCAACGACTCGCTCGCTGCTGTCAAATGGTCTCGGGACCGCAGCGCAGAGCAGGATAAATCAGCTGTGGCGAATCGTCATCCGGCACGAGCATGAGGCGACAAAGGCCGCACGTATGACCACTGAAGAGAAGAAGACGAAGTTATATCACGGGGTCCCAGAAACGGGAATTCGCCTGCAGGACGAAGAAGATGCTAGAAAAGACAGCGGATGATGAAGTTACAAAGATGAGGCTGTGTGGAAGAGCGGTCATGCCTGCCTCCACATCTTTGTTTACATGCTCTCGTCTTAGAAGGAGTGGAAGCACCACTTGTACCAGCATTCTACAATACATGCGTTGGTGGTCATCACTTCGCAGCACACTTTCCAAACGGCGATGATAAAACAGTCAGGTCTGCGGACCGTAGCAAATGCACGTATACTATTTCACCATGCCACCTGCTCGAAGAGATTTCCACGTGCTACATCCTCGCTACGAACTCGATCCAGACGTCGAAGGAGGTATCTCCCCCTCAACAACATCCGCCCTCTCCTTGCCCTTTGCACTCGAACCGGCTTCACCAGTCCCATCAGCTCCCTCGCCGCTCGGCTCATCCTTCTTCTCTTCACTCTTTTGCTGCGCCTCAGCTTCCTGCCTCTGCGCCTCCTCAATCAGTCTCTGCCTCTCTTCCTCCGCTACCCTCTCAAGCCTAACCCTTTCCTCCTGTGCATGCACCATCCGCTCACCAATGCCCGGCCACAAGCTCGCCACGAAGATGGCAAATGATCGCTCAACCGTACGCATGCTCTCTCGAACCCAGCCGAAACGTTGGTCCTGACGCTGTTGTAACAAGCGACGAGCCGCTTCTTCTGGCGTCATATTGCGTCCCGGCTCCGTGCGCTGAACCTGTGCTCGAGGCTGCGCGGCGCGCTCGGCGAGGGCACCAACGGGGAGTACGGCCTCGAAGTGGTGGCGTATGACGTTGAAGTGCTCGTCGAACAGGCCGAGTTGCGCAAGATACACACCGCCGGCGATGAGACCTAGAATAAGAGACTTGTACCAACCGCCACCGCCTGAGAAGAAGTACACAAAGCATGCGAGTTTGAAGAGGAGCCATAGGTGACCGGCTATGTTACCTACACGGTCGTTTTCACCTTGAGGATTTGCTGGAGGATTCGCGTTTTGGACTTGTGCCTGGTCCTGATTCGGGGCCTGACCTTGCTCTGCGCCTTGAACATTGGGCTGATTCTGGGCTTGAGCTGGTCCAGTGGTTGTGGGTTGTTGCGTTGGCGTTGGTTGAATGTTAGCCAGCTGATTATGCAAAGTGCCCGAACCATGTGCGATTTGTTGCCCGAGTCCAGCAATAAGCTGTCTGTTCTGGGCAAACTGATTGGTAAAAGTCTGAAATGGGAGGGTGGGAACCATAGGGGCTGTAGCGTATGTACCCCTTTGGTCGAAGAGAATACCGACTGGTCCCTGTGGACTTGAAAGGATGAAGAGCTCTTCTGGAGCATCTGGTGGTAGGGTCTGTGCTGCGATCCGCATGTCATCTTGGGTTGAAGCTGGAGCTGTCGGTGCAGCTACGGGTATACCTGGCAGCGAAGAGGACGCAACGTCTGCTAAAGGTGCTTGGGCGGGCACTGCATTCACCTGTTGGCTTATTGTTCGGTTCATATCATCTAGTCGTGTCCTCAGAGCATTGGCCTCGGTCCTGAGTGAAATAACGTCAGGATTATTTGTCATGGAGGCGTCCGCAGCAATCACACCTAGTCCACGTTCGACCAAGTTCAAGCTCTGAGCCATGGTCTGGACGTGCTGGTGTATACGTTCGAGACGCCATGATGGCGGATTCGTCAATGAGAAGGGGCTGGCTTGTTCGGCTTGTTGACCAGAGGCGTGCAGCAGTGTCGTAACATTCTCCATGTCTTGCCTCGCGCTCTGCAACATGTTTCGCATGCGCGGAAGAAGACGATCTATGGCTTCAGTAGGCGCAGGCGATGCTCCCGTACGTGGTGCCTGCGGGAACGGCCGTGGTAGATTGGCCGCTCCAAACGGCGTGGGCACGTTTGCGCTGCTGTATGTCACGGTCCACCGCTCTCCGTTGGGTCCAATGCCCTCTTGCCGGACGGTTCTGCCATTCGGCGGGAGGCCTGGCGGGCCGAAGCCTGGCAGCGGCGGGAGACCCATTGGCGGGGCAGGCGCACCGTTCTCAGGTGCGGGCGTTCCTTCCCTAGACGGCTGGCTTTGTGTATTTGGTGTTTGGCCAGGGTTCTGTCCGTTCTGGGCCATGTTCATTGTTTGCGCGAGTTGTTGCTGGATTGCGGGCGGAAGGGGAATCTGGAAGGGATTAGGCGGGCCCGCGATGTGGTGATGGTGGACGTGAGGGTGGTGATGATGGTGCGGCGGTGGCACTTGCGGTTGTGAGCTCGGTCGGGGTTGTGGTAGTGTGCGGAACGGGTTCGTCTGAAGAGGAGGAGTTGCTGTTATAGGCGCTTGCGCAGGACGGAAGGGGTTGGGTGGGGCGGTCGAGGATCGTGGGGCGGGTGACGAGGATGTAGTACTGCTTGGAGGGAGCTCTCTCAGCACCAGGTGGAGGCTCTGGTCCTTACTTTCACGGATCTGTATATCTTGTCAGTCACAGCATGCGATGAGTGAATGCTCCCTTACATTCTCCGCGCCGAAGACATTGCCTAGTGTATCTGCGTCGTTCGCTACTACCCGTCCCCTATATATCAATCGCATGCGCTCCGGCACCGGCTTGGAAGAGACAGCATCTCGGATGCGACTTCGCAGCTCTTTGATTGTGGTCGTAGTGGGGAGATCAGTGAAGGTGATGCCGCCTTCTACCTCGCTCGATGGCGAGAGGATCTTGAGGTTGATGGTGGAGTTCTCCTCGGCCATTTTGAATGTCCGAACAGCAAGAGAAAGCAGTGTGATGTGTAGTGGTGGCCGTAGAGTGGGCAACGTGTCTGTATACGTTGCGTTTATAGCTCCGAATCAGCTCCTCGGCAGCGTTGTGTGTGTCATTTGTCCGGCGATGTATGGCAGTGGAGAGTCGCTGGTGAAAGAATCACGAGTTCATGACCTTCACTTGAAGGCAATTGCTGAGATCAAGCACAAACACTTGTCGCGCATCCTGCTAGCCAGAATGTCTGGCGTGCAGCAGCTCCTCCGAGACGACCGCCGCCGCGCTAAGCCGCAACTGCTCTACGTCATTGGCTCACGAAGAAACCCATCCCATCAACCCACGCGACGCCTTGCCGTCATACTTCACTAAGTGGCAGTCCTGCATAATTCCTTACATTGTGCTTGAAGGACGTCTGTTGCTACCAACATTCAGACAATGCAGTAGACATGGCTTCATCCTGCTCTCGACAGCTCATGCGAGCGCCTGCACGCATGCGATACCCTCCAACCCTCCGCCACGCGCGCATAAACGTACCCTCCCGCACCTTCTCCTCGTCACGATCCACCCTAGACCAGCAAAACTTCCACAGAAAGGAATCCTTCCGGTCACGGCTGAATTCGGCCCTCAAAAACACCAAGATAAAATGGGAGCCCATACCGATAGCCCTCGGCATTGGCTTCCTCGGCGCATTTCAGCTGTATCGCATACAGCGGAGAGAAAAGCATACAGAGGCAGGCGCGAACAAGGACCTTCCAGATGAGGTGTCGGTGGATCCTCAAGGTCGTCCTAAGAAGCGCGAACGGATACGACCGAGTGGGCCATGGTCAGTATCACTACAGATGCGCCAGTCCTGTGCACTAATGACAGTATCAGGTCTGTGCAAGTTATGTCCACCCTCCCATTGAAGGCTCTGTCGAGGCTCTGGGGCCGCTTCAACGAGATTGACATCCCATACTACTTCCGCGTACCTGGCTTCAAGCTCTACGCCTGGATATTCGGCGTCAAGTTCGTGCCCTAATCTCAAAACCTCCACCATGCTAACAATCAACAGTCTCTCGGAAGTCTCAGAACCTGACCTTCACGTATACCCCAACCTCGCCGCCTTCTTCTACCGCACTCTCAAGCCAGGAGTTCGCCCCCTCGACCCCGACCCGAATGCGGTTCTATCGCCCGCTGACGGCAAGGTCATCCAATTTGGTACAATTGAGCATGGCGAGGTAGAGCAGGTCAAGGGCGTCACGTACAGCCTGGATGCGCTTCTGGGCTCCGTGCGCCCTTCAAAACCCGAGAACAACAAGGCAGACTCGCAGGCCATTGCTTCCCACACGCACGAGAAAAATGCGGAAGAAGACGTCGTGCGCGCGGATGAGGAGTTTGCCCAAGTAAACGGCATCTCATACACCCTTCCAAACCTCTTTTCCGGGCCCTGGCCCAAGGGCGGCAAGCCAGCAGAGATGCCGACTGATCAGTCCACGTCACCTAGGGCCTCCTCTGAAGCCGAAGTGCGCGCTGACCTTGCGCTGAGTGAAGCTGAACGTCCGTGGTGGGCGCCTGCTTCAGCCCATACACCAACTGCGCTCTACTATTGCGTTATCTACCTTGCCCCTGGCGACTACCACCGCTTCCACTCGCCCGTCTCCTGGGTTGTCGAGAGTCGTCGCCATTTTGCAGGAGAGCTCTACAGCGTATCGCCGTTCTTGCAACGCCGAATGCCCGGACTCTTCACTTTGAACGAGCGGGTGGTGCTCCTCGGTCGCTGGCGCTGGGGCTTTTTTTCGTATACTCCTGTCGGCGCCACCAATGTCGGCTCCATCAAGATCAACTTCGATCGCGAACTGCGGACAAACTCGCTCACCACAGACACTGCAGCCGATCGCGCTGCCGAAGAGGCTGCTGCTCGAGGCGAACCTTACTCCGGCTTCGCAGAGGCATCTTACACCAGTGCAAGCCGAGTGCTTAGCGGGCATTCCCTCAAGCGCGGTGAAGAGATGGGGGGCTTCCAACTGGGCAGCACGATTGTCCTTGTCTTCGAAGCGCCGAAGGGTGTTCGACCAAGTCTGGACGAGGGTTACGTCGGATCTCGAAAAGGCGGTTTCAAATGGAACATTGAGCAAGGAAAGAAAGTCAAGGTTGGTGAAGCACTAGGCGCTGTCGAAGAGCCGCAGTAAATCTCCGCTTTATGTTTTGCATATAAAAGATACCATGTCCGGACGCTTTCCGTTCTGTACACTACATGATCCTCTGCGTACATTAGCGCATTACCGCTACAACACAAGCGAAATCCACAGTTACACACAACACCAACATCCCAGTGCGCATCTTGTAACTTCCGACTGCACGAAAATGCTCCTTCCGCTGTGCAGGTCGTGGCTGCGTACGAACCCTGTACATGTACATCAACCGCGCGTCCCTATCATCATAAATGATAACACCACACCTTTTCCTGCTACGTCTTCTGACACTTCCCTCCACCGCAGTCGTGTCATGCTTTTCATTGTATCACTATGCGAATGCCCCACGTGCCGAACATTCCCGCCCATCTGGCACTGTACGACAGCGAGGCCTCGTGAACCTCTGACGACAGAGTCAAAAACACGCCATCTCTGCTCATGAGATCTTTCAACAGTCCTTGGCGCTTTTTGGACGACTCGAAACCAAGGAGACGAACAGATCGATCATCCGAGAGCCATTCGTCACTAGACTTGCGCCTGCTACCTGCATCATCCACTACACATGACTTTCACCAACCATGCAAGGTGTGGCGCGGTGATCCCACGTCTATCCACAAGCTCGTTGAAGATCTGGTTGCCTTCCATCCATGATCTCGAACGGGTAGACCCGAACCACATGGCGCCTGTCGCCTAGCGACAAGCGTACCAAACTGAAGCTCAGATCAACGTGCTCAAAAACGTGGGTGTGACCGCTCCGACTGTCTGGTTCCCGTGTGGTAGACTACTACCAAATCTCCATGACACTGCACAACGGCGGCGCGCCGTCAAAACATCGCACGTGCTGGTGTCCACCGAAGACTCATTCATGCGCCCATCCGACACATCACTGGGGAACCGGCGCAGCAAGAATCACGACAAAGCTCCAGACACACTCCAAATTATCGTCAATCGACGTGTAAATAAGCATCAATATATTCATGTGTTGATGCGACAGCGAATCCTTCCGGATACACCCCAGGACCTCCATGTCTCCGCACCTTTTCGAAGCGAGGAAATACGAACAGAAAGCGAGCACGACGACAGGGCTGCATACTCGGTTTTCAAAGAAGACACAAAGATACGCGAAGTGGACCTTGCTCAGCCGTTGATGCATGTAAGACCACGCCGGCTCTACTCCAATATTGTGGCGCTCTTGGAGATACTGTAAGTCTTACCAACATGCGGCTGCTTTGCATGTGCTCTGAGATAACCATGAAATTCTACGGTTGGCTCCACATGTCAAAACCATTCCTTCGGTCTCGGTCAGTGCACTCTCGTACCCTAAGAAGGCCTACGAAAGAAGTAATAGTTACGCATCGTGAGTTTCGACCTTCAATTTTCCAAAGGCTTGAGATTTACCGCTAACAGAAGCCTGTTGAGCTTCGCAAAGGTTTATCTGGATCAAGTTCAGCCAGACTTCGCCTCTGCCATGGCAGAGCCGAGGGATACGGCTGACCTGAGCCATCGTCACTCTCTTGGTATCAGCTCGTTGACCACTCGAAGGTAGACTTTTTCCCACTTCAGGTTGAGACCTAATCCAGGCCATGGACGCCCCACAGCTCTGGCTGCTATCAACCCGAACCGGTGGCCTGACATACATCGTGTAGGCAGCTAACGCAGGATTTACAAATTCGATAGTCAAGGGTTCGGAGAAAGGCATGGGTGCGGTGCAGCTCGGCGTAAGTTGCGTTGGCACCACGCTTCCTGACAGGTTCAAGTCGCAGTGGTGATGTTGTGGAGGCGCACTGACATCCGGCTCCCCATCAACTTTCCGGTGCGCCACACTTCACTAATAGCCGAAGCCGCCTAGCGTGGGGCGGAATTAGAAAGATCTTCTTGGCTTGGCTGAGCTTCTTTCGAGTTCCCTGCTCGCTAGACGGCAGGATGCCTGACTAGACCTCGCAGACATGTTCTTGACCTCATGGTGTTGTCTGTCGACTACCCAACGCGGCATCTGCTCCCGCAATCTGCACGCCAATCTGCATCTCCGGTCCCCACTGTCTGCGCGACCGACATGCATTCGACCGAGCACGGCCGCATCAAGCATGCTGAAGCCACCGCCTTTTGCGCTACTCAGCAGTCGGTTCTCATCCGTTGAGCTTACATGTCGCCCTACACACTCGTGCTTGCATCTTGGCTCGGTACGCTTAGCTGCATGTGTTGCTGTTACACGAGAAATACCGACGCCTGATGCTTGATCTACCAATGACGACGGTCCGCTAGCTGTCCAAGGCGAAATGCCGTGGTTTCTAACCTTCAGACTACTACGCCGTCATGGCTCGCTCACATGCCGCTCGTGTGCCGCACTCCGTCCTGATGACGATCATACCATTGACACCGGTGCGGCGTTTCTTCACGGGCAAGGCGAATCTAGTGGTGGCATTTCTCCACAGTATTGAGCTGATAGCGCCTTCCTGTTTCTAGTGCATCGATGATCGGCCTGAAGACCACTTCTGGGCTTGTCATATTGGAGAATATAATCACTCGTACTACCCTCCCACTTGTAATGTAGGTCGCTTTTCATCTTTCTTTTTCGGTCAGATACCTCTGGTCAGTTCGCACTCGTTATCATATAGGAGGGCTTGGGTTTTACTATACTTTCTTTCATCTATACCCATACTCAGCATGCTTCTCTCAGCTGTAAAGGCGGCCGCCTTGACGGCCTTACTCTGCCCTCTGGTCGCGCCGCTTAGTCTACCTTCGACGGAAATTCTTACACCAAGGGTACCATGGAAAGACACTGGACTGTACGATCACCCGAAGAGGGACGGTTATTCAACTGGCGGCTGCAACCATGGCCCATCGTCAAGAGGATGTTGGCACGGCGAGTTCGACATTGACACAGACATGGATGAGCATTGGCCCGAGACTGGCAAGGTCGTCAAGGTATGCAATCTGCAACCTACGCATGAAGTTAATGACTGACTTTGAAAGTACCATCTCGAAATCACAAATGAGACCCTGGCTCCAGACGGCTTTGCAAGACCGGTGATGGTTGTCAACGGTCAAATACCAGGCCCGGTATGTGTTGTCAGAACGCCCCGTAAGCACAATGCTGATTAGACCAGACACTAGTTGCAGACTGGGGCGATACTCTTGAGATTACCGTTACTAGCCATCTTTCGACCAACGGCACCGGCATTCATTGGCATGGCCTGAGGCAACTCGGCTCGAACGAGATGGATGGCGTTAATGGCGTTACCGAGTGTCCTCTCGCTCCTGGCCAGACCAAAACGTACCGCTTCAAGGCTACCCAGTACGGTACTACTGTAAGCTTCATCTCACATATTTCGATAGCCGTGTGATCCTGACCATTCTCAGTGGTATCATTCGCATTACTCTGTCCAATACGGCGACGGTTTGTGGGGCACTCTGGTCATTAACGGACCATCGACGGCAAACTACGACGTTGATCTTGGTGCTTACCCACTCACGGATTGGTTTTACGCAGACATCTTCACGGTTAATGCTGCGTCTCTGCATGCAAACGGCCCACCGACTTCGGACAACGTTCTTGTCAACGGATCGATGGTATCATCGCACGGTGGCAAATACGCCGAAACGACTTTGACCCCAGGAAAAGCACATCTGCTCCGCATCGTCAACGTGGGTATCAACAACTACCTCCACGTGGGTCTCGATGGCCACAAGTTCACTGTTGTTGCTGCCGATTACATTCCCATCGTTCCCTACGAGGCCGATTCGATCGTCCTCTCTGTCGGTAAGTGCACCCGCTCTTCAATATCCATGCATCCGACCATGTCCCTGCACACCACCCCAGCTACGAATATGCACCATCCTACCGTGAAACATTGCACTAACCCACTCTACCTGCAGGGCAACGTTACGACGTCATCATCAATGCAACTCAAGCGACTAGCAACTACTGGTTACGCGTGGGCACTGGTGGCCGTTGCGATGGCCCCAACGCCAACGCCGCCAACATCCGCAGCATCTTCCGATATGCAGGCGCCGGGTCAGGCAACCCCAACTCAACGGCTGCAGCACCGTTGCCAACGGGCTGCTATGACGAGCAGATTGTGCCATACGTCAAGACTCAGGTGCCGCAAGACACGCCTGAGAAGCTTGAGGTTGGATTCACCGATACTGCCGGTAGCGGCAACCTTGTTCAGTGGCTTGTGAACAACAGCTCCATGCTTGTTGATCTTCAGTACCCGACACTGCAGGCTGTTGCGGACGGTAACAATACGTTTGCCTCGAAGAAGCATGTCCTTACGGTTGGCGAGAAGAATAAGGTTCGTCATCCTGCCATTTATATCACGTGATTGACTTTGAAGCTAACCATCTTCGCAGTGGCAATACTGGGTATGATTCCACACCCACACACAGCATTGAGAAGGAATACTAATGAAACAAAGATCATCCAGCAAGACGCCGCCACATCTCCGCCTTTACCTCACCCTATCCATCTGCATGGTAAACTTGCCCCGCATCTTACATGTGAGACATACACTAACTTCGCGCCCAACCCTTATAGGCCACGACTTTTACGTCTTAGCCCAGAAAGAGAATGCGCAATGGAACGGCGATATATCGACTCTCAAAATGGACAACCCCATCCGCCGCGACACCGCGTCCCTGCCTGCCAAAGGCTACCTCGTCCTGGCGTTTGAATCTGACAATCCTGGCGCTTGGCTCATGCACTGCCACATCCCGTTCCACATTGCAGGCGGCCTCGGCGTGCAGTTCCTCGAGCGCGTGGACGAGATCAAGGGCAGTATTGGCAGCTTGAGCGGTATGCAAGAAGGCTGTGCGAGTTGGAAGAAATTCGACGCTGATTACGTCGGTAATCAAAACGGGTCCATTCTTATTGAGGGTGATAGCGGGTTGAAGAGGAGGCAGCGTGGGTTTTAGATGATATCCTTCTTTTGTTACGGTATATGCGTGTGGTAATGATAATGCGTTAATGAGATGATACCATTTTGGAATTTGAGAACGGAATGTTGTTTGCTGTGACGAATCTGCTAAAGTGATAAAAGTCGAGTCGATTGACTTGATCAATGTTGAATTGTAGAATTGAGGTACTGCGTCGCACGCACTGTGTGGCGAATTCACGGAAGTGCTAGAGTTTAGTTCACCAGGAACAAGGTTTCCACTAATTACATAGCGTGGCGCGGACACGGCATATGCGTGAGGTTGAGGTGGCGAGAGGCGTAGACGCCACTGGTCTCGCGCCATAGTCGAGTGACATGGCAAGTGCAGACAGTTTACTATGTGCAGCATCAACTCGTAATCATTTACAGCTTTTTATGGTTGATGGATACATAGACTTGAAGCAGAATCGTTCGCTGTGGTGATATGTATGTGAGGCAATCGTCGAGTATACATAAACTAAAGTGGCTAAGATGCAGAGATATGCAAAGCTGTGTACGTCAAATCGTGCTAGCCCTATGTAT
>Ga0210040_10009561_pt1 | contig 11260 bp, 10 predicted proteins | sample CryGeyCG12114_NA_FD_185462 | JGI IMG/M metagenome (GOLD analysis project Ga0210040, IMG submission 185462) | Groundwater microbial communities from aquifer - Crystal Geyser CG19_WC_8/21/14_NA (SPAdes) (version 2) | ecosystem: Environmental > Aquatic > Deep subsurface > Groundwater | place: USA... | reverse complement strand
TGCTCGTCGTCAAGGGCGGCGTGGTCGACGGCCGCACGGTCGACGCCTCCGAGGTCACCCGCCTCGCCGACGTCGAGCCCCGTGAGGTCCTGCTGGCCAAGCTGGCCGGCGCGATGAAGGGCAACCTCACCAAGGCTGCCGGGCTGTTCCAGGCCCCGCTGTCCCAGGTCGCCCGCCTCGCCGCCGCGCTGCAGGAGAAGAAGGCCGCCGACGCTCCGGCTGCCGAGGCTCCCGCTGCTGACGACGCACCTGCTGCTGACACCACCCCCGAGACCGACGCTGCCGCCGCCGACGCGGCCAGCGACGACTGACCCAGAAGGAGATCGACATGGCCAAGCTTTCCAGTGCGGAGCTGCTCGACGCGTTCAAGGAGATGACCCTCCTCGAGCTGTCCGACTTCGTGAAGCAGTTCGAGGAGACCTTCGACGTCACCGCTGCTGCCCCCGTGGCCGTCGCGGCCGCCGGCCCCGCCGGCGGCGGCGCTGCCCCCGAGGCCGCTGCCGAGCAGGACGAGTTCGACGTCGTCCTCGAGGCTGCCGGCGACAAGAAGATCCAGGTCATCAAGGAGGTGCGCGGCCTGACGTCCCTCGGCCTCAAGGAGGCCAAGGACCTGGTCGACAACGCGCCGAAGCCGGTCCTGGAGAAGGTCGCCAAGGACGCCGCGGAGAAGGCCAAGGCCGCCCTCGAGGGCGCTGGCGCCACCGTCACCGTCAAGTGACCTCCTCCCCGGCGGTCCCGATCGCCGGGTAGCACCACCGAACGGCAACAGGGGCCGTCCTCCTCCGGGAGGGCGGCCCCTGTCGCGTCCCCTGGCCGGGGGAACGCGGAGCGCCGTCGGAGGAATGCATGGAGATCCGGGTCACATGAAAGGGGTGACACACGTAACCTGTCGGCGGCGTGTTCGTTACCGACGAGTAGTCAGTGTGCGCGCGGTCTCTCCGGATGCGGAGCGGACCGTGACCCCGCACACTGCCGGGGCTCGTCGGTGCGGCGGGACGGGGACCCGGTACCAGTACCGGAGCGGGAGGCGGGGATCGTGGGCGTCGCAGTCGAGGTCGAGGGACTCACCAAGTCCTTCGGCAGCCAGAACATCTGGAGCGACGTCACCCTGACGCTTCCCCCGGGGGAGATCTCGGTGCTGCTGGGACCGTCCGGCACCGGCAAGTCGGTCTTCCTCAAGTCCCTGGTGGGACTGCTCAAGCCCGAGCGCGGCTCGATCGTCATCAACGACACCGACATCGTGCGGACCAGCGAGCACAAGCTCTACGAGATCCGGAAGCTCTTCGGTGTCCTGTTCCAGGACGGCGCGCTGTTCGGGTCGATGAACCTCTTCGACAACATCGCCTTCCCGCTGCGCGAGCACACCAGGAAGAGCGAGTCCGAGGTCAAGCGGATCGTCCTCGAGAAGATGGACATGGTCGGTCTGCAGGGCGCGGAGGGGAAGCTGCCCGGCGAGATCTCCGGCGGTATGCGCAAGCGGGCCGGCCTGGCCCGGGCGCTGGTGCTCGACCCCGAGATCATCCTCTTCGACGAGCCGGACTCCGGCCTCGACCCGGTCCGCGTCGCCTACCTCAACCAGCTCATCGTCGACCTGAACGCGCAGATCGACGCCACCTTCCTCATCGTCACCCACGACATCGGCACCGCCCGGACCGTGCCCGACAACCTCGGGCTGCTGTTCCGCCGCAACCTGGTGATGTTCGGTCCGCGCGAGCAGCTGCTGACCTCCCAGGAGCCGGTCGTCCGCCAGTTCCTGAACGGTCGCCGCGAGGGGCCGATCGGGATGAGCGAGGAGAAGGACGTCGCCCAGGTCGAGGCCGAGATGGCCGCGCTGGAGGCCCGCGGGGGCGACGCGCACAACGGCGTCGGCCCGAAGGGCGCCTCCGGTGGCGACGCCGTCCCGCCGCAGCTGGAGCCCACCGAAGGCCTGCCGGAGCGCCAGGGAGCGCTCCGTCGCCAGGAGCGGGTGGCACGGATGCTGCACGAGTTCGACGACGAGACCGCGGCCGCGATCCGCAAGTCCCTGCCCCAGAACCTGCTCGCCCACGCCGACGCCGGCGTCTACGAGCCCACCGCCGGCCCCGGTGGCCGCCACTGGGCGCCCGAGGCCGATGCGTCCGTCGCCGGGTCGACCGCCACCACCGTGCTGCCGCGCCAGGGGGAACGCGGGTGACGGCCACCGAGGAGCCGAAGGCGCCCGGGCTGCTGGACGGCAAGTACTCGCCCACCCGGCCGCTGGCCGCGAGCGGGAACCTCTTCGCCTTCGCGCTGGACACCATGCGGGCGCTGCCCAAACGGCCCTTCCAGCTGCGCGAGTTCATCCAGCAGACCTGGTTCGTCGCGAGCGTGACGATCCTGCCGACCGCGCTGGTCGCGATCCCCTTCGGTGCCGTCATCGCGCTGCAGCTGGGCTCGCTCACCCGGCAGCTGGGCGCCCAGTCCTTCACCGGCTCGGCGTCGGTGCTCGCCGTCCTGCGCGAGGCCAGCCCGATCGTGACCGCGCTGCTCATCGCCGGCGCCGGGGGTTCGGCGATCTGCGCCGACCTGGGCGCCCGGAAGATCCGCGACGAGATCGACGCCATGGAAGTGCTGGGCATCAGCCCGATCCAGCGGCTGGTCGTGCCCCGGGTGCTCGCCTCCATGCTCGTCGCGGTCCTGCTCAACGGCCTGGTCAGCGTCGTCGGCGTCGCCGGCGGCTACTTCTTCAACGTCGTCCTCCAGGGGGGCACGCCGGGTGCCTACCTGGCGTCGTTCAGCGCGCTCGCGCAGGTGGAGGACTTCTGGTCGGGGGAGATCAAGGCGCTGGTCTTCGGCCTGATCGCCGGCATCGTGGCGTCCTACAAGGGGTTGCGTGCCGGAGGTGGGCCCAAGGGCGTCGGTGATGCGGTGAACCAGTCCGTGGTCATCACCTTCCTGCTGCTGTTCGCGGTCAACTTCGTCATGACGGCGCTGTACTTCCAGCTCGTCCCGCCGAAGGGGTCGTGATGGCGCTCCTCTCGCCGGTCGATCGGCTGCGCGTCCGGGCCCGGCGCATCGTCCGCACGGTCTACGGCCGCCCCATGAGCGCCCTGGAGGACCTCGGGGACCAGCTCGGCTTCTACGGCCGCGCCCTGGCGTGGACCCCGCGCACGCTGCGCCGCTACAAGAAGGAGGTCATGCGGCTGCTGGCCGAGGTGACCTTCGGCAGCGGCGCCCTCGCGGTGATCGGCGGCACCGTCGGCGTCATCGCCTTCCTGTCCTTCTTCACCGGCACCGAGGTCGGCCTGCAGGGCTACGCGGCACTCGACCAGCTGGGCACCTCGGCGTTCACCGGCTTCCTCTCCGCGTACTTCAACACCCGGGAGATCGCCCCGCTCGTGGCCGGCCTGGCCCTGTCGGCGACGGTGGGCTGCGGGTTCACCGCGCAGATCGGCGCGATGCGGATCAACGAGGAGATCGACGCCCTCGAGGTCATGGGCGTGCCCTCGCTGCCGTTCCTGGTCACCACCCGCATCGTGGCCGGCTTCGTCGCCGTCATGCCGCTGTACGTGCTGGGGCTGCTGAGCAGCTACTTCGCCACCCGGCTGATCACCACGCAGGCCTACGGGCAGTCGCCGGGCACGTACGACCACTACTTCAACCTGTTCCTGCCGCCGTCGGACGTCTTCTGGTCGTTCCTCAAGGTGCTCGTCTTCGCCGTGGTGATCATCCTGAGCCACTGCTACTACGGCTACCGCGCCAGCGGCGGTCCGGCGGGCGTCGGACTGGCCGTCGGCCGTGCGGTGCGCTTCTCGATCGTCGCGGTCATGGTGATCGACCTGTTCCTGTCGCTGGCCATCTGGGGCTCGACGACGACCGTCCGGATCGCGGGGTGAACGGCTCATGGGCACGGTGATCCGGCGCCGGCTGCAGGGGGTGGCGTTCCTGGTGACGATCGTCCTGCTGCTGGGCCTGGCGGTGGCGCAGTACAACAAGGTGTTCACCGAGGTGGCCCGGGTGACGCTGGAGACCGACACCATCGGCAACCAGCTGCAGACCGCCTCGGACGTCAAGATCCGCGGGGTGATCGTGGGCGACGTCCGGGCGGTCGACGCGAGCGCCGACGGCGCCACCCTGGAGCTGGGCATCAAGCCCGAGTACCTCGAGCAGATCCCGGCCGACGTCACCGCGCGGCTGCTGCCCAAGACCCTGTTCGGCGAGCGCTTCGTCAACCTCGAGATCCCGGACGAGCCGTCGAGCGAGACCCTGGCCGACGGCGCGGTCATCGGCCAGGACCGCAGCGAGAACGCCATCGAGCTCCAGCGCGTGGTCGACAACCTCCTGCCGCTGCTCCAGGCGGTCCAGCCGCAGGACCTCTCCTACACGCTGGGCGCCGTCGCCGATGCGCTGCGCGGCCGCGGCGACGCCCTGGGCGCCAACCTCGCCGCGGTCGGCCGCTACTCCGGAGAGCTGAACACCGTGCTGCCCGACCTGCAGGCCGACATCTCCGACCTGGCCGACTTCGCCGACACCTACGAGTCCGCGGCCGACGACCTGCTCGGCGTCCTGGACAACCTGTCGGTCACCAGCCGCACGCTGGTCGACCAGCGCGAGCAGCTCCGGCGGACCTTCACCGTCGGCGACAGCGCCGCCGTGGTCACCGCCGGTTTCCTGGAGACCAACGAGCGGAACCTCATCTCGCTCGCGGAGACCTCGCGGCCGGTGCTGGGCACCTTCGCCGAGTACTCGCCGGTCTACCCGTGCCTGCTCACCGGACTGGCCCGGTCCGTCCCGCGGTACAGCGAGGTGTTCGGTGGCGACGGCGACCCGTACCTGGATCTGAACCTGACCATCACGCTGCCGCCGCGCAATCCCTACGTGCCCGGCGACCAGCCCGCCTACCTCGACCAGTCCGGCCCCGACTGCCAGGGCCTGGAGGACATCGACGGGCTCATCGCCGCAGCCGAGCGGGGCGAGTTCTACTGCCCGTCCCCGCCGGCGGACGGCGTCCGGTCCACGGACAACCCGAGCACGGGCAACCCGGTCTGCCTCGGTGGCAGCGGCCCCGACGACATCCCCGAGGGTGCGGGTGACCCCAACCCCCAGGCCGGGACGTCGCTGCCCAGCGGACTGGCCGGATCGACCGCGGAGCTCGATTTCGTGCGCAACATCCTCGCCTACCAGACGGGCTCGGAGCCGGCCGAGGTGTCGGACCTGGGCGCCTCGCAGATGGCGCCGTTGCTGAGGGGGACCCAGGTGGCACTCCGATGAGGGGGCTGGCGGCACCGCTGATCAAGCTGGTGGCCTTCGCGCTGGTCACCATGCTGGCCAGCTACGTGCTGATCACCACGATCTCCAACGCCGGCTACGGGGAGCAGGTCTCCTACCGGGCCGAGTTCACCGACGTCGCCGGCCTCGTGGAGGGCGACGAGATCCGCATCGCCGGTGTGCGCGTGGGCCAGGTCAAGGGCATCGGGCTGACCGAGGCGACGGACCGGCCGATCGCGGAGGTCGAGCTCGAGGTGGACGCCGACGTCCCGCTCCCGGCGACGGTGGAGGCGACCATCCGCTACCGCAACCTCGTCGGGCAGCGGTACATCGCGCTCGGCGAGGGGGAGGGGGCCGCGGGCCGCATCCTAGAGCAGGGCGGGCTGATCCCCGCCTCGCAGACGCGTCCGGCGCTGGACCTGACGACGCTGTTCGGCGGCTTCCAGCCCCTGCTGCAGGCGCTCTCCCCGGCGGACATGAACCGGTTGTCCTTCGAGATCATCCAGGTGTTCCAGGGCGAGGGCGGCACGGTGGAGAGCCTGCTCGGCCACGTCGCCTCGCTGTCGGACTCCCTGGCCGACAAGGACGCGGTCATCGGCAGCGTCATCGACAACCTGACGACGGTGCTCGGGTCGGTCGCCGCCCGCGACGAGCAGCTCTCCGGCCTCATCGTGAGCCTGCAGCAGTTCGTCACCGGCCTGGCCGGGGACCGCGAGGTCATCTTCGACTCGCTGCAGACCATCGACGAGCTCGCCACCGCGACCACGGGGCTGCTCGAGGACGTCCGGCCGCCGCTGGCCGCCGACATCCGCGCGCTGGACGACCTGGCGGGCAACCTGGCCGACACCGGCGACGTGCTGGAGGGCTTCCTGCAGCTGGCGCCGACCAAGCTCGACCTGATCACCCGCACGGCGATCAACGGCAGCTGGTTCAACTTCTTCCTCTGCGGCGCGGGCGGCTTCCTCGTCCTGCCGGTGAGCGACCCGCTGACCGGGGAGCGGAGCGGCGTCAACGTCCCGGCCGGCGGGCTCGACAACGGCGAGCAGGGGTGTGGCGGCTGATGGCGCGCAACGCGAAGCCCTTCCGCGACCGGAACCCCGTCACCATCGGCGCGGTCAGCCTCACGGTGATCGCGGTGATGGTGTTCCTGGCCTTCAACGCGCAGTCGCTGCCGCTCATCGGCGGAGGCACGATCTACCAGGCCCAGTTCTCCGAGGCCGCCGGACTGCGCCCCGGTGACCCGGTGCGCGTGGCCGGGGTCAAGGTCGGCACCGTCGAGAGCATGGCGATCGAGGACGGCGCCGTGCTGACCGAGCTCCGGGTGACCGACGCCTTCGTGGGCGACCGCTCCGAGGCCGCGATCAAGATCGAGACGGTGCTGGGGGCGAAGTACGTCGCCCTGGTGCCGCGCGGCTCCGGGGAGCTCGACCCCGACCAGCCGATCCCGCTCGAGCGCACCGCGTCGCCCTACGACGTGGTCGAGGCCTTCGCCGACCTCTCCACCACGGTCGAGGACCTCGACACCGCCCAGCTGGCCGGCTCCTTCGAGGTGCTCGCGGAGACCTTCGCCGAGACGCCGGAGGAGGTGCGGACCTCGCTCGAGGGCCTGGCCCGGCTGTCGGACACCATCGCCTCCCGCGACGCCCAGCTCGAGCAGCTGCTCACCGCGACGCGCACGGTCACCGAGGTGCTGGCCGACCGCAACGGCGAGTTCACCCAGCTGATCCTGGACTCCAACACCCTGCTCACCGAGGTGCAGGAGCGGCGGGCGCTGATCGACTCGATCCTCACCAGCACCCAGCAGCTGTCCGAGCAGCTCTCCGGCCTGGTGGCGGACAACCGGGAGGCGCTCACCCCCGCGCTGCAGCAGCTCGCGACGGTGACCGACATCCTCGCCCGCAACCGCGACAACCTCGCGCAGACGGTCAACAACCTCGCGCCGTTCGTCCGGGTGTTCACCAACACCCTGGGCAACGGCCGCTGGTTCGACAGTTTCGTGGACAACCTGCTGCCCGGCGTCGCCGGCAGCCTCATCTGCGGTGGACCCGGCACGGTCGGGCTGCCCCTCAACTGCGCGGAGGGCAACTGATGAGCGGGCCCCTGCAGCGCAGCGTCGCCGTGACGGCCGCGCTCGTGCTGGTCGTCGCGGTGGGGTGGACGGTCCTGCGCCCCGCCGGCCAATACGAGGTCACCGCCTGGTTCGACCAGACGGTTGGCCTCTACGAGGGGTCCGACGTCCGGATCCTCGGCATCGAGGTCGGCGACATCACCGGCGTGACGCCGGTCGGCGACCGGGTGCGCGTGGAGATGATGATCTCCGAGGACTACGACATCCCGGCCGACGCCGCCGCCGTCGTGCTGGCGCCGTCGCTGGTGTCGGACCGCTACGTGCAGTTCGCGCCGGTCTACTCCGGTGGCCCGACCATGGAGAACGGGGCCGAGATCCCCGTGGAGCGGACGGCGACCCCCGTCGAGCTCGACCGGGTCTACGGCGCGCTGGACGAGCTCTCCGTGGCGCTCGGCCCGGACGGCGCGAACAGCAACGGCGCCCTGTCCGACCTGGTCGACGTCGGCGCCGAGAACCTCGCCGGCAACGGTGACGCGCTCAACCGGACGCTCACCGGGTTCTCGCAGGCGGTGGAGACGCTGGCCCGCAACCGGGACGGGTTGTTCGACTCCGTCGACAACCTGCAGACCTTCACCAGCGCGCTGGCCGCGATCGACGCCTCCGTGGGGCAGTTCAACACCAACATGGCGGCGGTGGCCGACCTGCTCGAGGAGGAGCGGGCCGACCTCACCCGCGCCGTCCAGCTGCTGTCCGCGGCGCTCGGCGACGTCGCCGGGTTCGTGCGCGACAACACCAACCTGCTGTCCACCAACGTCGACAAGCTCGCCGACGTCACCCTCGCCCTCGTGCAGCAACGCTCCGCGCTGGCGGAGGTGCTCGACGTCGCGCCGGCGGCCCTGGGCAACCTCGCGCACGCCTACAACCCCGACTTCGGCACGCTGGACACCCGGGACAACTCCATCGGCGCCACCAGCCCGGAGGTCATCGTCTGCCAGATCCTGTCCTCGACCGACCGGCTGCAGCTCGACCTGGACGTCCTGCCGGCCGTCGGCCTGCAGCTGCCCCTGATCGAGCAGGTGTGCAGCAGGCTGCTCTCCGGCGACGCGGACGCCGACGGCGCCTACGACGACCTCAACGGCAACGGGGTGCCCGACCTGCAGGAGCTGCTGACCGCCCTGTTCGGCGGCGCCTCGGCTCCGCCCGGCGGACCGCTGCTCGGTCTGCCCCAGCTCGTGGGAGCCCAGCAGTGAACCGCCCCCGCCCCCTGACGCGCGTGGCCGCCCTCGGGGCCGGCGTCCTGCTGCTCGCCGGCTGCGGCGGCTTCCGCGGCGCCTACTCGATCGGCCTCCCGGGCGGGGCCGACCTCGGGAACGAGCCCTACGCGGTGACCGTGCAGTTCCTGGACGTCCTGGACCTGGTGCCGCAGTCCGGCGTCCGGGTCGCCGACGTGCCGGTCGGCCGGGTCGACGAGATCGAGCTGGGGGAGGACTGGACCGCCGAGGTGACGGTCCTCGTGAACGGCGACGTCGAGCTGCCGGCCAACGCCGTGGCGATGATCCAGCAGTCCTCGCTGCTCGGTGAGAAGTACGTCGAGCTGGCCGCACCCGGGAACGAGGAGCCGCGCGGGCGGCTGGAGGACGGCGCACTCATCCCCCTCGAGCGCACCAACCGGAACGTCGAGGTCGAGGAGCTGCTCGGCGCGCTCTCCCTGGTGCTCAACGGCGGTGGCCTCACCCAGCTGCAGACCATCGCCAAGGAGCTCGGCGAGGCCATGGAGGGACGCGAGTCGGCGATCCGAAACACCCTGGACCAGCTCGACGTCCTGATCGGCGGGCTCGACGAGCAGAAGGCCGAGATCAACCGGGCGCTCGACAGCGCGAACACCCTCGCCGCGACCCTGGCCGAGCGCACCGGCACCATCGAGACGGCGCTCGACACGATCGGGCCCGGGCTGGACGTCATCGACGAGCAGCGGGGCCTGCTCGTCTCGATGCTGGAGAGCCTGTCCCGGCTGGGCGACGTCGGCACGCGGATCATCGACCAGGCCGCGGCGAACACCGTCGCCGACCTGGAGCTGCTGCAGCCCGTCCTCACCCAGCTGGCCGCCGCCGGCCCGGACCTGGCGGGCTCGCTGGACCTGCTGCTCACCTACCCGTTCCCCGCCAGTGCCATCGTCGGCGACGGCAGCGGCGACGTCCCGATCAACGTCCGGCGGGACGACCGCACCGGCGGGTACGGCGTCTTCGCCAACATGACGGCCACGCTGGAGCTCGATCTGACCCAGGTGCTGTGCCGGTATCTCGTCGACCCGCTCTCCGGGGCGCTCGAGACGCTCGAGCCGCAGGACCTGGCCGGCGACGAGTGCGGCGAGCCGGGCACCCCACCGGGCAACCTGAGCGCCGGCAGCGGGGGCGACGGCGGTGCACCGGCCGAGGGCGGGGCATCGGACGCCTCCGTGCTCAGCATCCTGCCGGAGGAGATCGTGGGGCAGCTGCCCGCGGTGGAGTCCCTGACCGGCCTCCTCGGTCTGCCCCAGGTCCCGGGAGGACAGCCGTGATCACGCGCACCACGAAGCTCCAGCTGCTGGCGTTCCTCACCCTCGCCGTCCTGGCCACGTCGTACCTGGGCTACAAGTACGTGGGGCTGGACCGGCTCGTGCTGGGCAGCGGCTACGAGGTGGCCGCCGAGTTCGAGGACTCGGGCGGGATCTTCGTCAACGCCGAGGTGACCTACCGCGGGGTCGCGGTGGGGCGGGTCAGCGACATGGAGCTGATCGACGACGGCGTGCGCGTCGAGCTCACCATCGACCCCGACGCCGAGCCGATCCCCGCGGCCGCCACGGCGACCGTCGCCAACCGCAGCGCGGTCGGGGAGCAGTACGTCAACCTCGAGCCCGACAGCGAGGACGGCCCGTTCCTGGAGGACGGCTCGGTCATCCCGCGCGAGCGCACCTCGATCCCGGTCCCCGTGGAGGAGCTGCTGCTCAACGTGGACCGGCTCGTGGGGTCGATCGACCAGGACAACCTGCGGACCGTCGTCGACGAGCTGGGGCAGGCGTTCGCCGGCGCCGGGGACGACCTGGGCCGGCTCATCGACAACGGCAACCTGCTGCTGGCGCGGGCCGAGCAGTCCCTGCCGCAGACCCTCGACCTGATCACCGATGGCCGCACCGTGCTCGAGACGCAGGTGGCCAGCCGTTCGGCGATCGAGCAGTGGGCCGCCGATCTGCGGCTGGTGTCGGACACGCTCGTGGACATCGACCCGGATCTGCGCGGCCTGCTGGTCAATGCTCCGGACGGCGGCCAGGCGCTGCAGGACCTCGTGGAGCGTGCCGGCCCGGGCCTGGGCTCGCTGGTGCGCAACGTGGACATCCTCAACGGCGTCATGATCCCGCGGCTCGACGGCGTGGAGCAGATGCTGGTGACCTACCCCGACGTCGTCTCGGGCGGCTTCAGCGTGGTGCGCAACGACGGCGGCCAGATGCGGGCGCACTTCGGTTTCGTCCTGAACGCCGGTGAACCGCATGCCTGCACCAGCGGCTACGTCTCCACCGGGCAGTCGGGCAGCCCCGGCGAGGTGGTCGCCCGCGACGTCGACGACGTCACCTGCGACGTCGTCAACGGTGTCGACCCGAACCCCGGCGACGGCGTGGACGAGACCGGTTCGAACATCCGCGGCGAGCAGAACATCGGCCGATCGGGTGGTGTCGGCGGCACCGGGCCGCAGAGCGGCGGTGTCGAGGTGCCTCCGCTCGGTACGGTGGTCGGCGGCCTGGTGGACGGGCTGCTGGACGACGTCCTCGGCAACCTGCTCGGCGCCAGCCCGTTCCAGCGCACCACGGGCTGACCCCGGCATGCCGCCGGTGCACGAGCGAGACGACGAGGAGATCCACGGGGTGACCAGCGACGCGCGGCCGCGCGCACGGGCGGAGGACGACGCCCCGGCCTCCCCGTCCGTCGAGCCGGA
>Ga0210040_10009560_pt1 | contig 11260 bp, 10 predicted proteins | sample CryGeyCG12114_NA_FD_185462 | JGI IMG/M metagenome (GOLD analysis project Ga0210040, IMG submission 185462) | Groundwater microbial communities from aquifer - Crystal Geyser CG19_WC_8/21/14_NA (SPAdes) (version 2) | ecosystem: Environmental > Aquatic > Deep subsurface > Groundwater | place: USA... | reverse complement strand
GCTTATCGGCGCAAGCTAAAGTACTGCGGGCTTTACAAGAAAATAAAATAACTAGGGTTGGTGGCGAGAAAGAAATTTCGGTAGATGTGCGGGTGGTAGCGGCCACAAATAAAGATTTAATTAAAGAGATTGAGGCCCGTAGTTTTCGGGAAGATTTGTACCACCGCTTAGGCGTTATTTTAATTCATGTGCCGCCTCTAAACGACCGCCGCGAAGATATTCCGGATTTAGCAAAAAAATTTTTAGAAGATATTGCCCGCGATTACGGCAACAAGCCTAAAACCATTACGCCCGAAGCCATGGCCTTTTTACAGACCTTGGATTGGCGGGGAAATATCCGGCAATTGCGCAATGTGATTGAACGCTTGATTATTATGAGCGACGACGTGATTTCAGAAGACGATGCCCGGACATTTGCCTTGCCCGCTACTGCTTAACTTTTTAAATTTAGCTAAAAGAGGTTAAATAATTTGCTACAATAATGAATGTTCTAACTATGCTGGTTCGTAAATAAATACTAATGAGTAGAGATGCTGCTGAGAAAAGGTAAGTTCTATTCTACATATTTATGAAATTAGCCTTACAAATTGTTATGGTTGATTTGAAGTTGCTTCTAGTATTTTAGTTTAGAAATAATAGAAATTATATGCTAAAATAAATCTTTAATAATCAGAATAATACCGGGTATAACAATTCTAAACTCTAATCGTTAGCATTATAAGTAAATATTCCTGATAGTTTATTGAATGAAAAAGTTACTCCTTATAAATACTTGTGGCTTAGTATTTCTTCTCTGCGGCGCCTTATTCTGTGACGAGCCACCGCAATACGATAATGTTCCACATATAGAATACGTCGAAACAAAACGAGAAAGAACAATGGTGAACGATGCCTTCGTGGATGATATTATTCCGATAATACATTTTGAAGATGGCGATGGTGATTTGGGATTAACAAATGAAAACCTGGAGACTGCTCCCTATAACGAAGGTGATAACGGCATAAACTACTTTATAGATGTTCTTATTAAAAGAAATAACGCCTTTGTTCCTTTAGAATTACCTTTTGGTTACAGCGGTCATTTTTTTCCTTTATCTCCGGACGGACGGATAGGGCCTTTAGAAGGCGATTTAAAGTATAAAATCAGGTTTGATGAACGTACCGTGTCGCGTTTAATTAAAAGAGGCGATGTTCTTAAATTCAGAATACGCATTCGGGACCGGGAGTTTCATGATAGCAATTGGGTAGATTCCGATGAAATTGTTATGTTTGTACCGGAATAAAAATGTATCTTAAACCACAAAAAAAGCCTGGTTATATTTTAGCCAGGCTTTTTTGTTTCTTTCCTGTTTTTAAGAATATAAAGGTGGAAATTTAAGTGGGTCGGATTCATGCATGATTTCGTACACCCGGTCAAATATATCTTCGGCGTTAGGTTTAGAAAAATAATCACCATCCGAAGAATAAGAAGGCCGGTGTTCATAAGCCGAAACGGTGCGGGGCTGCGAATCTAACCATTGATAAGCTTCCTGATCATCTAATACTTTCTGCATCATGAAAGCAGTTCCGCCCCCCGGCACATCCTCATCCGTAAATATAATGCGGTGAGTTTTCCGGATGGAATCAGCAATGGCGTGGTGAATATCGAAAGGTAGCAAAGACTGCACATCTATTACTTCGCAGCGAATTCCAAACTCTTCCAGCTGCCGGGCGGCTTCCAATACGACCCGGCACATAGAACCGTAAGTCACAATAGTAATATCCTCCCCTTCTTTTAAAATTTCGGGAACCCCTAAAGGCACGGTAAATTCACCTATATTCTCCGGAATCCGCTCCTTTAGCCGGTAACCATTCAGACATTCAATCACCAAAGCCGGATCATCCGACTGTAACAAGGTATTATAAAAACCGGCTGCCTGGGTCATGTCGCGGGGCACCAATACGTGCATGCCGCGCAAACTGCTTAATACGACGCCAATGGGCGAACCAGAATGCCAAACTCCTTCCAAGCGGTGCCCCCGGGTACGAATAATAACCGGTGCTTTCTGACCGCCTTTGGTCCGGTACTGCAAACAAGCCAAATCATCGGATAAAATCTGAATAGCATACAACAAATAATCAAGGTACTGGATTTCCGCGATAGGACGTAAACCCCGCAAAGCCGCGCCTATGCCTTGTCCCGCAATCGTACATTCCCGAATACCGGTATCGGTAACGCGCAGCTCCCCGTATTTATCCTGCAGACCGGCAAATGCCTGATTTACATCACCAATTTTTCCTACGTCTTCGCCCAGGGCAAATACCCGGGGGTCCCGGGCCAGCGCGGCATCGAAACACGCTCCTAATACTTCCCGGGCATCTACCAGCGGACTGGTTTCGGTGTAAACCGGTTTTATTTCGGGCACCAGCAGCGGCGACTCATCCGACTGGCTAATAACATAAGAATTATAACGATCCGCATTTTCCCCGGTTACCCGTTCCAGCCAGCCCATCAGATCGCGTTTGGCCGGAGTTTTTTCCGTCCGGATAAACCGTAAGGCTTTTTTAACAGCTTTGATGGCATCGTAGCGATTAGGAGTCCCGGTTTTACGCAGTTCTGTCGCAATTTCGGATAAACGCCCTACGTACTCACTGTTGGTTTGACCTACTAACAGATCCAGATAGGTTTGAGCTTCGTCCTGATCTGCTTTTATTTCACTAATATAATCATTCCAAGCGTTATTTTTTGCAAGGCGGGCTGCTTCTTTCGCTTCGGCTTCCAGCGTATTCAGCATGTCGGAGGTGGCGTATTCGTTAGCCAGAATCCATTCCCGCATTTTTTTATTGCAATCAAATTCCTCTTCCCAGGCCAATCGTTCTTTTGATTTGTACCGTTCGTGGGAGCCGGAAGTTGAATGGCCTTGAGGTTGGGTAACTTCTTCTACGTGAATGAGCACCGGTACGTGGTCTTCCCGGCAAATAGGTACAGCCTTGGCATAAACTTCACATAAACCAGCATAATCCCAACCTTTCGCTTTAAAAATCTCGTAACCGGATTCTCCTTCGCCAGCTCTTTGAAACCCGCTTAATACTTCGGAAATGCTGCCTTTAGTAGTCTGGTATTCCGAGGGTACCGAAATGCCGTATCCATCGTCCCAAACCGAAACCAGCATGGGAATTTTTAAAACACCCGCCGCATTTATAGCTTCAAAAAACATCCCCTCCGAGGTAGAGGCATTACCAATCGTACCAAAAGCAACTTCATTGCCATTAACCGAGAAATTGGTCATGAACTTTAAATCCGGGTTCTCGCGGTATAATTTAGAGGCATACGCCAAGCCTACTAGCCGGGGCATTTGGGAAGCAGTGGGAGAAATATCAGCACTGGAATTTTTAAGACTCATTAGGTTTTTCCACTTGCCGTCCTCATCCAGTAAACGCGTACCAAAATGGCCCGTCATACACCGGCCGGCTGTAGCTGGTTCGGCATTTACATCAGCATGAGCGTATAATTGCGCAAAGAATTGTTGCAAAGTGAGCTCCCCGATTGCCATCATAAAAGTTTGGTCGCGGTAATAGCCTGACCGGAAATCGCCGGACTGAAAATACCGGGCCATAGCCAATTGCGCCACTTCTTTGCCATCACCAAAAATCCCGAATTTAGCTTTGCCCATAAAAACCTCTTTGCGGCCAATGAGACTAGCCTGGCGGCTTTCGCAAGCCAACCGGTAATCTTTTAAAATTTCTTCTCTGCTAAGTTTTTGGGTTCTCAACAGCTCGAATTTATACATATTCCTGGTTTAAATTATGGGAACTATAAAAACAAAACTACATAAAACTAAATTTAATTCAAATCTACTCTTTACGCTTAAGCTAATACCTGCCGGTTTAATGATAAAATTTTGAAACTTATTATAATTCAATTATATTTAGAAGCAAATATGTTTTTGTTACATTTTACTAATGGTAATATATGCTAAAAAAATCACTTTTTTTATTTTTGTGCCTTTCCTTATTGGCTTTAACCGATAAATTGTACGCACAAGGAACACTTCAGTTTGAAAAAGAAACGCACGAATTCGGTGATGTAGCGCAAGGTACTCCGGTTTCCTACGAGTTTAAATTTAAAAATACCGGTAATGCCCCCATTGTTATCGCCAATGTGCAGGCTTCCTGTGGCTGTACTACGCCCGAGTGGACCAACACTCCAGTATTACCGGGCAAATCCGGTTCTATTAAAGCGCAGTATAACACCGCAGCTATGGGAGCTTTCAATAAAAGCATCACCGTTACTTCTAATGCTACTAACGCTTCCCAAGTAGTATTTATCAAAGGAACTGTTGTAGACAAAGCCGCTCTAAAAGCTGTTGTTACCCCGGCCCAAAAGGCAGCATCGGCTCGCGCCACCATTAAAAAGACAACCCACGATTTTGGCAAAATAGAAAAAGATCAAAAAGCAGTTGCCCGTATTAGTATAAAAAATACTGGTAAAGAAGACCTGAGTATAAACGGAGTAGTTTCTGCCTGCAACTGCGTTTCCTTTAAATCTTTATCTCAAAAAATTCAGCCCGGAACAGAAGGAATTGTGGAACTAACTTATACCCCGCGGGTGTTAGGAGAACAAATAGGAGCTGTAACTATAAGCTCCAACGATATGATTACACCGGCGGTGAAAGTAAGCTTAAAAGCAAAAGTAGTGCAAAGCTTATCGGCCCAGAGTATTGTAAAGGAAACCAGCAGTGCGGTACCTTTTAAATAGTATTTAAGATTTTTTCATAGTTTTATTTTGACTAATGGCAGTGATATAATCACTGCCTTTTTTTATTAGAAGTTATTTTAAAAGAATTCCACATTATTATCTCTTTTCTAATTTATACTTCCAACTATTTTATTCTTACTCCCATCATTTTGAAAACTTACCTACAAGTAGCTAGATTGAGTTGATAATTAAAGGACTAGCGCCATGGAAGCAGCAACGTGTATAAGGGCTAAAAAGGAAGCAGTTGTTTTGGGGCAAGATGCTGAAGGAAATCCTCTACACATTTGGGAAACCCTGCCTTATTACTTAGGTGCCGTGCAGGACGACCGATTGATGCAAATGGCAGAATTGAAGAAATACCAACAAGGGCTCCGTCGCTTGCAGAATAAGAGCCGAGAAGCCGATGCCCTATTTGCTAAACAAACACAAATTGTTCACAGTCTTCTAGAGCAAGAACGCGCAGCGGACCTAACAAAAGGTACGATTCCAGATAACTTGGTAATTGCAGAGTTGCGACGGATTCAAGCATGGGAGCCATCAAAAAGAATAGATGTCGCTGACAGCCCAGTAGAGCAAGCTAGAATCCAGTTGCAGTCACTTAACTGCTAGTTTCGAGATATACAGCAACAAATTGAAGAAGTACAAGATTATCTGCGTAAGAAAAAAGGTTATTCAAGTGCTGTTGGAGAACATGTGGATCGGCTCATCGCCGTTCAAATATTTGGGCCGGAAAAGTCTCATGGAGAACATTGTCCGTTATGTGCAGCTACTCTCTCTAATCCTACTCCCAGCATTGCTGCTTTGAACGCGTCATAAAGCAATATGCAGGCTAACCTTAATAAGGTTAAGCGAGAACGTCCATAACTGAAACAGTATCTAAGCGGGCGTAATCAGTTCGAATTTATCCGTGATAATTTGCGAGTTGCTGCGCAGCGATTTACCGTCTTAAGCCAAGAACAGGAAAACGGTAGACGGCTACCTAATTTGGATTTGCGAGCAATGCAGGTGGTAGGAGCTCTTGATAACTACCTCAACAACGTCTACTTGGTAGAAGACAATGCGGAACTTAGAATGCGTATTGAACAGGAGAAAAAGTACATTCAAGATTTTATGGGAAATCTTAATGCAGATGAAATCGATGAAATAGTTAAAATGTCTATTAGCCGCATCTCAGAAAGCATAACTCAATTAGCCGAAGACCTTGAAAAGGAACATGCAGGCTTTCCCGACAGGCTTGACCGTCGTAGGCTGACCGTTGTAGCCGATCGTGATCGTCTTATTACAATGGAACGGATGGGCAGCGGCGAAAATTGGCTTGGTTTTAATTCATTCGGAACTTGCGTAGTAATTCCTAATCGATTATATAACCCTAGCTCTTCCTCATATACCGCTCCATTCTTAGTTCTTTTAGTCTAGTTCACGATAGTTGTTAAGATTTCTTTCTTGCGGTTTTAAAAATCCCAATATCGATGCTTTGGGTTTATAGTAATATCTTTCCCATAACGTTTTATATGGGCCTGACGAGCTAAGCGTCTTAAATACGCCGCTATAGTGCCAAAGTCGGTTTCTTCTACATCGATCGAATTGGGCATACGTTATTAGCTGCCCTGGTGGCATTTGTGCTATCTTCGCTTTTACGTGTTGCATAATGCTCATAATCTATACTTGTCTTAATAGGTTGCTTTAAATAATAGGCCTTCTTTAAAATTAAAAGATTACCGAGTCAGTGCCCATCTCTAAGGTCGACTTACAGAATTCTGCCGTTGATTTTTCTTAGCAAAATATTCTACATATTCCCGTACTTCTTTATCTACCGATGAGTGGTGCGAAAAGTAGTTATAATGGCCTATTTACCTTCTCAAATATTTTTTTGAGCTTAGCGGCTATCTCTTCCACCCGGCCGCGGCTGTTCGACAGCAATTGCCAGAAACGGCGACTAACTTTCTGCCATTCTTTTAGAAGCAGCGAAGTTGGTATCAATTGCTAAGGGCTGTCACTTATATCTGGTGGGCAAAGACAATACCGACCAGGATTCTGTTTGGATAACGGAGGTTTGGAATGGATAGTAAAGAAGACCAAGATGATTCCTTATATGTAGCCGGCGTAAAAGAATTAATATCTCAAGCCATAACCATCATTAACGGAAGAGCGGAGAATGGCCAAGAACTAGAAGTTCTGGGTGGAGCCGGTATCGAATAAAAGAAATTTTATCTCTCGCATCTTGTCTCTAAAACTTAAATTAGTTTAATCAAAAAGATGCTCATTTGAGATGAATATACAACCATAAAGACCTAGTGCTATCAAGCCTTTTCCTTTCTCTTTAATGGTCATTTTTTGAGACCAATTCTAACACCTTTCAGAAAAAGACAGTTGTGTTAACTTGGCAGTTATTAAACATAACTTATCAGCGAAAATTGGACGAGTGATTCGGATTGCGGTTGGTAAACAAATTATAAACGGGACGAGCAGGAAAGTTTTGCTAATTTTCATACCGAAAAGAACGGCTGAGTGGAATCTATCCGGGAGCAGGCCTGGCTATGGGTGGAACAAGAATGGCAGCAATAGCAGTAAAAGGCTCAGCAGCAACACCACGCTCCAGGGTATTGAGCAGTAGTGAGGGAAAGTATCAGGTATAAGTTTTCTTTATATCCAACTTTCCCTAATGGCTGGGCTAAAAAATTAAGAAACTTATCCTATCATTTAAACACTCTCACGTAGTCTATCACAAACTCCTGCGGAAATATGTTTTCATCAATTTTACCACCCCAACTACCACCGAGTGCCAGGTTAAGCAGCAGATACTGCGGATTTCTAAAACTGCTGTCGGTACCTTTTCCGGCTCGGTCAATATCAACTACCTGGTATAACTTATTATCGCAAAAAATCTTTATCTGCCAGCTGTCCCATTCAAGAATATAGTTATGAAAGCCAGCGAATGGCTCTTTTAGTTGCGTACGCTTACCATCACGTACCCGTTTGCCGGTCAGTGGGTCCTTAAAATGTAAAGTTGCATGTATATTTTCCGGTTCAAAACCAACATATTCCATAATGTCGATTTCACCACATGCCGGCCAGCCAACCTGGTCTATATTGGTTCCGAGCATCCATATTGCCGGCCACACGCCCATACCTTTAGGTAGCTTTGCCCGTACTTCTATCTTTCCGTACATCCATGAATGTTTATCTTTGGTAATAAGCGCAGCAGAAGTATACGCCGCCAGCGAGTCCTGCGATTTCCAGTTATCTGTACCGGGCTTATACGCATCATTTTTGTACTTTTCTTTCCGGGCTGTAATGGTTAAGAACCCATTTTTTACATAAGCATTTTCCTTTCTTGCTTTCGTATAATATTGCGATTCCTTATTTCTAACTAAACCCTCTTCATAACTCCACTTTGATTCGTCGGGCAATCCAGTATATTTAAATTCATCTTTCCATACTAATTTCCATTTTTGTTGCACTTTTTTCAGATAAGGAGCTAATGCCTTTTGCCAGATTATGTATCCTTCCGCGTTCATATGAAGACTGTCATTGAGAAAAATATTTTTCAATACTTTTTCATCTTTATCCAGCATTACGGTCCATAAATCAGCAAATTCTGTCTTCTTGGTTTTGCCGGCATAAGCTGCCAGCAGCTTATTATATTGTACATATTTGTCACGCAAATGCCACCTTGATGGACTGGGCTTTACAGAAATAAAAACGACAGGAGTGCCCGGAAGCATTCTGGATATTTTTATCCGTAAAAGACGTGCCTGGTTAAGTACATCTTCTACCTTTTTTCCGGATGCAATATCATTGTCACCTTCATAGATGAATATTTTAGAAGGCTTAAGATGAGGAATAATCCGTTGCGCATAATAAGAAAGATCTACAAATTGAGATCCGCCAAAACCTCTGTTTAAAACATAAGTTTCCGGAAAATAAGCTGCCATGTCCTGCCATTTGGTTATCGTAGAACTGCCAACAAATAGATTGGCTCCGGCCTTTAGTTTGTTCAATTTATCTTTTACTTCAAAGTTTCGAATCGTGCTTTCGTACTTTGTGGTGTCATAATCAATGGCTATACTTCTTAAAGAAAAACAGATGAAAAATATGAACAGGACTAGCTTTTTAATCATCATTTATTATGCCGTTTAACTATATTTAATATTAGTTGGAATGCTTTTGCAACTCGTTTTTATTGATCTTGTAATAGTTTACTACTCCATCTTCGGGCTAATCAATAGCGAATGTACCGTAACAGAAAAACACCCCCTGCAAACTGGTAATGTTATTTTCTGCCAGACCGCTTGGCCAGCCTTTTGCTTTTTTGATCCAGGTAAAGCGATTGTGGATCTAAGTTAGCAGATGTGCCTATTCCTTCTACATAATCTACCGGATCGGTGATAACTTCGGTGCCAGTTTGCCAGGCCGATGTGCGTACTTCCGGTTTATTTCCGGCCGTCCCGATCACATACCCATAGCGGCCTTGCTGGGTTTGTACCGCATCGGCCTGTGAACCATTACTGGTTAAATTCCAATATATACTGTGAGCACCCGTGAGCCCGTGAACGGTAGAACCACCCCATTTTCGCCAACCTGCGGCAAAATAACTGTTCTCCACGGTGCACTGATCAAACAAATTAGAATGACTGAACCACATGTGATGATCGCTGCCGCTGCCATTGGTTTTTTCGTAACCCGGCAAACCCGTTTGCCTACCCGAATCTTTATCCAAGCAGCGTAGAAATACATTACCGGAAGCACTCATGTGCGACATGACAAAGCCATGACGATTGAAATCAGCAATGCAATCCTGGAGCAAAGTTTCGTTGCCCATCACCCGGTACATATACCCATTGCCACCACCACCGCCAAACTGCGGTTTTTTAAAATCACAGTTTATAATACTGATATTCTTTGTTTGTGAGACTTTAATGCCATTCGATAAAAGATGAGCCTTGGATGTATTTTCAGCCGGCTGATAAGAAGCTACTTGGCGAATCCAGCCGTTATAGGTATGCGCCATGCCAATGGCCCAAGCATCGTGGCACTGGTACGAACCGTTACTTTCCTTATTATAAGATTCTTCCGACCAATCACCTGCAGTAAAGTTTTGGTGGTTGCCGATAGATAAATTCTCTATGCCGACTTCTGTAAGCAGGGCTGGGGCTTTGTAAACGGCGGCACCATGAGCCATTTCCAAGGCGTACCGGATGGGTATATCAATGGTTAGTTCTTTGGTTTTGGGGTTAATAGCCACAATCTCGCGGCAATACAACTGGCCGTTTAAACTGCTGCCTTTATCTTTCCAGTACGCCAGCATTTTGTGTTTTTCGATCCAATCGTTGTTAATATAATTGCGGACGATAACTAAATCACCGGCTTTAAAACCACTGGTACTTTGCACCGGAATGACGGTAGTTGGCTTTAGGAGGTCTTTCGTAATAAGTTGTTTATCATCCCCGGTATTAGCCCAGGAACTGCCATTATCCACGGTAATAATGGCTTTGTTGCGCATGTTAGCGGATGCATTGTATATGAAAGTCTGCCCCGGTCCGGCTCCTCTCAATACCACATAAGAACGATCGACGCGCAAACAATAATCTTTACTAGTTGCCGGGTTTACTTTGTAGGTACCTTTAGGTAAATACACAATGCCGCCTTCTTTTTTACGGCCAACATCATCAATGGCTTTTTGCAGGATAGTTGTTACATCTTGTTTCCCGGTATTATCAGCATTGTAAGGAGGTTTTGTTACATCCAGTACAGTCCCTGTTCTGACAGGTACTTCCTTTTCTCCCCGGTGATAGCCGGCATAAGAGAAATCTTGGATCAGCTTATCGGAATAGAAATTAGAAGCCGTAGGAGGTTGCCAGTTTCTAGGATAAAGTTCGCTACGCCAGGTTTGTGCCTGGGCATTAACTATCAAAGATATTATTAGAAATACAGATAAGTATACACTCCTTTTCATACGCTCCTTGTAGGCATTAAAAAATATTTGCCAATAATAATCCTGACTTAAAAATCAGGTAAATATACTTCTTCCGGTTCTATCATTTAGATAGAACCGGAAGAAGTATATTTTAAGCTACTGTATCAAATGCAAATTTTTACTATTGTTGTAATAAATACTGGATTTATCTATTATTCTCCTGGCGTCTTAAACTTCTTTTTTGCATCATCCAGCACCAGAACCCAGTCGTTGCCTTGGCCGTTAGAGGGTGGCGTAAATTGTAAGCTGCCGATGTTTTTATACTTGCCCAAAGTAGTGGTTTGGCCCGTGCGCGGGTCGTACCAATAGCCCTTTAGCTGCTTACCCGATATCTTGCCCATGTTTACAGTAAAGGACTGTCCGGTAGCGCTGTAAACAAACAGGTAATCATCACCACGGGTAGCCTGTAGGTGATCCAGGCCGGTAAGGGCGTCGGTAATAATAGATTGGTCAGGAACCCGGGCCAGCATGGGGCGGGATATCATCAGGTTACGCACGTACGTCATTTGAGTAGCACCGGGCAAATCCAGGGCTTCGTACCAAGG
>Ga0210040_10009559_pt1 | contig 11261 bp, 9 predicted proteins | sample CryGeyCG12114_NA_FD_185462 | JGI IMG/M metagenome (GOLD analysis project Ga0210040, IMG submission 185462) | Groundwater microbial communities from aquifer - Crystal Geyser CG19_WC_8/21/14_NA (SPAdes) (version 2) | ecosystem: Environmental > Aquatic > Deep subsurface > Groundwater | place: USA... | reverse complement strand
TGCTGAATAACATTACCGTTGCGGTCTTCGATGCGGGTTACAAACATGGGTTCGGAATGAAACCCGTTATTCACGAAAGTAGCGTACGCGCCTACCATATCAAACACCGAAACATCGCCTCCCGAACCTAAACCAATAGATGGCACCGCTTGTAAATTACCTTTAATGCCCAGCTTCTTCGCGTATTCAGCTACCCGGCCCCACCCTACCAGTTCCGTAAGTTGCGCCGTAACCGAGTTTACCGAGCGGGCCATAGCTTGCCGCAAAGTCATGTTAACGCCGGTATAGGAACGGGTAACATTATTGGGCTCCCAGACCATGGGCTGGCCGTTTTCTACGTAATTAATGGTTACCCGCTGGTCCCGGATACGGTCGCAGGGAGCATAACCGTTATCCAGCGCCGTTAAATAAACAAAAGGCTTAAACGTAGAACCCGGCTGCCGGCGGGCTTGTTTCACGTGATCGTATTTGAAGAACTTAAAATTAATACCGCCCACCCAAGCTTTAATCTGGCCAGTGAACGGGTCCATGCTCATCATACCGGCGTGCAGAAAACGTTTGTAATACCGGAGCGAGTCCAGCGGGGTCATCTCCATGCTTATTTCCTGGTTGCCTTTCCAGGTGAAGACTTTCATGGGCCGCGGCGTATTCAGGAGTTCGTTTATTTTGGCTTCATCGGTGCCGTAAACCCGTTTTAATTTCTTGTAGTATTCCGTGCGTTTTATTTGATCTTCAATAAAATTCGGAATTTCTTTATCTTTCTCGTCCACCCACGGGTTTTTACCTTTCCAATGTTGGTCGAACTTACGTTGTAAGTTCTTCATTTTATCTTCTACGGCTTCTTCCGCCAGGGCTTGCATGCGCGAATCAATAGTGGTATAAATTTTCAGGCCACTGGTGTAAATATCATATTTTTCGAAACCGGCTTTTTCGTTTTCTTTCCGGCACCAGTCCTTCACAAACTCATTTACCGCACCCCGGAAATAAGTAGCTGGACCTTCTATGTGGTTCTCTACGTGGTATTTAAGCGCAATCGGTACTGCCCGCAACGAATCGGCGGCCTGTTTGCTGATGATTTTGTATTTGGCCAATTTATCAATTACAAAGTTACGCTTGGTTAAAGCAGCTTGCGGATGAAATTTGGGGCTATACCGGGTAGGAGCATTTACCATTCCTACCAGCATAGCCGCTTCTTCTGTTTTCAGACTATCCGGCGAGGTATCAAAAAAGGTTTTGGCCGCCACTTTTATCCCGTAGGCATTCGACCCAAACTCCACCGTGTTCAGGTACATGGTTAAAATTTCTTCTTTGGTATAATTGTTTTCTAAGCGGATAGCGGTAATCCACTCTTTGGTTTTGGCAATAATAGTGCTGATAACCGGAATGTAGCCCAAGGCGCCTTTGGTTTCTTCGCGACGGGTTTTGTACAGATTTTTGGCTAATTGTTGCGTTAAGGTACTACCACCCCGTTTGTCGCCGCGCGCCGTGTAATAGAAAATAGAACCTAAGGCTTTGGGATCAATGCCCGAATGTTCATAGAACCGGACATCTTCGGTAGCTACCAAGGCTTTTACCAGTATAGGCGATAATTTCTCGTATTTTACCGGGCTCCGGTTTTCATTGAAATATTTCCCGATCAGGATACCATCGGCAGTATACAACTCCGATGCCAGCTCCGTACTGGGGTTTTCAAGTTTTTCGGTACCGGGCGTATCGCCAAACAAAAAAAGAAAATTAATAGAAACGCAGAATATATAAATAAACAAACCCGCTATTCCTAAAATAAATAGCCGCCAAATGTTTTTTATAAGTGTTCTATAAGATGATATACGCTTGATTGGTTTCTCTTCGGACATGCCAGCAAACTAAAACCGGAGGGAGCTTAACCAAAATACCCCCTCCATACTTTTACAAATATACTTTATGGCTTTTACTTTAAAGTAACCACAACTAAATAAAAATGCTTTTTTGCCGTGGTAAATGGCTATTTAACCGGGATAATACTCCTAATTTCCCTTATCTTACCGGCAAATCTTTAAATCTAACGTCGGCAGGGCCGTAATATTGGAAAACGAGTAGCATGAAACGGTATCATTTATTTGAATTTGAAGACCAAAATTGGTTTCCGGATGTGCTCCGGAAAAACATGATGGACTTTCTGCGTTTTGCCATTAGTTTAACCCAAATTTACGATCCGGTTATTCCGCTGCTCCAGCAAATTTTACCAAAAGACCAGCCACCGCACCTTTTGGATCTGGGCTCGGGCGGTGGAGGCGGCATTACGGGCGTACAGCAAAAACTAAGTGCGGCGCTCGGGCAAAAAGTACAGATAACTCTCAGCGATAAGTTTCCGAATATAGCGGCGTTTGCGTTGGTAAAAGCCCAAACCAAAGGTGCGATTGATTACATAGCCGAGCCGGTAGATGCCACCGATGTACCCGCCCATTTAAAAAGCTGCCGCACTATTTTTTCAGCTTTTCATCATTTTCCCCCGGCCCAAGCCCAGGCCATTCTAGCGGATGCCGCGCAAAAAGGTGTACCGATTGGGGTATTTGAAGGTGCGAGCAAAAGCTTCTGGGAAATTGGCGTGGCGTTGTTTTTGTTCCCGTTTATTTTTCTCGTAGCAACGCCATTTATCCGGCCCTGGCGGTTTAGCCGGTTCTTTTTCACCTACCTGGTGCCCCTTATTCCGCTGTTTACCATGTGGGATGGCAGCGTTTCAATCCTGCGACTTTATACGCCCGAACATCTCCTGCGCTTAACCAAAGATATAAACGTGCCGAATTATACCTGGCAAGCCGGCCGGGTGAAACATAAAACCGGAGCCAAAGTTATTTACCTCATCGGATATCCAAGTTAAAAATTATGAATTATGAATTATGAATTATGAATTATGAATTATGAATTATTATAATAAATAATTAACAATTTAACACAACAACTATTTAGCGATTACCATGCTTGATGCTCTGAAACTAATGAGAATACCTTTTTCGGTGTACCTTATGCCGATATTCTGGTTTGCGGTAAGTGCGGTGGCGGATGTAAATTGGGGCCGGGCAGTGGCGGTGTTTCTCATTATTCATGTGCTGGTTTACCCGGCTAGTAATGGGTATAATTCTTATTTCGATAAAGACGAAGGCAGCATTGGCGGACTAAAAAACCCGCCTAAAGTAACCAAACATTTATTCCGGTTAGTAGTAATTTTCGATATTTTGGCGGTACTCGCGGCCACGCTGGTAAATATATATTTTGGTGGCTGTATTTTACTTTACTTACTGGTTTCTAAGGCTTACAGCTACGATAAAATCCGCTTAAAAAAATACCCGTTGGTGAGTACCCTGGTGGTTATTCTTTTTCAGGGAGCTTTTACGTTTATCATGGTTCAGGTGGGTTTAGGCCTACCTTTTGCCCAGATAAACACTTCTTTTAACCTTTTGTTAGCGGGCGTTAGTTCTTTATTTCTGTGTGGTTCTTACCCCATCACCCAAATTTACCAGCACCAGGAAGATGCGCAGCGCGGCGATAAGACCTTAAGTTTACTACTCGGCATTCGGGGTACGTTACTATTTGCCGCTTTAAGTTTATTAGTAGCCTCCACCCTCCTACTATTAACTTATTGGCAAATGCAGCAATACTGGCGAATTATTTTCTTTTTAGGGTGCACGGCACCGGTAATTATTTTCTTTTTAGGGTGGTTTCTGAAAGTTGAAAAAAATCCGGCCGAAGCAAATTTTGAGAATACCATGCGCATGAATAAAACTTCATCTGTTTGCCTCAGTGTAGCCTTTTTGCTCATGCTATTCGTTTCCTGATTTTTACTTCTGCCAAGCCTGGTACCCACTATAAACTTATTGTTTAGCACCGATTAATTATATTCAACAGAACTTGTCTAGGAGGTATTTGTAAGCGAAAAAATCATATAAAAATCAAAATTAGTAGCAGTGGTAAAACAACTTTAAGAAAGAGGATTTTTCCTTATCTTGCGTACTAACCATCCGTATTTTGCCGGCCGTACTAAAAACCAAATTTTGCCCGCAGTCATTCACCGGCTTTTTTCTGCCGCTTACAGAATTTTTAACTCCGGCTACCCGATCTCTGTTTTCCCAAGCTGGTTTTGCCCGTAGATTTGAAGAAAGAATATTAACATGAATACGCCAACTAATCCTAACCAATCAAAATCCGGTAAAGTGTTTGCCGGCATGATTTTACTTATTGTCGGCACCTTGCTGTTGTTTCAACGCTTTGGCTTGATGTTTCCCCACTGGCTTTTTTCCTGGCCCATATTATTAATGGTAATAGGCTTGTTCCTGGGCGTTCGGCATAATTTCCGGAATCCAGCCTGGTTTATCCTTATGACTATTGGCGGCTTATTTTTGCTGGAGCGCATGATACCCAGTTTAAATGTCCGGGATTTTATCTGGCCCATCATCATCATTTTCTTAGGCATTTGGATGATATTCGGCAAAAATAATTACCGGCGTCGGCGCATTACCCATTACGAACCCGAACTGAATCCCGTTAGTCATCCGGATTACTACGCCGAACCGCCTTTGCCCTCCGCTGGTTTAGAGCCCGAGCAAACTTATCCATTTACCACCGATTATACGAACCGAATTAGTAACGAAGATTATTTACAGGCTACTTCTATTCTGGGTGGCGTCAAAAAAATTATTGTGTCTAAAAATTTTCAGGGCGGTGATATTACTAATTTTATGGGCGGCTCCGAAATTAACCTGACGCAAGCGGATATTCACGGCCGGGTATTAATTGATATCACCCAATTAATGGGCGGTACCAAGTTAATTGTGCCGAGTAACTGGAATGTTGTTTCCGAAATGATTTCAATATTTGCTGGTCTCGACGACAAACGCCTGATTCAGCCGGGCAACTTTAACCCGGAAAAGGTGCTGATTATAAAAGGCACTTCCATTATGGGCGGGGTTGAAATCCGGAGTTATTAATAACTAAACGCGCATTCACCAGCACAATAGGCTTGTTTTTAAATACCAATTTTAATAAAAGCGGCGCACAGTACCCAGAAAACTAATTTTGCAAATTCCCTGATTATTGAGTAAAACACGTATCGTAGCCATAAAGAAGGCTTCCATTCAGAAGAAATCGCGTTAAAAAACTTGTACCAATAGCAACGTAATATGATCCCGGTTATAAAACCCCAAGAATTAAAAAACCTGCAGCAAAACGAGAACCTGGTGCTGATAGACGTTCGGACTGGACCAGACATGGCTGCTCAGTATGAGGCCAGGCACTTGCAAGGCGCTTTATTTGCCGATTTGGAAACCGATTTGGCCAATAAAAAGGCGGATGCGGCAAATGGTGGCCGACATCCTTTACCCGATATTACTATTTTTGCGCAGTTCTTGGGCAAGCTGGGGATTGGTCCGGAAAGCATGGTTGTAGCTTACGACGATAAAAGCGGTGCCAATGCCGCCGCCCGGTTCTGGTGGATGTTAAAAGCGGCTGGCCACGAAAATGTAGCGGTTCTGGATGGCGGCTTGGCGGCTGCCGTTGCTGCGGGTTACCCCACCAATAACGGCCCGGAAACACCAACTTCGCGTTCGCCTTACTCGGTAAGTTCCTGGCAATTACCCTTAGCTACCATCGAAGAAGTAGAGAATGTAGCCCAGGATGCTGATTTTTTAGTGATTGATGTCCGGGATGCGGCCCGCTACCGGGCCGAAGTGGAACCAATAGATTTAATTGCCGGTCATATTCCCGGCGCCCGAAATATTCCTTTCACCAATAATCTAGATCCTGAAGGCTTCTATTTACCTGCGGATGAACTAAAACAAAAATATACGGAAGCCCTCGGCAGCCGCTCCACCGACCAAGTAATTGTGCATTGCGGCTCGGGGGTAACGGCCTGCCACACCTTATTGGCTATGGATTATGCCGGCTTGCCTATGCCTAAACTGTACGTGGGTTCCTGGAGCGAATGGTCCCGCACGGCTCGCCCTATTGGCACCGGCGCGGAGAACTGAAAACTTAAGTTAAAGCTTTGCAGATGCTGTTATCTGGGCATTAAATCCTATATTCAAATAATATATTTATTCTCCTGCTTTTAGCATTTAGTAGCTGGAGATTTGCTGACTAAATAGATCATAATATATAATATTTACTTTAAAAACCGGGTGCTGCCTAAAACTGGTGCCGGTTTTTTGCCGGATCTGTCTCATAACTAATTAAAAAATAATCAGTGGCTGGGTCGCTCTTTTTAACCGGGAAGTTTCTCTTTTTCTTTTGGGGAGGATGGGTGCTGTACGGCATCTTCCAGATGGCTTTGCTTTATTGGTTTGGTTTTTCGTGGCAAGTAGCGCTGCAGGATTCTTTTTTGAGTACGGTATTGCTGGCTATTGCGTGCTGGCTGGTTAGTAATAACTTGTATTTTTACCGTCCTAAACACAGCCGGTACATCTATGTTGGCTTTTTTTGCTTTATTTTGGCGGTGCTATGGTTGGTTTTAATCCGGTATCTTTCGCCTTTCCTGCAAGGAATCGAAATGAGCTATATGCCTTTTCTTTTTAAATCGTTACCGATTCGGTTTTTTACTGGTTTCTTATTAATTAGCTGGGTAGCCCTGATTAGTATATTATGGTATAGCCAACAAGACCAGATAGAAAGCGATAAGCGGCAGACCGATATTGAGAAACTAGCGCGGGAAGCCGAGCTTTTTAAATTACGTCAGCAACTACAGCCGCACTTTTTATTTAATAGTCTCAACTCTATTAATTCGTTAATCGGGTCGCAACCCAAAGATGCCCGCAAAATGATTCAGCAATTATCGGATTTTCTGCGGAGCACATTGAAGAAGGAAGATCACCAGTGGGTAACGCTGGCCGAAGAAATACAGCACTTGGTTTTGTATTTGGATATTGAAAAAATGCGCTTTGGTCATCGACTCGAAACCAATATTACTTTTGATGAAGAAACCGCCGCGAAGAAACTACCGCCCATGCTGCTGCAACCGCTCGTAGAAAATGCCATTAAATTCGGATTATACGATACTACCGACGATGTTATTATTTCGATTAAGGCCAACGCCGTGGATAATATGTTGTGTATTTCCGTCCAGAATCCGTTCGATCCCCAAACAGCTTCGCCCCGTAAAGGCACCGGTTTTGGCCTAAACGGTGTGCGTCGGCGGCTATATTTATTGTTTGGCCGCCAGGATTTATTACAAACCCAAAATTTAACCGACAATATTTACACCACTACCATTCAAATTCCGCAAGCCTGATGAAAGCACTCTTGATTGATGACGAACCCTTAGCTCGTTCTTTAGTAAAAGAATACCTCCAAGAAACTTATCCGCAAATTCAGATTTTACAGGAATGCGGCGATGGTTTTGAAGGAGTAAAAGCTATTGCCCAACATCAGCCCGACCTGATTTTTTTGGATATTCAAATGCCTAAAATTAACGGTTTCGAGATGCTGGAACTCGTAGATAACCGCCCGGCCGTTATTTTCACGACAGCTTTCGATGAATACGCTATTCAGGCTTTCGAAGCCCACGCCATCGATTATCTGTTAAAACCTTTTAGTCAGGAACGGTTTAATAAAGCCGTTGATAAATGGCTACAGCAAAAAGATCTGGCGGATAATAAAAAAAATACCACGGCTTTATTAGAAACTGTAGCTACTAACCCGGAGCGCCAGGAACGGATTGTCGTTAAAATCGGTAGTAAAATAAAAATTATTCCGGAACAGGATATTTTGTATTTAGAAGCTGATGGCGATTACGTGATGATTTATACCCCGGAAGGCCGCTACCTCAAAAACAAAACCATGCAGTATTTTGAGAATACCTTAGATGCGAAAAAGTTTTTGCGGGTTCACCGGTCCAGTATTCTGCAGTTAGCCCAAATTGTGCGGCTGGAGCCTTACGAAAAAGATTCGCACATTGCTATTCTAAAATCCGGTGCCCAAATTCCGGTTAGCCGGTCGGGCTACTCCAAGCTACGGCAGGTGTTGGGTATATAATACATATAATGGAATGAAGATAACGTAAGTTGGAAAGAATAGTTAAGTGTAGTTACAACTACACTTAGTAAGACGACCAATTACATTTTTAGATATATTTGTTAATACTTATATATTACAGATAACCTGAATAACTCCGTTTATCCGCTAGTTACAAGTAATTTGAATGATAAATGAAAATCTTAAATACCAAGAAAGGTTAACTAAAAAGCTTGATGCCTTTTCTGGTAGGTATATGAGTAATTCTAAGTGGACGAAACTGTTCAGTGCTTTATCAGGGCATCATGAGGTAATAAGAAAGTGCTTTATCAAAAACGTGGGCGATAATGTTTTGAGAGAAATATGTATACCTCCAATTCATAAATACTCAGAAACCTTTAATGAAAAAGGTATTAACGATGTCATGACTGGAGGGCCTTTAACTTTCAAGGAAATAGAGTGGGTTGAGTTTCCAAGTAACTGGACGATTAACAGACCGATGGGTCAACTGATGCTAGAGCCTTTCACTTATCATCAAGACAAATCAGAAATCAACAATAAAGTAGCAGGCATTGGAGAGTTGGAGATAGAGTTGACACCAGAAAAATTGATTATTTACGGTTATAAGTAAAAGTTAAAAAGAAAAAAACAGCTTGTAACAAGGTGCATAAGCCATGCTTCGCCCGCTGGCCTCGCCCGTCTCATGCACGAGACGTTAATATAAATTAATAAACCAAATCTCCTTTATTCCCTTGCGTGTAAATGGATATAGTTACCTAATCTCTTTACAAAATGAAAAACTCTGCTTTATCACAGAAGCAGGGCTTTTCATTTTAAAGCTGAAATTTTACCTCAAATCAGCTATTCATCGAAATTAAAAACTCATCGTTGCTCTTCGTGCCTTTCATGCGGTCTTTCAGGAATTCCATCGCTTCAATGGAGTTCATATCCGACATAAACTTACGCAGAATCCAAACGCGGTTTAATTCGTCTTTGTCCATGAGCAGGTCTTCGCGGCGGGTTCCGGAAGCGGGCACATCAATAGCCGGATAAATCCGACGATTCGCCAATTTCCGGTCGAGCTGCAATTCCATGTTACCGGTACCTTTAAATTCTTCAAAAATCACCTCGTCCATTTTCGATCCGGTATCAATTAAGGCCGTGGCAATTATGGTTAAGGAACCACCATTTTCCACGTTCCGGGCTGCCCCGAAGAAACGCTTCGGTTTGTGCAAAGCATTAGCATCTACCCCACCCGATAATATTTTACCGGAGCTTGGTACCACCGTGTTGTAAGCTCGCGCCAAACGCGTAATCGAATCTAACAAGATAACCACATCATGGCCGCACTCTACCATGCGTTTGGCTTTATCCAATACAATGCTCGAAATTTTCACGTGCCGCTCGGCGGTTTCATCAAAAGTAGAAGCAATTACTTCGGCTTTTACGTTCCGCGACATATCCGTTACCTCTTCCGGACGTTCGTCAATCAACAAAATCATCAGGTAAACTTCCGGGTGATTTTCGGAGATGGCGTTGGCAATTTCCTGTAACAAGACTGTTTTACCGGTCTTCGGCTGAGCCACAATCATACCCCGTTGTCCTTTCCCGATAGGGGCAAATAAATCCAGAATCCGGGTAGATAAAAGCGAAGATTTGGTGCTTAGATTTAAGCGTTGCTCCGGGAACAAAGGGGTTAAATGCTGAAACGGAATCCGGTCGCGAATTTCTTCCGTTGTCCGGCCGTTTACCGATTCTACTTTTAACAAAGCAAAGTACTTCTCGCCTTCTTTCGGTGGCCGAATTTGACCTTTTACCGTATCGCCGGTTTTTAAGGCAAATAATTTTATCTGCGAGGGTGATACATATATATCATCCGGACTGGCCAGGTAATTATAGTAAGTAGAACGCAAAAAGCCGTAACCGTCCTGCATTAACTCTAGTACGCCTTCGTTTATAATTACGCCGTCAAATTCCTTAAAAGTAGCGGCATTGGGGCCACCATTTCCTTGATTATTTCCGGGCGTATTGTTTTGCCCTTGCGGCGGATTAGGCCGGCGCTGCTGAAAGTTTTGGTCGTTGTTGCGATTTTGCTGCGGCTCCCGTGGGGCCTGATTTTGGTTTTCCCGCACGGGCGGCGTTTCCCGAACCGGGGGTATTTCCCGTGCGGGCGGCGTTTCGCGTACCGGCTGATTTTCGCGAGTTGGCTGATTCGGTTGATTCTCCCGGAGTGCCTGCGGTTGTGCGGTTTCGCGGGGTTGGTTTTCCCGCGGCTCGCGAGGCTCGCGGATTTCTTGTGGTTCACGGGGGCGTTGCTCACGGTTTTGCGGTTCCCGGTTATTTTCGCGGGGCGTAAACTCTCGCGGCGGTCTTACTTCGGCTGGGGCAGGAGCTGGAACTGGAGCTGGAGCCGGAGCAACGGTAGCAACAACCGGAGCTTCGAGGTTTTCGCTTGGTTCCTGGTTTTCCCGGGGTTCCCGGGTTTGCACTTCGCGGGGTTCACGGAGCGGACGGGGCTCCCGGTTCTCCTGTGGTTCTTTGGCGCGGGGTTCCCGGGGTGCTTTTGGTTGCGGCGTATTGGTTCGGGGCTCCCGCGCTACGGCTGGTCGAGTTTGCTTATCAGTTAAAGCACTGGGCGCATCGGCAGCTGGCGCCGCTATGGGTAAGGCATCTCCGGTTAAAGAATCGGTTATGGGTGTTACCGGGGCTGGCGTTTCGAAAATAGAAGCCTGGCCATTATCGGGAGCAGTTGCTTGTTTATTGGCGGTATTCCGGTATTTTTTAGGAAGCTTTTCGGGAGGGGTGATAGCTTGTTGATCCAGGATTTTATAAATAAGATCTTGCTTGCTTAGTCGGTTAAAATTTGTGACGCCAAGCTCTTCAGCAATCTCTTTAAGTTCTGAAAGAAGCCTGTCTTTCAATTCTTCAATATTGTACATACAGAATTATGGTAGTTAATAAATAGTTGCTTCTCAGGATTGCGGGCAGGCAACGGGAGCGAATTTTCAGGAAATGTGAATATTAGTTTTACCAGGATGAGCCAAGAAACAGCTCAGTTATTAATTTGCATCGCAATGTTATAGTAATGCAACCTAATTACCAAATAATACCGTTATTTTAATCTAAAATGTTTCAATTTTTATTTAATATTTTCTATATTCTTCTCCTCTACTTAAAAAAGTATATTTTTGCAGGGCCAAAAACAATAGCATGTTACAATTAACTGTTTTAAGAGAACAAACCGAACAGGTCTTAGCGGGTCTGCAAAAAAAGCATTACAA
>Ga0210040_10009558_pt1 | contig 11261 bp, 9 predicted proteins | sample CryGeyCG12114_NA_FD_185462 | JGI IMG/M metagenome (GOLD analysis project Ga0210040, IMG submission 185462) | Groundwater microbial communities from aquifer - Crystal Geyser CG19_WC_8/21/14_NA (SPAdes) (version 2) | ecosystem: Environmental > Aquatic > Deep subsurface > Groundwater | place: USA... | reverse complement strand
CGCACAGCAATTGCAGGATAATGTTATAGAAATAAGTTTATCATATGGTTGTTTAAAATACAACTTTTATGGGACTTCATGTATGCTATATTAATTTTTGACTGAGCATTTTAGTGTAAGTTGTATATATGATGCATCTGTGCAAATGAATTCAGCAAATAAATGAATTAATTCATTTAGGGATTTGAAGATGAATCTAGTTTTAAGTGTAACAAAGCTTTGCAGAGTTTTTTCTGATCAGTGGTTTTTCATTTTCACCAAGGATGCATAATTTTCTTTTCTCCTGTGCTACTAAAAGTGCAACTTTGTAGTGAAGCAAATAAGCTTTCAGTTTTATTCTCCTTTAACGTTTGCGCACACAGGTACGTAATATGATGAACAGACTAGACTCAAGATACAATTTACTAACTGCAGTTTTTAGATGATTAGCCAAGTAGTGGCCATGAGTAAGCAAACGCAAGGTCTAAAAGATGGTGAGCAGTTTTAGTGCGAAATGAATCTAGTCCTACCGGTTTCAGCACTGTGTCAAGAGGCCAACAAGTAAAACCTGAGATTAACTTTTACTTATGGTGATTAATCTGTCGTCTACTCCTATCATGTTATAAATGTACTAGCTAACAGCTAACTAATGTTTAGGATATGTTCGCGTTTGCAGTGAAAGAATCCATAAACATATAGTGTGAAAGACACTGTCCAGTTTCGATAACTTTTGCTTTTAAAGTGCAAGGATGTCTAGGCCTTTTGTTTTCAGCCATTTTGATTTCAGCTTTTGCGTGAACTTTGCGTGCGTGCGTGAGCTGGAGTTAAAATGTTGTTCAGCCAATTATGGCTTCGTTTTTTTGGCAATAAAGTGGTCGAGGATCAATCTGTTTTCCTACAGCTTTTGGGTGTGTCATTTTAATGTTTCTATTGAGCGCGACATCAAGTTTTTTATGAATAGCGAATTGTACTTTTTAATTGAGAATTCTAGCCATGTGCAAGAAATGTGTGTTATGGTTTGGTGTCGTTTTCAAGGGACACGATGTAACTACAATGGTTTATATTATGTGCTTTTTGGACAAAATATATCAATTAGTATGCTGCTTAGGTTTGCTACATTAATTGTTTTGTTCAGGTCAAGTCTGCATATGCTTGCAAACAATTAAAGCATGGACGTTAAAATCTTGAATTCATTGAAGATGAAACTCTTTCATTCTATACAAAGTAGTTAAGTGGTCAAATTTATTGCATGCTTGCACTTCATATTCTCATTCTCTTGCATATTTTTTGAGGAAAAGTTTGCAACTTAAACGATATAAATTCTTTGGATTGTAAGAACTTGGAATAAAATATACTTTTTTTAATTTTTTTAAATTTAAATGCAAACGCTATTCCACAATAAACGTTTAGTCTGTGACTTGATGTTAAGTGAATCATAGTTTATTGTTAATTTGAGCCTGAATATTGTAGATGAAAAATATGATTCTATTTCTCGACCTTTCCTCAGATAATACACAGAGCTTGATTGCTTTGTAATTGTTTAATAATAGTTTTTATATCCTACGTGATATTAAACAGACTGATTCTACACATTGAGTGAGTATATAGCATAATGATACGCAACCAATAAGCCATAAGAGAAGGGTGTCAGTGGCCTGTGAATGGAAAATGTTGTGATACTATGGGCATCATGTGAGCCTGAACGGCATGCACAAACATATTCCTACTTTATGATAAATGCAAACACATTACGGCAGATTGGCAGATGAGTTTGATTTAGAACAGCCAACAGCGCTGATATTCATAGAAACATACACGTAACTAGATGTAGATAGAAACAAAAACAAATCGTTTGGCACACTCATACAGATAGTCTTCTTTTTTACAACAAAATTAAGACAGCTGTTCTTTAGCCACATTAGTTCCTAATTCCTAATCTAATCATTTCTTTATGCTGTTTATTTTCCATAACTATTTAGTGTTACAAATGACTACAAAATCAAAAATGTAAAAAATATCGCATCATGTTTTTATTCAAAATCAAATATGGAGCTTATCCAACCCCAAGTAATAACACCACAATACACTCCATTTTGAGCATTCAAGTTATTCAGTTAGATCTTACCATTCAACAATTCAGTCCAGGAATTTGTTAGTTCCTTAATATCCTCTATACAAGTTCACACTTTCCTCCAAAAGTAACGTAAGGATATGAAAATCGTTAATGAATATCCAGGAAAGTAAGATTCCATCAGATACTTTCATTACATAAATAAGTCATAAATTAAAGCAATACAAATGCAAATGATACAAACGCGATTATAAAAATATTACAAAATCCATTCCTTACAAAACAAGAAAAACTATAAACGAGGTTCCGCTACAAATAAATACATTGCGGTTGTGATTTACTATAACTACTATCAAATATACTGATTTGCAGACTACAATCTTATTTTGATCACATTTTGCTGCATTTATTATAGCCCCTCGCACCTCAAACACCTAAAAATTTAAGGTCTGTGCTATTCATTCCTTATATTAAAGTCAATGCTAACTTTTTTAAACTAAAAAAGACGAGTCTTTTTAGGACCAGTTTTATCATTATGCCATGGGCTATGAGCATTGAATTTGGTAGTTTTCTACTCTCTACACACTACTCACTCAATTAGCTACTTCTCTACTAAATATTTTGAGTCGTTCAATAAAAAATACCTAGTTGATTGAATACTTTGAAATTGTGGAATCAACAAAACGTGAAGCAAAAACCTCAATATTTTCTACAAAAACGTCTTTTTCCAGCGTAGGGAACTTAAAGGGAAATACAGGTTGAGATTCTACGGAATACTGTGACATTCGAGTAGTCAGACTCAATCAACTTGATTGCATGCAGCTCACTTACGTACTCATCCCTAGAAATAGAATTAAATTAAGTATAAATTTGACATTAAAACAGACAAATTAAATTACATGTGACGGGAAGATCGAAATAGCTTACTAAACATTTTGTTTCTTGAACCCTTATGTTTTGAAGATTCAACTGGAGATTCTAAATCTAAAGTACCATTCTGTGATGAAAGTCTTTTCTTTGCTAGATTTTTTTCTTCATTGTTTTTAAATAGTTTGGAGAGCGTTCTACGAAATCCAAAATTCTCTATTCGTGGGCTTTTACTGTTTTCATTTGCATTTAAAAGATTGTTTTTCACATTCTTCTTTTCTTCTCGCACCTGCACACCATTAGAGAGTCCACAGCCTTGTTCCATCACTTTAGCTGTCTTTTCTTGGGTAAAAAGCTGGTGAAAGAAAAGACGAGTTTTACTCAGTCGAATGTTATTTGTTGGCCCAATCAAATAAGAAGTTCCCAATAAAGTGCTGAACAAATGAGTGTGAGTAAATCTGCATGCATGCATGCTAATGGAGGAAGAAAGCCATTAAAGAAATAAAAAAGGTATTTTTGTATATGTACAGGGTAAAATTAAGGAAACAAAAAAAATCATGCACAACTGGCGCTTTATTTACATGCAGAGGCAAAATTTCAAACAAATCCAGAAAAATACATACAGAAAAGTCCATAAATCACGAACTGAAGTTTGATGCTACCAATTACGTAAAACGATTGTGACTTAAATCTTCATTGAGAATGCTACACATCATCTAAAATGTAATCTACGATGCCAACCAAACGCAAGAAAAAAGTTTTTTAACTTAAAAGTACAAATAAATGCTATTTACCGTTACAAACCAATGCTTACATAATGAAAATTATAAATTGCCCTGGCCCATGAAATATTTTACAGTGAAATCCCCCAATTAAATAAGATTACAGCTACATTTTTGTCCGGAGGCATTAGAAAATCCCTCAAACTTCATACATTACACTCTTCTCCATCGTAATAATGAAAAAACCACACTTGTGATAAGTTTTAGAGAAATTCGCAATCCGAAACTTAAGAAAAACGGGTGAAAGCTCAAGTGTAGGTTGGCAACAGTCGTTTAATGCTCTATTGTTAGTCATACAAGACGGAGATTAGTGTTTAACATACAGTTGCTGTTGCACTACTATCAGTAGAACTCATTCATATGAATTGCAAAAAAAAACAATAGATTAGATAAAGATATAAGTAAGTAAAAAATAATAAGTGCACCGTAAAATTAAAGGTGGGTGGGTTTATGTGTATTAGACAAGTTTAGAATACATAATTAAAAACTAAAGAGCGTGAAGATATTTAATAATCATTAGATTCAAGCACACATATGATATGGCATCAGTAGCTAACTAATACAATGTTGGGTTGGCGCCGTTATTGGATAGATTGTTAGAATTTAATGACTCTACCTCTTGGGTTGCGCTGTTAGTACGCGGGCTGACCTTTGAACTCCCATTTCGTGATTCTTCAGCTCGAACTCCAGTAAGTCTACCTTCGGTTGTGGCAGAGGATTTCAATTTCGCATTCCTTCAGGAAAAAGTTAAGGTTAGCATACATTTAGATTTAGAATTGTTAATGCAAAGCATCCTGAATATGTCAAACGAGTTTCTCTACAGCTGTAAAGAGTTATTTCCGTATCCGCACCGCGTGAAGATGTACGCAATGTAATGACACAATCAGAAGTATTGAAGACTTTGAAACAAACATTTACGACGAGGTAAGGTACACAGACTAGTAACAACACTAAATGACCAGCAATAGTTGTTGTGCAATTACATATGACCAAAAAGGCAAGTGTTGCTATCTTTCTACATCAGATTAACTAACATACAAATTGACTAATTTCAAATAATTCGAAAACATGCATTGCATTATTAATTCACTAATGTTGAATCTTTTGATTCAACATAATGGTACAGGTACATAAATAAAAAAAGAAAACTAGAAAACATATGCTGATGAAATGCAAGTGCTAAACCACACATTTGGGATTCGGAACAGTAACTGATGGATAAAATCATGTACATAAATTAATCGTCTATCCCCAGACGAATTTAATTTTTCCATAATTTAGCTCAAATCCCAAAGAAAGGCATGGCAAAACACCCAATATCCTAGTTCTCATGTGACATTGTTCGCAGCCGTTTTTCCAGAGCAACGTGTTGAAAACTAACGCTGGCACACTTTCTCAAAGGGAATGACATTTTGGGTGACTCTAACCTGGGATGATCCTGTCTCATGCCAAATGTAACTCGTCGATCCCGGCCTCCAACAGCAGACATTTCCAGCGCGTCTCCAGGTAACTCGTCTTCAGCTGAGAATGAATCCTTACTGAAACATTCGCGACTTATAGCGCGATCCCGAAGATTCAACATACTGGAGGCCGATTTGGATCTAATGATGGGGTAATGAGAGTTCATCCCATGTCCTGGATCAAATTAAAAATACATTAATACCGTGTAGACAATTAATAATAAAGACAATAAAGAACCCGTTATGAATAACAATCAACTAAAAAGGAAAAAAGTAGTACGTCAACAAAAATGTCCAAAAAAACTACATGCACAATAAATGCATGATGACAGGAATGTACATAATAATCTCTATTGATCCAGAGAACACAAAATAATGTAATTTACAGGTAGAAGTAATTTGAAAAAATTAAATATTTTAAGTTGTGTACATGATTGGAATGGCACTTGCATACAAATTAGTAACACATACGTGATCCCCATAGAATCAACTGCGAACTGAAACTAATCTTGTAGTGAATTCACTGAGAGATTTAAAACGTCACAGCTCTAATTCATCTTCAAATGCAAGCTCACAACTCACAAAATCTTGTTGAAAAGACTGAGAATATTTAAGTTGTGACATTGTATCTTTCATCCAAGGTTAGATTTGTGAGCACAGATTGCTTGTCTGTTGGTTAGTTTTAGTGGCGGACAAACATATACCCTGATCAAACTAGCTAAAAATTGGATATCGATTTGCATGCATCCAAAAACTAAGGTGCATCTCAAGTCTGACGAACACATTCAACTTTGTGCTTAGTAAAAGATAGCACAATTGCATGCATTTTTTACACAAAAAATAAGCTAAAGAAGAAGTATTCACATAACATGAAAGACCACATTCAAAGAAAAGAATGCGTGATGTATACAACATATATGAGCGCACTACAATATAAAAGATTGAAAGATTGTTACAAGGAGGATTTTACCTGAGTTGACAGGAATATTAGTGTTCTCATTAGAGGTGTTGCTTATAGGCATAGGAGCTGTTTCACAATGTACGAGATTTTTTTGGGGCGCATGAGAAGAGGGACTCGAGTCCAGTTGGTGATGAGAAGCGGAAGATTGTGGCGCTTGAGAAGGAGTAGCAGAAGTGGGATGAACAAAAGCTGTAGTTGAAGAAAGGCCCTTTTGGTGCAAAGACTCAAAAGTTCTCTGGTGGTAATAGTTTGAGACACGGGAAGGCACGACGCCATTTGGATGCTCATGACCAGCAGGGAGCATCAATAATGCTGTTGTACTCACTAGCTTTTGCACTTTTCATAAACACAATAGATATTTTATGCAACGTATAGATTTGTTACTTTACTCAGGTAGAGCAAAATGAGCAATAAAGAGCTACATAGCTTTTAAGTTAGTAGAACAAACGAGACGAGTCTTAAGTTATGAACTCGAGAAAATAAGAAGACACAGAGCAAAGCAAAACAAGCGTATGAAAATGTAAGCCATGACAAAAAAAGCGTAATTATGGCAAATGAGATAATTTTTTAGTCACCTACCATACGGATAGCTGTGTTAAGAATGATCGAAAGGGATTTAAGATTCCTAGAGAATCTAAATAGGAGCATTATGTGATGATATAGAAGTCACATTAGGTAATGTTTTAGTGAATTTTGGTGTCGCAGCATATTGAAAATTATATACTCATAAGAATTCTAAAACAATTAAATTTTATGCGATGTAGGAGAATTTATTATTGAGCAGCTCAACCAACATTATCTTAAACGATATTTCACATTTCGGGAGGCCAGTTCTCATTTTTAACGCTCACACAACTGTAATTTTTAAAACACAGGAACCCTACACATGATCGGGATGATAAATTATTCACTTTTTAGTTATACTTACACACTAACAACGCGAATGTCTTAAAAACACATAGGTAAGGGAATCTCATTTACTATGGGTGGCAACTATTATAAGTATTTCAGTTCACAACCTTGATAACAGTCATATACAATCCATTGCTGGAAATGGGCTTAAGGAGATAGCTATAGCTATAAATCACTTTACTAGCCAAACGAAAAGGATAATTTTTTAAGTATCGTACGAAAATAAAATGTACAGAGCAGCAACCAAAGTGGATCAAATAATAATAACATGGCGAGCAAATAAAATAATTAAAGAAATGCAGGCACATCAAACTCGTCCAGTTACTGTTACTAATTAATTTTCCATTTCAAATCAAAATCACGCAAATAGCTCTCAAACATTATAATAACTTTCATAATACATGGAACTGAAGGAATTAAAACTCTTCATTTTCATTATAAATACTAAATAAACATGACTGAAAAAAGCGAAACCAAGGACACACGCACAAACTGTAGCAATAATTATATTGTTCTCTTCATTCACTATTTCCTTCTCTCGGCTAAATATCAGTTTTCATTTCACGGCGTACTATTTTTGTATCTAGCACTATCTCGTTATTCACACTAACACGATTAGTCATGAAGATGACGAACACTTTTAAGCCTACCTGCTGAAGAACCATACATTGAGCTGGAACCATCATCATCAATGTCGTCTTGACTATTACTTATCACAGAGCCTGGACCTTGTGAAACAATATTTTATATTAGAATAAAAAAATATCACACCGATATTATGAGTTGTGGTTTTGTGCACAGCTGCAAACAGTTAATGACAATACTCCAATACATTAAACAAGAAGATGCTGTACCTGGAAACGTTGAACCTTTCCCATATCCTCTCAAAATACTTTCCAAGTATGGCAAGCCTTGGTTACTCATAATTGGACAATTCACTAATAACTCTATTTGCTTCCATCGATGGATTCTTTCTTGCAGTTCTTGGGTGATCTCTGTGAGTGCAGTTCTGGATAAAAACAAATAAAATTAAATTCGCCTCAATTGCTCCTAATTATTCATATTTCACCGTATGCGTAACATCATTCAAGGAAAATTACCTGGCTTCCAAAATGGTCTTGTCCACATCATCAATAGCGCGACCATGGGTCGATACAAATGCACCAATCAAACTGGACCGTTTTTTCTTCAACTTATCACACTGAAATTTAAAATATGCAGTTGTAATGCCAGTTGGTTAGTCACAAGGATAGGTACAGCAACACCACAATGAATGATCAGATTCATTACCGCTTCTTTGGCTTGTCTCAGCTGCCTCTCAGCAGCACTTCTTTTTTTATTGTAAGATTTCAGCTCTAGTTCGTACGTCAACTGAAGCCAATGCTGTAATGTTGTAGGAGCGACCCAGCACTTATCTTGAAGCTCCAGTTCCATTCTATCCCGTTCATTTCTCAACAGCTGGAATAAACCATGGTATTATTAGTACAGCAAATAAAGTCAACAGCTCGTCATGATTATTATTTCTTTACAAAAATTTCATCCTCCATAACTTCATAACTGTTTGAAGGGAGCCGCTGACCATTTTCGCTAAAGAAAGCACACTCGGATGCTGTTTTTGCACTATTGTTATTGCTTAACATTGAGAATGTTGTTCAAAACTGACCAAAAAACGTCAAACAGCTTGAGTTGAAATTTAATCAAAACGTGACAAGAATCTACAGCAAATTAGTTTGTACGTAACAAAGTAAAATCAAGACTGGAATGAAATTGAAAAGATACTTCCAGTTTTATACGCCGTAACTAATATTCTACACTTATGCAGACTCGGGATGCCTCAGTGTAATACTTCAATTTATGCAACATCAGTTAAAGATTTGCAGTCACAACATTAAATCTTATCTGCTGCAGCGTTTTAATAATAAATAATGCATATAGTTTGTCAATGACAAAATTGACACGCTAAAATACGCCTTATATTATTCTTCTATCTATAGTGCTAGAACTGTATATCACTGCAGCAGTAACAGTGCAGAAAAATCCAGTATTCTCTACTTTTGATTGCAAGAAAAAATTCTTACTGAGATCTCATCCTTTAATTTCGATATCACTTCGGCCTCAGGAGTGCCATCTTCATCTACAGAACATTGCTGAGAAAGCGCAGCTTCTCTTTCTTTCACCTCTTGATCCGATTTAGCTTTCTCCATATCCCTCTACAATTAAGCATAATAAAAAGTTGTTAGAATCAGCAATCAACACGCAGGTATTAAGTCATAACTGTATGATGCCAACATACTTGCAAATCCATCAAAGTTTGTTCTGCTTTGGATAGTTCAGCCATATGTTTGGCCATTTTTATAAGATCTTCCTGGGATTTCTTGTACCGCGTGAATACAAAGTAGCACAAGACGATGGCCAGTCCCAACGCCGTTGTGAGAATAGCATCTTTAATATGATTTCTGTGATCTACAAAAAATGAGCAATTGGGTTAGTTATAGACTGAATATTCTTATCGCACTGTATTTAGCAAAAAGTAGTTTCCTCCTATAAATTCGGTAGATTACCTTTGGGGGGTCCAAAAAGTACCACATCTTGTGCCTTCAAAGCGATTTTTTGTCTGTGAATTAAATCTTTAATACCGACGGTACTACCCAAATAGTTTTGATGGTTCACAGCAAGTCTACATTAAAATTAAAATAAATCATGAGTAAACGACTTGTAAGCTGCTGCAAACAATAACCAATTAATAAAAATTTAGAACCTGGGCAAGAATGTTCCATTTACGGCCAACATAATAAACTTTTTATCATACTGTGGAAGACTGACAAAACTGGAAAGCCATTCGACAGTTTCATCTACTGTCCAATTGTGCACTTCTGATCTCACCCACGCTTCCCATAACTCTTTAACGGATATTTGGTTATCATTATTCCGATGAAACGCTTTTTGACGCTTCTCATAGTCTTTTTCGTACATAAGTTCTTCACGGAGAAACTGGAATAGTTAATAACATTAGTTAAGTCAACGAAATATACAAACTTAAGTGGATTTCATTTGGATAACTTTGTCAATCGAACCTCATCAGATTCATCAAGATCGATGTTTCCATTTTTGTCGTCGTCTAGTTGCCTATGTAGAAATCCGATTGCCTGCAATGCTAATTTTTCATTGTTACATAGATTCGCACACCATGGTTCCCCTTTGCAAACATCTGGAAATATGAGGTGAACGATTATTGGAGAACTATAATTGTTATTTTATTGTACACTATATGAGGAATGCAGCGTTCTCAAAATTACCAACAGTTGAATCATCAGATGCATGGTCCGTAGAACACTTTCGGTTATCAGCTGCAACGGAAGGATCAGACGATTTCGATTTGTTAGGCTCTGGAGGTCCGCATATGGCGAAGGGGAGGAGACAAATAAAGAACGCGTTCTTCATAAATCTCATGATAAAATAGTTTTATTGCCACGTTAAATCTTAAATATATTCTTCTGGTTTTATAGATTGTCTAACGTCTTGATCAACAGTACCCAGACCTTAACAGATTCGATCACTCAGCAATCAAAACGGTTCTGTAAAAAGATAATGTCCAGTTTTGTTAATTTTCAATCTTTAATGTCAATACTCAATAATAATAGTAGATTAGTAGAATACTAAATTCTACTGCTGTTCAATTCCTTATTACAGAAAGAAAGAAGGTCTCGGACTTGCTGTAGCCGTAAAACAAAAACAATGAGGTTTTCCGAGTTTTAATATCTTTGATTCACATTGAAATTACCCAACATTGTAATTTAAGTTTCAATGTTGAGCAGTCAATAAGTTTACCATGAAACTATTGAAAGAGTTTATTTAAGCTCAATTACGCTGTTAAGGCAACGATACGCAATTTATCTGCTATGCACGTTTAAAGAGTAATCGACAATCGACATGTGATACATAGCTGCTACTTCGAAAAATAAAACATCACTCACTTACCATGAGGGTACATATTTACTTTTAAAACCCTTGAATTAGTTGAACTCGATTCCGTTGCAAAAAAACAAGGCTGACAATTTACATGTTTGGAATTCACAATAATCACTGGTGAATTTACAAACTGGTAAGGTGTTTCCTAATTAATGAAGAGACAGTAGGATTTTAGTTAGGAAAGTGAATACGTGGCCGCGGGTTCATCAATCAATGAATCCCTGATATCTGACAAGTAAAAAACTTTATCAAACAAATAC
>Ga0210040_10009557_pt1 | contig 11261 bp, 7 predicted proteins | sample CryGeyCG12114_NA_FD_185462 | JGI IMG/M metagenome (GOLD analysis project Ga0210040, IMG submission 185462) | Groundwater microbial communities from aquifer - Crystal Geyser CG19_WC_8/21/14_NA (SPAdes) (version 2) | ecosystem: Environmental > Aquatic > Deep subsurface > Groundwater | place: USA... | reverse complement strand
ATTCTTGTGCTGCTCTCGTAATAAAAATAGATGGCATTTTGGTCATATTGTAGAGAAAGAGTTAAATGCCGTCATTTCCTAGCAAAGTGTCTATCCTAACTATACATTCAAATGATTTACCATTATTTATTTTAGTCTGGCAAGGAAGATGGATTCCTTAGGCTTTTCATTTTGACTGGAAAACCTCAAAGTTTTCAGCTTTGTTAGATCCCCACAGACAAGTCGAGAATGCTCTCTTGTGTTGTGGTTGTCTTAAACAGTCGTCTTTCATCCTCTATGCGTTAGACACTACTATAGGTAGGATATGGGCAGCACTGGGATAAAGTGAAAGGGCGACTTTATCAAACTGTGTACAAGGAAAACAACTATGCTTTGTACAGGGTGAGTTAGAATTAGTTAAAACATTTGTTTTGACTAAAAATCACTATTCAGTTTGAAAAAAGCATAAAAACACCGCTCGTTTCAAGTTGAGTTTGAACTGCCAAGTTTTTTTGTTTATTTTTACATCGCCCACAAAAAAATGGGACCCTTATTAATGTACATAACATGCATTCATTGTGGTTGGTTACTAACTAACTTACTAAAAGTCAGTACCAACCATGAATACTTTATGAATCTTCCTGTGCACAGCAAACAAGTTAAAATTTCAAACATGCTTCCTTCTAATTTTTCATGTGAAAATAATGCAAACTTTCTACTTTGCACAACTACCTGGCATTATTTATCTTAAAAGAGCTAAAAGGCTCCCAGATATTTAAATACCAGAAAAAATTCCTGACTCCACTCCATGTTCATTAGTATACCAACAACATTAGTACAAACAACGAGTCTTTTCAAACCGTGAACTCAAAAAGAGCAGTTTCCGAGAGAGATAATATCATCATCTCTCGTATCCAAATTATCCCTTTGGGCATCCTACTGGCAATAAAAAGATGAGAAAGCCACTGAAACCGCAATCACTCCTTTGCTCGTTTCTCTCTTATCTTCACCATATTGCCAAATCGTTCCTCTTACTCCAGAGTATCACATACTCACTCACTATATCCAGTATATCATGCAAATTATCATATAGACACTTCTTCACTGGTGTCCACGTCCTTTTCATGTGTTTATCTCTTGCTTCAAACGCAACTTTTCAGATAGAATCCAATAATGTGTCTTCCTGTGTAGCTCCGTAACTTACTTGCTGTGTATGGCTCTAATCATTTCATCTTGGTACTCATGCAGCTATTCAGCAGCAGAGGCTCAGAGAAAGTTGTACTGTGAGCTAACCGGATCCAGTTCATTGTCAACTAAACTTCACATTAGTCTATTAGTGGATATTTACCGGGTTTCCTTGAATTGCGTCTTAAAAATCAATTTTTTTTTTGCAAAAAGCGCACATCTCCATCACTCCATATACAATGCGTGGGAGCTATAAGTATTGTTATTCATTTTAAAATACAAAAGCCAATGCAAAATTTATGTCTAGGAAGCGACTTTATTTTTATAGCTATATTTAGTATTGTTGCAATTAAATCAACAGGGAATGAGAGAGGGTTGAGTAACGAATAAATGCTTGAGTGTGTAATAGATTGCAATAAATCTAGCACTGTAAACATTTGGGCCTGGTATAAAATCAGCATGTGCTCTCTGTAATAATGGACGTGTGACACATTCAATTTGATCAACTCCATCTGCGGAGCTAACAAATGCGTTCATGATTTGGCTGTAGTACAACAAAATATTTGCTCGTAAACGGGCCTCATAATCATAGGTGTTTCCCTAAGCTTTCACTATTTTCCTACAAAAGACTTATGAGCCTAATCCAGGGAAATTACATGAGCTGAGTGGGTAGAAAAACTTTTGAAATTTAATCGTGTAAACTTTATCAGCTTATCTATACACACACAGAAAGTGGGATCAATGAAGCGACTTTAAAGGGAAATACTAGGGTGTGTACGAATAGAAAGGGGGGAAGAAAAAAAGTACAACCGTCTCTGTAATAAGAGCAAGTAAAGTAGTTTGGACTCAAACTTTATATATAATTTGAGATGATTCAAGTAAGTGAGATCAAAAGGGAGCTGATGGATTATACTGATTGAAAGACTCTACTCTTTTTCACAGGCTACCGTTAAATAAAGTTGAGTTCAAACGAATGCCTACTTACTTTTTCTTAATCTTATGTGTGTGTGTAGCTAACTAACTAACGTATGGTTTGCAAACAGGAAATATTAGCTCTTCTAAAGTTGCAATACATACATAAGCGGGTTCAGTGAGCGCACATGATGTACAATTTTGTGGCAAGGATTTTATTATCACTTTTTTACAACTAATATCTCTCTCTATACTTGGTTACTAGAATTTGGATGGGTGCGTGTACCGACTTTTTTTGGATATGATGGAACAAAATATATAAAGTAGCATCATATGTCGTGCATTAAACTTGATGGCTGAATTGAAAAGTTGAACATTCAACATTTCACTTTCCCTAATACGGACCAAAGACTTGATATGCAGTAGTCACTTTGGAGTCTGGATTTTACCACATGATTTTTTGCCCTCTTTACAATTTCCTCATTCAACTATAACTAATACACAAAGCAGGGCAATAAGTGAGTTGCCTGTCAAAGCACGAATGGGAATTCTCAGGAAGCCAGTCACTCACTCACTCACTCACTGTAGTGAAAATGCAAGTCTGTCTATTTTATGCATAGGGAGAAAAAATATTCATTCTCTTTCTTTATGGTTATACACCATATTTATATATTCAAAGGTCAATGAATTTCACGCAAGGGAGTTTTCTTTTTTCCTTGCTCAATTCCCCGAGCTTTTATTCCATACAGGGACAAGTTGAGTGACACAAGGATTGTGCTCACCACTTTCATGGGCATTCATAGCCAAAATTTTATCTTCCGTTTCCCCCTCTTGAGGAAAAAGTTTCTACAGATATGACTAATATGCATGGGAAGTCATTGGGGAGTGGAGCTCTACACATCAATAATAATATTACCTACACCCTCTGTGCATGAAAAGTTTTGGGTCCCACAACTTTGTGGCATTGGGTTGTCAGCGCCTTTTCACAAAAAGTCAATCATAGCTGCCTTCCTCAACTCCTATGGTACCTAATATGATGAAAGTGGAGGTTATTTCTAGATACTGACATTTTATTCGTAAAAAAGGGTACCATAAAAATGATCATAAGAAAATCACATTGGTATATGGTTAGTTAGTTTGTAAATAGCATCCTCAGTCTACGTTACTTCTAATTGTATAGTAACAGCAACATCTCAAATATTAAATCAACAGTTTGACATTAACGACAATGTAAACGAATGAAGGCATTTTTAGGCTTCAGTACCGGACCCCAGTAGGTGTCCAAATCCGCTGCAGTACCTTTGGATTCTATTCGAAAGTTCTGAAGAACAGTTGCTATTACTATTTTTAATTGTGTGTAAGCTATTTGGGTGCCTGGACAGCCTCTAGCTCCTCCTGAAAAGGCGAAAAAGTCGTAGAAATTACGCTTTTCACTTTCTTCTTTTGAGAACCGCTCCGGTTTATACTCATTGGGTTCTGGGTAGATTTTTGGATTCCGTTGCAGTTTGTAGATACAAATGCCAATATTTGTACCTTTAGGAATCACGTCTCCGTCATCTAAAAAACGGGTATCATTCATGGATCTTACGAATTTTATGTGTAGACATATGCGCCGCCGCACATGGCTATATTTTACAGGCGAAAACTATAACGCCGCTGATATATCATTGGCGCATTATTATATTATGCGCATATGAATATAGACTCACATAAAGTCAAATCAGACGATAGTTCTCGTTGGATTAATGGACCACTTGGATAGAGCCTTAAACTCTCTTTGATGCAACATTCCAAATAATTAAGGCTGTTGAGATCCTCTTGGTTTATAAATTGATCTTTCCTATCGCCGAAGATTTCCTGAATTTCCTGATAAGCTTTTTCCTACATGCAAAATATAGATAAATTTGGCAATTTTGTAAAATATAATTTTTAAATTTTTGTACCTATTGGATGAAGAATTTTAAATATAGTCATAGTTAAAACCTGAATTTCGGGATGGCATCCTAATAAATACAAAATAATAGCAATGGCTCCATCGGTGGTGTCAAATGCCTAAAAAAGTTGTCGTAAGCATTTAAATGCAATATACTCGTTCTATTCTAAATACGCTTGTTGTTTTGTGATTAAATTAACCAACCGCAAAAAACATCTCTATTGAGTTATCCCGAATTCTATCATAGGTAGCAAAATCGGGTTCATTTTTCATCATTTCAACAAAGCCTCTCACAGCTAAAGTTTTAATTGATTTGCTATTTGCATTGACCAAGTTGTTATTTTTTTCAAAATTACTTTTGCCAGAAAGTGAAGCCAACTCTTGATCAATTTCTTTCTTGCTTTCCTTTTTAGATTAAATTATATCTTGTTCACAATTATGCATTTCTTCGGAATCTCTATTATCTACTAATCTGATTTTTTACCTGAAATTTTTCATCAAAATATTTGACCAAATTTTCTCGACATTTTCGTTCCCGAATTCCTCCAGGACAAATTGACCAAATCCACTTGAACGGAATATAGCTCAGATATTTGTTACGCCATTTTAGTATGATGTGGTCAAAATATCTAAGAATAATCAGTTTTCAAGCCTTTAACATAATATGACTTACTGTTATCATGATCTATACTTTTAGTTAACACTGAGCGTAGAACAAAATCGTTTGATAAAGCTGTTAATTAAATATTATGCTCAATAAATGAAAAAACATTCACTTTTGTAAATGTTCATGTGCACATTCTAAAGAGCACTTGATGATGGAATACGCTAATACATCCTTTCGAATTTGAAACGATTTTGCTGTACATTTACTCATACATAACATACTCTTCTATGTGGTGTAGAATCACTGGATTGTTGGTCTCTTGTAGATCAACTTTTTTGCCCACCAGCAGTTCTGGACAAATCATGTAATTTGATTAGAAATCTCAACGGCAACTAAGGAATTATATGAATCGTAAAATTGAAAAACAACAAAGCATCATTTCTCTTACCATGCGCAATGTCAAAAGTAAGTTTCGTTGCATAGACATGACAGTTAAAAAATTTCCCATCCTGGCTTGCTTTCTTGAGCTTTTGAATCAGGGTTTGTGATTGCCCATTCACAACTGGTATGCTATTATAGGCAACAGTTTTTCTAAGTAGTGGAGTCACACAACGTCTCATTTTGCTCCAACCATCTTTTACACCTGTCAAATAATTTTTCCATGCATAATCAGTTAAATTTTATTAACGAAATGTGACAAACTAATCTTACGACATGTTCCAATCCCTTTATCTCCAAAAACTTGCAAATCTTGGTAAAATATTGTCTTTTCATAGTTTTTGGAGAGTGCTAGTGCCTGAAATTTTCCCACAGTTTAGTTAAGTTTGTAAAACATAACATTTAACGCAATAATTATTATCAACAAAATCCCATCACCTTCATATCTTCAGCGTTTACGAGCCAAACAATTGGAATGGGTCCTAACCAAGAAACACTTCGTCTATACTTATCACCTACCAAGGATAATATCGTGATTTTGATATCTAAAAACAAAAACATGCATATCATTAAAAATTACTGACACTCAACGAGTAGCTGTTTGAACTTGTCCAGACCTTTCATCCTAAGTATCTGCAACGCATGACCAATCAATGGAATCATGGGTTTTTCATCAATGTTCTTAATATTTTTGAAAAAGGTCCATCGTTTCCAATAAAAATATATTGAATAGGCTCCAATGACCAAAGCAAAATACTGTACTTCTGTCCACATCTTGAAACCGCGTAAATTTTGAAACAAAGATTCACTACTGACTGACTCAAATTCTCAATTTTCTACTAGTTTTGTCAATCTACCGATATCAAAAGTAAATCATAGCAATTCATCATTTAGTAAGGTTGCACATCCATAAGTTTTAAAAAAATGTAACTACAAGCTAGGATAATTCATGTCCTGTGTTACAAAATGGGGAATTTTTGCATAGGAAACAGGTTTTTAACGCATCCATTGCTTTTTTGTTGGATATTGTGAAGCATCGGCATGTGGAGGTCACACTACATGTTACTTTGAGTTTTAACACACACGGATACATGATATGGTAAACTGTTAACCGAAACAATCCCATTCACCACTAATTTTGTTGAAAAATTGTGTGGCCTTTGTCTTTCATAGATAATAGGATGTTTTTGCATTAGGATATGGGTAAAACCTAAAATGATCGGATTTGGAAATGATTCATGGACAAAAAAGTGTACACAATTTTATTCTACACTAATGTGAGACGAGCATTGGTCTTTACACATAAAAAAGGATATTGTTAAGCATATTGATTTTTTTTTGTTAAAATTGAGCATGTTTGAAACTCTAATTAGTAGTGTACGACGAGCCTTATTGCACAGAAGTGTTGCAATTAAAAACAATTTCCCCATTGTGTAATAAAGTTTAAAATTCTAGTGGTTTACAGGACAGTCCTCACAAAAAACTGATCTTCAAATCTGAATGGATCGTTTAGTTACCTGCAAATTTAATCAAAAAATTATCAATGCAAGTTTTTCTTTTGCATAGTTTGTTCAAACTTTTAGTTTGTTTGGATTATAACGAGGTAGGAGCTGAAAATGTTTGGCCTTTGTCTTTAATGGCAATAATATATCCAAAAAAATACCAGGAAGTCATATCCGATTGAAACATAAGTATTTAGCATTGAAAAAACCTTAAACTATTCAAAATGTTATTTCTGTGCAAAAAAAAACAACAATGACATTTCCACAGTAAGGTAGTTAAAGCAGAGTTGTGGCAAGCCATGTGCCAAGCCGTACTCTGGCATGTGGTTGCAAAATTTCAATCTAACTCAAAGTGGCATAATCAAAGAACAAGATCGGTTCTACTTTTGATACTCCATTATAATCAAGTGGCTGCCATTTATTGCGTTCCATGTTTCCTTTATGAGAGTCATATCACCGACAGATTGCTAGAACAGGTGCTTGCTTACCTATCAATGTAGAATGTACACTGTGCGTGTTCTCTTATTTCCTGTCATTACTCCAGTATCAATCTACACTCCTTACAATGAAAAGTTGCATTTGGCTTGGGTGACAATACTTACTTCAAACGTTATGAATATGGACTTCTTGCAAGATTTTTTTTTTCGTTTTTCAGTGATTTAATTAATTAAATTCAAAGCCTCCAAATTTGGCATTTTAACAAAAATTGTAGGATCTGATTAAATACACAAGAGCTATATAGTGTCTAGTTAGAGTTAGTACAAAAGTCAAATGTAGATTAGCATTGTGAGTAATGTACACGCCGCGGCCGCCAGGTTTTGTTAGCCCGTATGGATTGCCCCAAGTAAACACATGAGAACCGATTTGATCGACACAAATGTGTTGTAGACGCACATTGGAATCCCATTATTATAATCCACTTGCACAGGCAGGCACCACTTCCCAGTCTTCAAATGCGTTATTTATGAAAATCTTGTGTTTGAGCCAAATATTGATTTATGGAGGAGGATATAGGTTCAGGCTCCCAATGCTCACATTATTGACTACATTTCATACACATGGTTAGATTCGGGAGCGTTTTTTCTTCCCTTCCTTGGATTCACAGAGCAAAGCAGAGCATTGTAGATGGACGTATATGTAACTAACTGGCCATTACTAACATTTTCAAAGGTTTTCATAATAAACATTGTTATTGCTTTGCCTAGATTGCTTCTTATTGTTGAAGATTTCAATAGTACTCAATAGGTAGTTAAGGACTCTATAAAGGCTAGATTATACAGTTATACAACAAACAACCATAAACTGGTCATCTTCAAATACAAATAGCTTCCTCCCCATGTAAACTACCCGAACCCTTAGCATTTCTTTGGAGTAGTCGTGCATCAAATATGTTACTACCACGATACGTTCAAATGTGAAACATAGTTTTGATTTAGTTCATAAAATATTCTAGAACGAGAATATTATTCATTCTGTAAATAGAAAGAGAGTGTATTCCCACTAAAAATAATAATAATTACTTGCATACAAGTAAGATAGTCTTGACATGAAATGAAAATGAATGTTTTCAGTGCACAACAAGCTGTGCCAAACATATGCCGCTTCCCATTTTCCCTATATGGTGTAAAATTTCACATGCTTTGATAGCACAACTCGGCGCGAGACAGCTAACCAACCAAAACCATGAACATTTTTCATCACTACGCTAGTTGACTCAAACTGGAGCATGGATGGATAAAAGAATATAAATAAAAGCGACCCACTTCATTTTTAACACGAAAAGCCTGTGATTGTAGCAAAAAGCACAGTCTTCCAACCCACTCTTATGATAATAATAATAATAATGGTTCCAACATTTCAAGGAAAAAGTAAAAAAAAAGGAATTTGTCAAGCTTCTTGAGCGGATATCCGCCTGCATAAATTTTAAGCTCTTCCTTTCTCTCTCATTTATATTTTTTTCTCATTCAAGATCGGCATTCGAATACCAGAGCACAAATGAATAATTCCATTTCTACTATTTTCCTTTGTTGGATATGTTCTGAATGTTAACATGTATTTTTTAAAAGGGAAAATAAGTTTGTTTTTATTTCCTCTGCCTTCATAGTTAGCACTGCACTGCATCGCCTGCTGCATAGTTATTATTGCAAAAAAAGTTGAGCTAAACCATACTAACTATTCGTTTTTTGTCTGTTCACGTAAGTTAGTGACTAACTAACTAAATAACAAGTTTTCTACTTAAAGATTGCATTGGTGACAAAGTGTTGAGGTAAGTAGTGGCATTAGAGCACATAATGTGAGTAAACTACGGAAACACGGGAAACTTTCACAAGGACAAATGTGGACAGATTGTGCATACGACGAGTGATATTTTTTTGTGGGCCAACTTTGCTTTCATCATTAGTGTGGTGATATTGTTTGAGAGGCAGAGGCTAATGGCCATACCACAGTGAAGGGAAAATGTATTCCATTAGTGATGCGAACAGATGAGGATGCCGGAGAGAAAATTACTTTCACAATAGACTCGAAGGGATATTTGAGAGCAAGGAAATTTAGGTTTAATGAATCTCAATGGGTTGACACAATTTGTACTAGTGATTTAAATATCATTCAGAGAATGAAAATCTGCCTGAAACTTAATTTTGTAAAGAGAATTTCTGTAGCTTTTAAGTTTGACAGTATATATGAAGTTTTTTTGCTTTATAGAGTAAAGTTGCAAATTCATTATTATGTCCATACCTTGTACTAACTACCAAGGAACATGTGCATAAGTGAAATGTATTATGAAATAGTGATGGTCCAGTGGTTAAGAAATAGACCCATCAAATGTATACAGAGCAAAAGGTTCCAAATAAACTATAATTGAATTGCAGTAAATCAATAATAACAAGTATTTAGCGATCAAAACCTACACCTACTTTTATTATACTGTCAATTATTCCCAACCACTTGACTTTTCTTCACAGCTTGAAAATTAAAACAGATAAAAAAATTCCAATTTCAAGACACTAAAAAATGGAACAGTACATTAGCTGATGAAAACGGAAATACAGACCTCCCTTACAGAATGTGCGATAACTTTCCTATCTCGCTGATTTGCCAGAAGCAAATTGAAAACCAGGCGTTCAAAGAAAAAACCTTATGTGAGCACTCAAAGAAAAGCCTTAAATAAGATTGCAAGTAGTGTACGGATAAAGGGAAAAGCTAAGGGACAAAGTAAAGAAACTAGACAAGAGATTAAAGCCAAAAAAAAGTTTCCCACAGCAAATCCACATATACAAGACTATAAGATCCAAAATTGTAGATGACAATTTATCTTTTAAGCTCCTGATGATGTTTCCCAACATGACAAAAGCGATTATAGAGTCACCAAGTGTTACAATTATTAGTATTTAGTAGCCATTCTTCTCCCACGAGGAAAACAAAATTGAAGGACAGACGAATTATAATCTTTCATCTATTGTTGTGAGTATCCTTGTTTAGCAACATACAGAGAATAAAGGAGAAGTGACTTTAGGTTGACAAATGTTTTCCTTGTATGCTCGATAGCCACAATGGTTACATTATACATTGGGATGTCAACAGAATGTATTGTGTATAGAAAACATTAGAGTTTATGTGTGTGGTAGAAGCCTTTTTTCCATACTTGGATAAATGTATTCATTTTTTGGCAACACAAGTGGAGATGGCATCTCTGGCCACTTTCTCTTTTTGTATTCATAGAAGTTGTCTAATGAATTCGTGATGAGTGCACTTCACACGTTTATATTATTTTGCGTCACATTCGGTCTGTGTTGTTGCTAACCACTGCAGTACTTTATTAAGCTGTAGGTAGAAAGTTAGGTATGTCAGTTGAACTGCTCACTTTTTTATTGCTTTTTGTGCAAAAGTGTGGACTAATTGTGAACAATTCTTAAGGGATAGAGAAAACTGGGTAATCAGATAGTATGTATTTTCATGTTTTTTGTAATCTTACTACAAATGTACAGTGGCATAGTTAGTTAGTTTATAGATTGAGATTTTAAAAGTTTTAAAGGAATTAGAACGTAACTTTTTGAAGAGAATAGGTCGTGTGGGAATGGGAGTTATTAGGGAACGGGAAACAAGATATTTTTCTGTAGCTGTGTGGACATAGAGCGGTGGGAAATATTTTGTAAAGTAAAACTGAAAGCATGTGAATTTTTGTATGTTGGTGTAGTTCGCTTAAAAGTTTTTAAACAAGATTGTTTTCTCACGGAAACTACGTCTGAGGCTAAGTAAGCAAATCTTTTCACTCGAATAAATATTCCCCATTGGAGAAAAAAGTTTTTTGTACTGACGTTCTAGTTAATCCATTTGACGCCCAAGTAGTAAATAAACAAGTGACTTAAATCGGTTTGCCACACTTTGTCCTCCCGGTGAGTGAGAAAGTGCGAGTCAAAGTCCTTTTGTTCCATGGCTTTTAAATTTTAACATAAAAATAAGGCAGTGGGCCGCCTTTTTTGGATTCGTGTGACTGGTACGCCAGTTTGCAATATTTCTAGCTCAAGTTCGAAACCACACGGAGAAAAAAATTGTAGGGACAACTGGTAGCGATAGGTAGTAGGTGTGTAAGCTGGCTTAAATAATGTGTTCAGTCGGGATCCCAGCTTAAATGAAGAAATAAAATGCATTCAATATTTTTACCCATGTGTAAACAACAATTTCATTTTAATGTCACGTGGGAAAA
>Ga0210040_10009556_pt1 | contig 11264 bp, 6 predicted proteins | sample CryGeyCG12114_NA_FD_185462 | JGI IMG/M metagenome (GOLD analysis project Ga0210040, IMG submission 185462) | Groundwater microbial communities from aquifer - Crystal Geyser CG19_WC_8/21/14_NA (SPAdes) (version 2) | ecosystem: Environmental > Aquatic > Deep subsurface > Groundwater | place: USA... | reverse complement strand
AGTACAGCCGGCGAGGCAGCACTAATGACCGTAGCCTGCACGCGGGGGGGCCACTGGTAGTCCTGCTGGTGAGTCGTGAAAAACTGCTGCAAACCGGTGCTGTCCTCAATAGCTTTGGTCCACACCTTCTCATCCATCAGCTGGAATAGCAGAATACCGTCGCGGTACTCTTTCACCAACATGCGGTAATCCTCATATTTGTTGGCGAGGTTGTCGCGCTCGTAGTTGGTCAGGCTCTGATCCACGTACTGATCATACAGCACTTGCAGCGCGTGGCTGGGCTCATCGCCGGGGCGCGCACGCTGGTTTTGCTCCACGTAGGTGAAGAAATCGGTTACGGGGTAGGGCTTGCCGCCAATGGTAAACAACGTTTGGGGGCCGCTCGACTTGCCTTTGGCGGTTGCAGAAGTAGGGGCCGCATATTTGAACCGGCCGCCAACCAGCGCCGAATCAGCCTGTGCAAAAGCATACTGTTTACCTGCTTTGTTTTCCGTGAAGTTGTCTTCAACGCGCACACGCTTCAGGAAAGCCGCATGGTTCAGTTCCGAGCGCGAGTCTTTGGCCACCTTGTTTTTCAGCGTAGGCTGCATGGCCTCGAAGGTGGGTAGGGGCAGCTTTTCAGTGAGCTTAATGATGTGCCAGCCGTAAGGCGTCCGCACAGGCTGCGACAAGTCGCCGGGCTTCTGGAGCTTGAAAGCAGCTTCCTCAAAGCTGGGAATCATGCGGCCAGTGCTAAAGGCTGGCAACTCGCCCCCGTTGGGTGCCGAGCCGGCATCTTCCGAAAACTGCGCCACTAGTTTATCCCAGTTTTCACCGCGTTGTAGGCGGCTATACAGCTCGTCAATCTTTTTCTTTGCCGTTACGGAGTCGGCGGCGGGCATGCCGGGCGTTGCCCGCACCATCAGGTGGGCCACTTTGATTTCCCCTTGCGCCGGGCGCGAGTTGGTAACTTTGATGATGTGGTAGCCAAAACGCGTGCGTACCGGCTCCGAAACCTGTCCTACGGGCGTTTTGTACGCCGCTGTTTCGAACGGATACACCATCTGCATAGAGGTGAAGTAGCCGAGCTGGCCGCCGTTGTCGCGGGCCGAAGGGTCTTCCGAGGTTTGGCGCGCCACCGTATTGAAGTCCTCGCCGCCAGTCGTCACGCGTTGGCGCAGGGCCATGATTTTCTGGTAGGCCGCCAGCGTGTCCTTAGGCGAAGCATCGGGCGCCACGCGCAACAGAATATGCGCCGCGCTGATTTCCTTGCTCATGCGGTCGTAGGCCTCGCGCACCAGCTGGTCGGTCACGCTTTTCTCCGTGAGGTAGGGCTGAGCCAATTGCTGCTTGTAGCCATCCAGCTCACGCTCAAAGGCTTGCGTGGTATCAAGGCCCCGCTTCTCAGCGTCCAGCACTTTCAGCTTGAAGTTGGTATACAGCTTCAGGTACTCGTCCACGCTGGCCCGACTGCCGTAGTCGGGGGCGGTGCTATTGTTCTTGCGGTAAACGTAGGCAAACTCGGGAGCAGGGACCGGCTGAGTACCCAGGGTTTCGAGCGTAGGCTGGGAAGCAGCGGTGGCGGTAGTCGGCTTGGTAGACTGGCACCCAGCCAGCGCGACAGCGGCGGCCACGCCAGCGTACAGAATGCGGTTGTGCATAAGAGGTATAAAAACGGCTAAGCGAAGGCGCATATCCGCCGGGACGGTAAATGGACTGACGCAATTTTACGGATTTTTTTCCGCTCTCCGGGAGCACCCACGGGGCTGTAAGCAGAAAAAACGGCACTCCGCTCCGGGGTGCCGTTTTTTCTAGTAGCAATCAATGGGAATTAGCGCTTAGCTAATGTGCTTGTGCAGCCGGCAGATATTATGCGTGCCAGAGGTAGTAAATTCTACCCGATCCATGATCCGATTGACCAGCGCCATGCCTACTCCTCCCTTGCGAGCCTGCCGCACATGCTCGTGTAAGTCGGGCTCCCGAAAGGTGGAGGGGATGTACGCCACGTGGCTGTCGTCTTCAATTTCGATGTCGACGGTGTGGTTCTCGAACGTAACGCGCAGCTGCAAGTATTGCGATTCGTCCTCGGCATTGGCGTGGATAATGAGATTAGCCACTACCTCATCAACGGCTAATACAATCTGGTTGAGTTGCAGTTCCGATAAGTCATACGTAGCCAGATAGCTGTTCACGAAGTCGCGGACAACCTTCAAATTGGTACGATTACAACTAACTCGGATGGCGTTTTTCATTACCGCACGTGCTGCATATAGGCTTTAGATGGCGGCTGCTTCGGCCTGTGAGGGCACGATAGTCATGAGTGAGTCAAGTCCCAAAATCTCGAAGACATTGTGCACTTTATCCTGCATGTTATAGAATACCAGTTTAGTGTTGGCGTCCTGAAAACGTTGCAGATGCGAAATGAAAACACCCAATCCGGCCGAGGAGATGTAGTTCAGCCGTTGGCAGTCGATTAATATTTTTTCGTTGTCCAGAATGTCCGGTTTAGACAATTCCGTATCCAATAGTACGGAAGAGCTGGCATCGAGTTCACCATCCAGACTTAAGGTGAGTGTTTTATCAGTGAATTGTTGGGCTATTTTCATGCCTCGGCTCTACGTTAATGGGCCGGTTCAGGTTGGGCCGCTTTGAACTTGATAACGAGCAACGTCTGATCATCGTGTATGGGTTGCCCTTTGCTGAACTCGCCCAAATCGTCCAGAATCTGCTGTTTGATTTCGTCGGCTTCTAGGTAGTAGGTGCGTTCGAGCATCTTTTTCAGGCGCTCTTCGCCATATTCCTCCTGGTCGGCGCCCCGCGCTTCCACGATGCCGTCGGTATAAATTACCATCACGTCGCTGGGGTTATAATCGTAGAACTGGTTCTTGATGTGCTTTTCGTAGCCATCGTTACGAATGATACCTAGCCCCAAGCCTGCGGTGCGGAAGTAGGAAACCTCCTCCTTGATGGAATGATAGTATAAGGTGTGACAGTGTCCTGCTCTGGCAAAGACAAACCCACCGTTTTCGTAATCAATGATATAGAGAGCAGCCGTGATAAAGGAGGAGCGTTCGAGGCAGTGCACCAGGGCCAGGTTGGCCTGCGCCATGAAGCGGCTAGGCACTGGAAACTTTTCGCGTTCGTTGCGGGCCAAAGGATTTTCCTGCATCAGCGCGTGGAAAATGCCTTTCATTTGGGCCATGTGGAACGCGGCCGTCACGCCCTTGCCCGAAACGTCGCCGATGAGGATGGCTAGGCGGCGGCCTGGTAGGTGCAGAAAATCGTAGAAGTCGCCGCCTATCTCCTTGGCTGCCAGCGCGTGCGAGCTGATTTCAAACCAGTCGTCGGTGGGTAGGGTTTTAGGGATAAGGCTTTCCTGCACGGAAGACGCAATTTTCAACTCTTCCTGCACCCGCTGGTTCTGAATGGAGGCCGCCATCAGGTGCAGGTTTTCGATGCTGAGGATGGTCTGGCTAGTGAACGTCTGCAGAATGCCCAGGCTCTCACGGTCGAATGCCTGGCTCTGGTCCTTCAGCATGTACAGGGCTCCGTAGCGGCGCTTGCTGGAGCGCAATGGCATGACAATGAGCGACGCAAACGGGAGCTGCAACCCGCGAAAGCCGCTGCTGTGGTTGAGGTCGTTGTTGAGATACTCAATGTGGCCCAGGTTGTAATCGTGCAGGAGGCGCTTGATAGCGTGGCTCTGCTCCGGGCTGATGTTGAGTTGCTGGCCTGTGTAGCCACTGTCAGTTTCCACCTCCAGCCAAGCCGCACCGGCATTCACCGTCTGCACTGCCGAATCGAAAAGGGTGCTGTAGATTTCTTCTTGCGATTGGCCTTTCTGGATAAGCTGGGTAAGGCGCTGAATGCTGAGTATTTCTTCCCGCTTCTGTTCAAATACACCGGCCGTAGGTAGGTTAAAGAACGTGACCATCAGCCCCATTAAGGAGTAGAACGAAGCAAAGAATACCGTAACCAGTAGGAAAGCCTGCTGCGAAGCCGGAGCCATCTGCAACTGATCTTGCGCAATGCGCAGGAAGTAAATGACGAATACGCCCATGCACAGCAGCACGCCCGTCTGTAGAAAGATAATCTCCCACTTCTGCCGCCGATTGAGGTAGGCCACCCATTTCTGATTACCACTTAAGTAGACGCCGAACAGGCCCACCGCCCCTACCACCGCGTACGAAACATAGGCCACTGGCTGCCAAGTGAATAACCGAAACAGCAGTGTGACGCCGAGCAACACTTCAAACAGCGTCCACTCTTTGATAATATGTGGGGCCGCCCGAAACATAACTAACCCCCGCCAAGCGTAGTTGGTGTAAGCCAGAAAGATGATAAATAGTCCTAGGTTGATGGTGTAGACCAAGGCAAAGAACATGCGTCCTTCGGTGGGCATTTCTGCTTGCACCAGCCGTTCCAGCAAGTGCAGACCCACGCAGATGCTGGCCAGTAGGCCCGGGCCCAGCACCAGCCGGCGCAGTAAGCCCACAAAATCGGTGCCGCGCAAAGGGTCGGGCTGCGCCCGGCGGTACAGAAACACGCCTACTACAAATAGCGCCTGGGCCACTAGCGTTACCCACGGAGCCGGCGCTCCACCAACGTAGGCGGCCATTTCTGGGCTAGCTCCTAATAAGGCACAAATCAGCAGCACCACCCAACTCAGCACAGTGAGGGGTAGAACAGCAGCCTGCAACTTTGAAAGGAAGGACATAGAAAGAACACGACAACGCGGAGTAGCCCGACTGCAAGGCAGTCAGTGCACAAAGCTCCTCAACAAACTAAGAAGTTATCCGGAAAAAGTCCAGTAAATGGGGTGCTGAAAATAGCGTCAAATTATCAGCTTTACACTGGATATGATGCTGGCACACCTAGCCACTAGTAACGCAATAATACTAGGAGATTTAGTAAGATAGCGAAAGTGCCGGTTGTTGGCGGGGATTATCCGTATTTTCCCGTAGGGCAAGTAACTAATACGGATACAGCCAAATTGATTTGACCGTATCCGTAATGAATGGCAGCTAAGTAGGCCGGCCAGCTCCAGAAGCACTCAGTCGCGCCTTAGCGGCTGCTGTAATTTGGCGATTCGCTGGTGATCTGGATGTCGTGGGGGTGGCTTTCGCGCAGGCCGGCGTTGGTGATGCGCACCATGCGAGCCTGTTGCAAGTCTTCAATGGTAGCAGCACCGCAGTAACCCATGCCGGCGCGCAAGCCACCAGCCAGTTGGTAGAGCACTTCGCCGGCGCCGCCCTTGAACGGCACCCGACCCACAATGCCTTCGGGCACCAGCTTGCGCACGTCGTCTTCGGCATCCTGGAAGTAGCGGTCCTTCGAGCCTTCCTCCATGGCCTCCACCGAGCCCATGCCGCGGTAGGACTTGAACTTGCGGCCCTCATAGATGATAATGTCGCCGGGGGCTTCTTCGGTGCCGGCCAGTAGGGAGCCAATCATGACGGACGAAGCGCCAGCAGCCAGGGCTTTCACGGCGTCGCCGGAGAACTTCACGCCACCGTCGGCAATCAATGGGATGCCAGTGCCAGCCAGGCCGCGGGCGGCTTCCAGCACAGCTGAAAGCTGGGGCACGCCAATGCCGGCAATGATGCGGGTGGTGCAGATAGAGCCAGGCCCTACCCCCACCTTCACGGCATCGGCGCCGGCGTCGGCCAGGGCGCGGGCACCTTCGGCGGTAGCCACGTTGCCGGCAATAACTTCCAGCTTGGGAAAGTGCTCTTTGATGCGCCGTACGGCATCGAGTACGCCTTTGCTGTGGCCGTGGGCCGTATCAACGCTCACTACGTCCACATTCGCCTCTACCAGCGCCGCCACGCGGTCCAGCAAATCGGCCGTTACGCCCACGGCAGCGCCCACACGCAAGCGGCCAAACTCGTCTTTGCAGGCGTAGGGTGAGCGGCGACGCTTACGAATGTCGCGGTAGGTAATCAGGCCTACCAGCTTGCCTTCGGCGTCTACCACGGGCAGCTTTTCCACTTTCGAATCCTGGAGAATCTCCTCGGCCACGCTCAACTCGGTGCCGGCGGCGGCGGTTACGAGGTTGTCGCGGGTCATAATCTCCGCCACCGGGCGGTTCATATCCTTCTCAAAGCGCAGGTCGCGGTTGGTGAGGATGCCCTTCAGGCGGCGCTGATCGTCCACAATCGGGATACCGCCGATTTTGTTGTCGCGCATCAGCTGCTTGGCGTCGCCGAGGGTAGCCGTGTCTTCCAGCGTAAACGGGTCGAGGATGATGCCGCTTTCCGAGCGTTTCACCCGGCGCACCAACTCGGCTTGCTCCCGAATGCTCATGTTTTTGTGAATGATACCGATGCCGCCCTCCTGGGCCATGGCAATGGCCATTTCTGCTTCGGTCACGGTGTCCATGGCTGCCGACAAGAAGGGCAGGTTCAGACGAATATTCCGGGTGAGCTGGGTGCTGACGTTGGCGTCGCGGGGCAGTACTTCCGAGTAGGCGGGAAGTAGCAGGACGTCGTCGTAGGTGAGGGCCTCAAAGGCAATTTTAGTGGGCTGGTCGGCCATGGCAACAAGAAGTTTAGGTGCTACTTATTGCCGGGTAAAACTACTACTAAATTTTGGTTTGCGTGGTATGAGAGTCGTCGGAGCAGCAAAAAGATAACAGTTGGGCATCCAATGGCAGAGAGAAAACGGGCTAAATGTTCGTCGCAGTTTCACGCGGATTTCTTTACGCAGTCCAATACTATCCATCATCAGGTCATAGCTGGTAGTGAAGGCTGTTTGCTGCGTTGACGCTTCAATGGGCTCAGGCTGCCAGTAGGGGCGCTGTGCCGCCCAACGCGATGAAATTTCTGTGCCGATGCCAACCGCTACCCAGGTTGTGAGCTTGCCGCCCTGCGCCCCGGCGCCAATTTGGGCCGCGGCGATGTGAGGTAGCAATAGGCAGGCTGCGCTGGCCAGAAACACTCCAATATGCCTGGAACTCATGCGTGTTTGTGAATGGGGTAGTAGGCGTTGCTAGAGATGCTGCCGCTGCCCCGTTGCACCATTTAAGCCACGTCTGTGGGGACTGACTTCAGTATTTTAACCATTGAGCCAATATACTGGTGACAAGATGAGGGGGTAGTTTTGGAGAATTTATTCTAGCTGTATAGTAGCTTACATCAGGTAGGTTGTCGGGCCAGCACCCTACCTAGGTAGAGGTCGTAAGTAGGTGGACAACGAGAAGCAATGGCTCCCATAAAAAAGGGTGCCGCAGCCAACGTGGCCGCGACACCCTACCCTGGAGGGGAGTATTTTATGAAGCCTGTGACTTAAGGCGAGGCGACACAAACGCCGAAGCTGCGGGAGTTATACAGGATTTTACCGAACTGAACAGGCTGGGCAGCGCTACCCGTATAGGTGTTGAGTAGGCTGTAAAAATCGTCTGACATACATGAATACTGTATGAACACTCACCCTGTATGTGATTGATAACCGTAGAATAGTAAGTTGGAAATGAGCTCATTCGAAACCCACGAGTCACTTTTATAGTTACTATATACCCCCCTTTAGATTAATTCTAAGGGCATCCGTCCTTTCTTTTTTACCAAAAATGTATTCTTTCATGCCCTCCTCTCCTAAAAATTGGTTTATTACCGGCGTTAGCACAGGTTTTGGTGCTTCCTTGGCCGATCTTTTATTACAAAAAGGCGATAAAGTCGCCGCCACTTTCCGTCATCAAAACCAGGCCGACGAATTCACGAAGCGCGCCGGCGACCAAGGCATCGGCCTCGTCTGCGACGTAACCGACGAAGAGCAAGTGAAGCAGGCTATCAAAGATGCCATAGAGTCGCTGGACCACCTCGATGTAGTGGTAAACAACGCTGGCTACGGCTCGCTGGGTAGCATCGAGGAAATTGATGCCGCCGAAGTACATCGGCAGTTTGACGTAAACGTGTTTGGCCCCTTGCACGTGCTGCGGGCCGTGCTACCCCACTTGCGGAATCAAAAAAGCGGGCACGTGCTCAACATTACCAGCATTGGCGGACTGAAAACTTTCCCCGGCGTGGGCATCTACAACGCCAGCAAGTTTGCCCTCGAAGCCATCGGCGAAAGCCTGGCCCAGCAAGTGAAACCGCTCGGCATCAAAGTCACCAACATTGAGCCCAGCGGCTTCCGCACTGAATGGGCCGGCAGCTCGGCCACTTACGTGGATACAGCTATTGATGACTATCGGAGCACCGTGGGCGAAAACCTGAAGGGCATCCAGGGCTACAGTGGCAAGCAGCCCGGCGACCCCGACCGCGCTGCCCAAATCATGTATGACTTGGTACGGCAGGAAAATCCGCCCTTGCATCTTCCAATCGGCAAAGCCGCTGTGAAAGGCGCCCGCGACAAATTCACGGAGCTTGTGCAGGAACTGGAAAAGGTAGCCGACCTCGGCGACTCGGCTGATTTTCCGCAGGAATAACGCTCTGATTTTCCAGAGAAGGCAGTTGGCTTAACCCTACTGTCCTATAAACCAAAGAGGCCACTCGCAAATGCGGGTGGCCTCTTTAGTTTATTGCCTATCAGCTGTTTATTGCCTATCACGCCCTGAACGACGCTCAACACCGCTAAGTGCTTACAGGCCATTCTGCTTTTTGGTGCCCCGGATTGGCTGCGCTTCCAGCGGGTTTTCGGGCCAGTAGTGCTTGGGGTAGCGGCCGCGCAGTTCCTTGCGTACCTCGAAGTAGCTGCTGGTCCAGAAGCTGCGCAAGTCGCGTGTAACCTGGGCCGGGCGGTAGCCGGGCGACAATAGGTGCAGGGTGAGCGGCACCCGTCCACCGCCCACCGCGGGCGTATCGAGTAGGCCGAATACCTCTTGCAGCCGCACGGCCAGCACCGGCGCAACGGGGTCAGCATAATCGAGCCGGATGCTAGAGCCGGTAGGCACTTCTAAATGAGTAGGCGCAAGGCGGTCCAGCTCCTGACGCTGCGCCCAGCCGCCGGGCAACCAGCCGAGTAGGGCCTCGCCGAGGTCGAGGCGGTTGAGGTCGGCCAGTGTGCGCACGCTGGTGAGGTAGGGCCCCAGCCAGCCCTCCAGCTGTTCCTGCAAGGCGGCGTCTGCTGTATCGGGCCACGCAGCTGGCAGCAATTGGTGCAAGAAGGCCAACCGCTCGCGTAGCTGCTGCGCACCTTCCGACCACGGCAATCGGGCCACGCCGGTGGTGCGGATGCCGTCCAGCACGGCGGCAGACACGGCCTCCGGGTTGGGCTGGGGTAGGGATGCTTCGCTGAGGAGTAGGGCGCCCAAACGCTGAGTGCGACGGGCTACTACGCGGCCGGCGTCGGCATCCCAGCGCACCTCTTCGGTGGTGGTAATAAGGTAGGAAAACTGCTTTTCCAGCTCGGCACGGTCCACGGGCGCGGCCAAGCCGGCACGCGGCTGGGTAGGCGGTCCGTCCAGACTAGCCACGGCAAAAAATACGTCGTTGGCGCTGAAGTACTCCGCTGGTAGTGCTGCTCGCTGCCCCGATACCAACCGCACACGCTCGGGCGTCTCGCGCTGGGCGAGGCGGTCGGGGTAGGCCAGGGCCGTGAGTAGGCCAGCGGCATCGGCCTCTAGTGGTCCCGCCTTCACGCCGGCGCGGTTGCGCAGTAGAGTCGCCGCTTCGCGCACCCGGCGCAACGTGCCCTGGTCGGGTGAGAGGCCGGGTAGGGGCGCCCGGCCGGTTTCCAGAGCTTCCAGCCGTAGCCGCAAATCGGGCGGACCAAAGGAGCCATCGGCGGGACGTAGCAGGTCGCGCTCGGTGAGTAGGGCGGCCAAGGCACAGGCCGTGGGGCCGTGGCCGGCTTCTTTGCCACGCACGACCAAATGAGCCAGGCGTGGGGCTAGTCCGAGCCCGGCGAGCTGGCGTCCATGCGCCGTTGGGCGGCCATCGGGTTGGAGGGCGTCGAGGCGTGTGAGCAAGTCGCGGGCTTGCGCCAACGCGGGGACGGGCGGCGCGTCTAGCCAGCGCAGGTCCTGGGCATCGTAGGCGCCCCACAGCGCCAGCTCCAAGGCCAGCGGACTCAGGTCGGCGGTTAGAATTTCGGGCGCGAGGTAGGGAGGAAGCTGCTGGTGATCGGCAGCGGTCCAGAGGCGGTAGCAGGTACCGGGCGACAAGCGGCCAGCGCGGCCCCGGCGCTGGTCGGCGGCGGCCTGGCTCACGGGCTCGGTACCTAAAGTAGTGAGGCCAGTACGCGGCTCGAAGCGCGGCACGCGGGCGTAGCCGCTATCCACCACCATCGTGACGCCCTCAATGGTGAGACTGGTTTCGGCAATGCTGGTGGCCAGCACCACTTTACGACGGCCGACCGGCGCGGGCCGCAGAGCGGCATCCTGCTGCTCCAGGGGCAGCTCGCCGTGCAGCACGTGCAGGTCAATTGTGGGGGCGAGGGTAGGGGTGAGGCGGTCGGCCACGCGGCGCTGGTCGGCCAGGCCGGGCAGAAACACCAGCACGTCGCCGGTAGGATGCTCGGCCAACGCTTCGCGGATGATGGTCGGCGTGAGGTCCTGCAGCCGCTCGTGGGGGCGCCTACTCGCGCTGGCCGCTCGCTGGGGCGCGAGGTAGCGCGTTTCCACGGGAAATGTGCGGCCCTCGCTGCGCACCACCGGCGCCCGCAGCCACGCGCCCAGCCGGTCGGCATCCAGCGTCGCCGACATCACCAGAAGGCGCAGGTCGGGCCGCAGTACGGCTTGGGCATCCAGGGCTAGTGCCAGGCCGAGGTCGGCTTGCAGGCTGCGTTCGTGAAACTCGTCGAACAGCACCGCCGCCACGCCTTCCAGCGAAGGGTCGTCTTGCAGTTGACGAGTCAGAATTACTTCCGTGACTACCTCAATCCGCGTTTTAGCGGAAACCTTGCTTTCCAGGCGCATCCGGTAGCCAACGGTTTGCCCTACCGGCTCGCCCAGCAGTTGGGCCATGCGCACGGCCGCTGCCCGCGCTGCCAGCCGGCGCGGCTCCAGCACGATAATGCGCCCGGTAGGCGGCATCCACTCGGCCGAGAGTAGGGCCAGCGGCACCACCGTGGTTTTGCCCGCTCCCGGCGGCGCCTGCAACACAGCGCAAGTGCGCTGACCGAGCACTTCCAGTAGCTCGGGTAAGGCAGCGCGGATGGGGAGGTCGGGGAGGTCGGGGAGGAGCACGGGGTAGGAAAGGCAATGAAAGTCTGTCATCCTGAGCCTGCGAAGGACCTTATGACAACTGAACGGGTCGTTGTTATGCTAGTCGTTCTTGCGTGGTAAGCTCCTTCGCAAGCTCAGGATGACAAAGGATAGTGAAATAACAGTGGATTGGCTAATACAC